>Ga0334892_1000226_pt1 | contig 85485 bp, 74 predicted proteins | sample GraSluR3_MG_4_FD_207213 | JGI IMG/M metagenome (GOLD analysis project Ga0334892, IMG submission 207213) | Sludge microbial communities from methane-producing bioreactor in Wageningen University, Netherlands - Granular Sludge_15_04-R3 | ecosystem: Engineered > Bioreactor > Anaerobic >...
CGGTCACAGGCCGTCCGGCGTCCGCTGCCGCCGGTGCCGGAGATAGTGGAGAGCTTCAACAACTACCTGGTTCAGTACAGCGCGGACGGCAAGTATTCAACCCTGTTCTACGGAAGGCTTGATCCGGAGAAGGGAGTTCTTACCTGCTGCAATGCCGGGCATCCCGCGCCCTTCCTGCTCCGGGGAGGCGAAGTCGTTGAGCTTACCGCCGGCGGCCTTGTTCCCGGAGTGGTACCCGGCGCACCCTACGAGCAGGAGACGGTTCAGCTTGAAAAGGGAGACCTGATGGTGGCCTTCACCGACGGCTTCACCGAAGTTTTTGACGGGGAAGATCAGGAGTTCGGAGAACACCGGCTTCTGGAAGCTTTAAAAGCGGCAGTCCCCCTTGATCTGGAAGCCATATTCGACCATGCCGCCGGGATCGTGAGAGGCTGGTCATCCGGCCCGGTCCAGGCCGACGACATGACAATCCTGATGGTTCGGGTGGAGTGAATCCAGGCTTGGTCCCGGCTTTCATCGCTATCGCGACTGCACCTTGACCATGGGGATGCAATATGATATATGCATGGACATGCAAACGTGCAGCTGAAGGGGCCGCCATGAAAAGCCAGCGAACCGGTCAGCGTTGCGACGACACCCTTTTCCGCCTCCCCCCGGAGCTGTTCAGGGCTCTCTCTGATCCCAGCAGGATTGCGATTTTTACTCATCTGGTCTTGGCGGGAAACCCCCAGTCCGTAACCGAGGTCACATCGTGCTGCCCCATTGATTTCTCCGTGGTGTCCCGACATCTCAGGATACTGAGGGAAGCCGGGGCGGTTACCGCGAAAAAAAGCGGGAAGCATATGCTTTACTCCGTGAGGACCGGTGTTCTGGTGGGTTTTCTACGGCGCCTGGCCGACGCCATTGAATCGTGCTGCCCCGACGGCGTATGTGCCTTCGAAGAGGATCTGCATGAGTGACGGTGACCGCGCTTCAGCGGTAAGGGTTTCCCCAAAACTCACCATTGCTGATCGCATGGGTGCATTTCGGGTAAGATGGGGAATAGGCAGAATGCGTTACGGGGTTGAACCTGGGCTCTATGCCCTGGGTTCGCCAGATGCCGACTCAGAGGTTCTTGTGACGGCAAACTACAAACTCAGTTTCGACACCCTCCGCAGGGAATTGAGCGGAGGCGATTACTGGATACTCGTTCTTGATACCAACGCTGTGAATGTCTGGTGCGCCGCTGGAAAGGGAACTTTCGGAACCGCAGAGCTTGTGCGCCGCATAGAGACGGTGGGGCTGACCGGGTTTGTGAACCACCGCAGGGTGATAGTTCCGCAGCTTGGCGCGCCAGGGGTGGCCGCCCATCTGGTGCGTGAGCGGTGCGGTTTCCAGGTGATTTACGGTCCGATCAACGCATTTGACATACCGGCGTTCCTGAAGGACGGCTGCAAAGCCGATCCGCTGATGCGAAGCAAGACCTTTACCCTCAGGGAGCGGCTGGCCGTGATTCCCATCGAGCTTGTCGCAGCACCGAAGTTTCTGGCGCCGGTGGTGCTGCTGTTCGGAGTGCTCGGTGGGTTCACCAGGTCGGGCACTTTTTTGGAAGACGCTGTGCAAAGCGGCATTACGGCCCTGGTGGCGGTTCTCGCAGCTCTCCTTGCCGGCGCGGTGCTTACTCCGCTGCTGCTGCCGTTCCTTCCGGGCCGATACTTCTCCGTGAAAAGCCTCTTGCCGGGAATTGCCATGGCTGTGGTGGTGGTGCTGCTCAGGGGAGACGCTCCCAACGGCTGGCGCTCCCTGGCGGAAACTACCGGCCTGCTGCTGACCGTAACATCACTCGGGGCGTTCCTGGCAATGAATTTCACCGGGGCGTCCACCTTTACATCCCCCTCGGGAGTGAAGAAGGAAATGAAGCTCGCGCTTCCGTTTCAGGCCGGAGCCGCGGTGGTGGGGCTGGCGTTCTGGATTGCTTCTCAATCAACGGGATAGGAAGGGTAAGAAAGCTTTGGAATACCTCAGGAATGTGACATCACTGAGCTTGGACCCCTCATTGTGCAAAGGCTGCGGCATGTGTGTGGTGGTCTGCCCCCACGGAGTGTTTCTCCGTTCACGCGGAAAGTGCGTGATCCGGAACAGAGACGCCTGCATGGAGTGCGGAGCCTGCGCCATGAACTGCCCCCCGGGCGCCCTGACGGTGAACTCCGGCGTGGGTTGTGCCGCAGCCCGGCTTCAGTCCCTTGTTGGAGTGAAGGGGGTGTGCAACTGCGACTGCACCACCTCCTGCGATGGGGAGTGACCGTTGCGAACCGGCGCCTGTTTGCCCGCCGGGGGATTGGCGCCTCCTAGCGGTTGACCACCCTGCAGTTCTCAAGGGCCACATTGCGGAATGATGTTCCGGTGATGACCCCCCTTATCTGCACGCCCCGCCGGCTCGCGACCATGTTCTCGTTCACATCTTCGGAAACCGCTTCGGCCATTTCGCATTCCACGACTTTCGCACTGGTGTTGTCCGGATCGGAAAGGTCCACCCGAACCGTCACCCCGTAGTCTGTGGTGGATGTGGTGGTTGAATTGTAGTAGCCCTCCACTGTTACCTCCATGCCTTTCCACGCTTCATGGTACTCTGCGAACTGGTCCAGTGGAATCGGCTCGCCGCGGTAGACCCAGGGGCTTGTCTCGATGCGCTGGATGGTTTCGGGAGGGACCACAAGCCGGGCATCGGAGAGTTCCACCCGCGCGAAGCGTCTGCTTACTGTGCCTTGAACCGCCATCAGTTCCCCCCGGGCCACGGTGATGCCCGGAGGCTGGGCGAAGCGGACGGTGATGAGTTCGTCTCTGCTGTCCGGGTCCATGACCAGCCGCAGTTCGCCCTCGACCGTTGTTTCATCGCCGTGCCAGATGTAGGGAAACGCCACCACCGTGACCTCGGCGCCGTCCCAGGCGAACACGGCCCGGTTCAGATCCACCGCGGAGATGACCCGGTTCTGGCTCACCGTTGCCGGGTCCAGCGTGCCTTCGGGGTATAGAACCAGTTCGGGCTCCGGGGTTTCCGGAGCGGTTTCCACCGATTCCACATCGTCCGCTGCCCGGGGTGGTTCTTCGCCGCATCCGGCCAGACTCAGCAGGAACACCATCGCGATGATTGGAAGTGACTTTGCCATAACACCCATTCCTTCATTGTTGAGAAAGGCGCGCACGCCATTCTGCCAGGAAGATAAAAAGGCCGGCCCGAAGACCGGCCCTTGAGAACAGAGTCAAGCCCGGTTCAGGGGGCTTCGACGGCGAAGCTTCCGCTCCATGAACCGTAGTTCCTGCTGGTGACTCCGTTACGGGTGGTGCCCGTGTAGCCGGAATCACCGGGGAGGATGCTTACCATCACGATGCCGGTTTCTTCAGGTTCCAGCACGCCGGCATGCACCGCGGCGGTTGCCAGCGAGGAGTCGTCGGTGTAGACGTCGGTGCCCCATACGCTGCCCTGGGTGCTTCCCGTGACCTGGAAGTAAAGGACTTCGCCGGTGTGATCACGGTAGGAGACCAGGTTGCCGGGATCGGCGATGGGGATGATGTCCGGTGTGATGATGACCACATCCTGCCCCGGTGCTTCAACCCTGTAGCTTCCGTACCAGTTCGGGTATTCGAAGCTGGTGACTCCGTGCCGGGTGGAACCCGTATAGTTGTCCTGGCCGGGGAGAACTGTCACTTTCACCGCGCCGGTTTCGCCCGGTGCGAGAACACCGGCATGGACCGCCGCCACTCCCAGTTCCGAGTCGTCGGAGTAGATGTCGGTGCCCCATACATAGCCCTCGGTGCTTCCGGTGACCCAGAAGTACATTGTTTCACCGGTCTGCTCTCTGTAGGCCAGCAGGTTGCCGGGGTCGTGGATCGGGGTTACCTCGACCGGAGCCGGGGTTTCCACCACGGGAGCGGGTGTAGCGGCCTGCTGTGGTTTTTCTCCGCAGCCGGCGATAACCAGCAGACACACAGTCAAAATAATGGCAGAAAACTTAAACATTGTTTGCCCCTCACTTTTGCGGGAACGACCAACCATTCCCGCTTCATGCCAACTCCGCTTTTGTACTTTACACGAACTTCACAACTTCGGCGTCAGCCCAAGTATCATCACCCCACATGAAAATAATCCCATTGAAATCGGGTGTCAACGCTGATAATCATCTGAACGGTTACCCGCCGGTTGTCAGGCGGTTCTTCTTCGCCGGATGAGCCCCGTCCTTTTCAGAAGCCTGATACCGAAAATGAGAAGCAGCGAAAGCAGAACCACCGCCAGAACCGGAACCAGCACCGAAAGAACAGCCATGACCACCGAGAAAACACTTTCCACCGCGGACAGGAACGGGTTCGCGGCGCCACCGGTGGTTGCGGTTGAGCCCCCGTGCAGGAGGTTGCTGGCAGCGCTTCCGGCCAGCGAGGCGCCCCCTCCGGCGATCACAGCCAGGGTCCAGGTGAGGAAGGGGTTGAGGTCAAGCAGGACCGCGGCTGTTATCACAGTGCCGGCGACCACCGTCAGGGGCACGGTGACGGCGTTGAGGGCATTGTCAAGCAGGGGAATCAGGTAGGCCAGAATTTCCACCGCGGTTGCCACCCCGAAGGCGATCAGCGCCGGTGTGGTTCCAATCCACGCGAAGGTGGAAGACAACTCAAGGATATTGAGATGGCCTGCGATGCTCATCACCAGCAGGGGTACGAAGACCCGGAAGCCGCAGGTGGCGCTGAGGCCGATGCCTATCAGTATGCTTGCAACGGTTTCCATGGTCATCCCTTCACCGGTTGAGCCATAGGGCTCCGGTCCACACCCTGCCGTCGTACCAGGATTCATCCGCATCTTCGGGAACGAAGCCCTCGCTGATAATAAGGTCGATCTCCATCCGTGTCACCAGTTCCACCGCCTTCCTGGAGGGCCATGTATCAAGCACCAGGGCGGCGTGGTGATAGCCCCGGGGCAGGCTCGTGCTGTAGCCGTTGACGCTTGGCGCGAAATGCCGGGTTGCGCTGAACAGGCGCTGGGTTTCCACCTCGGGGCGGTCCAGGTCGGGAACTACCGGCAGGTAGAGGATTCGCCCGGGGTTCTGCCCCGCTATCCATTCGTGGTATTCCGGAATTGCCACCGGAAGGCGGGACACCCCGGGGTGCGCCGCCTCCCCCAGTGCCAGCGCCATTCCCGCCAGAGCCCAGCCCGGTTTCTTCCCCAGCTGTTTCGCCGCTGGAATCAGCAACGGCAGCAGCGCAAGGTACCCGGCCCTGGCCGGAAGCCTGATGGCGGTTCCCCCGGGAAGGGCCGCTGCTAGTCGGAAAGGCCCGGGTGCCAGCTCCATCCCCCAGACCGCCATGGTGGGCCCCAGGCTGTATGCGGCAAAGAACAGCCCCAGTACCGGCAGGAAAGGGCCGTTCCAGGCCGTCTTTCCCCGGACGGCCCAGGCAGCCCCGGCCAGAATCGCCAGCCCGGGCCACAGCGCCGCCTCGGGGTGGGCGTGACGGCTTCGAAGCCATCCGGTGGCGTATCCGGTTTGCCAGGGGCTGACAAAGGATGCGGCGTCGGTGCTGGTGATGGTATTCACATCCCATATCCCGGCGTTTTTCATATGGGGAACAAGGAAGGGCGCCAGAAGGCCGTTGCCCAGAAGGGTGTATACAACCAGCACGCCCACATGTCGTCTGCCCTTTGTGAACAGCGCGGTTACACCGACTACCGTCAGGGCCAGGTTCAGAAAGTACCAGTGGTAAAGCGAAGCCAGCCCCTGCAGGGGTATCAGCAGCGCCAGAGGCCAGCGGGGACCCCTGCCTTCCACGATCCGCAGGGCGAACATCAGCCCCGCCAGGGCGAGTCCGGCGCTTTGAAGCTGAAGGTGCCAGAGGTGGCTCTTGAAGTAGGGCAGGGTGATGAAAGCGGCGGCGGCGAAGGCGGCCCCCCAAACAGTGGCGCCCCGGTCTTCCGCCAGTTTTGCCGCGGCGAAACCGGAGAGGGCGAGACTTATCCAGAAAAGAAGATTGTGGATTCGAACCGGGTTACCGGTGGCGAGCCGGAGGGGAAGGGATACCATCCACTGGGTAAGCAGGATGTCGTTTCTGCCCTGCCCGTCCGGAAAGCCGGAGAACTGCGGCGTTTCTACGGGGTTTCGCAGGTTGATAACCGCGTGATGGTTCCAGGCGGTGAGCCAGGTGTTGAACAGGGTGTCCGAGTGGTCGTGGGGGTGGGGGGAGAAAGGCAGCGGCCACAGGACCGCCGCCGAAACCCCGAAACAGAGGAGGAGAAGGGGAAGGATCCCCCTCCGCTCCCTCATGTCAGTATGCCCGGGCCAGTATCGCCCTGGTGGCGGTTTTTCTGCCGGTGATGAAGCATTTTCCCTCTCCCCCCGGCTGTTCCAGCGGAACGCACCGGATGGTGGCGCTGGTTTCCTCCTGGATCCGGGCCTCGTCTTCTCCGGTTCCGTCCCACCACACCCGGTAGAATCCCGACTGCTCCGGAAGAAGCCTTTTGAACTCGTCGAAGGTTTCCACATCGAAAGTTCGGCTGTCCCGGAACTCCGTGGCCTCACGAAGCATCTGGTGGTGAATGTCGTCCAGCAGCGGGGCGATTTCATCTGCGAGGGTGTTCAGGGGAAGGGTGAACTTCTCCTTCCGGTTTCTCTGAGCCAGAGTGGCGTGGCCGGCGTCCAGATCCCGGGGGCCCAGCTCGATTCTGAGGGGCACACCCCTTACTTCCCAGTGGTTGAACTTGAAGCCGGGGCTCATGTTGTCACGATTGTCCACCATGGCCCTTATCCCGCGTCCCACAAGGCTTTTCGCAATGCTGTCCGCGGTTTCCAGAACCTGGGGAGCCCTGGGATCCTGCATGCCGATCGGCACTATCACCACCTGAACCGGGGCGATACCCGGAGGAAGCCTCAGGCCGCCGGCATCGCCATGGGCCATGATCACAGCCCCCACAAGCCGGGTGCTGACTCCCCAGCTGCTCTGGTGAACATGGCGCCTCTGGTTGTCCCGGTCCAGGAATGTGGTGTCGAAGACCCGGGCGAAATTGGTGCCGAGATAGTGGCTGGTGCCGCCCTGAAGAGCCCAGCCGTTACCCATCATGGCCTCAATGGTGTAGGTGTCCACCGCGCCGGCGAATCTCTCCCTTTCGGTCTTTCTGCCAGGGATCACCGGGACCGCTGCCACATGGTGCATGAAGTCGGTGTAGACCTGAAGCATTCTCATGGTTTCCTCCCGGGCCTCCGCCTCGGTGGCATGGGCGGTGTGCCCCTCCTGCCACAGAAACTCGGTGGTTCTGAGGAACGCCCTGGGGCGGAGTTCCCAGCGCACCACATTTGCCCACTGGTTGAGAAGCATGGGAAGGTCGCGGTAGCTGCCGATCCACTTGCTGAACATGTGGTTGATGATGGTTTCGCTGGTGGGGCGCACTACCAGGGGCTCTTCAAGGAGCTTGCCCCCGGCATGGGTAACCACCGCCAGCTCGGGGGAGAAACCCTCCACATGCTGGGCTTCCCTCTGGATGAAGCTCTGGGGTATGAAAATCGGGAAGTAGGCGTTTTGGTGCCCGGTTTCCTTGAACCTGCGGTCCAGGTCATTCTGCATCAGCTCCCAGATCGCGTAGCCGTAGGGGCGAATCACCATACAGCCCCGGACCGGTGCGGAGTCCGCCAGCTCTGCCTCTCTGATAACGTCCTGGTACCACCTGGCGAAGTCTTTTTCAGGGTTTGTGATGTTCTTTGCCATGGGTTTCCTCGCTTGGTTTTCGGGGGGGTTTGACCCCGCCCTGGTTAGGGGGTAATATATGCCCATGGGGGCCATCGTCTGAGAGTGCGATTAGGTTACTGATGAAGGCTTCGCCCCACCGTGTCGCTGGCGCCCCCCAGGGAAGCCTGGCAGACCGGTCGGCCGTGTAAGGCCTTTAACCCTTGCTTGCGAATCATTCGTCAGCCCTGGCCCCCTCCCATTACATCGGAGGGGTGATGCGCCACAACGGAACAGAGAGGTCCCCTTCGGACCGGCTTGACATCTTCTGGCTGTTCATAACCGGCGGTTACGCCGTTCTGATGTCGGCCATTCCATACATTCGCCTGGTTCCCAGGTTTCCCGTTCTGCTTCCCATCTGGGCGGTGTTCGCCCTTCTTTACCGGTGGAACCGGCTTCCCCGCTGGAGCCCGATGCTGGTGAGCTTCGCCTTTCTGGGGCTGTGCTACTGGGCGCTTCGATTCACTGTTACAACATGGAGCGGCGTCTTCAACGGCATGAATGTGGCGGTATTCGAAGAGCGGATTTTCGGCGTTCTGCCTCCGGTATGGCTGCAGGAGAAAATGGGTTGCCCGGGCCATACCCGGTGGTTCGACTACTTCTTCGCCGGGCTTCATGCATCGTTCTTTTTCATACCGCTGCTCACCCCGTTTCTGGCGTGGCGCAGAAACGGCGACGCCGGAATGCGCCGTGCGGTTACCTCCTTCGCCCTGCTGACCACCATCGGCTATGCCACCTATGTGCTCTGGCCCCTCACGCCTCCCTGGATGCAGACACTGGAAGGCGGAGTTCCCCCAATCGACCGCTGCATGTTCCGGGCGCTCACCGATTTCATGCCAGGCTTCCTGGTGGGAAACTTCTCCATGAGCCCAAGGGCCGCCATGCCCTCGCTTCACGCCGCGGTTCCCATGCTGATGACCCTGGTTCTCATCCGGGAGCTTGGATTCCGGCGAAGCTGGTGGACGCTTGTAATCCTCTCGGGAATCAGTTTCGAGATTCTCTACGGCGGCGAGCACTACGCCACGGATGTGGTGGTGGGCTATCTATACGCTCTGGCGGCCTATCTTGCCGTGTTCCTTCCCAGGCGGTTCCATACCCGGGTTTAAGTTTGCTATGGTACGGCAGTGTTCCATCAAAAGACTGGGGGGAAGTATGCCAAGGGTTACCGTAAGAAGCCTTGCGGCCATGAAGGCCCGGCGCGAACCCATTGTTGCCCTCACCGCCTACGACTACCACACGGCCCGAATCGAAGCCGCCGCGGGTGTTCACTGTATTCTTGTGGGGGATTCGTTTCAAATGGCGGTTCTGGGTGAGGAAACCACCCTGGGCGCCTCCCTCGATGTTCTTCTTTCAGTGGCGGCAGCGGTGAAGAGGGGAGCCCCCGGGGTTCTGGTGGTGGGGGACATGCCCTTTGGAAGCTATCAGGAGTCCTGCTCGCAGGCGGTCAGGAACGCCGGAAGGTTCCTCTCGGAGGCGGGAATGGACGCGGTGAAGCTTGAAGGGGGAAACCCCCGGATGGTTCGCAGGGTTCGGGCCATTGTGGATTCCGGCATACCCGTGATGGGCCATGCCGGCCTTCTTCCCCAGTCGGTGCGCCTTGACGGCGGCTACCGGGTGGTACGCCGGGAGAACCGGGACGAACTGCTGCGCCAGTGTGAAGCCCTGGTTGAAGCCGGGGTTTTCGCCCTGGTCATCGAGGGCGTGGATGAGGAGCTTGCCCGGGAGGTTTCGGAAACTGTGCCGGTTCCCGTGATAGGCATAGGGGCAGGGCGTTATGTCGATGGCCAGATACTTGTGGTCTCAGACATTCTGGGGCTTGACCCCGCCTTCAACCCCAGGTTTCTTCGAAAGTACGCGGATCTTAACGGCGTGATACTCCAGGCGGTGAAACAGTACTGTCTGGAGGTGGCCGAGGGGCGCTTTCCGGGGCCGGAGAACGCCTTCCGGGAAGAGGGGGGCGAAGCATGAAAATCCTGGTGGCCGGCGGAGGCGGAAGGGAACACGCACTGGCATGGGCGCTATGCAGGGACCATCCTCACCGGGTGCTGGTCTGCCCGGGCAACCCGGGTACAGCGGCCTTCGCGGAGAACATTCCCGGCGACCCCCTTCAGGTCGCCCTGGGCAACCGGGTAGACCTGGTGGTGGTGGGCCCCGAAGCGCCGCTGGCCGCCGGTCTGGGCGACAGGCTTCGGGCCTCGGGAATTCCCTGCTTCGGCCCCGGGGCGGATTGCGCCAGACTTGAGAGCAGCAAGTGGTTCGCCAAGGAGGTGATGACCGCCGCCGGGGTTCCCACCGCCCGGGGCCGGGTGTTCGACCGGATCGAAGAGGCCTTTGCCCATATGGAGGGAAGGCCGATGAACTGGGTCATCAAGTCCGACGGCCTGGCCGCCGGCAAGGGAGTGATTCTCCCCACGGACATCACCGAGGCCCGAAACGGGCTGGAAAGCCTTTTTGCCATGCCGCCGGGCAGGGTGGTTGTAGAGGAAAGGCTTTCCGGGCCGGAAGTCAGCGTGATGGCGGTGTGCAGCGGAACGGAAGCGGTGATGCTTCCCCCCAGCCGGGACCACAAGCGGCTGGGCGACGGTGACACCGGTCCCAACACCGGAGGAATGGGCGCAATCTGCCCTCCACCGGGGCTGGAAGCGGGTTTCATCGAAGATATGAGGCTCACCGTGTTCCAGCCGGTGCTCCTGGAACTCCGGCGCCGTGGACTGGACTACAGGGGAGTGTTGTACGCCGGGATGATACTCTCTCCTGACGGGCCCAGGGTGCTCGAGTTCAATGTTCGCTTCGGCGACCCCGAAACCCAGTCGGTGCTTCCAATGCTCGCCGGCGACCTGGCCGAGCTTTGCATGGCCGCCGCTGTTGGTACAGGGTTGCGGGACATCGAAACCCGGAAGGGAGCTTCCGCCACGGTGGTGCTGGCCTCGGCGGGATATCCCGGGGTGTATGGAAAGGGGGCCCCCATAACTGGTCTGGAGCGGGTGCGAGGCGCGCTGGTGTTCCATGCGGGAACAGCAATGGCCGGGGGGTTGCCGGTAACAGCCGGAGGCCGTGTTCTCGGGGTGACCGCCCTGGGAAGCAGCCTTGATGAAGCGGTTGCCAGGAGTTATGAAGCGGTATCCGAGATTGCCTTTGAGGGAATGTACTATCGAAGAGATATAGGGAGGAAGCCATGAACAGCCTTGTGGGAATCGTTATGGGAAGCGAAAGCGACCGGGAAACCATGGAGAAAACCTGCGGGGTTCTGGACGAGTACGGTATTCTCTGGGAAATGAATGTCATGAGCGCCCACCGGACTCCGGAGAAGGTGGCGGAGTACTCCCGGAACGCCGCGGACCGGGGGCTGAAGGTGATCATCGCCGCCGCGGGGCTTGCGGCCCATCTGGCCGGGGCGGTTGCGGCCAACACGAAGCTTCCCGTCATTGGAGTTCCGGTGCAGGGTGGGCCGCTGAACGGTTTCGACGCCCTGCTGAGCACCGTGATGATGCCAAAGGGAGTTCCCGTGGCCACTGTGGCAATCGGGTCTCATGGCGCCGCCAACGCCGCACATCTCGCCGCGCGAATCATTGCACTCTTCGACCGGGATGTTTCGGAAAGGTTGTGAAAAAATGTCTGCCAGAACAGTTGCCATCGACATAGAGAAGCCCTCTCCGGACGCTGTGAAAATGGCGGTGTCGGTTCTGACCGGAGGGGGGCTCACCATTTACCCCTCGGATACCGTCTACGGGGTTCTCTGCCCGGCGGCCATGCAGCACTCGGTAAGAAGAGTGGCAAGGCTGAAGGGGTACACCGAGGAAAGGCCTTTCATCCTTCTGGTTCCATCAATCGAGGACGCCCTGATTTACTCGAAGCCGGTCCCGGGAGCCTTGGAAGCCATGCAATCCCACTGGCCCGGCCCGGTGACCCTGATCCTTCCCGCCTCGGACAGGGCGCCCTCGTGGGTCTGCGCTCCGGACGGGTCCGTTGCTCTCCGGGTTCCCTCAGACCCGCTTTCCATAAAGATACTCGAGTGGGTCATGCCCCTGTTGACCACCAGCGCCAACATCCGCGGGGGGATGGAGCCTTTGGGCCTGGACGAGGTAAGCCTGAAACTGGCTTCCGGGGTTGACCTGATGCTTGACGGGGGAAAGCTGGCAACCAGGAAAACCAGCACCATGATTCGTGTTACCGAGGAAGGCCTGGAAGTTATTCGTCCCTAAGCGGTAAGGGCGGTCCATAACACCCTGAGAAGGCTTTTCGGGTGAAGCAGGATGTTGGAGTAGGCCTGGTTCGCCAGGGGACAGGCGCATTCCTTCCTTCTGATCGATCTGCGGATCGCCGCCGCCTCCCGTGATTTCCAGATGTCCAGAAAATCCGATTGATCTCCCACGGAACCCATCTCGCCCCGGTACGCCAGTATGGCGCACGGCCAAACACCGCCGTCGGCGTTGATGTGAACATTGAGCAGGGCCGCGTAGCAGGGTATGACCTGGGTCCGGGTTCGAAGGTATTCGGTGACGATATCGTAATACACCAGCCTCAGCGCGGTGGTGATTCTGGAAAGGATGTTCATTCCCTTCATGCGGCTTCTCACCGCTCTCTTGAATACCTCCATGATTTCGCCGTAGCGTTCTCCTTCCGGGGTGATCCCGCTGCCGATGTTGAAGAACTCCTCTCTTTCCTCCGCGACTTCGTTGATGTAGGTGTCCACCCCCAGGGTTCCGGCGAACTCGATGATTTCCCCGAGCTTGTGAACATTGAAGCGGGAGATCACGGTTCCCACTCCAACATGAAGGTACCTGCTGGTTTCCCTTAGCTTCTTCAGCCGTTCCAGAGTGTCGATGAGTCTGTGGAAATTGCCGGGAACTCCCCGCAGAAGGTCGTGAGCCTCACCCACGCCGTCCATGCTGGGTTTGATGGTGAGAACCGTTCCCGGCGCTTCCTCGGCGATTATGCCCAGGATCTCCCGGGTCATGGTTTCAACCCGCTCCGGCGCCAGGGCATTGGTTGGAATGTGGATCACCGCGGGACGAAGGTGCCTGCAGGCAAGCCTGATGATTTCCGGAAGATCCTGCCTGAGAAAGGGTTCACCACCGGATACATTGAAGAAGTAGGTCCAGCCCACGGAGCGGAACAGGGATTCGATCATCGGCAGGGAAAGCTCGTCCTTCCGGTTCTGGTGGTGCTTCCAGATGAAGCATGTGCTGCACCGGGACTGGCAGTTCCGGGTGACGGAGAATGTGACATTGATGGGCTTGGGAGCCCCGGCAAGACCCAGCCTGGCCCACCACGCCCGGGCAACGCTGAGGGAGAGGTGAAAGAGCTGGCTTCCGTGGTTCATCTGGACGGGGAAATGCCTGTAAAGAGCCTGATGCACAACGGCGGAAAGGGCGTAAGCGCTCTCCACCGCCATGAGCAGAAGCCTCTGGCCCAGGGCGATGGCGGTGGCCACCACCATGCCTCCCGGAACGAAACTTGCAACCATCAGCGCCTGCACCGACTCCCTCACCCCGAGTCCCCCGGGAATGAACACCATCAGAAGAGAAGCGAGCCAGGCCGCGGGACCGGAGAGAACGCAGAGTATCACCATGGCGTGTGCCGGGGAGGATTCAGGCACCCCGAAGCCCCGGAACCAGAAGTAAAGCCCCAATCCCCGCAGGGACCAGGACAGAATGTGGCTGCCGATGAACTGCGCCTGATGCCTGTGGCTGATGTGGGGAAGCTCGTCTACGCTGGTGCCCAGCCTGTGGGCGAACTTTCTGGCGAAAAGCCTTTGAATCCCCGGCGCCATCAGCATGAGAACCCCCAGCCCCCCGGAGATCCAGAGGGCGGCGGTAAGCGCCGGTGGAAGCAGCGAAGTGTTTACGAACGGCAGGGATAACAGCGTAAGAAGACCAAGGGCAGCAAGAAGATATATGTTTTCGAGCACCATGGCGCTGGCCGCCTTGACCGAGCCCGCGCCGTTTCGGTTCAGGAACGCTATTCTGCCCAGCACCATCCACACCCGCCCGGGGATGTAGCTGCCCATCTGGGTCAGGAACCAGTTCCGTCGAAGCTGGCCCCGGTCTATTCTGGGAGTTTTCAGGGCGTGAATGATTCTCTGCCATGCAAGGGGGGCGAAGTAGTAGCCCGCCGCGAGAAAGAGAACGGAAAGCACCAGGTAGAACCAGTCCGCCCTGCCGCCGGCTTCCTCCCAGAAAGCCGTGAGGCGGGGTTTCCAAACCGGGTAGAGGCTCAATCTGAAATAGACCGCCGCTCCCAGCAGAAGAAGCGGCCCCAGCCATGCTTCCGCTTTCTTCAGAAGGGGTTTCACGGGATTCTTCGCTTTTTGCCGGGAATCAGAAGCAGTGCCAGCGCCAGCAGCACCGCTGCAATCGAAACCCGCAACCCCAGCGTCACATCGGAGGTGTCGTAGTGGAACCGCACGGTGTTGTCGCCCGGAGGAAGGATCACCGCCCTCATCCATCCGTTTGCCAGATGGATGTCCGCCGGCAAGCCGTTGACATCTGCCCTCCAGCTGGGATACCAGGAATCCGCCAGAACCAGCACGGAAGCGGTAGCGGACCCGGTTCGAACCACAACCTCGGTGGGGTTGTCCAGAGTTATCTCCGCGGTGCCGGAGCAGGCCGGCGGAACGGTTTCCAGCGGGGAGTCTATGATGGAAACGGTCATGGGATTCAAACCCCGGGCCAGAGCCTGAAACCCCTGCTCGCCGGTGCCGCTTACGGGCTGGGCCGGGATGAACGCCCTGGGCATGGGGTTGATCGGGAGGTCTGGGGTTCCTTCCGAAAGCGCGGGATGAATGTCCCTCCATGAAAAAGTGCCCTCGGGCAGCCGGAAGGCGCTGATACCGAATGAGTACAGCACTTCCGGCGTGGCGCTTCCGAGAAGAGGGGCCATTCTGTCGGTTATCGCAGGCTTCGCGGCATGGTAGCCGGTGACGGAGCGGACACCCAGGGGAACCAGTTCGTTGCCCCCGGGAAACACCCTTCCCGGGCCGGCGGTCTCGACCAGATTCCGGTCAGGCGGGAACATGCTGTCCAGTGATGTGTGATGGAGATAGACCTGAAAGCTTCTGTTGAAGGGGATCAACTCGAGGGCGGTTATCGCCGTCACCGCCAGAGCGGCGTGAATGGCCCGGAGGTTGTGTTTCCACGCCAGGAACAGCGCAAGCAGAACCCCGGAGGAAGACAGAAGGGCTCTGAACAGATCCTTCTCCAGAAGCGAAACCCGGTGGCGGACCATGAATTCGAATCCGGCGCCGCCGGGCACACCCATCCTGGTCCACCATGAAGATTGAAGGGCTCTGCCGAGGGGTTCGGCGGATATCAGCATGAGCAGAAACAGCGCCACCGGCGCCCCGAAGGTTAGTACCATCCTTTTCGACGGCTTCCCGCGGAACAGAACATCAAAACCGGGGCCTGAGGCTAACGCCACCGATGTCGCGGTGATGAAAGCCGCCATGTGGGGAGCCCTTATCTTTCTGAAAACGGGTATGACATCGTAGAGTATTCTGAACAGAGGAGTGTAGCCCCCCCATGAGACCACCGCGCCCAGAACCGCAAGGGACAGCAGCGCTCCCCGGACTTTTTTGTCTTTTCCCGAAGCGAACCCCGCCAGTGCCAGCAGGAACACCGCCACGCCGGTAAACTCACTGCTGAGCCGAAGCCCCAGCCTGCCGAAATACACCGGAACTCCCGAGATTGAGCTGTCCGGGAAGCCGTGCCTGAGGCCGAAGGCGGAGGGGAGGATCATTGCGAAGGTTTCCTCCGGGGGCATGGAGTAGCTGGCGGCGGTGGCGGGATCCAGCCCGTCACCCCTGGTGGAATGCCGGCTGAAGAGGTATCCGGGGTAGAGCTGAACCGCGGATACCGCCACTCCCAGGGCCATTATGGCCCCCAAGCCGGAGATCTTCCACCACCATTGCCGGATAGAGCCCAGGTGCCAGAGGGCGAAGACCGATGCCGCCACCCCGGAGTAAAGCAGCATCTGTGGATGGCTGGAGAGCCCCTGCATTCCCACCGCCAGCCCGCCGACTCCAAGCCATTTTGCCCGGCGGGTCTGGTTGAACCGGTTCACTCCGTAGAGAAGCAGGGGAAGAAACGCCCAACTGATGACCTTGCTGCCGTGACCGGCGTAGAACAGCGTGTTGGCCCACGCTCCCAGGGCGTAGGCAGTTGCCCCGACAAGCCTTCCTCCTCTGGAGACCCCGATGGAACCCATGAAGAGCCAGGTGAAGAAGCCCGCCAGGAAAAGGTGCGCGGGAAAGAGGAAACGGATCGCCGCCTCTGAACCGAAGAGAATCATGGGAAGACCCCGGAGGGGGTAGAAGACCGGAGCGCTGAAGGATGCGTAGAAGGGAACGCCGCAGTAAATGTAGGGGTTCCAGTGGGGAAGCTGGCCCTGTCTCAGGGAAGCCTCGATGAAGGAGAAGAACGGATATCCCTGGTGGATTGTGTCGCTCATTTCACCACCGGGAAGCCGGAGCGATGTGAATATCGGCCAGTAGACCAGCACCGAAAGAAGCGTTACAAAGCCCAGAATTGCCGCGGTTTCACTGGGTTTCTTCATGGTTCACTTCCTTCCCGGCTCTCTTCAGGGTTCCGGCGGTAACCATGGCAAGGGCTATCTCCCATATTGTCATGATTATGCGCTGCCCTCCCGCGGCGGCCACCGCCGGGGCGAGAAACTCGACGGGCAACGCAATCAGCGCCGCGGCAGCTTCCCTGACTCCCAGCCCGCCGGGCACCAGAACCACAATATACGCCGCCAGCCAGGAAAGGGGCGCTGCGGCAAGGCATCTCATCAGCCCCGCCTCGTTGAGGCCCATACCCCGGAACCAGGCCCAGAGGGCCACACCCCTGATGATCCATGTGGCAGTGTAGAAAAGCGTCACCTTCGCGGAATGCTTCAGCGGAACCGGTTTGAAGGTGATCCCCCTGGCCCGGAACACCATCCTCTGCAGGGGGTTCAGCAGCGGCAGAAGGGCCACCGCGACACCAGCCGCGGTGACAGACCATCGGATGGCGGGGCTGGAGGTGATGCCCGGGTGAAAAACGCTTACGCCGAAGGCCACTATTCCCACCGCGGCGGTGCTGAAGAGCAGTTCCAGCATCAGGGTCGAAGCGGCCCTGGCCATGGTGTAGCCCCTTGCCTTCAGAAGGGCAACCCTCCCCGCGAAAAGCCAGACCTTGCCCGGTATGAAACGCCCGAGCTGACTGCTGAACCAGACCGCGTACAGCTCCCTTCGCCCCAGGGTGACTCCCCTTTGCCTGCAGACCATTACCCACCCCTCAGGTGACAGGGCAAGGCCGACAAGAAGCACCAGCGACGAAATGATCAGAAGCGGCGGATTGAGTTCCCAGGGGAACTCCCGGGCGCTTTCAAGCCATTCCCCGCCCTTCAGCCAGACATGGCGTCCCACCAGAAGAAGAAGAAGCAGAAAAGCAATCCTTATCCAGAATACCGGCTTTTTCAAAGCAGCCCCTTTCCGCGGTACCAGGAGACCGCCTCTTCAGCCGCCTCGCGGAAGGGATGGCGGGCGGTGAAACCGGCTCCGGCGGCCTTCTTCACGGAAACGAACCTGTCGGTTCCGAAGAGGCGCAGCCGGCTTCCGGACAGCGGTTTCGGGCAAAGGGGCCCAAGGGAAAGGGCCGCCCTGAAAAGACAGCGGGGTACCGGGAGCACGAACACTCCTCTTTCCATGGCCGCCGCCACGGTTTTCGCCACATGTTTCATGGATAGAACCTGAGGCCCTCCGATGTTGAAGACTCCCCCTGCGAGAATCCCTCCCGGTAGGGCGGCGGCCACACCCCGGCATACATCCCGGATGTGGGTTGGTCTGGTTCTTCCGCCTTCCCTGCCCACCACCGGAAACCAGCCCCGGGCCACCTGCCGAAAGAGGGCGAGCTTGTGCCGGTCTCCGGCTCCGAATACGAAGTCGGGCCGGAGTATGGTCAGCCTGTCAGCGGGAAGGCCCAGAACCTGAAGCCGGTGCTCGCCCTGGGCCTTGGTCTGCTCGTACACGCCCCCGGGATTCGGGGGTGAATCTTCCCTGCCGTCGGGCAGAAGCCCGCACACACCCGGAGTGCTGATGTGAATCATTGAAATGCGGTGGTCAAGACACTGTCTTCCGAGAAGTTCCGGAAGAAGCGCGTTTGCCTCCAGCACTGCTTCCGCTGAAACTCCCGGTGCCGCCAGCCTTCCCGCGGCGTTGACAACCGCGTCAGCGTCTTCCGGGACGGTAACCGCCCCCCCGGATCTTCCAGGGTGCGAAACCACCAGGTGGCCCAGCCCGGTCAGGTGATCCTGAACGGCTTTGCCTATGAATCCTCCGGTTCCGGTGACGAAAACCCTCATTGAAGCCCTTCCAGCAAACTCCCGGCATACAGCTCCCATGAAAACCTTGCTGCGTGGCGGGCCACCCTCTCGCTCAGGCCGGGGTTCGACAGCAGCGAACCGCAACGGATGACGGCGTCCGCCAGGGATTCCGGATCGGGAACGGCGACCTCGCCGGTGCAACCGGGTTTCACGGTTTCCGCCAGACCTCCCACATCAGTGACCACCATTGGCTTCCGGAAAGCAAGGGCTATCTGCGCGACTCCGCTCTGGGTGGCGGTAACATACGGAAGAACCACGATGTCCGCGGCCTGGAAGTACAGGCCCACCCTGGAGTCGGGAACGAACTCCCTGTGCCGGATGAATCGGTTTCCCAGCGGAGCGCTGAGAGCTTCGAGTTCGTCCTCCCGACCGTAGTTCTCACCCACCGCCAGTAGAACATGGTTCTCCGGAAGTGATTCCATCGCCTTTATCAGCAGATCAAGCCCCTTGTACTTCCTGACCAGCCCGAAGAAAAGAAGAACCACCCGATCTTCGTCCAAGCCCAGCATTTCCCGGGCTTCAGCCCTGGATGAAGCCCCGGGCCGGTACTGGTCGTAAATGGGGTGGAAGAGGTCGACCACCTTTTTCCCCCACCTTCGGGCTCTCTCCCCGTCATCCTTTCCATGGACAACGATGATTTGCGCTCTTTTCTCCATGAACCGACGGGTGAGGATTCCGGACAGGGGAAACCCTTCATGGGGTGTCAGATTGTGGCAGACCGCCGCGGTCGGAAGCCCGTCGGGCAGTGAGGCCGAAAGGCAGGGGGCGAAAAAGGGGTGCCACCATTGAACAACTGCGGCGTCGCATTTCAGCGATGAAACCGCCCGTTTCGTCGCTGGCCAGGACAGAAACGCGGTTGGATGGAGAAGACGAAGGCTTTCAGGGGCAGATGGCGCACCCGGGGGCTCATACTGGGTTTTTCCGGGAAAGAGCAGCCCGGGGTAGAGGGTGCGGAAGTTGACCCGGCGCACACTGTGACCGCCCCTTTCGAAGGTTTCCGCAAGCCGGCTGTTGAACTGGGCTATTCCCCCCCGGAAAGGTGGAAACGGACCCAGAAGGCAGATCTTCATTCAGTTCTTTCGACGGGGTTCGCCGGCCTGTTGACGCTGAAACGGAGGATCATCTCGCCCAGAAGGCCCATGGATATGAACTGGAACCCGGCCAGCATCAGGAGCACCCCGAAAAGGAGCAGGGGCCTGTTGCCTATGGCGTCTCCGGAAAACCACAGGAAAGACAGGTAGGCGTTGATGGCGAAACCCGACAGGGTGAGTATTGTGCCGATCCCTCCGAAGAAATGCAGGGGGCGAAAGGAGTAACGGTTGAGAAACAGAACGGTAAGCAGATCGCTGTAGCCCCGGAAATATCTGGCCCATCCGTATTTGCTTTTTCCGTAGAGCCTGGGCCGGTGGTTCACCGGAACCTCGCCGACCCTGAAACCGTTCATGGCCGCCAGCACTGGAGTGTACCTGTGCATCTCACCGTAGAGGTCAAGGGTTGTCGCGGCGTCTTTTCTGTACACCTTCAGGCCGCAGTTGAAATCGTGAAGGTTGATACCGGTGGCCCGCCTAACCACGGAGTTGAAAAAACGCGAGGGAACCGTTTTGTCCGCCGGATCTCTTCTCACCTTTTTCCAACCGCTGACCAGGTGGTAGCCGTTCTCCTGGGCGTAGGCCACCATTCCCGGTATCTCTCCCGGGTCATCCTGCAGGTCGGCGTCGAGGGTTACCAGCCAGTCCCCCCGGGCTTCCCGGATACCCGCCGCCAGAGCCGCCGCCTTGCCCTGATTTTTGCCGAACCGCAGCCCAGTGAGTGGGTATTGGGCTGCAAGGCTTACGATCGTGTTCCAGGTTTGGTCGGTACTGCCGTCGTCTACGATGATCGCGTCCCACCTGAAGCCCCGGAGGGCTTCGCTTATCTCAAGCATCAGCTCCCGCAGGCTCAGTTCCTCGTTCAGTGCCGGTATCACCAGTGTCAGGGCTGCTTCAGCCTTCAAAACGCTCAAGCGATGGTATCCCTTCTTCAACTTTCAAGTATGTGAATGAGCTTATCCAGTCGCCAAGCGAAACATGAACACCGCCGGGCATGGAAGCCACCCTGGGAACATGGGTGTGCCCTGTGACCACCAGGTCCGCGGTTTGAAGCTGCTTCCCGGCCCAGGCCTCCAGATGCGCCGGAATGGTGCGAACCTGTTTCCGAAGGATTTTCCGGCTGGTGTCGCTGAAGAGCATCGCGAACCATGTGGCGGTGGTGGGATGCAGCAGGGAGAACAGCCGGCGCGAAACCCGGGCCTTCAGAATCGGTTTCAGGGCCCTGTAGCCCCAATCCCCGGGACCGAGGCCGTCGCCGTGGGCGAGAACCGCGGCGAGGCCGTCGAAACTGGCCCTGAACGGGGTTTCGCGGTGTATCTGAAACCCCGTTTCCCGGCAAAACAGCCGGCCCACCCACCAGTCGTGGTTGCCGGGAATGAAGTGCATGGTCCATCCTGATTCGGACAGCCGTCGGAACCCGTGAAGTACGGTTCCGTACCCGCCGGGACAAACCCCCCGGTATTCGAACCAGTAATCGAAGAGATCACCCAGAAGCCAGAGGTTCATTGGCTTCCTGTCCGCCAGGTTCACCAGGAAGCGAAGAAGAGTTGCCCTTCCCGGGTGTTCATCCCATTCCGGGAACAGGTGGGCATCGCTTAGGAGGATGTGGGTCATCGGGAGTCCCGGAGAACCCTCTGGGCGCACCCCATGCCGGTTGCTCGGAAAACCGTACCCCCGGGCAGAACCAGAACCGCCAGGGGAAGCATTTCCACATCCATGAAAGCCAGAAGGCTGTCGTCGCCAAGGTAGACCGCCAGGGGCAGGCCAAGCCTGTTCATCCGGCGCTGGGCCGCGTTTCTGGTGACGGGGTCGAACTGAACCGGAACGGGCAGCACGGCTTCACCGGCCAAAGCCGCCATGAACAACAGATCCGGGTCGTTATGGTCGCAGTTTTCCAGAGGAATCCAGAGGTAGAGCAGAATACCCTGAAGGGCTTCGGTTTCCAGGGGGATGAAGCCTGCGGAATCGGGCCGATGCAGCGTGCCGGGAAGCTCCAGAACCGGGTCGGGTTCGGCTTCGGTGACAACCTGGTGATCAGGCTCTCCGCATCCGGAGAGGGACAGGACAATCCCGGCGGGCAGCAGAAGGCGCCGGAGGATTCTCAAGGGTTTTCTCCGGGGATCACGGTGAATGACTCGTGGCCCGCAAAGTAGGCAGAACCCGAAACAGTGACGAGCAGGGTGTCGGTTCCGGTGACCAGAAGGCTTTCCGGGGCCAGAAAGTGCCTGCCGGGGCCAAGAACAACTGCCAGAGCCTCTATCTCGCTTTGGGAGTCGATGGTGGACGCCGGCGCGGAAAACAGCAGGGGCATAACGCAACAGATGGCCGCTGACGAGAGGAGAATCACCTTTTTCACCGTTCAAAAACCTCCGCGTACGGGTGCAGCCATGTGTTCATCCCGGGAAAACTATGAATCCCGGCTCCATTCCGCAATAGCGCACGACTTGATTCCCGGCGGGCCGATGAATAGCTTTGATACCTCCCTGGAAAAGGAATGCCATGAAAGTCCCCGATCTTTTTGAAAGCCTGGAAACTCCCGACACCCCCGCCGCCGAACCAATCGACCAGGGGTTCACGCCTTCTGAACCCCAACTGTCTCCCAACGCCTTGCGGGTTCTGTCCAGGCGCTATCTTCAGCGCTCTCAGGATGGGGGAATTCTGGAAACTCCGGGAGAGTTGTTCAGAAGGGTGGCCGGAGCCGCCGCAGTGGCGGAAGCCCGTTGGGGCGCCGATGTATCGCATTGGACCCGGGTTTTCTACGGGATGATGGCCAGAAGGGAGTTCCTTCCCAACTCACCAACGCTGATCAACGCCGGCGGCGCCATGGGCCAGCTTTCCGCCTGCTTCGTGCTTCCGGTTGAAGACAGCATGGAAAGCATTTTCACCGCGGTGAAGAACACCGCGCTGATCCACAAGAGCGGAGGAGGAACCGGCTTTTCCTTCAGCCGAATCAGGCCCGCCGATGATGTGGTGCACACCACCAGGGGAGTTTCCAGCGGCCCAATATCCTTCATGTCGGTTTTCGACAGGGCCACCGACACCGTGAAGCAGGGGGGGGTGAGGCGGGGCGCCAACATGGCTGTTCTCAGGGTGGATCACCCGGACATCATGAGTTTCATCAATGTGAAGAGGGACATGTCCCTGCTGAACAACTTCAACCTATCGGTGGCCCTGACCGATTCCTTCATGCTTGCTCTGGAACAGGACGGGGATTACGGCCTTGTAAATCCCAGAACCGGGGAGATCACCGGAGTGCTGAGCGCGTCTGAGGTTTTCAACGCCCTTGTGGATTCCGCCTGGGCCAGCGGGGAACCGGGCATCATTTTCATCGACCGGATCAACCGGGCAAATCCCACCCCCAACGTGGGAGATATCGAGGCTACCAATCCCTGCGGCGAACAGCCCCTGCTTCCCTACGAGGCCTGTAATCTGGGTTCCGTCAATCTGAGCCTCATGGCGGTTTCCGGGGGGAAGTCGGTGAACTGGACCCTGCTCGAGAAAACGGTTCGTAATGGAATCAGGTTCCTTGACGATGTCATCGATGTAAACCGCTATCCCCTGCCGGAGATAGCCGCCATGGTGGCGGGAAACAGGAAGGTGGGCCTCGGGGTAATGGGCTTCGCCGAACTCCTGTTCAGGATGGGGGTTCCCTACGACAGCGAGGAAGCCCTGGCACTGGCCGAGGAGATCATGAGCTTCATAGCGGACAAGGCCGGCAGCGAAAGCGCTGAACTCGCCAGGGTAAGGGGCCCGTTTCCCAACTTCAAGGGCAGCCTTTACCACACCGGCGGCATGCCTCCCAGAAGAAACGCCACGGTGACCACCATCGCCCCCACCGGCTCCATCAGCATCATCGCCGGCTGTTCCAGCGGAATAGAGCCGGTTTTCGCCCTTGCTTTCACCAGGAAGAACCTTCTGGACCAGGGGGAAGAGATGAGGGATGTTGTCTCCTGCTTCTCCGAAACCGCGGTTGAACAGGGGTTCCATTCCGAGGAACTCATGGCCCTTCTGGCGGAGAGGGGCAGCGTTCGGGGCATGGATGGCGTGCCGGAGGAAGTGAAAAGGGTTTTCGTCACCTCCCACGACATCGCTCCGGAATGGCACGTAAGAATGCAGGCGGCGTTCCAGAAGTTCACCGACAACGCTGTGAGCAAAACCGTCAATCTGCCCCGAAGCGCCACCAGAGAGGATGTTGCCCGGGTGTTCCAAATGGCGGACCGGCTGGGCTGCAAGGGGGTAACGATCTACCGGGACGGAAGCCGTGACCGTCAGGTGCTGAACCTGGAAAGAAAGGAGCCGGCCCGGGAATCATCCTCCGAACCCCGTTATCGGCCCGAGTTCGTGACCGGGGTCACCAGAAGAATGAAGACTGGATGCGGAGACCTTTTCGTAACCATCAACTCGGATGAACAGGGCCCGGTGGAGGTGTTCGGCCGTCTGGGCAAGGCGGGAGGATGCGCTTCAAGCCAGGGCGAAGCCCTTTGCAGGATAATCAGCATCGCGCTTCAGAACAATGTTTCTCCCCGGGATATTGTTCGGGAGCTCAAGGGCATCAGCTGCAACCGGCCTGCATGGCAATCCGGTGAGAAGGTGCACAGCTGCGCCGACGCCATCGCCCGCACCCTTGAAACCAGGGGGACCGGGGAAGGGGACGGCGGGGAAGAGCCTGTTCAGGGGAGTCACACCGGAGCCTGTCCCCAGTGCGGGGGAAGCCTCAGGCATGAATCCGGTTGCGTATCCTGCTCCCAGGAATGCGGTTACAACGAATGTGGATGATGATCCGGGTCAGGCTTCGCCGCCTGCCAGTTCTTCAAGGGCTGTACCCAGGGCCTGGTGAACCTTCGTCATCAGTTCGGGGGACAGTGTTATCCCTTTTTTCGTTGGTTTCCATTCCCCGTCCTCGGACATGTAATAGGTTCTTACTTCGATGTACTGACGGCCCTTGAACTCGGTGGCGTTCACCCTGACCAGGTCTTCGCCCTTTTCGATGTCCGCGTAATTCTTGTCCATGAATGCTGTCCTTTCAGGTTTCCGCAAGCCGGTACACTTTGCGGATTACCTGCGTCTCGTCAAGGGCGGGCCGGATTGGTAGAATTCAAGCAATCCTTTCAAGGGAGGTGCGGGATCGTAGCCAAACGGTTTCCGGAGGTCAACCCGGAACTGATGATTGATGGAGTCGACTGCTGCGTTATCGTAATCGACCCGGATATGCGGCTGAAGTACATGAACGCCGCCGCGGAAGCTCTTGCCAATCCAAAGAAGCCCTCTGTGAAGCAGGAAACCACATGTCATGGACGGCTTTTCGGCCTTGGCAAGCCATGCCCCGGCTGTCCCGCCGCAGGTGCGCTTTCTTCCGGCCATGCGGTTGCCGGGGAGATTGCGTTCGGCAATCGGGTTTTCAAGGTCAACGCGATCCCCGACACCGAATCGGGCCTTCTGGTGTGCTGCAACAGGGAAACCACCGAAACCGCCGCCCTCCTCGCCAGGCTGAGGGAGGGTGACAGGCAGTATTCAAGGGTTATCAACGGGATTCCCATGGGCGTCATGATCGGTGAGATCATTTCGGACAGGAAGGGCAAGCCGGTGGACTATGTGATTACCCATGTCAACCCGGCTTTCGAAGACCACACCGGTGTTCCCGGGGATAGAGTTCTGAACCGTAGAATTACAGGAATTTTTCCCGGAATGTCCAACCTTGGGATAGACCTGTTCGCAAATGTGGTGATAACCGGCGAGCCGGTGGAGAGATTCGGTTTCTCCACCGTGATTCAGCGGTACATGAATTTTTTCGTGTTCTGCCTTGAGCCTGGAAAGTTCGCCTGCATTCTGAACGATCTGACCCGGAAGAAGGCGGTGGAGGAAAGGCTTCGGCTTGTGGAGAGCGCCGTGGAAGCCAGCACCGATGAGATCTACTTTCTGAACGATGACGGATACTTCATTTATGGGAACGCCTCCGTGGCGGAAAACCTGGGAATCAACCGTAATGAACTGAAGAACACCCATATCTCCGGGCTGAACCCCTCGGCCACCCGGGAGTGGTGGAGTGACTTCATGGAGCAGCTGAAAATCAGGGGGCACTTTCAGATCGAGTCATTCCACCGCAGAGCGGACGGCTCACTGCATCCCGTTGAGCTCAGCAGCACCCTGGTAGAAAACCACCGATCGCTGATCGTCAGCACCATCGCCCGGGACAGCACGGTTCAGACCGAGGAACTCACCGCATTGAGCCGGAATCGCAACAGCCTGGAGAACGCCCTTTCGACCGCATCCCTTGCGTTCTGGACCTATCTTCCCGGTTCGGGCAAATTCAGTTCGGACGGCAGGTGGGCGGCCCTGACCGACCAGGGAACCCTTCCCCTCTCGGGCGACGGGGAACAGCAGCTTTTCTCCGCGATACACCGCTGTGACCGCAGAAGACTTCGGGTGGAACTGACTTCCAGCCCTTATGAAAGCGGCACCAGTATCTGCAGGCTTGCCTTCGAGGATGACTCCCGCTGGGTGAGGATCAAATGGCGCCGCTCCAGCGACAAGGACGGGCTGAAGGTCACAGCGGTCTGCGAAGACATATCCTCGGAGAAGCTTCTGGGCCTTGCCGGCTCCGGAAGCGATTCTACCGCCATGGATGTACTCCTCGCATACGCACGGGAGACGCACTCCAGGCTGAAACACGCTCTGGGCGCATGTGAGGACGGTGACCTTGAAGCTGCTCATCGCCTTCTCTCTGACATGGCTTCGGACATGGAGTTCATCACCGCCGACGGCGAAATCTGCGAAAATGTGGTTTACCTCGAGGGGTTCCTCAGGGAGATTGCTTCAACCGTAGGCGGTCTTCTCGGTCCGGAAAGCGTCTTCTCGGTTGATGTTCCCTCGGTAGCCGCGGTTCGCTGCGATCCTGAACTGCTGGAGCGCTTTTTTCTCAGGCTGGGCGGTTTCGCCGGCCATTCCATGCCTGAGGGAACCTCAATGAGGGTCTGGGTCCTGTCCGGAGGCGGTGCCTGCGGCTTGATGAGGATAACCATCGACCTTGACTGTCCCCGCAGGATCACCGGCATCAGCTCCGGCCACCCTGCCCTGCTGGAGGCATACGCCGCCATCAGGGCCATGCGGGGCAAAGTGTTCGGGGAGAAAACGGAAAACGGCCTGCGGATCACCGTGACCCTGCCTTCGGCGGTGCTGGAACCATCGGGCAGGGTTGTAGTGGCCACCGACGATGCGGTTGAAGGCCGGACCGTGGCCACGGTTCTCAGACAGATGAGCCTCAGTGTGGTGGATTGCCGCAGCGGAACGGAAGCCATGGAGAATCTTAAACCAGGTGACGCCCTGATAATCTCATCGAGACTTAAAGACTTTCCCTCGGACATGCCGGTGAGAACCCTGGTTCTCGGTTCAGGTTATCAGGGCCCCGCGGCGAACCTTGCCCGTTCCTGGACAATAACAAGCCTCAGAGCCGCCATCCGACGGATGCTGCTGCGTTGACAATCGCCTGAATCCTATTTGAAAATGCCATGAAAATCCACTTTTTCACTGGCAAGCACCAGGGCTGTGGTGGGAAGCCCTTCCGTGCCTTTCAGAAGACCCTCGTAGTACCCGCTGTAGGTTTCGGCGTTTTCGTCGGGTTCCGGCGCCCGGAGCCCAATCAGAACCAGACGGGCATCGCCGCTGCTTTCCCTGATGGTGTGAAGGGGGTTGCCGGAGGTGGAGCGAACAAGCCTGTAGCCGGCATTCAGCCTTGAGCTTTGGAGAAACGCGTCCAGGTGTTTTTCAACGCCTTCCCGCTCCTTGTCGCTTTGAAACACCATGTTGATCATCAGGCGGGCGTTCTTCCAGTCAGGGCTTTTCCGAATCAGGTGGGACAGTGCCAGCATGAAACCCGCGTTGCTTCCCTTGCCCCTCCACCACACATCGATCCTTTCGTCTGTTACCGATTCGGACGGAGCCTGCCCTTCCCGAACGATGACCAGGTTGCGCTGCCTTTTGGCCGCCTGAATGATGAACCGGGCGTATTCCACGAACCGGGTTTTGTCCTCGGTTTCACCGATGAGGATGGTGTTGGGGACCAGGGGTCCGAAGCCATAGGTGTTTATCAGGTTCCGACCGCCTTCGAAGGGATCCCCGGCGACGACGGTTTTAACAAGTGAGTGAATCCTCTCCCGCTTGAGATAATCCCGAAGGGAGGTCTCGGCGGCTCGAACCCTTTCGTCGGAGGATCCTTCGGGAAGAACCATGGCAAGGGTGACCAGACAGGTATCCTGTGAGATGGCCTCGGCCAGGTCCACCAGGTAGAACCGCTGGGTTGGCGGGCCGCTGAGCACCAGCAGATTTGGCTTCCATGATCGTTCGTCGGCTTCCTTCTCCGTCAGCTTGTACAGCGAATACCGGGTCAGAAGCATCAGGAGCCCGTAACGCATGTCGCCCCAGCGGGCCTTTACCCTCCGGCGTTTGACCAGGAAGTAGATGGACCCGCAGACCAGCGCCGCGATGATGGTCGCGCCGGCATTGATCATGAGCATGGCCATGGCGCACATCAGGGAGCCCAGCAGGGACAGACCCCACCACACCCTGAACTGCGGCCGCCATGACGGGCTGGCGATGATGGTTTCCATTCCCGCGGAGAAGTTGAGGAAACCGTATGAGGTAAGGAAGAACATCGAAAGAACCGGGGCGATCAGGTTGAGATCCCCGGCAAGAATTCCAACCAGCGCGATACAGAACACCAGCGCCGTGGCCAGCCTGGGGTCGTTGCCCTTTCCGAACCCTCTGCCCAGAAACCGGGGGGCGACACCGTCTCTGGCCAGGGCCTGCAGTGTGCGGGGTGCGCCCAGGAGGGCGCCCATGGCGCTGGAAAGCGAGGCGCCCCAGACGCCGAGCAGTACAAGGTTTCCGTAACGGGCCACATCCTGCATGATCAGCGGCCTGGTGAGAAGCAGAGAGGTGTCGGAAATCCTGGAGTTCAGGAATACCGGTATGGCCAGGTACACCAGCAACCCGCTGATCACCGCCGCCAGGGTTCCCACGGGAAGAGCCTTGGCGGGGTTCTTCAGGTCGCCGGACATGGCGATTCCCGCCTTGATGCCGGTCACAGCCGGAAAGAACACCGCGAAAACCGCCCAGAAGCCCAGCCTGACCGGCACCTGGGTCAGACTTGACGGATCCGGAGAAGGGAGATGTGAGCCGGCGAAGAATGAGATCAGTGACAACCCGATGGCGGTCATGATGATGAACTGGGACTTCAGGGCAAGGTCGGCGGATGTGTAGGCGAGAACCGAGAGAAGCAGAAGAGTCGCGACCCCGACCACAACCGGGGAAAGCATGGGGAAGACACTGGTCACCGCCTCGGAGAAACCGGCGATGTAGAACGAAACCCCCAGAGCCTGGGCAAGAAAGAGGGGCAGTCCGATGGCGGCGCCGGGCTCCAGACCCAGGGATCTGGAGATCATGAAGTAGGCGCCGCCGCCGGCCACCTTCATGTTGGTGGCCAGGGCAGAAAGGGAGAAGCCGGTCAGAAGGGTGATAAGGTTGGCTGCGAGAACGATGAGAATCGTCCGGGTTAACCCTACATTGCCCAGCACCCATCCGAACCGAAGGTACATGACCACGCCGAATATGGTGAGAACGCTGGGTGTGTAGACCCCCTTGAACCAGCCGAAACCATAGCCTTTTCCGGGATTCTCTTTCATCACCACGCAACCTCAGTCACTCCAGGCTGAATCCGCAGGGAAGAAGGCTTCCAAGAAGGAAGCGTGTCGGCTCTCCCCCGGCGCCGGACACGAGAACTTCGAAGTCATCGCCGCAGAACTCCCTCAGAACCTGCCTGCAAGCCCCGCAGGGGATGGGAAAGCCGTCCGGCGAGTAAATCAGAACTCTGCGAAAGGATTTTGCTCCCGAAGCCACAGCAGCGGCCAGGGCCGTCCGTTCCGCGCATACGGAAAGGCCCAGGGACGCGTTTTCCACATTCACGCCCCCATGGAGCTTTCCGGTTTCATCCTCCAGCACCGCGGTCACACGGAAACGGGAGTAGGGGCAGTGGCAGTTTGGAACCAGCTCTCTGGCCCGGTTCATAAGTTCATCGGTACTCATGGTCACAACCTGTTCTGTGAAGAAAACTGCGTCCGGGAAACCCTTCGTCGAGGTTGAAGAACTCCGCCAAAGTGCATGCAATGTCCGAAAGAGTGCTTCGAACCCCCAGTGCCCTTCCCGGGCACCCCGGCGAAAAGACAAGCAGGGGAACATACTCCCGGGAGTGGTCGGTGCTGGGGGTTGTGGGGTCATTGCCGTGGTCGGCGGTTATGATGAGAATGTCCCCCGGGTTCAGAGGCGACAAAATCGAGGGGATCGCGGCATCCACCTCCCTGAGACCCAGAATGAAGCCGTCGGGGTCGTTTCTGTGACCCCACCTGGTATCGAAATCCACCAGGTTCGCGAAGATCAGGCCCCGACGGGTTTCACGGATTTGGGAGAGAAGGACGGATATTCCCTCGGTGTTGGACTCCACATGGGTGGTGCTGATGTTCCGGTGGGCGAAGAGATCGTCGAGCTTTCCAACGCCAGTGACCGGGATGGCCCTCTCTGCAAGGCGGTCAAGCAGTGTTGGTCCGCTGGGAGGCAGCGAGAAATCCTTGCGAAACGGGGTTCTGTCGAAAAAACCGGGGCTTCCGGTGAAGGGCCGGGCGATGACTCTGGAAACCCCCAGCCCGTCGGTGAGAAGTTCTCTGGCGATGACGCAGCATTCGTAAAGCTCACGCAGGGGAACAACATCCTGGTGGGCGGCGATCTGAAAGACGCTGTCGGCGGAGGTGTAGACTATCAGGCTTCCGGTGGCCATGTGTTCCCGCCCCAGGCGTTCGATGATTTCAGTGCCGCTTTCCGCGGTGTTGCCCAGCCAGCCCCGGCGGCAGCGGGAGGACAGATCCTCGAGAAACCCCGGCGGAAAGCCTTCGGGGAATGTGGGGAACGGAGTTTCAAGAACAACTCCCATCATCTCCCAGTGGCCTGTGGTGCTGTCTTTTCCGGGGGACATGACCGCGGATTTGCCCCAGGAAGCCGAAGGGAATGGCACGGGTTTCACTCCGGGAATGTGGTGAAGATTTCCCAGGCCCATCTTCCCGAGTTCAGGGAGGCTGAGCCCTCCGCCGTGCCTGGCGGTGTTTCCCAGGGTGTCGCTTCCCTGGTCGCCGTACGCTCCGGCGTCGGGCATTTCTCCAACGCCGACGCCGTCCAGAACCAGAACTACAGCCTTGTTCACACCGTTCTTTCGTCGAAGTTCAAACGGAAGTTGCTCATACCTTCATCATCATAAGCAAAAACGAATCCCCCGGGCAGGCCCGAAAGCATGGGCGCCGGCCACGGGGTTACTTCACCGTTGAGAACAGGGTTGTTTCCCTGGTGTAGGTTACGAAGCCCTGTGGGGCTCCCCTTACCCTTCGCACGTACTTTACCAGGGTGCAGTCCACCGGCAGGATGCCCTTGCGACCCGCGTGTCTGGCGGCGATGTCCGCCGCCTGCTGGAGAATCGCTTCCGGCGGGTTGTCCCGCCTGCCGTCCCGCTTCAGGATCACATGGGGGCCCGGGGTTCCCCGGGCATGAAGCCAGAAGTCGTCTCGTGAGGCTTTCCCGAAGGTGAGTTCAGCGTTTTCTCTGGCGTTTCTGCCCACAAGAACCCGCCAGCCCCCGGCAAGGATGTATTCTCTGGGCTGCCTGGGCTCACCCCTTTTCCGGGTTTTTCCAAGGAGTTCCTCGACGGTTTCCCGGGGTATTTCGGAAAGATTATCAACCAGTTCCTGAATCTCCCCGAGCCTGTGTTCAATGTCGAGAACACGCTGTGCTATCCGCTCCCTCTCCCGGTTCACCCCAGCCGCCTTGCGAAAGTAGCGGGCGGCGTTTTCCGGGGGATTCAGGGCTTTTTTCAGAGGTATCTCCGCTACCCCGCCGCTGTAGTCCGGCAGCAGCGCCGTCTCCATGCCCCGCTTCAGGCTTTGCTTACCGGTGAGGATCAGGTTTCCCCAGGTTCTGAAGGTCTCGGGCTTCTGAAGGTTTTCAAGGGCCAGACGGGATGCGGAGAGCTTCCTGTTCAGTTCCCGCTGCTCTCTGTTCAGCCGTGTCTCCAGCTCTCGAAGAGCAGCCGGAGGTTCCTCGACTGAGGATTCCGCCGCCGGACCTGGAGTCGGGATCCATGAGGGAAGCCTTTCCTCGAGAAGATCCGCCGCCAGAGCCGCCAGAACTCCGGTGACATCGCCGCCGGTTTCTCTGGATCTTTCAAGGATGGCTCCCGCGCCAACGGGGCCCACACCCTCAAGAAGCCCGTACAGATCCCTGGGACCGGGGTCGGGGGGAAGCTTCGCGGTATGCCACAGTTCCGGTGGAAGCCCGGAGGGTGGAGGCGGGACGTAGACTCCGCCCGGTGAAACGGTTCTGTACCGGTTTCGCTGGGAACCGATCCGCCGCAGGCAGGCGATGATTCTTTGATCCGGCTCCCTTGTGAGGATCATGTTGGCGTTTCTGCCGGTGAGCTCAAAGTAGAATGCGCATGGGCCCCGGTCGTACACCGAGTTCCTCTCGAACCCCAGAACGAGAACCCGGTCCAGACCGGCCTGGACTGCCCGGGTAACCACGGCGCCCTTCAGGTGGTGTTCCCATGAGGGGTTCTTCGGCGGTATTCGAACCGCGCTCCTGGAAACGAAAAGCCCGGGGGCTTCCGGGCGTCCGTCGAGAACCAGCAGGAAACCGCCGAAATCCAGGGACATCACCCTTTCGTGCTCCATGAAGACACCCCTGCAGGTAAGGCCGGTGACCCTTGCCCGGACTTCCGGCATAACTCCCCGAAGATGAATGCCTTCCATGGTGTGTTTCTTCCCTTCGGGTTGACGGCCTGATGGGTGAAAATAATAAGTACGGTCCAAAGGCGCCCTTTCGTTGGGAGATGAAGATGGAATCCATGACCGGTTTCGGCAGCGCGAAAGCCATTCTGAACGGCTTTACTGTAACCGCTTCAGCCCGTTCGGTGAACCACCGGGGGTTGAACATCGTGTTGAGGTTCCCCAGGGAGGCGGCAATGCTGGAACAGGGCGCTCATGAACTCGCCCGGGAGATGTTCCATCGGGGCCGGATAGACATCGCGGTCGCAATCGATGCGGAATCCGGCCCGGGAAGTCCTGCGGAAGTGGATATCGAAAGGGCCGGAGCACTGGTAAGGGCTCTGGGCGAACTTTCCGGCATGTTCAACCTCGAACCGGGAACAACCGCGTTCGGCCTTCTCACCGCCCCGGGAGTTCTCAGGCTTCCCGATCCATGCCGCAGCGGCGAATTCCAGGGGGTTGTCCGGGATGTGGTAAGGAGGGCTCTCACCGACCTTCGGGATTCCAGAGCCCGTGAGGGGCAGTCGCTCATCCTGGTGTTCCGCCGGGCCCTCTCCTCGATTCAGGACCGGGTGGCCCCCATATCGGATGGACAGGGGGAAAGGGTTCAGGCGGCGTTCGGGAAGGCCAGAAGAAGAGTCGCGGAACTGCTGGCGGATACCGGCGTGGATGAAACCAGGCTGGCCCAGGAAATCGCCATAATGGCGGACAGGCTGGATGTGTCCGAAGAATGCGCCAGGCTTTCCCACCATGCCCGTGAGGCGATGGACATTCTTGGAGAACCGGTTTGCGGAATGAAACTTGGTTTTCTGATCCAGGAGATGCACCGGGAACTGAACACCATGGGTTCCAAGGTGACGGATTCGGAAACAGTACATGCGGTCATAGCCATGAAGGAGCTGGTGGGGAACATGAAGGAGCAGGCGGCAAATGTGCAGTAGGGGCCTTCTGATGGTGATAGCGGGCCCCTCCGGCGCCGGTAAAACCACCCTTGCCCGGCACCTTGTAGACACATTTCCCGAAGCCCGCTTCTCGGTGTCATGCACAACCAGAGCCCCCAGGGGAGTCGAACGGGACGGTGTGGATTACCGGTTCGTGACTCAGCGGGAATTCCACGACATGGAGGTGTCCGGCTTTTTCCTCGAGTGGGCCCGGGTTCACGGCCACCTCTACGGAACCTCACTGGACTGGGTAAGGGGAGAGATGTCGAAGGGGCGGTCGGTCATCCTGGACATCGATGTTCAGGGGGCGGTTCAGGTGAAGAAAAGGCTTCCGTCGGCGGTACTGGTCTTCCTGCTTCCGCCGGATGAGAAGACCCTTGCCGGGCGGCTGTCCGGCAGGGCGACAGATGACCGTGAAACCATGGGCAAAAGGCTGGCCGCCGCAGGGGGAGAGGTGGCTCTGCTCGGCGCGTTCGACTACTTCATCGCGAACGACGACCTCTCCGAAGCACGGAGCAGAATCGAAGCGATACACCGGGCGGAGCGGATGCGGCTGTTCGCAGGCTCGTGGCCCGGTGAGGCCTATCCCTATCACCCCGGTCTTTTCACACCTGAATCTTCATGGAAGGGGAAGAGGGTCGTGGTCTGCTCCGGCCCCACCCGGGAACCGCTGGATGAAGTAAGGTTCATTTCCAACGGCTCCAGCGGCCTGATGGGGCTTTCCCTTGTACACGCCTTTCTTGACGCCGGGGCGGATGTGACCATGATCAGCGGTCCCTGTCGTTACGATTTTCCTCCGGGGTCCGTTGCCCTTCACCGGGTTGAAACCGCGGAGGAGATGCTGGGGGAGCTGCGCAGGCTGGTTCCCGAATCTGATTTTCTGGCAATGGCCGCGGCGGTCAGTGATTTTCGGCCCCTGCGCAGGCAGAGGGGCAAAACCAGCCGGAACGGCGTGTTCCAGCCGGAATTCGAGCCCACCCCGGATCTGCTGGAAACTCTTGGAGCGAAGTGTCCTGTGCTTTCCTTTTCCCTGGAGTACGGTGACGGTTCAAGGGACAGGGCTCTGGAGAAAATGCGCAGAAAAGGCTCCTTCGCCACCTTCATCAACAGGGGGGACAACCCCGGCGAGGGAATGGAGAGTGAGACCAACAGCGGTGAACTGGTGTTCGCGTGTGGAGCTTCCGCACTGGTTGCCGGCGGTTCCAAGCGTTTTGTGGCCAAGGTTATAGTCAAACTCGTGGGAGATAGGTTGTGAATCCTTCCGATCCCTTCTGGAGAAGCGTGGCCAGTTTCGGACTGACCGAGGTGGCCCTGCCCGGGGATCCCGGTGATGAACCGTCCGGTTCAGCCCGGGCCGGCGTCTCCTCCCTTGAAGCTCTTCGGGATCAGACAGACGGTTGCACCAGGTGCAGGCTTGCCGGGGGAAGGAAAAGGCTGGTTTTCGGCGAAGGCAACCCGGATTCGGGAATACTGTTCGTTGGCGAGGGTCCCGGTGCCACTGAGGACGAGACTGGGCTGCCCTTTGTTGGCAGGGCCGGCGAGCTTCTAAACCGGATACTGGCTTCCGTGTCGCTGGACAGAAACAGTGTGTTTATCGCCAATGTGGTGAAGTGCAGGCCTCCCGGGAACAGAACCCCGGCCCCGGACGAGGTCGGGGCCTGCCTCGAAATCCTGATGAAACAGGTGGAGATCATCCGGCCGGAGATAATCGTTGCCCTTGGCGCCAGCGCCGCAGGGGCTCTTCTGGGAACCCGCCGGGGCATAGGCGCTCTCAGGGGTTCAATTCACAGGTTCATGGGAATTGATGTTATGGTAACCTACCATCCCGCGGCTCTGCTGCGAAGCCCGGCCCTGAAAAGGCCGGTATGGGAGGATATGAAAAAGCTTCAGATCATCATGGGAGAGAAGGGTCTTCCCCGGAGCGCCTCAGTTGTCGGATAACCGCCCCCCCCACAGCCCGGAAGCGGAGAGGGGAGTTCTCGGGGGTGTGCTGCTTGACCCGGACATAGCCGTTGAGGTTTTCACGGTTCTGGTCGAGGAGGATTTCTACGATCCCAGAAACAGGAAGATATTCTCCACCCTCCGGGTCCTCTACGACCGGGGCGAACCGGTTGATCTGGTAACTGTCATTAACGAGTTCCAGAACCGTGGAGGCTTCGACGACACCGGTGGCATGGACTACATAACCGACCTCACCAACGATGTGGCCTACATGGCCAATGTGCTGGCCTACAGCGCTATAGTGAAGGAAAAATCCCAGCTCAGACAGCTTGTCAGGGTGTCCAATGAAACGGTGAGACGGGTCATGTCCGGCGATGGAAGCTCAACCGATCTTCTGGACCAGGCGGAACAGCGGATATTCAGCATTGCCGGCAACATGACCGAGCAGGATTTTCGCAGGGTGGGCGATATCGCCCCGGCGGCCATGGAAAGCCTGAGACGGATGGGGGATTCCAAGGGGGGGGTTACCGGGCTCTCCACCGGGCTTGATCCCCTGGACAAGCTTACCACCGGGTTCCATGGCGGTGAACTGATCATTCTCGCCGCCAGGCCCGGAGTGGGTAAAACCAGCCTGGCCCTGAACATGGCCAGGCACATAGCCGGGCAGGGCAAGGGGTGCGTGGCTTTTTTCAGCCTCGAGATGTCCGATGAGATGCTGGTCAGAAGGCTCATCAGCATCATGAGCGGAATCGGCATTCAGCCCATCATCGAGGGAACGCTGCGCCCGGAGAACTGGTCGGAGCTGGAGCAGACCTCAAGGGCACTGGGAGATCTGCCCATTCATATCAACGAGAAAACCGAACTCACGTCCGCCGAGCTTCGGGCAAAGGTCAGAAGGCTTCACAGAAGAGAGAAGGTGGCGGCGGTTTTCGTGGACTACCTTCAGCTGATGAAAGGGGCCGACGACCAGGAGAACCACCAGTTGAAAGTGGCGATGAACTCCGGAGCCCTCAAGGCACTCGCCAAGGAGATCAGGGTCCCGGTGATCACCCTCTCCCAGTTCAGCAGGAACGCCACGAAACGGGAGGGCACTCCCCGGCTCAGCGACCTGAGGGACAGCGGCGCCATCGAGCAGGACGCCGACCTTGTGATGTTTCTGCACGATGAAAGGGCGGATACCGGCCAGACAGATGGCGAAGGCGCAGGCGACCGCTACAGGAACATCGACCTGCTGGTGGCCAAGCAGAGGAACGGCCCCCGGGGAAAGGTCAGGCTTGTGTTCACCACCGCCACCACCAGATTCGACCCGGCCCACCAGGATGAAAGGTATTTCTGATGCCCAGACCCCGGACAGTGTTCGTCTGCTCCGAATGCGGAGGCGAGACTCACGGCTGGAGTGGAAAATGTCCGCACTGCCTGAGCTGGAACACCATGGTGGAGGAAAGCAGGACAATTCCATCCTTCAGCCCCCCGCTGTTGCCCGAAGAAGCCCATCCTGAAGCCCTCTGTGATGTACCTGAGGAGGGGGGGGGCACCCGGCTGTCAACCGGGCTCGCTGAGTTTGACAGGGTGCTGGGCGGCGGCGCTTACGCGGGAAGCGTGATTCTCCTCGGAGGGGAGCCCGGCATAGGAAAAAGCACCCTGATCCTTCAGGCCGCGATGAACATGGCCGCGGAGGGAATACCGGTGCTCTACGCCACCGGCGAGGAATCCGCCTCGCAGGTGGCGGGAAGAGCCGGAAGAATAGGCGCCTCGCCCCGTGGGCTGGCGATTCTTCCAGCGTCCAGGCTGGATACTGTGTCGAACCATTCGGAATCGGGAAACTACCGGGTTCTGGTGGTGGATTCGGTGCAGACCCTTTACTCCCCCGGGCTTCAGAGCGCTCCGGGGTCTGTGTCTCAGGTGAGACACTGCGCGTCATCCCTGGTGGCCCTGGCGAAGCCCAGGGGGATCACAGCCTTCGTGGTGGGACATGTGACCAAGGATGGAAACCTGGCGGGCCCGAAGGTTCTGGAACACCTGGTAGACACGGTGGTCTACTTCGAGGGTGACGCCTCGTGCCAGTACCGGCTTCTCCGGGCGGTGAAGAACCGTTTCGGAGGCACGAATGAACTCGGGGTTTTCGAAATGGGTTCCCGGGGTCTTTCCGGAGTTGCAAACGCGTCGGGGCTTTTCCTTCGCAGGGAGAGCGACACCGTGCCGGGTTCGGTGCCGGCGGCGGTGCTTCAGGGTTCGAGGCCGTTTCTTGTGGAGGTGCAGGCCCTCACAAGCCCTTCCCGTTACGGCTACCCCCAGAGAAAGGCGTCGGGTTTCGACGGCGCCAGACTTTCCATGCTTCTGGCGGTGCTTGGCCGGAGGTGCGGAATAGACCTTGATAATCATGATGTTTATGTGAATGTTGCCGGAGGATTCATTCTCGGCGACCCCGGCGCCGACCTTGCCGTCTGTCTCGCGGTGGCTTCCAGCCATCTTGGAAGACCGGCAAAGAACGGTGTCGCGGTTTGCGGTGAAGTGGGTCTCGGCGGAGAGGTACGGCCTGTGGCCGGTTACGCGAGAAGATACGCCGAGGCGGTCAACCTGGGTTTTTCCACCCTGGCGGGTGCCCGGGAGGACACGGAGGCCGAAGGAAACCGGGCTCCGGGTTTTGTGCGTCTGTCCGCTGCCATGACGGATCTTCTTGATGAAAAGGGAGAAGAATGTTTCTGAGAAAGAACGGATGGGAGAGCAGGCTTCTTTTCGTGCTTGTTCTGGGCCTTGCCGGAACACTGGCCACCGAAAGCCCCTTTGCTTCTTCGGAGAGCTTCTGGATGGGATTCGCGGGGATTGCCATCGGGGCATTCGCCCTGATTCTGGAAAGGCTTGTGACAAGCCTCAGGGCAGATGGATTCGTGTACATAACAGCGGGTACATTTCTCGGCCTGATAATCGGTCTGCTGGTGATGCTGGTGCTCCATGTCGGAGAAATCCGGCTCAAGGCCGGAGGGGCGGACCTTCTGGTTCTGGTTCCCTTCGCCCTTGCCTATGTCTTTTCCCGGGCCGCGCTTACCAAGGGCAGAAAGCTGAATCTTCTGAAAGTGGAAGAGGAGAGGGGAACCAACCTGTTCATGCCGGTGCTGGTGGACATCAGCGCCGCCATCGACGGCCGGGTGGCGGACCTGGCCCTGGCGGGAATTCTTCCCGGCCCCTTCACCATTCCGTCTTCGGTGAAAACCGGTCTGGAAGCACTTCAGAAAGCCAGGAACACCGTTTCCAGAGGGCGTTCGAGAAGAGGAACGGAAACCCTGCAGAGGCTGGAGGAAGCGGTGGGGAAGTCCGGCGGGCTTGTTGAATACCGGGATTTCGGCGAGGGGGAGAGAGAGAAGCACAGAATGCTGGAATGGCTTCGCCAGACCGGCGTGGCTCTGCTCAGCTCCGACGCGGACCTTCTGGATACCGCTGAGAGGGAGGGCATCCATGTCATCCGCCTCGAAGAGGTGGGAGCCGCCGGCAGAGCGGTGGTGCTTCCCGGCGAGAAGCTCACGGTGAGAATTCAGAAAAGGGGCAGGGGTGCCGGACAGGGTGTGGGCTTCCTTTCCGACGGCACGATGGTTGTGGTGGACGACGGCGCCAGTCAGATGGGGGGCGATGTAACCGTCACAGCCCATACCACCTTCAGGGCTTCGGGAGGAACCATGGTTTTCGCCTCGGCGGAGAAGACGGAAGAGGAGTTCCCTGAAAACGGAGACGAGGCTCAGGCCTGATGGATTCCTGCGCCCGCTGGGCCGCGGTGATAACCGCTGCCGGTTACGGGCAGCGGTACGGCGCCGGGGTGCCGAAGCAGTTCTCCCTGTTGCGGGGAAAGCCGGTTCTTCAGTGGTCCGTTGATGTTCTTTCGGCGCTGATGCCGGTTACGGTTACGGTTCCGCCGGGCTTTCCCTGGCGGGAGTACTGGTCCCCGCCGTCGGGGGTTACCGTCATCGAAGGCGGAGCCCGAAGGCAGGATTCGGTTCTCGCGGCCCTCCGTTCACTTCCCGGCCCCCGGTTCGTGCTGGTCCACGACGGCGCAAGGCCGGCCATAAGCCCCGGGATAGCGTCCAGGGTGATGAGGGCCACCGAGGAGCACGGCGCTGCGGTTCCGGGGATAAGGGTTCGGGACACTTTGAAAAAGGTCCGGAACAGCTTCATCAGCGCTTCAGTGGATCGGGATGACCTCTGGACGATCCAGACCCCCCAGGGTTTTCGGTACGATCAATTGCTGACAGCGCTGGACATGGCTCCGGATGTAACCGATGAGAGTTCCGCGGTGGAGTTCACCGGCGCCAGGGTCGCGGTGGTTCCCGGAGATCCACGAAATCAGAAGCTGACTGAACCCGATGACATACTCCTTTTCCGCCCGGGGCCGGAGTACTCCTTCGGCCAGGGGCTTGATTTTCACCCCTTCAGCGATGAGCGCCCCATGATCGCCGCCGGGTGCAGACTCGGCAAGACCGGAGGCCCCGCAGGGCATTCGGACGGTGACGCGGTTCTTCACTCCGCGGCGGACGCCCTGCTGGCCGCGGCTTCACTGGGAGACATCGGAGTGTTCCACCCTCCGTCGGATCCCGCCTGGAAAGACGCGGACAGCGCCTTGATTCTGGCCGGCTGCATGGAACGGGTTCGAAGGGCGGGATGGAGCCTTCGAAGGCTTGATCTGACCCTCATTGGAAACCGCCCCAGGGTGGCGGAACACCGCGAGGAGATGATAGAGAGGGTTGCGGCAATTCTGGATGTCCCGCCGCAGAAGGTGTGGATCAAGGGCACAACCACCAACACCCTTGGTGATCTTGGCCGGGGAGGCGGGTTCGGCTGTCTGGCCCTGGCGGTGTTGGAATCATGATCCCAGGCGCATTGAAGGTTCTCTTCGCCGCCTCGGAAGTGTATCCCCTGGCCAGCACCGGAGGGCTTGCGTCGGTGGTGGCGGAGCTTCCCGGAGCGCTGATCGGAGAAGGTCTGGATGTTCGGGTGATAATCCCCTACTATGGAGACCTGTCTGGACGGAAGGGAATCCGCTGGGTCGGATCAGGGAAAACATACCTTGGTGAGGATTTCGGGATAGCGCGGACAAAACTTCTGAACGGAGTATGGGTCTATCTTGTTGCCAGAGACGAGGATTTCTCTCGAAAGGGGTTCTACGGCCCCACACCGGACACCGCGTGGCCCGACAACTGTCGAAGGTTCGCCTTCTTCTCCCGGGCTGTGGAGGCCTCTCCGGCGATCACCGGGTTCAAACCCGATGTTTTTCACTGTCACGACTGGCAGACCGGCCTTCTGCCGGTCTACCTTCACCGGGCCGGAATCCCTTCGGTGTTCACCATTCACAACCTAGCCTTTCAGGGCAGGTTCGGGCCGGAGAGCTGGCCCGCCTCGGGGTTGCCCGATGAGTTCTTCCGCCCGGACAGGCTTGAGTTCTGGGGAGACTGGAACATGATGAAGGGCGGCATTCTGTTTGCCGGCGCGGTAACCACCGTCAGCCCCAGCTACGCCCGGGAGATCCGCACTCCAAGGTTCGGCTTCGGGCTTGAATCGGTGCTTGAGCATGAAAAACGGAAGCTTCACGGCATTCTCAACGGAATCGATCACGATTGCTGGAATCCCGAAACCGATTCAGTCATCCCGGCGACCTTCGGACCCGGGAGCATGGCGGGCAGAAAAAGATGCCGTAGAGAGCTTGCCCGCGAGATGGGGTTGCCCGAAGGGGGTGGGCCCCTGGTGGGAATGGTCACCAGGCTCACGGCCCAGAAAGGCGTCGACCTGGTGCTTGAAGCCCTGCCCGGGCTGGTGGGCAGAGGCATGAGGCTGGCTGTGCTGGGAACAGGCGAGGCGGAATGGGAAAGGGCGTTCAGGGCCGCCGCGGCCCGTTATCCCGACACCGTTTCAGTAAGAATCGAGTATTGCGACAGCCTTGCCAGAAGAATTTTTGCCGGCTCGGATGTGTTCCTCATGCCCTCGATGTTCGAACCCTGTGGAATATCACAGATGATCGCCATGAGGTATGGTTCTGTTCCCCTGGTGAGAAGAACCGGGGGTTTGGGAGATACGGTGTCCGGAGAGACAGGGTTTCTTTTCGAAGCCTCCGGTGATTTTCCCCGGGCACTTGACGCCGTGTCGGAGCTGTGGCAATCCGGCCCCTCCCGTTGGACCCGGAAGAGAAAACTATGCATGAAGACCGATAACTCATGGAAGAACAGGACAGCGGGTTATCTGAAGCTTTACCGGAGGGCGAAAGAGAGTATGCTGCCATGAAGCATTCAGCCGGAGCGCCGGTTCTTCAGTTCGCCCGCCCCTCCGAGGCCCACCGGATGCTTGTGACGGTGAGCCCCGTGGGCGCCATGGCGGTCACCGCGATGATCATCACAGCCGGGGGGCTCCTTGCCGGCGCGATGACCTCCCTTTTGTCATGGGAGCTGCCGGTATTCATTCTTTTCGAAAGGGCTTTGCTGGCATCCCTTGGAGGCGCTGCCGCCTGGGGTCTGGCCAGGGCGTCGGGGAGCAGGGTTCCCCTGGTTCCCGGGATGCAGTCGGCGTTCATGTCCATGACGGTTTGGGTTCTGGGAGTATCGGTGCTTATGTTGCTTTCCCGGGCATTCGGAATATCTTCCGGGTTCAGCTGGAGCGCCGGAGAACTGGCGGGACCGCTGGCGGGAACCCGGGCAGGGTTGTTCCTGCTTCTGGTTCTGGTTAATCTGGACATTGTGTCCATCGCTACGGTTTTCGTCTGGGGAAAGGGGCTTTCCTCGGTATGGGGAACCAGCCCTTCGTTCGGAATCAGGATGGCTTGGGCGGTATATCTGTTTGCCGTGGTTTTGCAGGCGGTTCCCATTCTTTTCCATATCGAAGCCGGGAAGGTTGGCTGATGATGATTTTCACCGTGGCTCTGATACTGTATGCCGCTTCCGATGTTTCAGGAACCATGGATCTTTCCGGGTGGGTTGCCCACACCCTGACAAACTCTCCAACCATTGCCGAGGCTGAAGCAACGCTTTCCGTAGCAGGCGCCGGGCTAAGGTCTTCCGGTGCCTTCAGGCTGCCGGTTCTTTCCTTCACCGCCACCTCCGGGTACTCCTGGTCCTCCTATCTGCCCGAGGGAGGGGAACCGATAAGAACCGAATCCGAGAGCTATTCCGCCGCACTCGGGCTTTCACAAGAGATAATCGGTTCGGGGGGACGCAACTGGCTTCTCCTTCGGGGGGAACGGGCGGGATTCCAGGCCGCGGAAGCGGACTACCGGGCAGCGGTTCTCGACCTCGTGATGAGTGTTGTCGAAGCGTACTACGCGGCAGTTGAAGCGGAGGGTCTGCTGGCCACCTCGGCCCAGGCCCTGGAAAGAAGCGCAAGCCAGCTGGAGAGGGCCGAAGCTCTCTATCAGGTGGGAGGGCTGACAACCCTTGAGCTTCTTCAGCTTCAGGTTCAGGAGAGCCGCAACAGGCTCTCCCTTACCAGGAGCAGGCAGAACCTTCGCACGGCCTACACGAACCTGTACCGGATTGCCGGGCTGTCCTCTGGAACCTCCGGCCTCTCCGTTGACACCCTGGCGGTTCTGCGTCCCATACCCCCGGATCGGATGGCGGAGCTTGCCCGCTCTCTTGATGACAACCCCACTCTTGAAGCGGCAAGATTCCGCGCCCGCCAGTCGTCCATAAGGGCCAGGGCCCAGGAGAGGTCTTACTGGCCCAGCCTGAGCGCCACCGCATCCTGGAACTGGAGCGACAACAGCCTGGATGGCTTGAAAGACATGTCCGACAACGATTCATGGTCCGTGGGCCTCAGGCTCAACTGGACCATATTCGACGGCTACTCCAGAGAAGCCGCGGTTCAATCCGCAAGGGCCTCGGCCCTGAGGACCGACGCGGGTCTTGCGGGGCTGGAAATCAGCCTGGCCGCCATGCTGCAGACATCCTACGACAACATGCTGACATCCTACGAGAGCTACACACTCAGCGAACTTGTTCTGCACCAGGCACAGGAGCAGTACAGACTTTCGAGGCTTACCTATGATATGGGGGGGCTTTCCCTGCTTGAACTGCTGGATGCCCAGCAAATGCTCACAGAGGCCCAGGCCGGGGTGGTAAGTTCCAGGGTCGCCTGTCTGGTGCAGGAAGCAAGGGTCTACGTTCTGGCCGGACGATTGCCCAGGCTTGGTGAATAACCGCAGTTAAGGAGCCGGCCGCAAGGAATTGCATGAGTTGTTGAGAATACATTGAGGCGAACCAAAGGAAACGGAGTAACTCGAATGGGAAGACTGGCGTTTCTCTTTCCCGGTCAGGCATCCCAGAAAGTGGGCATGCAGCAGCATCTCATGGACTTCCCCGAATCCAGGGAGTTTCTTGAGAAAACCTACGCCCTCAGTGGCGTGCATAATCTGTTCCAGGTGATGAGCCAGGGGCCTGAAGAAGCCCTCACCCGCACAGACAACGCCCAGCCTGCGATTACCATGGTAAGCCTGGCCACACTCAAGGTGCTTCAGGTTGCGGGCATAAGGTTCGAGGGCGCCGCCGGTCACAGTCTTGGTGAGTATTCCGCTCTGGTGGCTGCGGGGGTTCTGCTGCCTGATACCGCGGTAAAACTCACCCGACTTCGGGGAGAGCTGATGCAAAGGTGCGCCGATATCCATCCCGGAGGTATGCTGGCGGTGCTGGGGCTGGATTTGGAGAGCGTTACCAGGGCTGTAGAGCAGGCTTCGGAAACGGGTCCGGTTGGGGTTGCCAACATGAACTCCCCGGGTCAGGTGGTGATCTCCGGCGCCCGGGAAGCCCTTGAAAGGGCCGGGGAGATATGCAGGGAACTCGGTGCAAAGCGTGTGATTCCGCTGCAGGTATCCGGCGCCTGGCACAGCCCCCTGATGGCCGATGCGGCCAGAGACCTCAAGAACGCCCTGAAGGAAGCCGCGTTCTACGACCCCGGGATACCGGTGGTGGCAAATGTTACCGCGGGATACATTCCCAGCGGAGACAAGGCCAGGGAACTGCTGTCCAGGCAGGTCACATCCCCGGTTCTCTGGGCGGCTTCCATGAAGCTGATGATCGAAAACGGTTTCGACACCTTCGTGGAAGTCGGGCCCGGTGCGGTTCTTCAGGGTCTTCTGGGAAAGACTCCCGATGTCAGGGTTTATGGAACCCAGGATTCGGCCTCGTTGGCCAGAACCCTGTCGGAACTCGGGGGACGCACCAGGGGATAAGGCGATTCATTTCCCCCGATTGAGCATTTCCCGCAGAACCCTGTTGTGGGCGGCGAAGGCCAGGGGTGGAGCTTCGTTCGGGGGCATCCACATCACTTCCGAGGCGTCATCCCCGGGAACCGGTTCACCTTCAAGGCCTTCCGCACGGAAAACGAAGAGGGCCACGCCCCCGTAGGCCGTGCAGTCACTGTCCGAGCCCTCGAGCACCATCGAGGTCGCCTTCAGGCCGGTTTCTTCCATCAATTCCCGCCGGGCGCACTCTTCCGGTGATTCGCCCAGATCCATGAATCCACCGGGAAGACAGAGTTCTCCCCTGCCGGGGGCGAACGCCCGTCTTACCAGCAGGATTCTGCCCTCAGGGTCACCGGCGACTATCATCACCGCCGGTAGCGGGTTTCTGTAGAAAACAAGGCCGCAGGCCGGGCAGTTTCTATGGCCTGCGGTCCCCAGCAGGCCTTCTCCGCAGGCGGGGCAGAAACGGGGCTCCGCGTAGAAGCCTGTGGTGTTTCGAGGTTTGGGGCCTGGACCCATGCCGGGCAGATGGCCAATAAGGTACCCTCCGTTTCTGAGAAAGCCGTCGCGAATCGCTGCCCGCAGGTACCTCAGGGCACCATCCACCGATTCCGCCACACCGTGCCCTCCGGCCATCAGCGCCGCGCAGGCTGATGCAAGGGTGCATCCCGTGCCGTGAACCTTCCCCGGGACGAGCCGTTTTCCCGGGAACAGCCTTGCTCCGTCCCGGGTAACCAGAACATCGCAGGGTTCTCCCGGAAGATGGCCCCCCTTGATGAGCACGGCACCGGCGCCCCGGTCCACGAGAAGCCTGCCGGCGGTCTCCATTTCCTCCCTGTTTCGCACCCCTTTTCCGGTCAGCGCCTCAGCCTCGTCAAGATTGGGTGTCAGAAGCCCGGCCCCGGGAACGAGAAGCTTGAGAATCGATTCGGAAAGCCCTCTCCGGGAAAGGCTGTCACCGCTGCCGGAGACCAGTACCGGGTCGACCACCAGGGGGGCCGGTGAGATCCGGCTGCGATAGATATCGGCGGTAACCTCCACCGCTTCCACTCCGCCGAGCATGCCGGTCTTCATTCCGTGCAGCGGCCCGTCGTCGCAGAGAACCAGCATCTGGTCATGAAGCTGCCGGGGAGTGACCGGGCTCCAGGAGTGAACCCTTCCGGAATCCTGCACTGTTAACGCGGTTATCGCGAAACAGCCGTGGGCGCCCATGGCCGCCACAGCCTTGGCGTCTGCGAACAGGCCGGCTCCGCCGCTGGGGTCGGTTCCCCCAACCAGAAGCACCTGAGGTCTGCCGCCCCCCCTCGCCAAACATGCGGTGTCTGTGTTAGTTTTACAGTATGCGTTCATTTCTTCCGATTCTTGTCATTTGGTTGTTGCCGGCGGTGGTGTCGGCAACCATGGGTCCGAGTATAGATTCGGTGTACATTTCAGGCAATGCGCCTCTGGACGAGAGAGCTCTTCTGGCGGGCACCGGGCTGGAAACCGGAGCATCAGTGTACGGGCTTTCAAGGGTTCTGGTGGGGAACGGGGTTCTATCGAACCTTAGAAACCACGGCTACCTCGACGCCGAAGTCGAGGTGCTCTGGCCGGAATGGGACTCCCGTACCAATACGGTGGGTGTTCATGTGGAACCCGGGCGCAGATCCCTGCTCGGCGATGTACTGATCACTGGTTCCACGGCGTTCGACGAGAAAACGATCAGGGGGTTTCTTGCGCTCTCCCGTGGAGATCCGATAGCCCCCCGGGACACTCTTGATTTCAGAAGAACCATAAGGGCCGCCTTCGGCCGAAGGGGAATGATAAGGGCCGACGCCCGGATCGAGCTGCTGGAGTTCGACGACCCCGAGAGCGGCCAGCCTTACGGAAGCCGGGCTCTGGTCTGTGAGATCGTCGAAGGTCCCAGGTTCGTGATGGGGGAAGTGCGTGTTACCGGGCTGGAATCGGTAAGGAGTATCGTTGTCACCAGGGAGATAAGCCTTCAGCCCGGGGACTCGCTGAACATGGATTTGCTTCGGGAATCCCTCACCCGGATCTACACGCTGCGGCTGTTCAACGATGTCCGCTACAGATACCACCCCAGGGAAGATGAAGCGGTGATGGACCTGGAAGTGGCGGTTCATGAAAGACCGTACCACATCATCGACCTTGCCAGCGGCTACATTTCCCCTTCGGCGGTCTTCTGGGGCGGCTACTGGATACACCCCAACATATGGGGGAACAATCAGAGGCTCACCATAGGCTCAACCTGGACCCACTACTTTGCCAGCGGCCAGGAGGGCGACCTGCTCGAGCCCTCTCTCTCCTATGAGGAGCCCTGGTTTCTTTCCACCCGCTGGTCGGCGAAGCTCACGGGAAGCTACACCTACCTGCAGAGAAGTTTCCAGGAGGAGAGGAGCTACGGCGCGGGGGTCAGGTTTTCCCGGCTGCTCTCGCCCAGTATCCGGTTCACCTTCGGGTACGGGCTGGACAGGATCCGATTTGAAACCACCACCGAAGACACGGTGATTTCCCAGGACTGGACAACCACCGGAAGCCTCACCGCTTCAGTGGTGAATGACACCCGCGCCCCGGTGATGGACCCTGCCCGGGGGCGCTGGCTGATGCTGGGAGGGAAGCTTTCCGGCGGTCTTCTTGGGGGTCTGGACTATTACCGGATGGAAACCGAAGCCCGGCTCTTCGTTCCAGTGGGAAGCAATCTGGTGCTGGCGGGCAGACTGGCGGCGGGAACGGTTCAGGGCTACAACGGCTCGGTGACCATTCCCCCAACGGACAGGTTCTATCTGGGTGGCGCGGGCTCCGTCAGGGGCTACGCGTATCACGCCCTCGGACCCGACGACGGGGATGGCAACCCTTTGGGGGGTAACACCATGTTGCTTGGCAACTTCGAAGCCAGGCTCAGGGTTTGGAAGTTCATGGGAATTGCGGCGTTTCTGGATTCCGGAGGCATCTGGAACAACCTGGATGAGGTTTCCACATCCGATGCGGGGCTTGGTACCGGCATGGGCCTGAGGGTTTCCACTCCGTTCAGCCCAATCCGGTTCGACTACGGTTTCGCGCCCACGTGGCGCGACGGTTTCAAGAGGGGAAGGTTCTACTTTGCCATCGGCCAGACCTTCTGAGATAAAAGCCAGGCGTTCCCGGGCACTGCTTGTTCCCGGCATTGCCGCCGGCGTCTTGGTGGTTCTCTATCTGCTTCTTCTCAGCGGAAACCTTGCCTGGGCGGTCAAACTGGGTGTGAATCTCTTTGCCAACCAGGGGGACTTGACGGTCGATGTCTACGGGTTTGCCTCGGGGGTTTTCTTCGGAACCAGGGCGGATTCAGTGGTTGTGCGGGACTCCGGCGGCCTGAGGGTAGTGGTCAGCGGAATACGGGTGCGGGGAAGCCTCTACGGATACGCAGCGGGAACCGGACTCGGCTCGATCCATGCGGATTCACTGGGAATCGTGATTCCCTCCCCGGATCCCGACCGGGAAGCCGAACCCGATCCTGACATGGGTCCCCTGTTTGACAGTATTCTGAAGGGGTTCGTCACCAGCGCCGACACCCTTCGCATTCTCCGGGGAAGCATCATAGACCACAACGGAACGCTTTTGCTGGACTCCATGCGGATTTCCGCGGGGGTTTCGCCCGCGCCTTCAGCGGGCCTGGAGGTTCACTCCGTCGGTGCATTTCTTCCGGAGTTCGGCCCGATATCCGGTTCCGGAACCATTCTGCTGAATCGGGAACGGGTAACCCTTCAGGGCTTTTCTGTGGTTGTTCCCATGGCGGAGTTGAACCTCGGCGGAGTGCTTGAAGCCGACAGCTCCCTGGCGCTTCAGGGAACGGGAAGGTTCTCCACGGAGTCCATTCCCGGCGCTCCGCCGGCCCGGGGTCTTCTCACCCTTACCGTATTGGGCACCACCGGCAACCCGCAGGGGGTCGTGGCCATTTCCGAAGGATCGATCCATTTCATGGACAGGGATGTAAGCTTCAGCGCGGATTCACTTTCCGGCAGCATGGCCGGGGCCGGCCTGGGAGCGCTTGATTTTCTTACCCAGGGCCTTAGTGGCAACATTTCCGGCGACGTCGTATTCGAGGGTCCACAGTGGAACGGCACTGTCGGTCTGGTGTTCACAGGTGTCGATCCATCGTCCTGGGACGCCGATGCCCCGTCCGGGTTTTTAACCGGCAACCTCTCCATTCACGCTCAGGGAACAGGCGAGGAGCTTTCCTCCGGCAACCTCGTGCTTGTGCTCCAGGGCAGTTCCCTGGATGGTTACCCAATTGATGCCCTGCGGCTTAACGCAGCGGTTGACCCTTCCAGGGTTTCCGGAACCCTTTCCCTTGCCGCACTGGGCGCCCAGCTCAACTCCACATGGTCACTGGCCCTGGGGAATGGGTATCGGCCGGTTTCATGGAGCGGCACCGCAGAACTCAGCATTCCGGATGCCCGAAGGGTTATGCAAACCCTGGATCCCGGTTCGCCACTTTCGGGGGTGAATGGTGTTTCTGTGGCTCTGACCGGCCGGGGAACCCCTGAACGGTTTCAGGTGTCCTGTGATGCCGGGGTCAGGAGTTTCGGGATTGACGGGATAAGCACATCCGGGGTTTACCTTCGGGGGGATGCCGCGGTGAACCTTGCCTCAGGGAACGGGGTGAGGGTTGATTTCAACGGAACAACGGGCCTCGGCCACCTGGAGGCCGGGGAGGCCGCGCTGTCCGGCGTGGCGTTGAACGGAAACTTGAGGCTGGGTATACCCGCCCGGGGCGCTCCCTCCATCAGGTTCACTGGAACGGTTTCCGCGGACACGGCGGCAATGGCTGAAATCGTAGCCCTGGAACCCCTGGCGGATGTGGATTTCTCCATGGCCGGCGGGCTTCCCTCCGGCTCGGTGGCGCTTCGTGCCCACAGCATTCTCACGCCCGGCGGTTCGATGGCTCTGGATATCCGGGGGGAATCACGGAACGGAATAGTGAACCTGGATTCCATCCACATTCGGCACGAGCGGGGCCTGGCGGTCTCCGCCGGGGTTTCCGCCGACCTCACCGGAGAGAGTTTGTCCATGTCACTGGATTCCATCAGGATCACTATGAACAAGCTCAGGCTTGTCCGGGCGGGAGGGGCGGAAGCAAGCCTTTTCGCTGATGGAACCCTGGAAGTAGACACCCTCTGGATCGACCCTCCCGCCGGTTATGTTAGCGGCAGCGGCTCTGTCGCCGCCGATGGAGCCATTCAGGCCAGCTTCGACATCAGGGCGGTTGATATCGCGTCCCTGGGTTTTGCCCTGGGGCTGGATCTTCCGGTTTCCGGGGTGCTGAGCGCCTTTGTCGAGGCTTCGGGCATGCCGGGAACCGACCTCGAAGCCCGGTTGAGCCTGAGCCTCGACGATCCCACCTACGGCCCGTGGACCCAGGGAGACAGCATCACCGTCAACGCGGACCTTACCCGGGGCGTTCTCACCGTTGACGGAATCTGGATCTGGAGCGACAACATTCGAAGCGGAGTGCGATTCTCCATGGACAGCCTCTGGATCGGCACCTCCATTGATTTCGCCCCGGAAAGGCTGGCATGGCTGGAAGCCGAACTGAGCGGAGTGGGAGACTGGCTTCTTTACATTCTGCCCTTTCCGGTCATGACCAGCGGCGCAAGCATCAGTTCCAGGATCGAGTACAACAGGGATCTCGAGTACATATCCGCCGGCGTGGCAGGCCATTTCCAGAGGCTTTTTCTCGCCGGGGCCCAGATGGAGTTTCCAATGTCTTCCGTGTACTTCTCCTACCCTGATACAAGGGCTTCCGACGAGTACAACGCATCGTTCAGGATCACCAGCGGCCAGGGCAGGGAACCGGATCTCACCGCGGAGTTCAGGGCCAGGGTGAGGGAGAATCTTCCGTTCCGGACCGGCGATCTCCCACTGGAAGTCGAGGGATACTCCTTCCTGGCCACCCTGAACGGCTGGGAGGCCATAATCAACGGAGTGGGCTGGATTTCCATGAGCGGAAACCTTTCCGCAACCGAGAACGACCTGACCCGACGGCCGATGCTCAGGGGCAAGATCAGGCTGGACCAGGGTGTAATCGCCCTTGCGAGCCAGCAGGGCGGCGCCGGCGCCGGAGAATCACAGAACCCGGAGATTCCCCTTGACCTTTACATAGTCGTTCAGGCGGAGCGGGGTCTCTGGCTCAGAAGCAGCTACATGAACATCGAGCTTGCGGCGGACATCACGGTTCTCACCCAGGAGAGGAGGCCGGTTTTCACCGGCAGCATCAGTGTTGTGCGGGGAACCCTGAACGTTCTAAACAAGGACTTCCGAATAACCCACGGAACCATCGAGATAGTGCAGGGTACCCCTCCCGGCCTGATGATGAACATAACCGCGGAATCAAGGGTGCGCAGTTCCATGAGCAGGGAGATGTACACCATCACCGTCAATGTGACCGGCGACCCTGAAAACCCGGAAATCGCCTTGTCGGGAACCGGTGTCGCAAGGGACCTGACCAGCGAGGACATTGTCACCCTGCTCACCCTGGGAATGACCTACGGCGAGATGCAGCAGATGGATACCGGCGCCCTGGAGACCGAGCTGGAAAGCATCACCCAGAGCGTTCTTGGAAGCATGATCGCCAGAAACATCAGGGAGGGCATGGGTCTGGACGCCCTGTCCATAAGCCCGGACCTGCTGGCTGACTCCACGGGCCTCACGGTGGAGGTGGGCAAGTATGTTCTTCCGGATCTTTATGTGAGCTACACCGACGACATTTTCAGCCCCAGACCCGGAACCATCAGCGCCCAGTACTTCTTCAGCCGGGACATCTACCTCGAGGGAAGCAGCAAGACAACCATCAGCGGCAGCCAGGAACCCACCATAGAGCTCCACTACACCATCAGGTACTAAATCCCGTAGACCAGCCTCAACATCGCCCGGGTGTCGGTAAAGCTGGAATCCTGCGAGTTGCCGGCGTTGCCGGCGCTGGTGTACCCTGCCGATCCGAACACCGTGAAGTGGCCGGAAAGCCGGTAGCTGAGATTGACCTCGATGTCCCTGGTGGTTTCAATGATTCCGGAAGGCCAGGGCTCTCCGGTGGTTACAGTGTCTCCGAAACCGTCGTAAACCGTTCCTTCCCCGTGCCGGGTGAGGCTGCCCCGGATCTCGGCAAGCAGGGGCCACATTCCGGCGGTGCCGAGGGAAAGGGTAATCCTGTCCGCGTCGGGGCCCAGTTCCGACCCTATTATTCGGTCGTTGTGCAGGAAGATGTTTCTGGGGAGTTTCTGGCTGTAGACATACTTCTGAATCGCTGTGTACTCCAGGGCCGCCGCCAGGCCGGAACCGGGGTGAACCCAGTTGAGCCCTGCTGTACCGCCCATTTTGTGTGGCCTGTTGTATTTGGTCTGGTATTGGAAGTCGTCGATGAGCCACTCCACATAAGCCGCAAGGTTCCGGTGCGGCATCCATACAGCGTCGAGCCCCATGAAGAGGTTGTCGTCATCGGCTTCGTTCCACTGCACGGCGTACCAGAACAGGATGGGGTTGGTGTATGCGAAGTTCACGGTTTCGGTGGTGTAGAAGGCCCCCTCAAAAACCCCTACCCGAAGGTTTTCCCGCAGACGCATGTCAAGCCGGTGGGCGCTGAACCAGCTTCCGGAATCCGGCTCGATGGTGGAGGTGAAGCCGGTGAAGCTCACATTGTCCGAAAATTGCAGTGTGGCCCGGATCAGGTCAAGCGGGGGGGAGTTGTCGCTGACCAGAAGATTTGTGAATCTGCCGGGTCCCCATTGCTGGGAGAAGCGCCCCAGCCTGAGGGAGACCTTTTCCGTTGTGTAATCAATCCACCCCCAGTCCGGATACAGATGCCTTCCCGGTTCCCCGTTCGGGTGAATGTGATAAGTGGAGAAGCCTCCTGGAGGAACATCGTCGCTGCCGGTCCAGATGGAAAACTGGTGGTCGAAGGTGAGCCTGTCCGTGACGGAGCCGCCGACCCGGAACTTCACTCCGGCGGCGGTTTCGATGTTTCCGCCCACATACTCCCCCTGAAGCGCCGCTTCCATTCCCCAAGCCGTATTCTCACCCACGAAGCGCCGGGAGGGACGGGCGTCACGGCGACGGATCTCTCCGGCGATTCCTGCGAAGGCTCCCCCGGCTGTGTAGTCCTGCGACCAGGGAAGTATGGCGGGGTAGAGTTCTTCGCCGGCAACCTCCAGATGCCGAAGCCACAGGTTCAAGGGTTCTTCAAGGGGGAGTCCGACGGCGTCAAGGGATGCTCCGACTGCCAGCGCGAAGATGATTCCGGTTTTCAAAGTGCTATCCTCTCAAGAAGAAAGACCGTTTCAACATGATCCGAATGTGGAAACATGTCCACCGGGGAGGCCTTTTTCAAGTCGAACCCACCCTCCAGAAGTATCATCATGTCCCGGGCGGCGGTGAAGGGGTTGCAGCTCACATAGACTATCCTGGAAGACGAAAGCTTATGAAGCATTCTCATCACCCTGATCCCCGCACCGGCCCTGGGGGGGTCCAGGATTACGGTGTCGTACCTCCTGCGGCTGGAGAGGGCTTTGGAAAGGTATGTGCTGTCCCGTTCCTGGAGAGCCCGAAAACCCCTCACACCGTTTAACGAAGCGGCTTCATTCGCTGCCCCCGAGGCGTTCCCGTTGATCTCGACGCTGTCCACGGAGGCTCCCCTGGCTGCCAGGGGAACTCCGAAGACACCCACTCCGCCGTAGAGGTCAAGTATTCTTTCTCCCCGGGCCGACTCAAGAACGGTTGAAAGCAGTTTCTCCGCCGCCCGGGTGTTCACCTGAAAAAAACCTCCGAAGGGAATCGGGAAAACCCAGTCAAGAAGCTTCTCCTGAAGGGGGGCGCCCCGGGGTGTCACCCCCTCTCCCCATACGGCTCCCCAGGTGTCGGGAATCGAATGCGCCTCGCCCTGTATCTCCACGGTGGTGCCGCGGGAGTACAGGGAGCATCGGATGGAAACGGACTCGACACCGAAGGGAATCTCGGATTCGCACAGGCTTTTCAGAACATTTCTGCCCTCCGGAGCCAGAGCGGGACAGTCCGTAACGGAAATCGGGTTTCCCCGGAAGGCGTGAAAGCATGGTTTTCCCTGAACCGCGAGAAAGGTTGCCCTGTTCCGGAAACCAGCTGTTTGCGGGGAGGGAAGAGCGTCTTCCACCGATGCTTCGGGAAAACCCCTCAAAGCCTTTTCAACCCAGGTTTTCTTCCATTTCAGCTGATGGCCGTAGTCAAGGTGTTGAAGCGGGCAGCCTCCGCACCGGCTGTGCATGGGGCAGTAGGGCTCCACCCTTTCAGGGGCCGGTTCAATAACTTCGACAAGCTCCGCCTCCACATGGCTTTTCCTCTCCGAGACGGTCTTCGCCAGCACCTTCTCCCCGGGAAGGGCGCCCCTGATGAATACCGCCGGGCCGTCCGGAGGCCTTGCGATACCCCCGACCCTGTTACCCAGGGAGACCACGGTGAGAACCCTGCTTTCCTCAGTATTCATCGGGGTTGAAGGTTTCCCGCCTTTGATGCCAGTCCCTCCGCCACTGGCAGAACGAGCCCGAATGGATTTGACCGCGGATTTCCGCCATGAGTTCAGAGAAGAAGTGCAGATTGTGAAGGGTGGCCAGAATCGGGGCAAGCCATTCCCGGGAGATGAAGAGGTGCCTCAGGTACGACCGTGTGTGGTTCTCGCACACCCAGCAGCGGCAGTCCCTCTGAACAGGTGTGTAATCCTGCCTGAACCTGGCGTTCCTGAGATTCAGTCTTCCTCCGGGAACGAAGAAGCAGGCGCCCCTGGCATTTCTGGTTGGAATGACACAGTCGAACATGTCAACGCCCATGGCGGTGAAGTCCACCAGGTCTTCCGGCTTTCCCACTCCCATCAGGTATCTTGGCCTGTGTTCAGGAAGCAGGTCGACGCAGCTTTCAACCGCGAACTCCATCCGGGGCCTGTCTTCTCCCACCGCCACTCCTCCGATTGCGTATCCGTCGAAGTCCATGGCAACCAGTTCCTCGGCGCACTGCCGGCGAAGGTCGCGAAATGCGCCGCCCTGCACAATGCCGAAGAGAACGCCGGAGCCCCGGGAGTGGATTCTGGCAGCCCTTTCCGCCCAGCGAAGGGTAAGCTTGACCGATTCCTCGGTACGCTCCCTGCCGCTGGGTTGCTCGAGGCATTCGTCGAGAACCATCATCACATCGCTTCCCAGCATTCTCTGAAAGTCAAGCACTCCCTCCGGTGTGAGGGTGTGGGTTGACCCGTCGATATGGGACTGGAAACGATAACCCTCCTCGGTGACCTTTCGAAGGGATGAGAGGCTGTACAGCTGAAACCCTCCGGAATCGGTGAGGATGCACCGGTCCCAGTTCATGAAGCGGTGGAGCCCTCCGGCCCGTTCAATCACATCCCTTCCCGGGCGCAGGTACAGGTGATAGGTGTTGCAGAGGATCATTTTGAAGCCCATTTGAACCAGGTCGCTGTTTCTGGTGGTTTTCACCGTAGCCTGGGTTCCCACCGGCATGAAGGCCGGAGTCTCCACAATGCCATGGGGCAGAATAAGTTTGCCCGTCCGGGCCCCTTCGCTACAGGCTGTCAGGCTGAACATCGGGCGGGTCATCGGGGGCGGGTGTTTCCTCTGTTTCCGAAGTCGTCTCTTCAATGGGTTCAGGTTCCGGTTCGAGTTCCGGCTCAGGTTCCGGTTCGAGTTCCGGTTCAGATTCGAGTTCAGGTTCCGGCTCCTGTACGGTGGTGTCAGGAAGAGATGGTATGAAAACCGGTTCATCCGGCAGCGAATCCCTGTCGGAAGCGGGCAGCAGATCCTCGAATGTAATCCGCGACGAGTCAGCCAGGACCAGAATAGAGTGTTCCGGATTCAGGCGTCTTACCTCTTCCAGCTGGTTCTGCAGGTCCTCGTGCATCGAGTTCCGGTAATACAGGCTGGCCAGGCGCACATGGTACTCCAGCTCTTCCGGGTGCAGGGCGGAAAGCTCAAGATAGGCCGCCAGGAGTTCCCGGTCGCTCCTGCTCAGTTCCGTGATGTCGTGATCGGCGGTTCCGACCCTCTCCTCCTCGATGACCAGCGGGTTGGCCAGGATGAACATTACCGCCGAAACCACTATGGCGCTGGCGGTGTATGCCCTGACCCAGTTTTTGGCCACTGCTCTTCCTCTTATGATGATGTCTCTGGGTCTTGGGTCGAGCTGTAGCTCCAGCTCCCGGAAATCGGCACCGGAAACCCTTTCGGGTACCGAAAGACCGCCCCGGAAACAGCTCAGATAGCCAAGAAGCCCCAGAAGGAGCATGGGCGGGGTAATGCCGATCCGGAGAATTTTCATCCCATAGGTTCTTTCACCGTGGATGGAGATTCCCAGGGCTGTAGCCGGACTCTGTCTTGAGGTGTTTTCCACTCCGGCGGTAAGACCCAGGGCCATCATGTAGAAGAAGGGAATGCCAAGGTACCACCTGGACCAGAGGAGAGCCAGCAGGGATGCTCCGAGTATGGTCCAGGAGAGAATGAGAAGGGTTTCAAGCCCCGCGAGGGCTATCACCCTTCCGGCGCTCGGTCTCTGTCTTCCGCTTTTTATGCCGGTCTTCCCTTCAGTGAATCAGCATTGCGTCGCCGTAACTGTAGAATCTGTAACCCAGCCTGATGGCGTCACGGTAGGCGCCCATGACTCTTTCCAGACCTGCGAAGGCGGCTACCAGAGCAATCAGCGAACTTCCCGGCAGGTGGAAATTCGTTATCAGCGCGTCCATGTTTCTGAAGCCGTGGGGGGGGAATATGAACAGAGAAGTCTCTCCCGACACGCTCCGGGTTTCCCGGAGGTCTATGGTTTCCAGAACTCTGGCGGCGGTGGTGCCCACCGCCACGATCCTCCCCCGGCGCTTTCTGGTTTCCCTGAGAACATGAAGGGTTTCCGCTGGTACGGAAAACTCCTCGGGATCCAGCTTGTTGTCCCTCAGCATTTCCCTCCTCAGGGGCTCGAAGGTGCCGGGGCCAACATTGAGTGTCAGGAAGCAGTTCGTGACCCCCCTTGACTCCAGGTCCAGAAGCATTTCGCGAGTAAAGTGCAGACCCGCCGTGGGAGCCGCTACAGCCCCTTCGTGTTTTGCGTAGACCGTCTGGTATCTTTGTGAGTCCTGTTGGTCCGGAGTTCTTTTAATGTATGGCGGAAGCGGAACCCGACCCAGCCTGGACAGCAGTGTATCCGCATCGGACTCCGGTTCGAAGCGAACCATCGCTCTTCCGTCTCCGAGACCGACGACCACTTTTCCGGAAAGGCCTTCGCCGAACTCCAAATCTGTTCCGGCTTTGCAGTGCTTTCCGGGTCGAAGGAGAACCTTCCACTCCGAAGCGCCAGTTCTTGCAAGCAGAAAAACCTCGACGGAACCGCCGGTCTCCTTCCGTCTGCCGTCGAGTCTGGCGGGGATTACCTTCGTGTCGTTCAGAACGAGGCAGTCTCCGGGACGGAGGATATCGACCAGATCGCTGAAAGCGCCGTCACTGGTCCCGCCGGCTTGCCGGGGAAGAACCATCATTCTCGAGGTCCCCCTCTGAGCGGGGGGTCTCTGGGCGATGAGTTCCACGGGAAGGTGGAAGTTCAGATGCGTCCGGGTTATTTCCAGTTTGGTTCCCCCGTTATCATGATGAGCTGAACCTCAGCACAAATCGGGTTCCACTGTTTCTGGAGGAGAAAACGGCGATGGTGCCTCCCATTGCCTCGGTGAGATTCTTCGCCAGCGGCATGTCAAGGCCGGAAACCGAGCGCACACCAGTGGCGGGTTTTTCACCACTTTTTCGGAAGAGGTCGGGGATGTCCGATGCGGGGATTCCCCTGCCGCTGTTCTTTACCTCGACGGTCCAGAAGTCGTTGCCGGACGCCAGGGAAACACCGATGACGCCACCGGGCTCGGTATGCTCAAGAGCGGTTCTCAGAATGCAGTTAAGGGTCAGGGATAGCCAGGCTGGATCGAAACAGGCGATAAACGCCTCTCCCGGAGTTTCAAGGTTGAGGTGTATTCCCCGGACTCCGGGGCTTTTCCTGTGTTCCGAGAGAACATCGGATACTGTATCGCAGGGGTCGGACCACTTCATGTCCGGCCTGCCTCCGTAGGCGGATGCCCTCAGCCAGCCGGTGAGGTTGGATGTTGTGGAAGCGATGGACGCCACAGACTCCCTGATCAGGTCCATGGTTTCCGTCCGGTCTGCGCTGACGGGATCCGCCAGTTGCTCCAGAGCGGATGTCAGAGAAGCGGCGGAGGCGCTCAGGGTGTGTTCCAGGCCAAGGATGGCCGATTCCGCCAGTTCATCGGAAACGGTGCCGGAGCGTGGTTCAGCTCTGCCGGTCCGGTGTGAGGAGTCCATGGAGGAGAGAATCTCCACCGCGGCCTCAAGAAGCATCAGCGACTTCCCATGGAATCCGTCCTGCACCGATGTGGCCAAAAGAAGCGCTCCGGTGACTATCTCACCCCGCATGATCGGCGCCGCTATCTCGCTGTCCGAATCCGGAAACACAGCGGACATCCGCACATCGTTCATCGGGTCTGCGAGGAAAGCGCTTTTTCCATGAACGCATACCCAGGTCAGTATGCTGTCGCTTCCCAGGGAATACCCGGGGAGGGAGCCCTGAATGCCGAAACTGGAAACCGGCAGAAGCATGGAGCCGTCCGAACTCAGTTCCGCCTTCACCACCTTTTCCGCGGAGCAAATGCCGGCTATCTCCCTCAGAATGCTCTCTGTGCCATCCCTGCCCATTCTGACCAGGCCGATGAGCCGGGATACCTGCTCCATCAATGCCCGGGTCTTCCCGCTCTCCCCGGCGTGCCCGGAATCCTCCATGCACTTCTGTGTGAACCGAAGGGCCATCTTTCCGCATGGCATCATACCCTTGCGGCGCAATCCTCCCAGAGCGATCATCATTGCTTCGCCGCCGGATGTGAATGAATGGAACACCCGCCACTCTCCATGGGCTTCATCCCATTCTGTTCCCTGGACACCAGCGGGCGAGTTCTCCAGAAGCGTCGTGGTGTCACCGGAGGTGAATGTCTGTTCGGGAAGAATCATCGCCAGGCTTTGCGCGCCGGTGAACGCTCTGAGTATGCTGATGAGGGATGTGGGGTTGCAGGGATCGGCGAAGGAAGCGGCGAGAATGTCATCGGCCTTGCTGCCGATGAGGCAGTCTTTCTCCGAATCCCCTGCCCGTGAGAGGAAAACAACGGAGTTGCCTCCCTCCGCCAGGGGGAAGACCCGGACTTCCATGATAAGGTTGTCATCCGGGGATTCGGTCTGCAGACCCAGGGAGTATCGGTTCGGGGCGTAGTAACCCCTCACCCTCTTGTCATGGTTTGCCTTTGCCTCCTCCCGATACTCCTCGGCCACCCACTTCCAGAAATAGGTGCCTTCAACCTCTGTTTCCCCGTGGATTTCACCGGCCAGGCTTCTGGCCGCGGCGTTGAGTTTCGTGATGATCCCGGTTTTGTCCAGCATCAGGGCCGGAGACGGGTTTTCCTCGATGATGGTTTCCAGCAGTGCGTCGGTAACACCCCCGGAGGCCACCAGGGCCAGGGAGGGGGTCGAAAGGTCGCAGATTATCAGGCCTCCCGGGGCGGGAGCGGTTTCCATTGAGATGATCCAGTTCTCCCTGTCGCCTTTTGTGGAGGTGCTTATCAGAAAATCGTCCACCCTTCCCACGGTCCTGCATCTGTTCAAACCGGCTTGAATCGTTGGTCGCGAACCGGGATCGAACCTGGATTGCAGGGTTTTTCCGCCGGAATCGAACTCCTCACCAGCCTGGCTTGAAGCTGCGACCAGCCTTCCCGAAGGAGTGCAGAGAAGGGTTCTGCGTTTTCCCCGAATGGAATCCAGTAGAGCTGATGCCTGCTGCTCCGAAATCAACTCCGCGAACAGAAAGAAATCCTCCACGCTCAAGTGAATGATGTTTACATCCAGCAGCCTGCCGCCGATGAAGCACGGCCATCTTCCCGGCGGTGTTCCAGCGAACAGGGTGCTGAACTCCGATTTATTTGTACCGCAATGGGATGCAAGGCTATCAAACGAATCGGAAGCCGACACGCAGCCTTCTGCCCGGGAGACCAGCGCCCACGACACCGAATCGGGAAGGGCAACGGGAGTTGCAGAGGAAGGGAGTCCTTTCATATCTTCATCCAAACGCGGAAGAGGGAGTACACTGTCTAACATGGGTAATTCTATTAGATTCGGGAGAGAAAATGGAAGGTTCGTCATTGAAGTATTCGGCATATTGCAGTTTTGATATGAAGGCAAAGTCCAGAAACGACGCTCTGGCCGAGCTGCTCGAGGTAATCCCCCTCAACTCGAATTCCAGAAAACTCATACACGGCGCCTTGGAAATGAGGGAACAGGCCGGGCCGACCACCATTCTTCCCAGAATCGCCATCCCCCACTGCAGAAGCATTCTCGTGGATGAACTGACTGCTGTGGTGGGCAGAAGTGCCCCGGGAATCCCCTGGCCCGACGAAACGGTGAGCATAATGGTTCTTTTCATATCGCCGGTCAAACTCGACGGCCCCCACGAACACCTGGCCTTCATCAGCCATATCGCCTCCCGTATCAAGAAATCACCTGATGCCGTGATCAACGCGACCAGCCCGGAATCCCTTCTGGAACTGCTGGGAATGGAACCCATCATTGGAGGTGTTGATGAATCTTGATCTTGAAAAGCTCATCGGTCTTCACGATCTTGATGTCATGATAGCAGACCTTGACAGAAAGGACATTCTTGACAGGGAAAAGATGATGGGGCTCAGCCCGGAGAAGGCAAAGGAAGAGCTTCTTTCCCTCAGGAAGGATTATGTCAGAAACATTAACAAGAAGTGGCTCGGTCTTTACATACAGCTTACGAAACACTATGGGAATGCTGTTGTTCCCGCGGTATCCTGCAGATGCACCGGCTGTCTCACCCGTCTTCCAACCGCTATGTGCTCCGATCCGGAAAGGAATGACAGGGTCAATACCTGCCCCACATGCAGCAGGATAATGTACTGGGCGGAATAGGAATACCGCTCCGGGAGTCGAGATGAACCCCTTTGATTCAGGTATCGCGCTCACCTTTGACGATGTTCTTCTTCTTCCCGGACCTTCTTCGGTTCTTCCATCGCAGGCTGAGCTTAAAACCCATCTGTGCAGGGGGATCACCCTGAACATTCCTGTGATAAGCGCCGCCATGGATACCGTCACCGAAAGCTCCATGGCCATCGCCCTGGCTCAGATGGGGGGGCTGGGCGTCATTCACAAAAACCTCTCCATTGAGGAACAGGCCCGCAAGGTCAAACAGGTGAAGCGGGCTGAAAGCGGCGTAATAGTCGATCCCATAACCCTTGACATAAGGTCCACCGTCGCAGATGCCGTAGACCTCGCGGGAAAGACCGGTGTGTCGGGTTTTCCTGTACTGTCCGACGGGCGCCTGGCGGGGATGCTTACCCATCGCGACTACCAGTTCGAGGAAGACGGCTCAAAGCCGGTAACCGCGCTCATGACCCCGGTCAAAGACCTGATAACAGCCCCGGAACACACCGGAGTGGAACACGCTCTTCTGCTCCTCCGGAAACACCGGCTGGAGAAACTGCCTCTCGTGGACGGAGACGGCAGGGTTGTGGGGCTGATTACCGTGAAGGACATCATCAAGACCCAAAGCCACCCGGACGCCAGCAAAGACGCCAGGGGCAGCCTAAGGGTCGCCGCAGCGGTAAGTGTGGGAGATCCGGCCATGGAGAGGGCCGCGGCCCTTGTTGAAGCCGGAGTCGACTGTCTCTTCGTTGATACCGCCCACGGCCACAGCGAGAGCGTTGTAAGAACAACTGAACGCATAAGGGCCGCCTACCCACAAATTCCCCTGTGCGCCGGCAATGTGGTCACCTCCGACGGAACGAAAGCCCTGCTTGACGCCGGCGCGGATACCATAAAGGTGGGGGTTGGCCCCGGGTCGATATGCACCACCAGGGTGGTGGCGGGAGTGGGTTGTCCCCAGATTACAGCGGTTTTCCAGTGCGCCCGGGTCGCCATGGAAAGAGGCGCGACGGTGATTGCCGACGGAGGGATAAAGTACTCCGGTGACATCGTCAAAGCCCTGGCCGCCGGCGCGTGTTCGGTGATGATAGGAAGCCTGTTCGCCGGAGTCGCGGAAAGCCCCGGGGAAGCCGTGACCTACAAGGGGAGAAGGTTCAAAACATACAGGGGAATGGGCTCACTGGGGGCCATGCAGCAGGGCAGCGCGGACAGGTACTTCCAGCGGGACGAGAAAAAGTACGTTCCGGAAGGAATTGAAGGCATGGTTCCGTTCAAGGGTCCCCTCAGCGATTATCTTCATCAGCTCATGGGCGGTCTTCGGGCAGGCATGGGGTATCTGGGGGCAGGGGTTGTTTCCGAGATTCACTCCAAGGCACGGTTTGTCCGGATAACCAGCGCGGGTCTCAGGGAGAGCCACGCGCACGATGTGATGATCACCAAGGAAGCTCCCAATTACTCCCTTGAAAGCCATGCATTCTGAAACGCTGAGGGCGTGCGGAATACTTGTCGAGTCGGTTCTAATCCAGGAAAAGGGGTACTTTCTTGCCCGGGCCCGAAGAGGCGAACGGCGGGTGGTTGTGGAAATCACACCCGCCGGCTCCGGTTACATCCATTCCTGGCCATCGTCCAGCCACCTCGTTCCGCCGGTTGAGGCAAGAAACCTGCCCGGGGAACTCAGGCTTCTGGTATTCGACACCGGATCGGCCCGCTTTCTCTGGGAGGAAAGGCATAACCAGCCCTTCTCTCAGACCGAACTGGCGAAAACTCTTGAAAAAACAGCGGAAACCCTTGCGGGGCTCCAGGCATCGGGTCTTGTGGTTGGATACGCCGGGCCGGAAAACCTTCTCAGGGAACCCGACGGCAGAATAATGGTGCTGGCCGGTCGTCGCGGGGTTCCCTCCAACCCCTTCTCGCCTCCGGAAGCGGTGGGAAGAAGGCCCTCTGATCCCAGAAGCGATGTTTTCTCCCTGGGAACACTGTTTCTCAGGCTTTTGGCAGGCGGTGATGATCGGGAAGCTCTTGTTGAGGCATGGAACTGCCTGGATGCCAGGGTGGTCCGGGAATTGTCCTCAATGCTGGAAAAGGATCCCATGATGCGCCCTTCCGGGGTTGTGCAGGCGGCCCGGAGCCTGGCATCCGGTACCGGCTCCTCCGTGCCCGTCAATCCCCCCGCCCCGGCTCAGCCGGCATTCAGGAAACAGAGGGCAGATTCGACTCCGCGAAAAAAGCGGGTGAAGAAGAGACTACCGGTCCTGGGGATACTGATTCCCGCGGCGGCGCTTCTGACGGTTCTTCTTGTTATTGATCCATGGCGTGCAAAGGCGGAAGAAACCCAAACCCGGCAGTCAACCGGCTTCAACACCGTATCCCCTGACTCCTCAACGGACCGTTCCACCGAAACCGACACCGTGGCTATTCCCTCTGGGCACTCCTCGCTGGAGGATTCCGCGGTGATATGGGTTAGCAACGGAACCGGAGTCGAAGGCCGGGAAGCAGCATTCCGCGCAGGTTCCGCTGGAACCTACTCCTTCGTGTACCCTGCCAGGGCAGCAACCCGGCGTAGAACCAGCCTCGTTATGGTAAGACGGGAGAATTCCCGGGTTCCACTCAGCGGCTCCATGTACTACCCTGTCGCGGCGGAGTTTGCGTCGCAGGACTCCGCAATTGAAATCAGGGTTACAGACATCACCATTCTTCTGGGAACCGACCTGTATCACCCCGGGATTAATCAGCACTATCTGAGCGCGCCTTCCGACCCGGCTGGAACTCTCCATGTAGACATAGCCAACCACGGCATCCAGTACACTCTTGAGGGAATGGGCGCAGCTTCCTGGATGTCGTCCAGGCTCAACGGCAGGGCGGTGCGGATCGACGGGGAAGAGTGGGTTGTGAGTGTGGCGGATGTAAGGGATGGAGACCGTCAGAGTGATGAGGTGGGAATTCCGGCCACACTTGAAGCCACACTGTTCCTGTACAGGCCGGGCTCAAGCTTCGGGGCGCAGTTCGAAGAGGTTCTGAGGTCGGTGTTCCAGGCTCTTCCCACCGCCGTGCAGGGGCCTCCATCCGGGGTTCCTGTACCCGATATCCATGTTCTTCTTGGGGCTCCCTGAAGCGGGTTGACAAACTCGTATCTGTATGTTATGCTTGCCGCTACCAAGTCAGAAGCTTTGGAGGCGCCCTTTGCTTACGAATTTTGATCTTCATGATAAGGTTGTTCACCCGCTTCACGGCGCGGGGGTGGTGACGGAAATCTGCCGGAAGGACATTTCCGGAGACATGGTTGACTGCATCGTCATCAGGCTGGTGGCTGGCAGGGCCGGCATTCTTCTTCCCTTTGACTGTGTCGAGGAATCGGGACTCAGACGGGTCTGCACAAACGAGGCCATGGATGAAGCCCTGACCGTTCTTGGAAACACCGCTGAAGACCTGCCCAGAGACTGGAGAAGACGCATCGAGGTTCTTCGGGAAAGGGTCCACTCCGGAGACCCCAGAATGATTGCCTCTGCCGTGAGAGATGTTCTGGCCCGCTCGTCGATCAGCAAGATGAATCCCTCGGAGAAGAGGGTTTTCACCGAAGCCATCGGTGTTCTGGCAGGAGAATTGTCCCTGGTGAACAACATCGAGTTTCAGGGTGCGAGGCAGATGATTGAAACCCGGGTCACAGGGGTTCGCAAGAAGAAGAAGCAGGCCTGATTTTCCTTGACCGCCCAGGAAAGAAGCAACGCCGACCCGATCGAAAGTGTGATTCTGGTCACAGTTGGGTTTCGGGGAAGGGAAAATCCCGGACACGACGCTGAAATGGTGAGCCTTATCGACACCGCAGGCGGCAGAGTTCACTCCATAATACATCAGAATCTGGTAAAACCGGACCCCGGGTCATTCGTTGGCAGGGGCAAAGCCCTGGAAATCGCCGGAAACGCCGAATCATCATGTGTTTCGACCGTCGTTTTCGACCACAATCTCACGCCTGGCCAAGTCGCCAGGCTTGAGCGAATCACGAACTGCAAGGTAATCGACAGAACTGAGCTGATACTGGCGATTTTCGCCAGAAATGCCCGGACTGTACAGGCGAGGCTTCAGATAGAACTCGCTCAGTTGAGGTACACGCTTCCCCGGCTTTCCGGGATGTGGCACCACTTTTCCCGGCTCGGGGCCGGCATCGGCACCAGGGGCCCCGGTGAAACCCAGCTGGAGGTTGACCGCCGCAGGGCGAGAACAAGAATAGCCGGGCTCGAATCCCGGCTTGCTTCGCTGGAAACCGGCGCCAGGCTCAGAAGATCAGCCAGGGCGGACATGTTCAAGGTTTCCCTGGTGGGTTACACCAATGCCGGCAAGAGCTCTCTGCTGAACGCCCTTTGCGGCGCTTCCGCCCTGGTGGAGAACAGGCTTTTCGCAACCCTGGACACAACCTCCCGCAGGCTTCCGCTTCCCGGTTCCGGTTCCGTTCTGCTTTCGGACACCGTCGGTTTCATAGACAGGCTTCCGGAAACTCTGATGACCAGCTTCAGAAGCACCCTCGATGTGGTGCGGGAAGCGGATCTTCTTCTGATGGTGGCCGACGGAGGCTGTCCGGAAAGGGAGGAGAGGCTCGCGGTGGTCACCGGAACACTTGAAAGAATCGGAGCCGGTGAGATCCCCAGAATCACAGTCTGGAGCAAGTGTGACCTCTGGGCTCACAGGCCTGTCAGCGGGGTTTCAGTTTCTTCCGTTACCGGAGAGGGTCTTGGGGAGCTGCTGGAAAAAGTTTCCTCGTTCTGGAAGAATACACTGGACTGGTACTCGGTTTCATTGGATATTCCCAACGGAGGAGTAGAGAACTGGATAAGAAAGAACTGCCTCGTGGAGAGTACGGTCAGAACCGATTCCGGGGGGCTTCTCATATACTGCGCGCCATTAAGGGGTAGCGGTGAGCTGATTTCCAGGGTGGAGTCCTCGGCGGGAAACATATTGGCTGTGACGGAAAGACCATGAAGGAAACAGATCAGATAAGCTCTCTAACCGCAGCTCTGGCTCGAAGGGTCACTTCCCTGTCCGAGCTGCACGCCAGGGGGGTTGTAACCGGAGAGCTTCTGGGCAAACAGCTTCTGAAGCTGTTGTGCAGCCCGGATGCCAGAAAACTGAGCCAGCACTCCATTGAACCGGACTCCAAGGCGCTCAGGATTCTATATCGGCTGGAACACCCCGAAGGATGGCGAAGAAAATCGGGTCTCAACCGGGACGAAAGACTGGCAGATTTATTGGTTGATCTCGAGGCGATAACCGGTTCCGACATCTCTCCTGAAGATAAGCTTCAAAGCATGCTGTCAATCGCGTGCCTTCCATTTTTCAAGGGATTTGTAAATCCCCGGGGTTCCCCCGGCGGCAAGGAATCCAAACCCTCAAGCCGTGTCAGCGTTCTGGACTGAGAGTGCCACCCTCCCCGGCAACCAGACAGCGTCTTGTAACCCTTGCCGGGTTTGTTTTCGTCGGGGCCTCCCTTTACTTCCTGTGTCTGTCCATGGCCAGGGGAATCCGGGAGAGCGGTGGCATCGGAAACCTGCTCAACTTGAACCTCGGGCTGTTTCTCCTCTCCTTCGCCGTGCTCCAGATTCACCTCATCACCTGCGGATGGTCGTGGCGGAGTGTCGCCCGGCTCACCGGCGGCAGGCTCGGGTTTTGGAAGTCGTATTCCATTCATTTTCTTGCTCAGGTGGGAAAGTACATCCCCGGCAAGGTTTGGGCCGCCATTGGCAAGTACGCTCTTTCCTGCGACTCCGGCATGACAAAAACACAGACCGGCCATGCCCTGATTCTTGAGACGGTGTTCATCGTCTTCGGCTGTCTTCTGACGGCGATGCCCCTGGTTCCTTCAGCGGCCCGTGCCGCGGGAATGAACGGCATGGGAGCCGTGGGTCTTGCGGTACTGCTGGGGCTGGTCACGATTTCCGCGGCGCATCCGGCGGTTTTCGGTTTTTTTCTCGGTATCGCCTCCCGATTAACCGGAAAAAAAATGGATTTCCAGAGGACGGCGTTTCCCAGGGTTCTTCAAATCATTCCGGTCTACCTCGTTGTGTTCGTTACTCTGGGGATCGGGTTCTGGCTTCTGGCACTCAGTTTCGGCCTCAGGATTCCCGTCTTTCCCGGAGTGTTCCTGTACCCCACCGCAATGGGTATCAGCTATCTGGTTGTCTTTGCTCCGGGAGGGCTTGGTGTGCGGGAACTGGTTCTGGTCTGGCTGATTCGAATGGTGGCCCCCGGGGCTGAACCCGGAATGGCGGAACTCGTGGCCCTGGCCGGCAGGTTGTGGGTAACGATCGGGGAAGTCATGGCTTTCATGATCTCGCTCTCCCTCTACGGAACAAGCACCGGCAATATCATACGGATGTTCTCAAGGCGGGGAACTACCTGATTCTAACACCCTGAGCGGTCACCGGGGGCAGTGAGTCGGTTCCGGTTCTGTACAACCGGCTTCCCACCTCAACGACATTGGCGAGAATTTCGTAAGCGCTTCCGGATATCAGGCAGTTCGAAAGCCGTCCGGCGACTGCGCCATCCGCTATGGACCAGGCGGTTCCGCAATCGAGGATCATCCCCCCTCCCGCCGCGTCGCTTCCCTCGGCGCTGAGGATTCCCGAAACAAGCACTCCGTTCTGCATTCGTGAGATCATTTCCCCGAGGGAACCATCAGCGCCGGCATTCACCACAATGTTGGTACAGACCGGCATGGTGTGCCCCCCCAGGTTTTTGCCGGCGTTTCCCGTGGAAGGCATTCCCGCCTCGGTTCCACTGGCGAGATCGAAGACGAATCCGGTGAAGACCCCTTTTCTGAAAAGAGCCTTGTTTGATGTGGGAACTCCCTCGGAATCAAAAGGCGCGGAACTGGCGCCGGATTCCTGAAGGGGGACTTCCCTCACGGTCAGCAGAGGTGACAGAACCGTTTCTCCAAGCTTTCCCGCCAATCGGGACGCTCCATCAAGCAGAACCCTGCCGCTGACCCCGGTTCTTACCGCCTGAAGCAGAACACCCAGCGCGGGAGCGGCGAAAATCACGGTTTTCCTGCCGACCATGGAATCCGGCCGGGCTCCGGCATACTGCAGCCCCGGGAAAAGCCAGGAAAGAGCTTCCGAGCTTGTGGGGAGGGAAGCGCACTCGAAGTGGGAGGATTGCCGGAACAGCCCTTCCTCCGTTGCGGAGCTTACCGTGGCGTCCACCCTCACCCGGTTTCTGACATACTCTCCCGAACAGCCGTTGGTGTTCATGATACCCACGGTATCCGTACCCCAAACCACCCGCGAGACGATGAGGGTCCCTGAAAATGCTTTCTCCGCCTGATCCGAAAGGGAATGGACGAAGTCGAGGACCTTCCCGGTTTCAGGCAGTTCGCCATCATTTCTGAAATGTTCCGTGGACGGTGATTCCGCTGGCAGCTCCCAGTTGAAATCCGGGCCCGATCTGGATGAGCCTATGGCTTTTTCCGCCAGGGGCGCCGGACGGGAATCCCCCTCGCTCCCGGCGGTTCCCAGCTTTCCATTCCTGCTGATTCGAACGCTGTAGGAGGTCGTCGAACCGGAACCGAACACCGGAGAGCCCGAACCGGCCATCAGGCTGCTGCGATGTCGGCACAGCCAGTTGACTTCCGCGCATGATGAGATTTCCCGAAGTGTTTCCAGAATTTTAGCTGCGTTTTCCGCGGTTTTCATCCTCAACCGATCCTGATTCCTGAAACGAGAATGTGCGGTCCGCCATAACTGACGGGTATCGCCTTTTCCCCGGCCCTGCCGCAACCACCCAGGTTTCCGAAGAGTTGGAGATCGTTCCCCACGCTCTGTATGGTTTTCAGTGTGTGGAAAACATCCCCGGTGATAACAACCGGACCCAGGAGCATGCGGGTTTTACCCCTGTTAACCGTCCATCCGCTTTCGGCGATCAGGCTGAATCGTTCCATGTCCGTGGCGCCGCCGAGGCATCCTTTCAGATACACCCCCCTTTCAAGTTCGGACAACAGATCCTCAAGGGTTCCCTCTCCGGGTTCAAGCAGGGTGCACCTCATTCTGGCCATGGGAAAGCTGCCCACTCCCCATGCTCTGGCGTTTCCAGCCGGCGCCGCGCCGGATGCGGCAGCGGTTGAGAGGGTGTGAAGGCGGTTTTCCACCACGCCCCTGGAAATCAGGGTGGTTCTTGCGCCCCTGGTTCCCTCGTCATCCCAGCTGCAGCTTCCGGGCATGTGGAAATGAGTGGGATCGTCAACGATGGTGAGGCATTCTGCGCCAACCCGCCGCCCGGGCTTCACCAGTGCTGAAAGCGAGGGACACCCGCCGGGAACATCGGACTCCGCCAGATGTCCGAAAGCTTCGTGTACCAGCATTCCAGCCAGTTCAGGGCCCAGTACCGCCGGGGTATCTCCCGGGGTCGGGCTGCAGGGCGTCGCCCTGAGGTTCAGATCTTCAGTGATCTCACGGACGATGTCTTCCCTGTGCCGAAGGTGTTCAAGCCCACCCCTGAAGCCCAGGCTTCTGGAAGCGGTGACCCCGCCGGACAGCGCCGCCTGCATTCGAAGACCGCAGAGTTCCTCCACTTCCCGCACACTTGTTCCAGCGGAGTTGACCACGACCCTGTCTCTTAGAACCTCGCTGTAGTCAACCCGGGCGGAAGCGGTGGAGTTGCTCATTCCCAGAAGCTCGCAGTAGTGCCTGCACAGAAAAGCCTTGTCCCGCAGGGGAGCCTGAGTGAAAGGATCAAGAGAACCCGGAGAAAATGTGTTCCTCTCCGGCGATCCAACGGAAAAGGCGGTATCCCCCTTCCCGGTGGAAATAGCGGCTCCCGCGGCCCTGTCCACCAATGACTGGATTCCCCCCAATCCCGAAGCCCAGGAATAGCCCCATTTGCCCGATACCAGCGCGCGAACCGTAACTCCCTCCCGGACCACTGGTCCAACGCTCCATCCCCGTCTTCCGACCTGGGAGAGTTCCAGAGATTCGATTCTTTCAAGCCTAATCTCGACGAAATCCGCTTCCGACCCCTGGGCGGCCTTCTCAGCCCTTTCCCTGATATGCTGCAATGGTTTCCTCCAGTATCAATGTGGTATGAAAAGCCCTTCCCTTGCCAGTGAGTCGAGAACTTCGCCCACGGAAGCCGCCAGATCCCCCGGCGGTGACAGGGAAAGGCATCGGTTGATGCAGTCCATGGCCCGCATGTAGTCTCCCTCCGCAAGGTGGGTTCTGGCCGCGAGCCATGCGGCGGAGGGTTCCTCCCTGAATGGGTGCTGGCTGAGAACATCTCTTGCCAAAGCGTTTTTCCCGGCGTTGAAGTACTGGGTGGCCAGGAGCATGCCGGCCTGGACACGGTGGGGGCTGTCACCATTGACGACAAGCTCAAGGGTCGTTTCTGCACCGGTGGTATCCCCCTCCCACAAAAGAAGCCTTGCCAGAGCCATTTGAGCATCACTTCGGGAAGGTTCAAGCTCCAGGGCGAGTCTGATAAGCTCGCCGCATCGCAGAATGCTGTCCGGCTGTTCCAGTAGTAGCAGACCAAGTTCCAGAGGCGCCCGGTAATCACCCGGAACCCTCTCCATGAATGTGCCGTACCAGTAGGACGCCAGGGGAATGCTCCCCGAAAGGGCGCTGACCCGGGCAAGCCCGAGAACAGCGTAGTGTTCATCGGGGTTCAAATCAAGTGCCCTGGAAAAGGCGCTTCGGGCCTGGGCAAGAAGCCCCTGACCCGCAAGTGCGGCGCCGGTTTCCATATGAAGCCGAGCTGCGAGCCTGTCGGTTTCAGAGAGCATTATCAGCACGCTCAGAAGAAGAGGCCACATGGGTTCCCTCCATGGTCAGAACCTTGATTATCATAGCCCGGTAAACAATCGGCGTCATCATCCGGAGCGGCAAAGGAAGGGCACGACATGAGAAAGACTGACCTCCTGGTCATCGGAGGAGGCCCGGCGGGTTACATTCCCGCCATACGGGCGTCGCAACTGGGGAAAAGTGTTGTTCTCGTCGAGAGTGAGAACCTTGGGGGAACATGCCTGAATCGCGGCTGCATCCCGACGAAAACCCTGGCTGCCACCGCCGGCCTTCTGAGGCAGGCAAGGAACTGCGGCAAATTCGGGCTATCCGGCGGTCTTGATCTTGACTACCCCGGTGTTGCCAGAAGAAAGAACATGGTGGTGGGCAGGCTTCGGAAGGGTATCGAAGCGCACCTGGCCCACCTGGGAGTTCAGGTCGTCAGGGGCAGGGGAGTTCTCCGGGGACCCGGAATCGCGGAGGTGGACGGCGAGGAATACGCCGCGGACACCGTTCTTCTGTCCCCGGGCTCACTGCCTCTTGTACCCCCGTTTCTTGATGTGCCCGGGATTCTCACGAGCACGGAAGTATTGGAGTGGGAGGCTCTTCCAGAGTCTCTGGTGATAATCGGCGGAGGTGTTATAGGGTGCGAGTTCGCATCGATTCTTGGCACCTTCGGCGTGAAGGTGACGGTGGTGGAAATGCTTCCGGGAATACTTCCGGGTGTGGATGCCGATGTGTCATCGGTGGTGGCCAGAGCCCTTTCCAGATCCGGAGTGGAGATTCTCACCGGAAACGGTACCACATCCGTGGAAATCAGCCCGGGAGAAGCCAGAGTGGCGCTTTCCGATGGTACGGTTGTCACGGCGGAAAAGGTTCTTGCTGCCATTGGAAGAAGGGCGCGCACCGCAGAAATGGGTCTCGAGCAGGCAGGTGTGAAGCTGGATTCCCGGGGCTGCATAACGGTTGATCAGCACAGCAGGACAAACCTGCCCGGGGTTTACGCCGCAGGTGACGCCACGGGCATCTGGTGGCTTGCCCACGCCGGAAGCGCCCAGGGACTGGCCGCGGTTCACCACGCATTCGGCGCTGACGACAGGACGGTGAACCCGGACTGCATGACCGGGTGCATCTTCACCTGTCCGGAAGTCGCAACCGTCGGCCCCGGAGAGGATGAATGGAAACGCAGGGGTGTTTCCGTAAGAACCGGAACAGCCCGTTACATCGCGAACGGCAAGGCTGTGGGCATGAACGAGACGGACGGATTCGTGAAAATCATATCCCGGGAGGACGACGACACGGTAGTGGGGGTTCAGATCGTGGGCGCCGATGCATCCAGCCTTGTGTCCGGCGCGGTGCTGGCGGTGAACTCCCGGATCAGGGCCCGGGACTGGGCCCGTTTCGTGCACCCGCATCCCACCCTGTCTGAACTGCTGATGGAGGGATCGGAAGCACTGGGAACAGGTGCCATTCATGGATGAGCGCCTCGCGGCAATAGCGGAGCTGCTTGAAACCGTGGAAGTCCTCAGGGGGCCTGATGGGTGCCGGTGGGACAGGGAACAGACCCTTGAAAGCCTGCGGCCCTACATGCTGGAAGAGGCCCATGAAGTTGCGGAAGCGGCGGAGAGTGAGGATTGGCCCGCCCTTTCCGAAGAGCTGGGCGACCTTCTGCTTCACATCCTGATGTGGTCGGAGATCGGAAGCGAAAAGGGGCTTTTTACAATGCAGGACATCGCCGGCGGAATTCGGGAAAAGCTCATTCGAAGACACCCCCATGTATTCACACGGGTATCTGAGCTTTCTTCCGCCGAGGTCGAGAAGCAGTGGGAGGCAATCAAGCGTGGCGAGAGGGAAGAGTCCCATGTGTTATCCGCTGTGCCCAGGGGTATCCCCTCCCTGCAGGCCGCGTGGAGAATAACGGGAAAAGCCGCTGACTCGGGCCTGGAACCCTATCCCGATGAGAGTGATATTCATGCTATGACTACAGCCTTTTTGGAAAGCGGAAGCGAGGATGCCCTGGGCGACCTTCTGCTTGTGCTGGCGGGACATGCCGGCAGCCTGGGTCTGGAACCCGAGTTGGCGTTGAAGCGTGCCAACAAACGGTTTATGATGAAACTCGGGGCTTGTCTGGATGAGGATCAGTGTTGATTGCTGTCACCGAACCTGAACCGGAAAGGATGAGATGAAAGTATTCCTGGTGTTTATGATTGCTGGCCTGTCCGTTGCCGGGGTTGTTCAGCCTGAACTCCAGAGGCAGATCAGCCTCGCGGCGCCAGGCGAGTTTATAGCCATCGTCGTGCATGTGCACGGCGCTCTGGATACGGACTGGATAGAATCCGCCTCCATCGGGATGACCCGGGCGGAGAGACAGCAGTTCGTGGTGAGCGCTCTGAAGGCGAACGCCCAACTCTCCCAGCAGGCGGTTCTGGCTTCCATTTCCGATGAGATGGTGGAGCAGTTGACCCCGTTCTGGCTTGTCAACGGCTTCTACTGCCACACCACCCCCGATGTGATTCTCAAGCTTTCCTTGCGTTCCGATGTGAGATACATTGAGAGAGGCGACGTGGGGGGACACCTGATTGAACCGGTGGACAGCCGGGACCCTGCGCCGGGCGAGAGGGCTGTGGCTTGGGGCGTGACCAAGATAAACGCTCCCCAGGTATGGGACATGGGTTATGAGGGCCAGGGCGTGATCGTGGGCGTGATAGACACCGGAGTGGACTACAACCACCCGGATCTTCACAGCAACATGTGGCACGACACCGCCGCCGGGTACCACTACGGCTACAACTTCTACAGCGGCAACCCCCTTGACCCCATGGACGACTACGGGCACGGCACCCATTGCGCCGGGACCGTGGCCGGAATGGGAACCCAGGGCACCGAGACCGGCGTCGCCCCTTCGGCTACCATCATGGCCCTGCGGATAAACTACTACTTCGGAGGCGAGGCCACCTGGGTTGAGGCAATGGAGTTCGGAGCCGAAAACGGCGCCGCGGTCCTTTCAATGTCGCTGGGTTCATACACCGGTGTGGCTTTCCTTCGCGAGGCCGAGGAAGCCCTCCAACTTGCGGGAGTCATTCACTCCGTCGCGGCGGGAAACAGCGGCCCCGGCAGTGGAACCATCCTCGGAAGCGGAGACTGCCCTCCCCCGTGGTTCCATCCAAACCAGACCTATCATGGCGGCAATTCCGCCGTGGTCACCGTGGGAGCTACAGACTCAAACGATACCATGGCAAGCTTTTCCAGCCGCGGGCCGGTAACCTGGTGGGGCAGCGTTGCTCCCTGGTACGATTACTCCGCGGCGAACCCGCTGATTTCTCCCGATATCTCCGCCCCCGGAGTGGATGTCTACAGCACACAACTCGGAGGCGGATACACATACATGAGCGGCACCTCCATGGCCACACCCCATGTGGCGGGGGTGATGGCGCTGATGCTCAGCGCAAACCCGGAACTCACCGTGGCACAGATCGACTCGATAATTGAAATGACCGCGCTGGATCTTGGCGCCGGAGTCAAAAACAACACGTACGGCGCTGGAAGAATCGACGCTTATCAGGCGGTTCTTGCCGCACTTCAGCTCACGGGGCTGGAGGGCGACACCCAGCCCGGGGCGCCTTTTCCGGCTGTGGTGCTTTCCGCGGTATCACCGAATCCGGTTTCCGGTTCAGCCTCGTTTTCCATCTACTCCCCGGATGCGGGTGACGCTCAGATAGTTCTGTTCGATGTGGCGGGAAGAACCGTGGCCCGGGTACACTCGGGCAACCTGGATTCCGGCAGCCACAGCTTCATGTGGAGCCTTCCGGAGAACCTGGGCAACGGGATCTACTTCCTGCGCGCCTTCACCCCCGCGGGTACCGCTGTCAGCAGAATGACCGTGGTCAGATAGTCAACAAGGGTTTCCGCGGCGCCCCGGGGCGCCGCGGAAACCACCCTAACCCCCCGATATAAGGTGGATGACATCCACCTGGGCGCCATCTGGAATCAATGCCTTGTCAAAATCCCTCTTTGGAATCACCGTGCCGTTTATGCGCACCACAAGCATTTTGAACACATAGTTCCTGGCCTTGAGAACATCCCTTACTGTCATGCCCTCCCGCCATTTCAGAGGTTCGCGGTTGACCTGTATCATTTTTCCTCCTCCTGCTCCGGAATATACCCGGTGGAATAAACCGGGTTTCTTCGCTGTAAACCCTTCGAGCGAAAACCTGAAACCGGAAGGAGAGATGAGATGACAGAGGTACTGCTGGCACTGGCCCTTGCCGCCACACCCGTGGACTACTCCAGGATGGGAGTGCTGGAAGACGGTGATGTGGTCGCCGAGCTTCCCCTTGAACACACATCGGCGAGCATCACCGTGAGCGGGATGTATCAGGTCGGCGTGGTCAGGCAGGTATATGGCAACCCTTATAGAAGGCCCATTGAAGCGGTATACGTTTTCCCCCTGCCGGAGAACGGCGCGGTGTCCCGAATGGACATGTTCATAGGGGACAGGCACATTCAGGGCGACATACACGAGAGAGGCCAGGCGCAGACCATGTACAGGGAGGCGGTTCAAAGCGGCAGAACCGCGGCGCTTCTGGAGCAGGAAAGGCCCAACATTTTCACCCAGACCGTGGGCAACATCCTTCCCGGCGACAGCATTGTCATCGAAATCGAGTACACCGCCCCGGTGAGATACCGGTCTGGAATCTGGGAGCTTTCATTCCCGATGGTGGTGGGCCCCAGGTTCATTCCCGAGAATGTCAGTGACCGGGACAGGATAGCGCCCCCGGTGGTCCCCGAGGGAACACGGGCGGGTTACGATATTGAGCTTTCAGTCCTCCTCGATCCGGGAATGCCGGTGAGGTGGCTCGAATCGGTGAACCACAGGATTGATGCGGACAAGGTTGGAACACTGCCCCTGCTCAGCCTTGCACCGGGAGAGACGATTCCCAACCGCGACTTCGTGTTGAGGTACAGAACCGCAAGCGATGGTATAGGAAGCGGTTTCGTGGCCCATAACGGCGAACTTGGCGGACACTTCATGCTGATGCTTGAACCGGACGCGCAGGTTGACAGGGCGCTGATAACACCGAAGGAGATGTTCTTCGTGGTGGACTGCTCCGGTTCCATGAGCGGTCAGCCCATGGAGGTGGCCCGGGAAACGGTTCGTCAGTTCGTTCAGGGAATGAATCCCGGAGACTCGTTTCAGATCATGCGCTTCAGCGAGACCGCCAGCGCCATGAGCCCTCACCCGCTTCCCAACACGCCGGAAAACATCCGGGCCGGGGTTTCCTACATCAACTCCCTGAGCGGAATGGGCGGAACAAGAATGATCGAAGGGGTGAGGATGGCCATCGGCTACCCGGAAGACCCGGAAAGAATGCGATACATCATCTTCCTCACCGACGGCTATATCGGCAACGAATCGGAAATACTCGGTGAGCTTCAGTCCACCGTGAGAGAAGACACACGGCTGTTCAGCGTGGGAGTGGGTTCCAGCGTCAACCGCTATCTGATCGAGGGGCTGGCGGAAGAGGGGATGGGCAGCGCGGTGTACGTGGGTTACAACGAGGATCCCGCCACGGCGGTGGCGGAGATTTACGGAAAGATAAACAACCCTTACCTTGTGGGAATCGAAATCGACTGGGGAAACCTTTCTGTCACCGATCATCAGTTCGGAGGAACCCGTGACCTCTTTGACGGCGAACCCCTGGTGGTCACAGGGCGTTTCAGCAGCCCCGGTTCAGGAACCGTGAGGGTCACGGGAACAGTTGGCGGACAGAGATGGTCAAGGGACATTTTCGTAACACTTCCCGGACCGGGAGAGGGCAGTGAAGCGGCGGACAGGCTTTGGGCCTCCAGGCGGCTGGCCCAGCTGAGAAGACAGGGATACTCTCCCGGACTGTCCAGTCGTGAGAGGGATGAGACAAGGGAGAGCATGATCGGCCTCAGCCTGGACTACCGGGTGATCTGCGAGTACACAGCCTTCGTGGCGGTTGACTCGGAATCAAGAACCGCGGCGGGAGATCCTTCCAGAATCGATGTTCCGCTGAACATGCCCCATGGAGTGAGCTACCAGGGTGTGTACGGACTTGGCGGCAGCGCCCGGGTGTCGGCCCCGGTGAGCATGGACTACGCAGCCACGGGAAGAGGCCATACACTCTATTCGGCCCAGGAGATGTATGTCGAGGAGGTGTATGCGGGTCATCAAGCATTCGTTGTGACACTGGCATCAATAAGCGACAATCTTGGTGCGAGGCCATCCGTGTTCCGGGCGATGATGCTGGAACTGCTCACCGAGCTTCAGGCTCTGCTTTCTTCCGAGACGCCAGTGTCGGGTGATCTTGTACTGGAACTGACCCTTGACTCATCGGGAAGAATCATGACAGTCACCGTGACGGAGAACAGCACCGGGATCCCGGCCCTGGGCCGGACCGCCGAAAGATGGCTTTCGGGAAAAACCGTTGCCGGCGCCGGGGCGGGAACTTCCAGGGTCGAGTTCGCGGTAAGGTAGAAGACAAAGGATTCCGGACCCCGGGGGGCGGCTCAGACCGCCCCCCCGCGTATATTCCTCCGATATGAAAGGGGGAACCCGTGACGCTGCTGCTGTTTTTGCTTTCCGTCCTCAGCCCGGAGTTCTGTCTGGAGCATTTGCTTCAGAAATCCCCGGGAGCCGACCGCCATGAACCGAACCTCTCGATGATACTGGAGAATGTCGAACTGGCCCTCCATACCAGGGAGACCATGCCCTGGGGACCGCTGATTCCCGACAGTGTCTTTCTCCGCCATGTGCTTCCGGCCAGGGTTAGCCAGGAGCCCCTCACACCATGGAGGCCGGTTTTCATGGAACATGTGCTTCCCCTGGTGGAGGGGGTCTCAAGCATAGAGGAAGCGGTGCTGGCGGTTTCAGCCTGGAGCGATTCCATAACCGAGTACAGGCCCACACAGCTCCGTGACCAGTCACCCCTGGTGACCTGGAGTTCCGGAATAGGCAGATGCGAGGAACTCACGGTGTTTTTCATGGATGCCCTGCGGAGCGTTGGCATTCCCTGCAGGCAGGCGTACACCCCGTGGTGGCTCACCGTGGACAGCAACCATGCCTGGCCCGAGGTCTGGACTCCGGACGGATGGATGTGCCTGGAAAAGGTGAGCACTGAAGACAGGGCGCCCCAGGAGAACTGGTTCACCGAGAGAGCCCGGAGTTCAGGGCTGATCCTGGCGATAACGCCGGATTCAGTTGGGGAAGCCCTGAGCTACAGCGCCGGGATTTCCTTTCTGCCCGTGACATCCTCCTACGCCAAAACCGGGCTTCTGGTGATAGAATGCGACTCATCCGAAGTCTGGGTGAATGTGGCCAACTATGGGGCCCCCCGGCGTCTGTTGAAGATGGACGCGGGATTGAGGAGGGTGGAGCTTGGTGAAGGGGTGTATCTTCTCACCTGGGGATGGCCTGTGCGGTCCGCGGTGGTGGAGGTGCTTCCCGGAGCGGCCACTGTTTTTGTGCCCGGGGAAACCGGTGAGATTCCCGAAGAGATGCGCCTGAACATAAGGAGGCGTGAAGAATGACTGTCATCACAGCGGTGCTCATCGCCGGCCTGCTTTCCCCCGCAACCCGAGACAGCCTTCTGGCGGAAACCCATGGGAACCGGGAAGTCTGGGAAGACGCGTTTCTCACCTTCTCCGGAGAGGAACTGCTTTGCGTCGAATACCTTTTCAAGTCCATTCCCCGGCTTGACCGGCTGGAGATGACAGGGGAGGCGCTTCTGGATCATGTCAGGGGGGCTCTGTCCACCCGGAACAGGTACTACCAGGAAGGCACTCTCCCCGACAGCCTGTTTCTTTCATGCATCCTCTTCTTCAGGGTGGACCAGGAACCGGTGACCGGATACAGGCACGAGCTGGGGCGTTACTGGAACAGGGAACTGACTCCCCGCACATCCGATGTTCTGCAAACCGCCTCCAGAGTCGCCGAAACGGTTCACACCATGCTTGAACCGGCGGAGCAGGGCTACCTCGGCGGAATCGAACCTCCCCTCGTGGTTCTCTCATCCTCAGCCGCCACTCCGGCGGAGTCAACCGTTCTGTTCTGCGCCAGCCTGAAATCACTGGGAATCGCCGCAAGGCAGATAACCGGCTGGTTTCACGGAGAAGACGGCGGTCGACGACGGTGGGTCGAGGTGTGGGTGCCTGAGGGCCGATGGGAGCCGCTTGCCCTGCCGTGGGAGCCGGTGCCGGACGGTTTCAGAGGTTTGGCGCTGGCGGTTTCGGAGACCACCGGCGAGGCGGTAACCCGGCATTACGCGGAAACCGGGCAGATTCGAATTCACTCCGGGGACGAACCTCCGGAGGAGGAATGGATGGGCACCGTGAGCATTCCCGTAAGAAGCGGTTACATTCCCCTGGACTGGGCGTGGTTTACCCCGGGAACCGAAGACAGCCTTGAACTCGGCCCCGGGAGTTATCTGATCTGCACTGGCAGGCGAAACGCCGACGGCAGTGTGACAATGCTCACGGAAACCGTAATCCTGGAGCCGGGAGGGGACCGGGCTTATCGCCCCGGTTACTGACCCCCCGCCGCAATGGCGTCAAGGCGCTGCCTCGCGTCGGGACAATGGTCGTGAATGAAGCCCAGGTTGCCGCAGGGGTAATCCGGGCAGGCTCCGCAGGAGGAAACCCGCTTCTCAATGGCGCACTTGCGGATCGGGCAACCGGAGCTGCACCACGAAAACTTGATGCCGGTGCCGGTGCAGCCCGTGCAGTTCACGTCGTCGGGCTGAATGTTGGCTTCGTAGGCCCGGGACCACTCTGCGGCGGTTTTCTCCCGAAGGGCGCCGTCGTTGGAAAGATGGGCGATGAAAGCCGGGCAGCCCTCACAATCGAGGCCGCAGTAGGCGATATTGCTCAATATCACACCTCCGTTCATGGTGAAGTTGAAATGTACACAAATGTATAGTACCTAGTCAACCTCCCGGGGGATGAGTTCGCGGGGCTTCTTCAATCCCTCATCCTGTTTCCGGCGGGAAACGCCGCTTTCCATGGCGCCATGGGGCAGGAAAATGCTCAGAGACAATCGAGCAATGCCGAAATGAATCCAACCACATCAGCTTGGATATCGGCATCGTGCCGACTTGGGCGGTTGCTTTCCCGGTATCTTTGTATTTGCGGAGGTGTCCGGCCATGCTGCTGCAAGAAGAAAAGCGCCAGTGGTATTACGGTTCTTTTTTTTGATATGATAGAAGCATGTTGAAAGCATTTCTCTCTTTGTGCCTGTTTTTCCTTGGTCTGCAAGCCCAGCCCGTGGCTCCGGTGAGGGTTGCCGCGGAGTGGGAACCGTCTTTCGGCACCCTTATCCGGTGGCCTTTGGGCATTCCATCCGACCTTGTGGTTGAACTCGCCAGGGACGATTCCCTCTATGTGCTTGTGGCCAACTGGGCCCAGGAGGCGGAAGCCCAGGCCGCCTTTTCCGCGTGGGGGGTGAATCTCGACCACTGCCGCTTCCTTCAGATTCCCACCTACAGCCACTGGACCCGGGACTGGGGCCCCCACTGGGCTTTCGACGGAAACCGGGTTTGCGGCATCATCGACCCCATCTTCGACGGCTATCCCTGGGGTCCCGGCGGGCCGTACCTTGATTACACCCGAAGCCGTGGCTACGAGGTGGACAACCTGGTGAACCAGGCCATTGCCGTTGAACTGGGCTGTCCGTCCTGGCAGTTTCCGGGTTATCTGACCGGGGGCAACTTCATGACGGACGGCCACGGAATCGGGTTCAGCCTTCTGTCCATGCTCACGGAAAACATGGCCTTCTGGTCCCATGAGGAGTTCCTGGCCCTGGCAGGGGAATGGCTGGGTCTTTCCACCTACAACATCCTCATCAATGCCGAGGATTACGGCCTGCAGCACATAGACTGCGCGGTCAAGCTTTTGAACGAGGAAACAATTCTTCTGAAGCAGGTTCCGGAATGGCATCCGGACTATCCCAGGCTGGCCGCCATCAACGACCGGCTCACCACTGAGATCAGCTGCTACGGCCGCCCATACAATGTTGTGCGGGTATTCTGCGATTCATACTCGGGCAACTCGGTGGCCGCCTACACCAATTCCTACATACTGAACACGAAGGTGTTCGTTCCCCTGTTCGGACTGGCCTCCGACGGACCCGCCCTGGAAACCTATCAGAACGCCATGCCCGGTTACGAGATAGTCGGCGTGCCCTTTGGGGCGTGGTACTACTACGATGCCCTGCACTGCCGGACCCGTGAGATGATCGACCGGGAAATGCTGTACATCCGCCACCGCCCCTTCGACCCGGAGGTGCCATGGCAGGAGGCATTCACCGTGGAATCCATGATACTCCCCTACAGCGGAGCCCCCCTTGTTCCCGGGGAAGCCCTGGTCTACTACCGGGAGGCCGGCGCCGGTGAATGGCTTACGGCTCCTATGGCTCCCACGGCTCCCGACACTCTCACCGGTTACATTCCCGCCCATCCGGCGGGCACCGTTTTGGAGTACTTTGTCGCCGCCGCGGACCAGTCCGGCCGAAGCGAAACCTCGCCCCGAACGGCTCCCGCGGGTTTCCATTCGTTCACCGTGACAGAGGGGCTTGGGGTGGGAGGCGGCAGTGATCCGGTGATTGCCGGTTACGCCATGAGCCCGAACCCGTTCAGCGGCGGCCTTACCGTCACCATCACCCTGGCGACCCCGGGCTTCGCCGAGGTTGCGGTGTACGATCTCGCGGGAAGACATGTGAACCTGCTGCACAGTAGCGCCATGCCCGAAGGAACCCACAGCGTCATGTGGGACGGCAGGAATGCCGCGGGAGTTCCGTCGCCTGCGGGAACCTATCTTCTGCTTCTGAAGGCCGGTGGGCAGACCCGGGTTCTCAGGGCATTGCATCTTCCCTGAGGTTACTTCTCCAGCACGAACCTGAAGTAGATTTTCTCGCCCCGGCGAAGGGTGCTGTTGTAGGAGCGGGTTCCCTGAAGACCGGCGAACTCGTGAAAAAACCCCCTGAGCAGCCCGGGAACCTTCCTGCGGATGAGGTCGCGTTTTCTGGCGTCGTCCATCTGAAGGGCTTTGAGAACATTATCACTGATATCGTCTTCTTCGAGGATGGAGAAGCCGGTCTCGCTCATGTGATGCCTCAGGGTGTCAAGTTCGTCGACTCCGCAGTAATCCGAGTAGAGGAAATGCCCGCCGGGTCTGAGTATCCGGTGCACACCCTCGAGGAATCCGGCGATTGACCCGTAGCAGTGGGATGATTCAACATTGACCACCGCGTCGAAGGATTCCGGCGGAAAATCAAGATGCTCGGCGTCTCCCCGAACGAAGGAGAGGTTTGGAACATCATAGTGCTGCCGGCAGAACTCCACCGCCCTGGGCGAAAAATCCAGCCCGGTCATGGACCCCGGGTTCAGGTACCTGGAGATGTATGATGCGCCGCCACCCCGGCCGCTGCCCACTTCCAGCACATCCCTGCCGGCAAGATCAACGGCACCGGCTACCTGGTGGTAAAGCTGTATGCAGTAGCGGTTCACTTCATCATGGGGTTCGAGGTTCAGCGGAGGCCGGGAGGGGTCGGTGTCCGCCCAGCCGTAGTTCATGAGGGTCATGTCCGCGTCCCGGTCAATCCGGGACATCTGGTCGTACCATCGCCGGATCACCGGAGCCCTTACCTTCATGAGGCATCTGTAGACAAGGCTGAAAACCGGGGTGGAACAGCGGCATCTCCATGACGCTCGAGGAGCGTCGAGTGCGTTTTCATACGGCATGTTTTCACGCTTTCACTGGCATCGGGCCGGTTAGGTGGGCTTGAGACGCGGCCACGCAACTGCACGACCATCAAGTTAATATAGCGGAACAGCCGTTTGGGCGCTAACCCCCGCTGTAAGCTTCGACCCGGTTTTTGCCCAGGCGTTTTCCTTCGTAAAGGGCGTTGTCCGCCATTCGAAGGGCGGCATCGATGGGAACCCCGCCTCCTTCGCATACTCCGAAGGTCATGGTCAGGTCGATACTGAGGCTTTTCCAGACGAAGGGTTCTCTGTTGATGACGAGCCTGAGTTTCTCCGCGACTCTCTCGGAGCCCGCAAGGTTGGTGTCCGGCAGAAGGATCAGGAATTCCTCCCCTCCCCAGCGCGACGCAAGATCCTGTTCCCTCAGCCCCCGCTGAAACCTCATGGAAAGCATTACCAGAATCGCGTCTCCGCACTCATGGCCGCATCTGTCGTTCCAACCCTTGAAATCATCTATATCGCCCAGTATCAGGCCGAAAGCCCTGCCCGTCCTGACAGAGCGGGCCTGCTCGCTCTGAAGGGTCTCGAGCATCGCCCTTCGGTTCGCCAGGCCTGTAAGGTCGTCGGTTCGGGAGAGTTCCTCGACCCTGGAATACGCCGAGGCCAGTTCCAGGTTCTTTCGGCTTAGCTCGCTGTTCATTCTGGTTCTCAGACGAAAGCTGCGATATACTGCGGAAAGGGATATCCCGGCGAAAACCAGCCCCAGGGCCGCGGCGGCGATCATGGTTTTCTGAACCGCTTTTTCCCTTCTCAGCCTTTCGATTTCCCTCTCCTTTGCCTCGGTTTCGTAGCGCAGCCTCAGAATGTCTATCTGTCGAAGCCGTTTTTCGGAAAGGAGTTCCTCCTGGACATTTTGAAAGCTGCAGATAGCGGTCAAGGCTCCCGCATGATCCCCGGCCTTCTCAAGAAGATGAGCCCTTTCACGAAGAATGGTACCCCAGGCGCCACGGTCGTTGAGTTCAACGGACAGGCGTTCCGCCTGTTCGGAAAGCTCAAGGGCGGCTTCATGGTGGCCCTGGACACGCTGCAGCTCTATCCGCTTCAACAGGCTGGAGAGAACACCCCGTTTTCTGCCCGTCTTCTCCGATGTTTCGAGAGAGCTGATGAAGCAGGCTTCGGCGCCGGGGAAGTCGCCATCAGCGAGGCAGACTGACCCCAGGCTGTTCAGCGCCAGGGATGCCAGGTAATGGTCGTCTCTTTCATTGGCGTCTTGGAGAACCTTCTGGTACGCCCGGCGGGCATCCTCGAGCATTCCCTTCTCCTGCTGGATCAGGGCTATGTTGTAGAGAACCCCCGGCAGTCCCCCGGTGAAGCCTTCTCTTTCGTAAACCGAATGGGAACGCCGGTAGTAGTCCAGAGCGCCGTTGAAGTCGCCGGAATCCTTGAGGACATTGCCTATGGTGGAGAGGAGGTGCCCGGCCTGAAGCCTTGCGCCGTTATGCTGGTCCCGTTCCGGGGCGTTTTCGAAAACCCTCAGGGCTCGAAGGTAGTAGCGCAGGGAAAGGTCGAGGTTGGTGACGAAGTAGTGAATGTCTCCCAGCCGCCTGAGGCAGCGGCCTTTCTGAAGTGTGTCGCCCTGTCTTGTGAAAAGGTCCAGGGCGATGGCATAATGTTCCAGGGCTCCCCGATGGTCGCCGGAAACCCTGGCGCAGTCTCCAAGACCGAACTGGGCCGCTGCCTCGCCGGAACGGTCGCCCAGGGAGACCGCGAGCTCCAGCGCTTCCCGCGACATGGCGACGGCCCTTTCCGGCTCACTCTCCGCGACTCGCGATGCCATGTCGTTGAGAACCGCCACCCGCCGATGGCCCACCGCATCCGCGAGGCTGGCTTCAAGCCCGGTTCCGGTTGGATTGCTTTTGCTCACACCATCCTCCAGAACCGTCAGAGTGTAAGGTTGACCGTTTTCACCCATCTGTGGTAGGTGGTGAAATCGTCGGCGCCGTCGGGTCCGTAGCCCAGGATGACCTTATGGGTTTCTCCCCCGGTAAGCACGGCGTCGTACCGGTCTCCGGAGTTTCTGGCTATCACGAAGGATATCGTGGTTACCCCGTCGACTTCGGTCCCCGAGAGGCCGGCGAAGCTGCTTTGGCCTCCGAGGCTGGTATCCGGGGCGTGGGAGGTGTTCCCGGTGCCGAAGTCGTCTCTGAGGAAGACCTCGCCGTCCATTACATACCCGATGTAGATGTCGGCGTCCTTCATGGCCCTTGTGGGATTGAATCCCACCGAGACCCATCCTGTAGTGGGAGCGGAGAGGGTGATGTGAATTGAATCGGATTCAAGGCCAAGTGTCAGGGTAACTCCGTCGGAGATATAGACCAGGGGCCCTTCCCGGGTTTCAACGGCGCTGTTCTGCTGGGCCGATCCGCCGCTGCACGCGGCAAGCATCACGAATACCGGAAGCGCTTGAGCAATTGGTATCTTTACGAACATTTCATCTCCCCGTTCCGTGTGTGTACCATCGTTTCACAGAGATATATGAGAATCGTTTACAAAAGGGAAGGAACCTGTAACACTCCGCAACCCTTTGCCGTCCTATCCGTAAACTCAAACCGACGAGGATGACATGAAACTGATCACCACCGCCTTCTGTACGCTTTGCCTTGCCTGCGGCGGCGCCAAAACCCTGCCCGATGCCGGGTCTGTCCCCTTTTATGAGCCGGCCCTCAGGGGCACCATAGGAGTTGAGCTTGGAGACAGCGGTTATGTGTTCGGCTGGATTCAGTCCGTTGATTTTCTCGAAGACGGCAGCATCCTGGTTTTGGACAGGGCCGCCTGCGGCGTTAAAATGTACTCCCCGGAAGGAACCTTCATAAGGATGATAGGCCGCCGTGGAAGTGGTCCCGGTGAGCTGATGAACCCCCTGGACATGTATGCCACCGAAGACGGAAGAATCATGGTATGCACCCCCTGGAGCGGCGGGATGCACGGCTTCGACCGGGAAGGCAACTGGCTCGGCCTGGTAACACCCTTCCTGAGCAACCCCCCGATGATGTTCACCGGGTCCGACGAAGGATCATTCAGCGCCCTGCGGCTTCAGATTCTGGAAGCTGGTGACGGGTTCGACTGCGTGGTTTTCATAGGCAGATACCAGGAAGGCGGCGAGGAACCTTCAGTAGTTTTCTGGGAGACCAGGTTTCCCTTCGACCCCATGAACCTGACACAGCTTCTTCGACACAGCCTTTTCGGCCATATCGTAACATCGGACCGGAGGGGGAATGTTTTCATCGCCCATCTTGGAACCGACTACATGGTGGAGGGATTCCGCCGGGATGGCGAGCGCTTCCTCGTGATTGAGAGGCAGGCGCCCCTGGTTGAAAAGAGCCCTGAAGAGGTTCTGGAGGAAAAGGAGTGGGTTGAAGGGTACCTTCGAAGCATGGAAGCGTCCGGTGTGGTGCTGCAGTTCAACCCTGATTCATACCGGGATGCCGTAGCGGAGTTGAAAACCGACTGCTGGGAAAGGCTCTGGATCCGCAGGGGAACAGAACACAGGCCGGTTTTCGATGTGTTCGACTACCAGGGCGTCCACCTGTTCACCGCGGCTATGCCGGAGCTGGAGGGTACCATGTGGGACTTCCGTTTCGGACCCGATGCAATTGTTGCTTATCCGCTGAATCCCGACGGCTGGCAGTTGCTTTACATCATCGAATACCCTACCCTTTGCGGCGACACCGGGGTATAGTGCCTCCCCAAGTTTTTTTCCGGGGTTTCTCCAGGAGAGAGGCGGAGAGGCATGAAAGGTCTGTACTCCCGGGGGCTGGGCGGCAAGGTCGGGCAACCCCCGGGAACCCTGGTGTTCG
>Ga0334892_1000231_pt1 | contig 84052 bp, 80 predicted proteins | sample GraSluR3_MG_4_FD_207213 | JGI IMG/M metagenome (GOLD analysis project Ga0334892, IMG submission 207213) | Sludge microbial communities from methane-producing bioreactor in Wageningen University, Netherlands - Granular Sludge_15_04-R3 | ecosystem: Engineered > Bioreactor > Anaerobic >...
TACAGTGGTTCACTACAAAGTCTACTACGCCGGCTTCGCCGTCGGAGGGTTTGAGCATCTTTACCGTGCTCATGTTCTCACTGCCCCCGCCTTTCGGGGCAAAGGTGATCTTCACCTGGTCTCCGGGAACCAGGTCGGTGTAGATTACCGCCGGGGTGTTGTCACCGGTGTTCTTCCGCTCATAAAGCGGGTCTGTCGCTATCGACTTGCGCAAATATCCTTCGGTATAGCCTTTTTTTACTCCGGCGTTAATCGCTTCTTCCAGCGACCCACCGTTCAAATGTACTTCCTGGCCCCATTCAATAAAGAATATGGCAAATCCTGTATCCTGGCAGATCGGTATCTGCTCGTTCTTGGCTATATCTATGTTTTCTATCAGCTGTTTTAATACTTCTTTACCTACCGGCGATTCCTCGGTATCTAACGAACTCTTCAAGGCATTCACTACATCGTCGCCCAGGTAGATGTTCGCTTCCTGGCACATCTGCGCTACCGTCTCCGTAATTACTGACGCTTCAAGCTCTCGCAAATCTTCACACCTCCATCTGGTTATTGTTTCCGCACTATACTATTTTTCTGCCTGGCCTTTAAAAATCCTGCCGCTTAGTTATAATATTTATTATAATTCTAAAATTTATTTTGACCAGCCTTTTCCCGAAATATTATTTAAAGATTCAGCTTACACACCTAGATTTTTTTGCTTTGACAGTCTCTCTTTTTCCATCAGGCAGCTCCAGTCGCGATCCACCTCTTCCTGCAAAATACGCAGTCGTTCCCGATCAATATCTTTGAAACGACGCTGTATGCCCAGATAATCTTTCAACGGACTTTTTTTATCTTCTTTAAGCCGGGTCACTTTCCAGGAATCGCCGTTTCTCACCTCGTAAAGGGGAAAAGCGCCGCTTGAAACGGCAAGCCGTGATAGCAGGATTGTATCTGCCGCTTCTGTTCCCCAACCGGGCGGGCAGGGACATAGAATATGAATAAAGCGAAAACCCCTGATCGTTTTAGCGGCAGCAAGTTTATTTTCCAGGTCGTCCGGGTAAGCTATCGTTGCCGTTGCAGCATAGGGTATACCATGGGCAGCCATAATTTGCATTATATCTTTTTTCTGCCCCACTTTAAAAAGGGGATACGGCGCGGTGTTGGTTCTCGCTCCGAAGGGAGTAGCCGAACTGGTCTGCATTCCCGTGTTCATGTAAGCCTCGTTGTCATAACAGATAAAAATAATATCTTCATTGCGCTGTGCCGCTCCGGACATAGCTTGTAAGCCAATATCAAAGGTTCCCCCGTCACCGGCCAGTACCAGTACTGCAGTTTCATACATTCCCCTGGCATTCAGCCCCCGGCGCAAACCACTGCCTACAGCGCCGGCACTGGGAAAGGGACAGTGTAAAACTGGAAATTTAAGGGTAGTTAGCGGGGGAGAACCGGCAATAATGCTCCAGCAAGAAGCAGTCAGGGCAAGAGCCAGGTTTGGCCCGATAGCCCTGGTCAGGAAACGGACAGCCAGCGCGGCTCCGCAGCCCGGGCAGGCGCTGTGGCCCGGGTAAATCATCTCTTGTTTTAATTGCCCGTGTTCCTGCTTCATTTTATCTGGCCTCCCCATACCCGGTTCTCCGCATCACCCGCACTGACCCTTTCCAGCACGGCCGTTAACAGCCTTTCACTTAAATCTATTCCTCCGGCCAGGATCAGCTCATAAACAGCAGGTTTTTCCTTAAATGAATAAAGAGCTGCTTTCAACTCCCGGGCAAAAATTCCCCCGGCTCCTGCTGAACAATTACGGTCAACCACGATAATATTCTTTATTTTTTTCTCTTTCAGCAGGCAGCGCAGTTCCGCCTCAGGAAAGGGACGGAACATTTTCAGTTTAATCAACCCGGCAGGGGCAATTTTCGGCAGCAGCCAGGTTACTGTTTCAGCAACCGCTCCGGCAGTAAAAACCACTGTATCAGCTCCATCCGGGATAATTGAATCGATAACCCCGTAGCAGCGATTAAACTGCTTTTTGTAAAGTTCATTGATCGTTTTAAATTCCCGGGAGGCCTCCATCATTGTTTCGTGCCTCTTCCTGAACAGTTCATGATATTTATCGCCGGAGATTATCCCGTGAATATTGGCCGGCTCACCAGGGCAAACCTGGGCTGCAAATATCGGCGGGCCTATAAACTCTCTTACTTTTTCTTTTTCCGGAATATCAACAGTTTCATAAGTATGTGAAATATAGAAGCCGTCAAAAACAACCATGCATGGCAACAGCAGTTTTTCACTCAGCAGGTAAGCCTGCAGAACTGTGTCAAAAATTTCCTGTGCCCCGGAACAATATAACTGCATCCACCCTGTATCTCTCTGGCTGAGACTGTCTCCCTGGTCGGGATCCAGGCACCATGGTGCGCCAATGGCGCGGTTAACATTAACCATTACTATCGGCAGCCGGGCTCCGCTGCACCAGTGAATCATTTCGTGCATGTATGCCAGGCCGTGTGAAGCGGTAGCTGTAAAAACCCTTGCTCCTGCCGCTGCAGCGCCATTGCAGCAGGCCAGCGCCGAGTATTCTGACTCCACACTGACAAAATCAGCGTCCAGGGTTCCATTTGCATCAAAGTTAGCCAGCGTTTCCACGATAGCCGTCTGAGGAGTAATCGGGTAGGCGGCCACAAGGTCCACGCCCACTCTCTGCACGGCAATTGCTGCCGCCTGGCTTCCGCTGATAAATTCCATGGTCATTCCAGCCTGCCCCCTTCCATGATTAATGCCCGGGCAGGACATTCGCCGGCGCAAATTCCACAGCCCTTGCAGTAATCCAGGTTGAATTCAAAACGTCCGCCTATCTTTTCAACAGCCAAATCGGGGCAGTAAGTATAGCAAATGCCGCAGGAATTACAGCTGCCGCACCCCAGGCATCTTTCCGCTTCAGAACAGGGGTTATCCTGCCTTTTTCGGTATGCTGCGATTCCCGGCGCTGCCAGGTTAAGATTTTCAAATAGCACGGCATTTTCCCCCGGGCTTTTCAGGTTCGGCTCCGGCAACCCTTCCAACTGGCTGATTATCGCTTCTGCCGCAATTCTGCCCGCTTTAATTGCTTCCGGCACATTGGCCGGCCCGCCACCAAGGTCTCCCCCGGCAAGAACTACGCCAGCTTTACTTAAATTGCCCAGAGCTGCATAATCCGGTTCATGTCCCAGTGCCGTGATAACCGCATCGCACTCCATGCTCTTTATTTTTCCCCGTTCCATAACTAACTTTCCCTCCAGGGATTTACTGTAGCAGGAAGTAAGTCCGGCGGCACGTCCATACTTTACTATTATCTCAAGCGGCGCAGCATTAAAGACCAGGTTAACCCCTTCAGCTTCAGCCGCTGCTACCTCTCGCCGGTCGGCAGGCATCTCTTCCCTGCTGCGGCGATAGATAAGATTAACCTCTTTTACCCCGGGAAGACGCAGGGCGCTCCTGGCGCTGTCAACAGCTGCATTCCCACCGCCAATCACTATAATTCTGTCCCTTACCTCTTCCGGCGGTTTTTTCCCGCAGGATTCCAGAAATTCTAGAGCGCTCCACACACCTTCTGCCTCTTCACCGGGAATTGCTGCCCTGCGGGGCAGCCAGGCTCCAATAGCAAGAAAAATCCGGTCATATTCGTCGTACAGCTCCTCAAGCTGATAATCACGGCCCAGTTCAGCATTCATAATAAATTTAATACCGTCGCGCTTTAGCATTTCCGCTTCCCGCCTGACTGCCTGACCAGGCAGCCTGTAACTGGGAATAGCAAGAGCTGGAACTCCCCCGGCCACGGCGCTTTTTTCATATACTGTGAGATCATAGCCGGCATTATTCAAATAAAAAGCACAGCTTAAACCAGCCGGACCGGCTCCCACCACGGCAATTTTCCCTTTTTGCGCTTTATCTTTATCAGGCGGCCGATAATTTTCTTCTCTCCAGCGGCCAATTGCTCTTTCAACCCCCGGAATATCAATAACTTCATCAACCTGCCCCCTGTTGCACTTTTCAGTACAAGGGTTAAAACAAACATAACCGGTGAGGGCGGGAAAAGGGTTTGTTTTACTGATAATTTGCCAGGCTCCTTCCCAGTCATTCCTCTTTACCGCTTCCATCCATTCAGGCACTGCCGAGCCCAGCGGACAGAGTTGCTTGCAGGGAGATAGTTCCGCAACCCTGACCGGTGTAATAAACCGCCACTCCCCGGTTTTAACTACAGATACAGCTTCGCAGCCGCGGCTATAACCAGGTTCTTCCTTAATTACCGGCAAAGCCAAAATTCTCTACCTCCCTTACATCTTCATAACCCTGAATTGCCGCTTTAAGGTTGGCTTCCACACTTGCTGTAATTTTTTTTTCTATTACTTTTATCAAATCTTTTAACTGAACCAACCCGCTAACCCTGGCCATAGCGCCAAGCATAACTGTATTGATCATTGGGATGCTGCCGCTGGTCAGGTTGTTGCGCCAGGCGATGTCGCCTGCATCGATATAAAAAAGCCGGGCCTGTTTTTGTTCAAGCCCGGCCCTTAATGTCCGGATAAAATCATCGATCCCGCTACTGCTGCTGTTTAAAAGAACTATTCCCTTATTCTTCAGGCCCTCTAACATGGTTTCTTTATCAATGCTTGCATCAAAAACTATCACATTGCCGGGGTTATAAACTTTACTGCGCGGCATTACTATATTCCGGCCGGCGCGAATAAACGAAGTTACCGGCGCTCCCCGCCTTTCCGCCCCAAACAGTGAAAATGCCCTGGCGTGCAAAGAACTGCAGGAAACTGCTTCAGCAAAAATCGCCGAGGCAATAACAATCCCCTGTCCGCCCCGCCCGTGCAACCTGAATTCGGTCAGGTCATGCTCCATACCGCCACCTTCTTCCTGGTATCGATCTCACAACATTTACCAAAGATGAGCAGCCTTATGTTCGCAATTTTCACATTTAAATAATTAAAAAAATAACATTTTAATTATACTTTTTCTATCACGTTTTAATATTTCCATTTATTAGCAGTTCTGCTGTCCAGCGGGCTACATTACCAGTTACCGAAGGGCATTTATCAAGGTGCGCTCCTGCTTCCTCGAACATTTCCGATTCTTTTTCATCACGGAGATTGAAAGCTCTGCCAAAGATTTTCTCCTGCACCTCACGGCAGATAACTCCACCGTACTCTGCCGCAAAACGGTCGTGCAGCTGCCTGGCCAGGCTGGCTCCTGCTTCATGTATTTCTGTTTTCTCTCCAAATTCATTCCGTTCACGCCCGTATTTACAGCCAATCGCCATAATACCGCCGCTCAGGGCACCGCAGTGTCCATCAATACTGCGAACTATTCCACCTGCCAAAAAATGACCTTTTTTAATCACCTCCCGGTCAACAAAATCAAAATGATCATGCAGCGCCGCCAGAACAGCCTGGGGGCAAATTCCGAATTCTGCTTCATATTGAAAAGCTTTCTCATAAACTTCGTTAATTATTGTTTCGTTTGCTTCGTTCATTTTTTTCTCCTTTTAACCGGTTTATTTATTGTTTATATTTTACTTCTCCGGCTTGCCGGGCCCAACCAATTCAAGGAACTCATTTTCGTCAATAACTTCAACCCCGTGTTTTTCTGCCTTAAGCAGTTTGCTTCCCGGATCATCCCCGGCAACCAGGTAATCGGTTTTTTTGCTGACTGAACTGCTGACTTTTCCTCCCCGCTCTTCAACCAGGGTTTTAGCTTCGTCACGAGTGTAATTTACAAGAGCCCCGCTGAAGACGAAGGTTTTTCCGGCCAAACTCACCCCGGCCGGTTTTTCCACCGGTTCGTTGAAGTTAACCCCGGCCTTTTCCAATTTATCCAGCACCGGGGCCGTTCCAGCCGTTTCAAAAAAGCCTCTTACTGCCCCGGCAATCTTTGGCCCAATCTCTTCCACCTCCATCAGTTCTTCCGGCTCTGCACTTCCTACCTTTTGGAGGCTGCCAAACCTCGCTGCTAAAAGACGGGCTGCCTTCTCGCCGACAAAACGAATACCCAGCCCGAACAGCAGGCGCCGCAGGGGATTAACCTTACTCTTATCCAGCTGTTCCAGGAGGTTATCTGCCGATTTTTCCGCCATGCGGGGCAGGCTAATCAGGTCATCCCTTTTCAGGTAATACAGGTCGCCCACATCTTCAACCAGTTCATGTTCAAAAAGCAGTTCAGCCACGGCCGGGCCGAGGCCTTCAATATCCATCGCTCTGCGTGAAGCAAAATGAACCAGCTTTTCTACCAGCTGGGCCGGACAGGAAGGATTCAGGCAGCGGGTTGCCGCCTCACCGCTTAACCGTACCGTTTCCGAGCCACAGGATGGGCAGTGGGCAGGCATGTTAAAAACCTTTTCTCCACCGTTTCTTGCCTCTTTTACCACCCGCACGATTTCAGGAATTATTTCACCCGCCTTGCGCACTATCACTGTGTCCCCGATCAGCACCTCTTTTTCCCTGACCAGGTCTTCGTTATGCAGGCTGGCCCGCTGAACGGTTGAACCGCTGATTAATACCGGCTCCAGCACTGCTACGGGAGTAATCGCCCCGGTGCGTCCCACGTTGACTATAATATCAAGAACCCTGGTTTGCTTTTCCTCTGCCGGGTACTTGTAGGCAACAGCCCAGCGTGGGCTCCTGGCCGTATTGCCCAGTTCTTTTTGCAAGGCGAGACTGTTAACCTTAATTACAACTCCGTCTATAGCATAAGGTAGCTCTTCTCTTTTTTCCTGCCACTTCAGGCAGTATTCCCACACCGCTTCTGTGCCCCGGCAAACCGTGCGGTGAGGATTAACCGGAAAACGTATTCCGGCCAGGTAATCAAGCAATTCAGCCTGGCTCTTCAGCATCAGGCTGTGCTCTCCCAGTCCGTAAATGAATATTTTAAGCGGCCTGGCAGCAGCCAGGCGCGGATCCAGCTGGCGCACCGAACCTGCTGCTGCATTGCGCGGATTGGCAAAGAGGGTCAAACCATTTTCTTCCCGATCCCTGTTTAAGTTTAAAAAGTTCTCTTTATCAATATAAACTTCCCCCCGCACTTCCATGGTCAGTTCTGCAGGTAACCGGAGGGGGATTTGGCGGATTGTCCGCAGGTTGGCAGTGATATCCTCGCCGGTGAAACCGTCACCCCTGGTTGAGCCGCTGGTAAGAAGCCCGCCTTCATAGCGCAGGGATACTGCCAGCCCGTCAAATTTCAACTCGCAGAAATAATCAGCTTCACTTAAACCGGATAGCTTGCGCACCCTGCTATCAAAATCTTCGAGTTCAGCAAGGCTAAAAGCATTATCGAGGCCGAGCATGGGCACCCTGTGTTCCAGCTGCTCGAAGGCCTGCAGCGGCTCTGCCCCGACCCTGTTGGTAGGTGAGTCGGCATCCTTCAGATGGGGATATTTCTCTTCCAGATCCTGCAGCTCCCACATTAGCCGGTCAAACTGTTCATCTTCGATCAGGGGTTGATCGATAACATGGTAACTGTAGTTATGCCGGTCAATTTCCCGGCGCAGTTCCATAATTCTTTTTTCTGTATCTAAGTTGTGATCATTCTTGTTCATCGCTTCGGCACCCCTGTTAACCAGGCGCATAAAACCTGCGCCCGTTATATTTTTTCCAATTGTTTCTTCACGCGCTCCACAATCATATCAAGGGCGTCACCGGGAGTAAAAATTTGATCGGCGTAACCTTCCCTGGTCAGTTTTTCGGCGTCTTCTTCGGGGATTATTCCCCCTACAAAGAGCGGCAGGTCAGCCATCCCCCGTTCAGTTAAGAGCGCCCTGATTCGCGGTACCAGAGTCATGTGCGCGCCCGACAAAATACTCAGCCCGACCAGATCCACATCTTCCTGCAGGGCTGTCTCCGCTACCTGTTCCGGGGTCTGGTGCAGCCCCGTGTAGACTACCTCCATGCCGGCATCGCGCAGGGCCCGGGCTATCACCCTTGCCCCCCGGTCATGCCCATCCAACCCGGGTTTGGCCACTAAAACCCTGATTCTTCTGCTATCTGACTGCACAGCAAACTCCCCCCTTTCAACCTCACTCCTCTAAAAAAGCGGCTTTTCTTTATGCTCTCCGAAAACCTCTTTCAGAGCAGCCACTAGTTCGCCTTCAGTGGCGTAAACTTTTACCGCCTCCAGAATTTTCGGAACCAGGTTCTCCCGGCCGCCAGCTGTCCTGCGCAGCTGCTCCAGGCTGCGTCTTACCGCATCGTTATCTCTTCTGGCCCTAAGTTCTTTCAGCCTGCCTACCTGTTTTTGCTCTATCGCAGGGTCAATCTTCAGCAGCTCAATCTGCATCTTTTCGCTCCCCGTGAATCGGTTGACACCGACAACGATTCTCTCACCACGGTCAACCTCCTGCTGGTAGCTGAATGCGGCATCGGCTATCTCCTGTTGGAAAAAACCTTTATCTATTGCTGCCAGAACCCCGCCCAAATGATCAATTTTTTCAAAATATTTTTCAGCTTCTGCTTCCATCTGTTCGGTTAACGCTTCTACAAAGTATGAACCGGCCAAGGGATCTATAGTATTGCCAACCCCGCTTTCGTGGGCGATCACCTGTTGGGTGCGTAGCGCTATTTTCACAGATTTTTCGGTAGGCAGGGCCAGTACTTCATCCATGGAGTTGGTATGCAGCGACTGGGTACCTCCCATAACGGCAGCGAGCGCTTCCAGCGTTGTTCTTACTATGTTGTTCTCCGGTTCCTGTGCGGTCAGGCTGCAGCCGGCTGTCTGAGTGTGAAAACGCAACTTCAATGAACGTTCATCTTTGGCTCCGTAACGGTTTTTCATCCTCCTGGCCCAGATCCGCCTGGCTGCGCGATACTTGCAGATCTCTTCGAAAAAATCGATATGAGCGTTAAAGAAAAATGAAAGCCGCGGGGCAAAAGAATCCACATCCAGGCCGGCATTCATTCCTGCCTCCACGTAAGCAAACCCATCAGCCAGGGTAAAGGCCAGTTCCTGGACTGCTGTTGAACCCGCCTCACGTATATGATAACCGCTGATACTAATCGTGTTCCAGCGCGGCACATTGTCGGCGGCAAAGGCAAAAATATCGGTAATCAGTCTGATCGACGGTTCCGGGGGAAATATCCACGATTTTTGGGCAATATATTCTTTTAATATATCGTTTTGAATGGTCCCCCCCAAATCGCTCAGGCTCATGCCCTGTTTTTCAGCATTGGCCAAATACATACACCACAGAATTGCGGCCGGACCGTTGATCGTCATCGAGGTGGTCACCCGGTCGAGTGGTATGCCGTCGAACAGTATTTCCATATCCTCCAGCGAGTCAATCGCCACCCCGCAGCGGCCCACCTCACCGAGTGAGCGCTCATGATCAGAATCGTAACCCATGATCGTCGGCATATCGAAAGCAACGCTTAAACCGGTCTGGCCCTGGTCGAGCAGGTAACGGTAACGCCTGTTTGAATCGTAGGCATCGCCGAAACCGGAAAACTGGCGCATGGTCCAGAGCCGGCCGCGGTACATGTCGGGCTGCACTCCCCTGGTGTAAGGGTACTGTCCCGGGAAAGCCAGGTCATCGCAGTAATCGAGCCCTTCAATATCAAGCGGCGTATAGAGTGCTTCAACTTTTTTCCCCGATATGGTCCGGCATTTTTTCTCTTCCTGTGAACCCTCTTCAGTCCGGCCCTGCCAGGCTTTCAGCATCTCATCGAAACGCTCTCTCTCTCCCACTCAACCACCCTCTTTCTGCTCTTGACGATAAAAGTTTATCTTTTCCAGAAGCTCGACCGCAGCACTGTATGGGTCTTCTTTTCTCTGGGTAATTTTTTCAACCAGGCTGTCCAGTTCAATGGTGTCCCGCACATCTTCCCATATTTTTGATTTAACCAGGTATTCCACCTGTTCGGTCAGTTCACGGCGCACTCTCTGCCGCCTGACCTCCTTCAGTTTTCCGCTGTCGGTCAGGTAATCACGGTGTTCCTGCAGTGATTTCCACATCAGGGGCAATCCCTCACCGCTTACTGAAACGGTTGGAACAATAGGCGGTCTCCAGGCTTTTTCGTCTCCCATATCGAGCATCATACTTATTTCTGTTTCTGTTCGCTCGGCGCCGGGCAGATCAGCCTTGTTGATCACAAAAATATCGGCAATTTCCATGATTCCTGCTTTAATCGTCTGAACAGAGTCTCCTCCGGCCGGGGTGAGAACAACCACTGTCGAGTCGGCTGTTTTTACAATATCAACTTCCGATTGTCCCACACCTACCGTTTCCACAATGATCAGGTCCTTACCAAATGCATCAAGCACCTGGATCGCTTCCCGGGTTGCCCTGGAAAGCCCCCCCAGGCTGCCGCGTGTCCCCATGCTGCGAATAAACACCCCGCTGTCCAGAGCGTGATCCTGCATCCTGATCCGGTCGCCAAGGATAGCCCCGCCACTGAAGGGACTGGTCGGGTCGACGGCTATAATCCCGGCGGTCAGTCCGTCAGCGCGGACCTGCTGCAAAAGCCGGTCAACCAGGGAACTCTTACCGGCCCCGGGAGCGCCTGTTATGCCAACAATAAAAGCTTTCCCCGTGTGAGGATAGATCTCCCTCAGCAGATCTCTTTTCTGGCTCTCTTCATTTTCAACCAGGGAAATCAGGCGGGCTGCAGCCCTTTTATTCCCTGCCAGTAAATCTTTTACAAGCTGGTGCATACAAACACCCCGTCTTTTTATTACTGAATCCGGCATCAGTTAACTGCTGCTTAGTATTCTATACCGGGGCAACAGTCGGCTCCCTGTTCATAGTGGTGTTTAATGGCCAGAATTTCACTGACCATATCGGCTCTTTTAACCAGGCTCGGCCTTGCAGCCCTGCCCGTTAATATAACCGTAACATCCACAGGTTTTTTGTCGAGCAGCTCCAGCAGCTCTTCTTCTGCAATCAGGCCAAAATCAACGGCTACATTAATTTCATCAAGAACCACCATGTCGTATTCTCCATCCAACACTGCACTGACAGCCTTTTTAAAACCGTCGTGAGCCATATCCAGGTCGATTTGTTCCGGGTTGTCACGTTTAACAAAACTATCCCGCCCGGCGCGGATTATGGTCAGTTTAGGCAGCGAGGCAGTTGAAAGGAACTCGCCGTAGTCTCGCCCCTTCATAAAGTGAATCATGCAGACCCTGAAACCGTGGCCCAGGGCCCTGATCGCCTGCCCTACCGCTGCCGTTGTCTTACCCTTGCCGTCGCCTGTAAATACCATGACCAGCCCGGGTTTTTCTTTACCCATACCTTAATAACTCCTTCCTGCCATAAAAATGTTGTGGATTAACCGAGCAGGTAGCGCGATATAACCAAACGCTGTACCTCGCTGGTCCCTTCATATATCTGGGTAATCTTTGCATCACGCATGTAGCGTTCCACCGGGTAGTCACGGGTGTAACCGTAACCACCGAATATCTGCACGGCATTGGTTGTAATTTCCATCGCCGCTTCCGCCGCATATAGTTTGGCCATAGCCGAAGCCTTGCCATACGGCAGCCCCTCACTCTCCAGGTAGGCAGCCTGGTAAGTCAGCAGGCGGGCTGCTTCAATCTTGGTTCCCATATCGGCCAGCATAAAAGATACTGCCTGGAAATTTGCGATAGGCTGGCCAAACTGTTCCCTGCTTTTTGCGTAGTTAACTGCTTCTTCCATGGCACCCTGGGCGATACCAACCGCCTGGGCGGCAATGCCGTTGCGTCCCCCGTCAAGGGTACTCATGGCAATTTTAAAACCCTCTCCCTCATTGCCCAGCATGTTTTCTTTCGGAACCCGGCAGTTTTCAAAAACCAGCTCCACGGTCGGCGATGAACGCAAACCCATTTTGCGTTCTTTTTTACCGGTCAGCAGGCCGGGGGTATCTCCTTCTAAAATAAAAGCGCTGATTCCCCTCGATTTTTTCTCCTTGTCGGTAACGGCAAATACAATATATAATTCAGCTTCGCCGCCATTTGTAATGAATATTTTATTACCATTCAAAACGTAGTGATCACCGTCTGCTACCGCCGTTGTCCTCTGGGCTGCCGCATCGGTGCCCGCAGTTGCTTCAGTCAGGGCAAAGGCGCCAAGTTTTTCGCCCAGGCAGATTGGCTCAAGATATTTTTTCTTCTGCTCTTCACTGCCATACTTATAAATCGGCCAGCCGGCCAGGGAGGTATGAGCTGAAAGAGTCGTTCCCGTTGAAGCATCAACCCGGGATATTTCCTCTACGGCTATCACGTAACTGATAAAATCACATCCACCTCCGCTGTATTCCTCCGGAAAGGGAATCCCTGTCAAACCAAGTTCGGCCATTTTATTAAAAATCTCCCGTGAAAATTCTTCCCGGTCATCACGTTCCTCTGCACCGGGACGAAGTTCCTTTTCGGCAAAGTCACGGACCATCTGCCTGGTCATTTCCTGTTCTTCATTCAGTTGAAAAATCATTTTCATATCCTCCTTCATAATCTTGTTTTAGAAGCATTGGTCATCCTGCAAACTTCAATATATTTTTTCCAGCCCCTGGCAGGCCCTTTTACTTGAGCATCTCCCGGGCTACAACAATTCTCTGGATCTGGTTAGTTCCTTCGTATATCTGGGTGGCCTTGGCGTCGCAGAAATAACGGGCCAGTTCGCCCCCGGCGCTGTAATGTTCTCTTCCGCATATGTCCATGCATTGAATCGCTGCATCAACAGCCAGATCGGTGGAGAAAGCCTTGGCCATTGAGGCTTCCGCTGAGCAGCGCACTCCGTTTTCCTTCAGCACTGCTGCCCGGTAAGTAAGCAGCCTGGCCGCCTCAAACCTGGTCTCCAGCCCGGCCAAGATACTGGCAGCATCCCTCGCCGTTCCCGGCCTGCCGACTTCTCTCTTTTTCAGCAGCAGGCGGGTATATTCAATAGAAGCCCGGGCCAACCCCAGGCCCTGGGCAGCGATACCGATTCTGCCCCCATCGAGAAGAGACATGGCAATGTTGAACCCTTCGCCTTCCCTCCCTAAAAGGTTTGCCGAAGGCACCGGCATGTTTTCTATCTGCAGCTCGGTTGTGAGCGATCTTTTCAATCCCATCTTTCGTTCCGGTTCACCCGGTCTGAGCCCTTTGAATGTTTTTTCCACCAAGAAAGCACAGATTCCTTTACGCCCAGCCGAACGGTCGAGTGTGGCAAATATAGTGTAGAGATCGGCTTCCCCGCCGCTGGTAATGAACAGCTTGTTTCCATTCAACAGGTAGCCTTCATCACAGGCTTCTGCCTTTGTCGAGAGGGCAGCTGCATCCGACCCCGCCCCGGCTTCAGTCAGGGCAAAAGCGCCAATCAGGCTACCACCGGCCAATCCGGGCAGATATTTTTCTTTTTGGGCTGCATTGCCGTAATACAGCAAAGGAAAGGAGCCAACTGAGGTATGCACGGCCATAATCACGCCCGTCGACGCGCAAACCCTTGAAACTTCCTCCAGCAATAGAATATAGGTAAGAAAATCTTCTCCCCTGCCGCCATATTTTTCAGGAATCGGCAGCCCCATGTAGCCCCTTTCCGCCGCCTTCTGCAGGTTATCGCGGGGGAACTGACCATCTGCATCCATTTCCTGGTCAGCAAAACGGGCAAATTCTTCTCTTTTTTCCAGGTGCCGATCTGATAATAATAGCTTCACAGGCTGTACTCCGTTAAAATTATTTATAACCGCTGGCCTTTATACGTTCTTAATCCACCCTGATAACGGTTGCCTCACCCTGGGCCGCCCCGCTGCAGATAGTTGCCAGGCCGTAGCCTCCCCCGCGGCGTCGCAGTTCAGATATCAGCGTGATCAGTATCCTTGCTCCGCTGGCCCCAATCGGGTGTCCAAGCGCCACAGCACCTCCATTAACATTAACTTTATGCTCCCCCCAGTTCCCCAGTTTCATACAGGTCAGGGCAACCGCAGCAAAAGCCTCGTTAACTTCTATCAGGTGCATATCTTCAGCTTTCAGCCCGGCTTTATCCAGTGCTGCCTGCGCTGCCTCGTACGGCACGGTGGCAATGTAGCGCGGTTCGAGCGAAACCGAGGCATGGGCAACTATGGTGGCCAGTGGTTTCAGCTCCATTGCCGCAGCCTTTCCACTTTCGGCAGTAACCAGGACGGCGGCTCCATCGCTAATCGGCGGGGCGTTTCCTGCCGTGATCAAACCTCCCTTTTCAAACGCTGGTTCAAGCGCAGCAAGTTTTTGCAGGGAGGAGTCACTGCGCGGCAGTTCATCCCTGTCAATTAACAGTGCCCCGCCACGGCGTTGCGGAACATCAACAGCCACTATTTCATCTTTAAAATAGCCCTTATCTATAGCCGCTACAGCCAGGTTATGACTGCGCAGGGCAAAGCGATCCATCTCGGAACGGGTTATACCATTTTCAGCCGGCACAGCGCTGCCGTGAACCCCCATATGCACATCATGAAAGGGGCACCATAACCCGTCATGAATCATCCCGTCGATCAAGCTGGCCTCTCCCATTCTGCTCCCTTTTCTGGCTGAGGGCAGGTAATAGGGAACAGCACTCATATTTTCCATACCCCCGCTGATAACCAGTTCTGCTTCACCTGACCTGATCATCATATCGGCCAGGTTAACAGCGCGCAGCCCCGAAGCGCAAACCTTGTTTACCGTTTCAGAAGGTACTGTAAAAGGCAGGCCTGCTTTAACTGCCGCCTGCCTGGAAGGAATTTGGCCTGCTCCGGCCTGTACCACCATGCCGAGAATAACATAGTCAACGGCGCTCTTCTCCACACCTGATCGCTCCAGCGCTCCCTGCAGGGCAGCCGCTCCAAGGTCAACAGCCGGATGCTCATGCAGCCCTCCCAAAAACCTGGTAAAAGGAGTCCTGGCATAGCCGAGTATTACCGTTTTTTTCACGACAGACTTTCACCCCCGCTATTATGATCCTCAATGCTGCGGCAGTTATTTTGGGAGCGCGCGGTGAGCAATATCCCTGCGGTAGTAGCAGCCTTCAAAGTCGATCACTCCTGCAGCCCGGTAAGCAAGCTTAACAGCTTCACCCAGATCGCCGCCCCTGGCTGAAACACCCAGAACGCGACCGCCGGCAGTGACAAGCTGCCTGCTGCTTAAAGCCGTTCCGGCCTGGAATACAGCTACTTTTCCCTCCCCGCATTCTTCGGCCTTATTAATGCCATATATTGGGAAACCTTTTTCAAATGATCCGGGATACCCTCCTGAGGCCAATACCACGCATACTGCCGGTTCATCGTACCACTCTGCCCGAGCAGTATCGAATTTACCATCAGCTGCCTGGTGCAGCAGGGGCAACAGATCAGATTTTAACCGCGGCAGTATTGCCTGGGTTTCAGGATCGCCGAAGCGCACGTTAAACTCCAGAACGTTAAAATCAGCGCCGGAAACCATCAACCCGGCATAAATAACACCCCTGAAATCAATTTTTTCTTCCTTCAAACCTTTTAACAAAGGCTGAAAAACCATTTCTTCGGTCCGGCGAGCCAGTTCTTCAGTGTAAACGGGAGCAGGGGAATAGGCTCCCATCCCACCTGTGTTCAACCCTCTGTCACCTTCACCGATTGCCTTGTGATCCTGGGCCGAAGGGAGCATAATTAATCCACTGCCGTCACATAACGCCAGAACGGATACTTCTTCGCCGCTGAGGCATTCTTCTATGATCACCCTTTTGCCGGCCTCGCCAAAAGCCCGGTCAACCATGATATCGTAAAGGGCCTCTTCTGCCTCCGCAGGACCGGAAGCCACTATTACTCCTTTTCCGGCTGCCAGGCCGTCAGCTTTAACTACAACCGGGCCGCCGTAAAAAAGCGCCAGGTGGTGCCGGGCTTCATCAAAATCATCGAAAACAGCAAAACGCGCTGTAGGTATACCCCACTTCTTCATTTTTCTTTTAGCCCAGACCTTGCTGCCTTCCAGCCGGGCACCGTTACGGTCAGGTCCGAATACTTTCAAACCGGCCTGGCGAAAAATATCAGCCAGGCCAAGAACCAGAGGCGCTTCAGGTCCGACCACGGTTAGGTCAATCCTCTGTTCCAGCGCCCACTCTTTTAATCCTTCTATATCATCGGCGGCAATATCTACATTTTCAGCCAGGCCTGCCGTTCCCGGATTGCCCGGGGCACAATAGAGCTTTTCCAGCAAGGGGCTTTCCGCCAGTTTCCAGGCCAGGGTATGCTCACGGCCGCCGCCTCCCACTATCAGAACGCGCAAATCGTAACACCTGCCTCTCCGCTATACTCTGTTAATTATGCCTGCTAGTGCTTAAAATACCGTCTTCCGGTCAGAACCAGGGCCAGTTTGTGCTTGTCGCACATCTCAATCGAATCTTTATCATTCAGAGACCCACCTGGCTGCACGATTGCCGTGACGCCTGTCTTTGCCGCTTCCTCCACCGTGTCCGGGAAGGGAAAGAAGGCATCCGAACCCATTACAGCGCCGGAAGCTTTTTTACCGGCCTGTTTCAAAGCTATACCCGCCGCGCCAATTCTGCTCATCTGACCTGCCCCGACACCCAGGGTCTGTTCATTTGAGGCAATAACAATAGCGTTGGAGCGAACATGCTTGGCAACAGTCTGGGCAAAATTCAGGTCGCGCCACTCTTCCAGAGTCGGCTCGCGTTTAGACACCACCTGGCCCTGGCTCACATCAACTGTTTTCCTGTCAACCGACTGGATCAGAAAACCACCATTAATTTTCTTCAGATCGTAATTGCTTTCCCCTGCAATTTCTTTCGGCATGATCAACAGGCGGATATCCTTCTTTTTAGCCAGTATTTCAAGAGCTTCATCGGTGAATCGCGGCGCGGCTATAACCTCAAGAAATATCTTAACCATTTCCGAGGCAGTTTCACCATCCACCGTGCGGTTCAGGGCAACTACCCCGCCAAAGATGGAAACGGGATCTGCATCGTGAGCCATCCTGTAAGCTATGGCCGGGGTCAGGGCCGAACCTACCCCACAGGGGTTGGCATGTTTCACCGCTACTGCGGTAGGCTTGGCAAATTCCATCACCAGCTCCCAGGCCGCATTAAGGTCATTCAGGTTGTTAAAGGAAAGCTCCTTGCCCTGCAACTGTTCGGCCGCGGCCAGCCCTATGGCCCTGCCGGGAGATTTATAAAAAGCGGCATCCTGCTGCGGATTTTCACCGTAGCGCAGATCCTGCACTTTTATCATCGGAATCGTGAAACGTTCTGGATATTTTGCCACCCCGTAATCGTCATTTGCCTTAAAATAAGCGGCAATCATGGCATCGTAGGCAGCAGTATGCGCAAAAGCTTCCGCTGCAAGGGCTTTTTTGGTTTCCGGCGTTACTGAACCTTTATCTTCAAGTTCCGCGATTATATCGGGGTAGCGATCGGGATTAACAATCACCGCTGTGTGGGCATGGTTCTTAGCTGCCGCCCGGACCATGGTCGGTCCACCGATATCAATATTCTCCACGGCATCGGCAGTGCTGACCCCTTCCCTGCTTACCGTCTCCTCAAAGGGATAAAGGTTAACCACAACCAGCTCGATCGGCTTTATCCCCTTTTCCTCCAACTCTTTTACCTGATCTTCCTGGTCAAGACGGGCCAGAATTGCCCCGTGTATAAAGGGGTGCAGGGTTTTAACCCTTCCGCCCAGTATTTCAGGGAATCCGGTCAGATCAGCCACTGCGGTAACGGGTATTCCCGCTTCCTCCACGCTCTTTGCCGTTCCTCCTGTCGAAATGATCTCAAAATCTAGGGCCGCCAGCCTGCGGGCAAAATCAACCAGCCCTTTCTTATCAGATACGGAGATCAGTGCGCGACGACTACTCAATGATAAGACACCTTCTTCCTTCTATTTTCAGCTTATCCCGGCAAAAAAGTTCAATTGCCGTTGGGTAAAGCCTGTATTCCGAAGCATGGATGCGCTGGTGAAGCGTCAGGGACGTATCGTTTTGAATAACCGGGACAGCTTCCTGGAGAATAACCGGACCGCTGTCCAGGCCTTCGTCAACAAAATGCACAGTACAACCGCTTACCTTAACACCATAAGCTAAAGCCTGCTCCACACCGTCAAGGCCGGGGAAAGCAGGCAGCAGGGAAGGATGTATATTCATGATCTGTCCGGGAAAGGCCCGGATAAAGTTGGTGGTTAGCAGACGCATGTAACCGGCCAGCGCCACCAGGTCAACTTTCTCCGCTTTAACTGCCTTTTCCAGGGCCAGGTCATAATCAACCCTTGAAGCATATTCTTTTGGATCTAGGTGTAAAACTTTTACTTTTCTCTTTTCAGCCCTGCCAAGAGCGGGGGCATTAGCCTTGTCGCTGATAACCAGAACTACCCGGCCGTTAATCTCTCCCCGTTCAACTGCCTCCAGAATCGCTTCCAGGTTGGTACCCTGCCCGGAAGCAAGAACGGCAATGCGCTTCATCCGACAACCCCCCGTTTTTGAATCTTTTTCGCTTATTAAATTCTACTTTTTCCCGGCAAATCCTTTTGCCGCCAGCCTGTTAATCTAAACATAATCAATAAAAAAGCTGCCGGAATTGTTTGCCGGCAGTAGATTCTTAAAAGAGCAGTTTCACACCTGCCCCGCCTTCACGCACAGCGCCAATTACATAAGCGCTGATTCCCCTGTTGTTAAAATAATCGATTATCTCTTTTTCCTCTTTCTCCTCTGCAACCAGCACATAACCGATACCCATGTTGAATACCCTGAACATTTCTTCTCGCTCCACCGGTCCATCTGCTGCAATCATTTTAAATATCTGGGGGATATCCCAGGTAGTGGTATCGATTAACGCTTCCGCTCCTCCGGGAAGAATGCGGGGCAAATTACCGGGCAGCCCTCCCCCGGTAATGTGGGCCATCCCTTTTATCTTAAATTGCTTCAAAGCTTCCATCACCGGTTTTACGTAAATGAAAGTCGGCTTCAGAAGCTCCCTGCCCAGGGTATCTCCCATCCCGGGCCGGACCTCGTCCAGGTCAACTCCCGCCTTTTCCAGTAATACTTTTCTGGCCAGCGAAAAACCGTTGCTGTGCAGACCGTTTGAAGCCAGACCGACCAGCCGGTCACCCGTTTTGATAGTCGAACCGTCTATAATGTTAGCCCTGTCGGCCATACCAACGGCAAAACCGGCAATGTCATATTCACCTTCCGGGTAAAATCCGGGCATTTCGGCCATTTCTCCGCCCAGCAGGGCACAGCCTGCCTGCCGGCACCCTTCAGCTACCCCGGCTACCACTTTTTCCACCTGGCCCGGCTCCAGCCTGCCAACAGCCAGGTAATCAAGAAAAAAGAGCGGCTCCGCACCCTGAACTAAAATATCGTTTACACACATGGCCACACAGTCGATTCCGATCGTATCATGCTTATTCAGGGCAAAAGCCAGCTTCAGTTTCGTACCTACACCGTCGCACCCGGCTACCAGTACAGGCTCTTTCATGCCTGCCAAATTGGGGGCAAAGAGCCCCCCGAAACCGCCAAGTTCCTGCAGCACCTCCGGTCTGAAGGTGGAATGAGCCAACTTTTTAATCCTTTCCACGGCCGCTTCCCCGGCATCTATATCGACCCCGGCCCGGCGATAATCAAGGTTGTCGTCCATTACAAATCCTCCCTTCGCCTCAAAAAGAAAAACCCGGCACTCTTTCCGAGTGCCGGGTCTCTAATGCTTAGAAAAACAGCGGCGCAAAAACCAGGGCCACGATGCTCATCAACTTGATCAGGATGTTCAGCGATGGTCCGGCTGTATCTTTGAAGGGATCACCAACCGTATCACCGACAACGGCAGCCTTATGCGGCTCGCTGCCCTTGCCTCCGTGAGCTCCGGCTTCAATATACTTCTTGGCGTTGTCCCAGGCTCCGCCGGCATTGGCCATATTAATAGCCTGCAGCACTCCGGTAACCAGGGCTCCGGCCAGCAGGCCGCCCAGGGCCTCTTTCCCAAGGAAAGGTATCAATCCGACCGCAAGTGGAACCACGACGGCCATCAGCCCGGGAATAACCATTTCCCGCAGGGCTGCCTTGGTGCTGATATCAACACAGCGGGCGTATTCAGGTTTCGCCTTCCCTTCCATCAAACCGGGAATCTCTTTAAACTGACGGCGAATTTCCTCGATCAAAGAAAAAGCGGCGTTACCAACAGCCTCCATGGTTCTCGAAGTGAAAAAGTAGGTCAGCATACCGCCGATCAGCAGCCCGGAAATAACCCTGGCGCTGGTTATATCAATTACGTTTAATTCTGCCACCTGGGCATAAGCGGTGAACAGGGCCAGCGCGGTCAGCGCCGCCGAACCGATGGCAAAACCTTTACCAATTGCCGCGGTTGTGTTACCGAGCGAATCAAGCTGGTCGGTAATTTTTCTTACTTCCGGTTCCAGCTCGGCCATTTCGGCGATCCCGCCGGCATTGTCAGCTACAGGACCATAAGCGTCAACAGCTACCGTCATCCCAACCGTGGCCAGCATACCTACTGCTGAAATAGCAATCCCGTAAACTCCGGCCACACCATAAGAAACAAGAATGGCTGCAACAATGGTAATAATGGGTACTACCGTACTTTTCATACCCACGGCCAGACCGCTGATAATATTTGTAGCGGGGCCGGTCAGTGAAGCCTGAGCAATGTTTTTAACCGGTTTGTAGTGATCGGAAGTATAATATTCGGTTACCCGGCCAATAATCAACCCGGCAGCCAGGCCCGATACCACGGCAAAGAAAGGCCCGAAATCGGGAAATACACCCTGCCCCACAAAAGCGCGAACAATGAAAAAGACTACAACCAGAACAATCAGGGCGCTAATCCAGGTCCCGCGTTCCAGCACGGCATTAAGACGCACGCCTTCCTTGGCCCGTACAAAAAAGTAAGCGATTATTGAGGCTAAAATACCTACCGATGCCACCAGCATAGGCAGCAGGGTTCCTTCAAGGCCGTATAAAACCACACCGAGAGTCATGGTGGCAATCATCGATCCAACATACGATTCAAAAAGGTCGGCTCCCATACCGGCTACATCACCCACGTTATCTCCAACGTTATCGGCGATAACTCCGGCATTGCGGGGATCATCCTCGGGGATACCTGCCTCAACTTTTCCAACCAGGTCGGCTCCCACATCGGCGGCCTTGGTGTAAATGCCCCCGCCAACACGGGCGAAGAGGGCAATTGAGCTGGCTCCCAGGGCATAACCGTTTACGACTGAAGGATCACCAATTAGAATATAGAGCACACCCAGACCGAACAGCCCCAACCCGGCAACCATCATACCCATGATCGTCCCGCTGGAAAAAGCAATCGTCAGGGCCGGGTTTATACCTGAACGGGCAGCATTCGCAGTCCGCACGTTGGCAATGGTGGCCACCGACATACCTACATATCCGGCAGTAGCCGAAAATACGGCACCGACAACAAAGCTGACCGCTGTCAGCACATTAATAGCCAGGGCCAACACCACAGTCAGCACAACCACGAAAATAGCCAGGTATGTATATTCACGTTTCATGAAAGCCATAGCTCCTTCATGAATGGCGGCGGCAATCTCCTTCATCCTGTCGTTTCCCGCATCGGCCTTGCTCAGCTTAGACCATAATATGAGTGCAAAAACAAGTGCGGCCAGAGCACAGACCGGAACGGCATACATTAACAAATCCATTTTTTATCTACCTCCTTGATAATAACCTGCCCTTGATAATTTAGCAGTAAAGTAACCTGGCAGAAATATATTATACCATAGATTCAGCAGGATATTCTCCGTTAAAACAGCCCCTGCACAAATGGTCTGCAGGAAGCCCCACCGCGGCAACTACATCTTTCATATCGAGGAAACCAAGCGAATCGGCCCCGATCATGGCCGGTATATCGGCAGCAGCGCGGCCGTGGGCGATCAGGTCGTGGGGGTCTGGAATATCTATCCCGTAATAGCATGAACCGATCACCGGTGGAGAACTGATCCGCAGGTGCACTTCTGTAGCCCCCGCCCGGCGCATGATTTTTATCAGTTTCAAGCTGGTTGTGCCCCGTACAATCGAATCATCCACCAGCACCACCCTTTTGCCTTCCACGATTTTTCGCACGGCATTGAGCTTTAAATCGACCCCTTCTTCGCGCATCTTCTGGGTCGGTTTAATAAAAGTACGTCCTATGTAACGGTTCTTAACCAGACCCATCTCGTAGGGCAGACCAGCCTCCTCGGCAAAACCGGACGCTGCGGCAATGCTTGAATCCGGAACCCCGGAAACAATATCGGCATCTACCGGGTGGCTGCGGGCCAGTCTCCTGCCCAGGTCGCGCCTGACCAGGTGAACATTCATCCCCTGCAGGTTGCTGTCGGGGCGGGCGAAATATATATATTCAAAAACACAGAGGTTGGAACGGGCATTATCTATAATTATTCTGCTCTGCTCACCGTGCCGGTCCAGGATTACCATTTCACCCGGTTCAAGATCGCGGATAAAAGTTGCTCCAATCGTGTCAAAAGCGCAGGTTTCAGAAGCCAGAAAGAAACCTCCACCCTCAAGACGCCCCAGAGACAGTGGTCTGAAACCATTACCATCGCGCAACCCAATTACCCTGTGCCCATCGGAAATGATAAAAGCAAATGCCCCGCGCAGGCGCGGAATCACCACGGCCAGCGCCTCTTCCAGCGAACTGCTGCCCTGCCTGGCAATCATGTGAGCCAGCAATTCGCTGTCTGTGTCAGTCTGAAATATCGCTCCCTCATTTTCCAGTTCGCGGTGCAGCTCACCGGCGTTGGTAATACGCCCGTTATGGGCAATGGCCAGTTCACCGTAGCGGTAGCGCAGTTTCAGCGGCTGGGTGTTCTCCGGCTTGCGTCCATCCTGCCCGTATGAATAACGGACATGACCGACCGCTATCTTACATACAATCCCTTTAAGATCCGAGCTGTCCGGAAAAACCTCTGATACAAGCCCGGTTCCCCGCTTCAACCAGAACTTGCGCCCTTCCCCCGGCCCTGCCGCAATACCGGCGCTTTCCTGGCCCCGGTGCTGCAAAGCGTAAAGGGCAAAGCAGGTTAAAAACGCCATTGGTTGATCTTCTGCATAACCGCCGCAAACTCCGCAGGCTTCATGCAGCCTCTCCCCTGTGGAAGAAGCTACTCCGTAATGCATGAAAAAACCTCCCCATTATCATTCTGCTATTTAATCTTCAAAAAGGTTATCCAACACCGCTCCGCTTTATATCCCGCACCTTTAACCTTCGAGGCGCCTTAGAACTTCACGATATGCTTCAACCACTCCGCCCATATCCCGGCGAAAACGGTCCTTATCCAATTTTTCTCCGCTGCTGCTGTCCCAGAAGCGGCAAGTATCCGGTGAAATTTCATCGCCCAGGATCACCCTGTCTTCGTAACGTCCAAACTCAAGCTTGAAATCAACCAGGGTAATTCCCTTTTCGGCCAGGTAGGGAACCATGATATCGTTAATCTTCAGAGCCGATGCTTCTATTGCCGCCATCTCCCCCGCAGTGGCCAGTTCCATAGCATAAATATGGTAATGATTGATCATCGGGTCGTGTAACTCATCATCTTTCAGGGAAAATTCTATAACCGTTTTATTCAACCGTTCTCCCTCGGGAATACCGAGCCTTTTCGAAAGGCTGCCGGCGGCTATGTTGCGCACGATAACCTCGACAGGAATAATTTTAAGGGCCTTGACCAGCATTTCCCGTTCGCTGATACTCTCAATATAATGTGTTTCCACACCTTTTGCTTCCAGCATCTTGAAAAATATTTCTGACAGGCGGTTGTTTAAAATACCTTTATCCTCAAGCTGGTCTTTCTTGTCCCCATCAAAAGCGGTGGCATCGTCCTTGAATTCAACCAAAAGTTCTTTCGGGTTCGCGGTGGCATAAATTTTTTTCGCTTTTCCTTCATACAGAAACTTATCTTTTTCCATTCCTCTCACCCCATTATCCTGTTTTTTTAAACTAATAACTTTCAGTAGGTATCTGCAAAATGTAAACAGCCCCGCACTACCGACGCTGTTCTCTGCTCGTATAGATCTGCTCCCAAGCGGCAGTCAGCTGCTTATATACCAAGCCTTTTGTATATATAATCGACCCTTTCCAGGTAGAAAGCGGCGTCAAAACATTTTTCCAGGCCATTCATGCCCAAATGGCTGATTACCTGTTCTTCGGCAGCCAAAACATCTTTCAGATTCATGTTATTCTCCCAGGCTTTCATGGCGCAGCGCTGCACCAGGTCGTAAGCTTCTTCCCTTGATATACCTTTTTCCACCAGTTCAAGCAGTACCTTCTGCGAGTAAATTAAGCCTCCGGTTAACTCCAGGTTCTTAAACATTTTTTCAGGATATACGTTCAGTTCTCCGACAACCCGGATCATCTGGCTGATCATGTGATCCAGGGCGATAGTGCTGTCGGGTATAATTACCCGTTCTACCGAGGAGTGAGAAATATCGCGTTCATGCCAGAGAGCTACGTTTTCCAGGGCGGCGGTCGCATAACCGCGCAGCAAGCGGGCCAATCCACAAATTTTTTCACAGGTAACCGGATTACGCTTGTGCGGCATCGCTGAAGAACCTTTCTGCCCTGCATAAAAAGGTTCCTCCAACTCTCTGGTTTCGGTGCGCTGCAGGTTGCGTATCTCCAAGGCAATTTTTTCCAGGGTTGCCCCAATCAGGGCCAGCACAGCCAGAAATTCGGCATGTCGGTCGCGCTGCAGAACCTGGGTAGATACCGGGGCAGGCAGCAGGTTCAACTTTTCGCAGACATATTCTTCGATAAAGGGATCTATATGGGCAAAATTTCCCACCGCTCCGGACAATTTACCGACCCGCACCGTTTCAACGGCCCTCTTTAAACGTTCGCTGTTGCGCCTGGTTTCGGCCAGCCAGAGGGCAAACTTCAAACCAAGAGAGGTCGGTTCGGCATGCACACCGTGAGTACGGCCCACGCAGGGCACGTTCTTGTAGCGTAAAGCCTGCTCCTTCAGAACCGCTTCAAGTTCTTGCAGCCCTTTCAGCAAAAGGTCGCCCGCCTCGCCAAGAAGCACGGATAGAGCGGTATCGACAACATCATAAGAAGTAAGCCCGTAATGAAAAAAGCGGCTTTCTTCCCCGAGTGACTCAGCCACACAGCGCGTAAAAGCCACCACATCATGCCGGGTCTGCGCTTCCAGCTCTTCAATCCGCTCTACGCTAAAAGAAGCATTTGCTGCTATCAATTCAGCCGCTTCCCGCGGAACAATGCCCAACTCGGCCCAGGCCCTGGTCGCAAGGATTTCAACATCCAAAAACTTTTTATATCGGTTTTCCAGGCTCCAGATGCTGCCCATCGCTTCGCCGGTATACCTGTCGATCATTGATCATCACTCTCTTCGGGTCTCTTGCACTGTTTTGTCTTCTCACGCAGCAGGCAATCTTTTTCCTCCACTTTTGCAGCCAGACCTTGCCGGTAACCGTTCAGCTTTTCCTGCAGATCTTCACTGCCGAGCGCTAAAATCTGCACCGCCAGCAAACCGGCATTATATGCACCGTTTATGGTGACCGTGGCGACCGGGATACCCGGCGGCATTTGAACTATTGAATAAAGAGAATCAACTCCGTGCAGCGGTTCTATCGCCACCGGAACACCTATAACGGGCAGGGTGGTCATCGAGGCAATTACCCCGGGCAGGTGCGCCGCCCCACCGGCCCCGGCCACTATCACTTTTAAACCGGCATCAGCTGCACCACGGGCATAGCGGGCGGTTTTCTCCGGGTGACGGTGCGCGCTCGATACTACCATTTCATAAGCTATTCCAAATTCATCCAGGGCATCGGCACACTTCTGCATAACGGGTAAGTCAGAGTCGCTGCCCATCACAATTCCCACCTGGATCTCGGACATTTCCATCGCCTCCTTTTGTACTATAATTATCCGGCCCGGGGCCATGAGAGCCCCGGGACACGGAATAATCAATTATGGTTTAGTTTAAAACTGAATTTAAGCCGGCCAGAAAAAGTGAATCAGCGATACAATTGCCAGGAGATAAAGCAGCCAGTGCACTTCTTTACCCTTACCGGCAACAACCTTAACCAGCGGGAATGCGATGAAACCGAAAGCAATCCCGTCGGCAATACTGTAGGCCAGAGGCATAAAGATAATGGTTAAAAAGGCAGGCAGCGCTTCTGTGAAGTCTTCAAAATCAATCTTCGCTACGGCGCCAACCATCAGCACCCCGACAATAATCAGGGCCGGAGCTGTCGCTTCAGCAGGAACCAGACCGGCCAGGGGGGCCAGAAACAGGGTTAGGAAGAATAGAATTCCGGTAACAACCGAGGTGAAACCGGTACGTCCGCCCTCGGAAATTCCGGCAGTAGATTCAATGTAGGTAGTAACAGTACTGGTACCGAGCAGGGCTCCGCCCATTGTTCCGATCGAGTCGGCCAGCATCGCTTTGTTAACTTTGGGCAGGCGGCCGTCTTTATCAAGAAAACCGGCCCTTGCCCCAGTGCCGAGCAGTGTGCCCATAGTATCGAAAACATCTACAAATACAAACGAGAATATAACAAAGAAAGGTATTGCCAGCGCAGCTCTCAGGTCAAGCTCCAGGAATATCGGTGATAATGAAGCCGGTGGCCCAAAGATATCGCCCAGTCCAGAAGGCAGGGGCTGGAAGCCCATGATAAAACTGACTATTGTTGTTAACAGGATACCGATCAGGATTGCCCCACGGACCTTGCGGGCCATTAAAACAGCGATAATTAAAATACCGATAAGAGAAAGGGCCGGCCCCGGTGATGACAGATCGCCAAGAGCAACCTGGGTGGCCTCACTACCAACTATAATGCCTGCATTCTGTAAACCGATAAATGCAATAAATAGTCCGATACCTGCTGCCACAGCGCTCTTCAGGCTGGTCGGCACAGCGGCGTCAATATGCGAGATGGCTCCGGTCACCGATAAAATTAAGAACACAATACCGGAAATAAAAACGGCGCCCAGGGCTGCCTGCCAGCCGAATTGCGCCGCAACAACAAAGGCGAAAAAGGCATTGAGCCCCATCCCGCTGGCCAGGGCAAATGGATAGTTGGTCAGCAGGCCCATCAGGATTGTAGTAACACCGGCAGCGATTATTGTTGCAGTCATCACGGCGCCAAAATCCATCCCCGCCCCACTGAGAATAAAGGGGTTAACAAATATAATATAGGCCATAGTCATAAAGGTGGTAACGCCTGCAGTTGTTTCTGTCTTCAGGTTTGTCTCATGTTCTTTAAACTTGAAAAACTTTTCCATGTTTTCCTCCTTGGTTTTCTCTGCTTTTAAAATCGGATATAATTCCTTACCTGCTTCAAAGGTTATCTGTCTGCGGGCTTTGCCTGTGGTCCGGAAATCACCTCCCGAAAAAATAATGCCCGGACAGATAGGTATCGAGCGAAACCTACCCGCCTGGGCTTTTATCCCTCCGGTGTGACATCCTGAAGCATTGAAGAATGCCATGGATGCTTGCGCCACTCGGACCAGCCCGCCGGATACTTATTTTTAACAATACCCCGCGGCGGAACCCTAGGCGCACTTTCCCTCGTTAAAATATTCTTTTAACGATTTAATATTTGGTTTTCTCCCTGAAAACTGGGTGCAGGTCTTGAAACTGACAGGCCTGCAAAAAAATTAACTCACTTCTGCTTATATTTTTCGCCATGCTTCTTAAAAATCCTTTAACTTATCATAACAAAAAAAAACCCGGTGATCGAGCCTTCCTTATAAAATAACCCTTTACATGCGTCCGTTATAAAACTGAAGCGGGTTAACCGGCTGATGCTGGTAATAAGAATCCCACCTGCGTGTTCCGTCATCAACCCTCACCTCAAAATGCAGGTGTGAACCGCTTGCCCTGCCGGTTGCTCCGACTTTACCAATCACCTGCCCGCGCTTGACCCGCTCACCCTGGGAAACCAGGTTTACGCTGTTATGCAGGTAAAGTGTCCAGTATTCACCGTGCTGAATAATCAGGTAATTACCCTGGGTGCCGCCCCAACCGTTAAAAGTTACCACGCCGTCTGCAGCAGCCAGCACATTGGTTCCCTCGGCAATATGAATATCAATTGCCTGGTGTCCCGGTTTGTAACCGTTGTAAATAATACCTTCTCCCTGGACCGGCCAGGTAAAGCTGCCTCCACCTGATGCCTGAAGCGCCTTCTGCCCCACTGCCTCAACCTGGGCTACCGGTTCTTCAAGGATAATTTCTTCAACTACCGCCCTCTCCACCTCTTCACCGTTTTCGCGGGTAACCAGGTAAACAACTTCTTTTTCGCCATCCACACCTTCATTAACAATTTCGCTTTCATTCACGTACATGCTTTGATCTTCAATATATTCTACCGGGTAAGGAATAACTTCCAGCGCAGTTACCTCTTCCACAGTTTTCACATGTACCGCAATTTCAAGAGGGGCTTCCCGTGTGCTGCTCTTCGTGTAATATTCGTTTACCGTCAGCAAGGGGGCGCTGCCATCACTGTTTAGCCCCCCCAGGCTGCGGCTGTACAGTTCGGAGCGCACCGTTGTATCATTACCGTTAAAACCGGTTGCGGTTCCGTTGCTCCCGGCACTGCCGCCCGGCTCGGCAAGCATGGCAAAAATATCTTCAGTTGAGTAAAGATCATCCGGCGATACTGCACATTCCTCCGCACGAAACTCTTCAACTATATAAACCTCATGCAGATTCTCACCTTCACTGCATGCGGCATAATAATCTTTTAGTGAATTCTGCAGGTCCTCCACCTGCTCCGGAGAGGCCAGGGGTACAAAGGGCCGTCCGTCAATATGCAGCAGGTAAGCGGTAGTGTAAAAAGAAGCTGTATGGCGGATTTTATCACTGACAGCCTCGCTGTCCGTCTTTTGATCTTGCCTGAACTGCCTTTCCACATCAATCTTTTCACTTAAATGCAGTTCCATCCCGTAAAGCTCGCCGCACCGTTCAACCAGGTCATCTACAAAAAGGTTAACCAGTGCCGGATCTTCAACAGCGCCGATCTCAGCGCCATCCATGTATACAACATAGACCTGACTGTTCAGATGATGATGAAAAGCAAGGGTAACGGAGAGAATTACCAGGGTGGCCAAAAGGTAGGCTATTCTATTGCACCTGTCAGCCTTATTAATCCAGGCTGAAAAATAGTTAACAGTCAACTGGAAAAACCGGTTCAGGAACTGCGCCACAGGCATTCCCCTTTCCGAAACTCTGGATTTCAAAAACACTAAATATTTATTATTATATCACACCGGGTCAGTGTCACGTCAAAAACGGCCTGAGCCGGTTAAACCCGTCAGACCGTTTTTTTTATAAGCAAACCTGGATATTAGCGTAATCCTTTAAAATAAGACCCACCAGTTGGCAGGCATATCCACTCCCGCTTCGAGATTGAGCATGCTGAACGTTTCTTCAACACTCGACTGTCCGGTAACGGTCATATCTTCAGAAAGGTACCCGTGGTTCCAGGGGCTGCTGATATCAATATAACGCTTCATCGTTCCCTGGTCGGTGTAGGCATACTGGTCGATGGTAAAGTAACTGCCCACAAAATCGGGGCCGCGCTCAACTGTATAATTCGGATACTCGGTAAAATCAAACCAGAAAGTATCGTCCTGGCCATCACCAAAGAAATATAAGTTAAGTTGATCAATTTCCTCCTGGGGAACATCACTTGAATTGGCTGACAACAGATCTCCAAGCGGGGAGTAAACTCCACCCCAGGGGCCGCTGGCAGCGCTGAACTGCTGGTTTAAGCTGCCTGAGTGGCCGGGATCAGCCGCGACAGAAACAGCCCAGATCTGGTCAGTCAAAGGATCGATCTCCTGCAGGCTGCTAATGCGGGATAAGATCAACTGTAAGGCTTCATCTCCCTGTACAGAGTCAAGGTCAAAATAGTCTTCCAATAACTCCTCTAACTCCGTACGCAATTCAGCCCCGCCAAAATTTCCTAAAAAGTCAATACTTAAAATAGCCATCAAGTCAAGCATCGCCTGATCAAAGCTGCCTGGTGGTAACTGATCAAGATAGTGCCAGAGCGGCGGGACAGCCTGGCCTTCCTGATATTGGGGAAACTCCTGTAATAGCTTTGCTATTATTCGAGCGTTCTGCTCATCATCTTGATCGGCACCTGGTATATTGTAGTTATAGAAGAGTTGATTGAAAAATGCCACCAGGGACGAGTAGAATGCTCCCTTTTCAGTAAAAATACTTTTCGGCGGGGCGCAGAGCCTGATCACCGAAGTTACTTCCAGGCCCTGCATAGAGTCGGCATCAGCCACAAAATCGTTACCGTCATCGAGATTAATCTTTCCTCCGACCATTAAAACCGTCATCTCCTTGCTGATTAAACCGTCACCCTTGATGGTCTGCTGCATTTCCGCTCCGGTGTTGCAGTAATGTCCGGCCTGTTTACGAAAGTCGATCATACCTTCAAGCTGGTATCCGGCGCTGTGTGAAAGTGAACCGGTTGCCGGGGCACGGAAAATTTCACCCTCTCCGAACCTGAAAAAATGCGGAGGCGCTGCAAAAGCAGGCAGGGCAAAATTTAATAGTAGTAACATTGCCAGAAACAAAGCTATTAAGGTTTTACGCATTTTTTCTCCTCCTTTTCTGCGGTACCAGGTGATGTTTTACAATGTTAAGCATTTTTAATATTGTAATAATATCACAACATATGACAAATTAACATGAATCAAGGTATATTTATGAAATATTTGCAACACATATACTTACGAACTGTTATTTAGTTATTATTGGTTTATGCGAAACAAAAGGAAACCCCCTGTCGTTTATGACAGGGGGCTTGTCTATAGCCATCCGGTTTAACACCGGAAATTGGCTGTTCCTTACATCATTGGCATTCCGCCGCCGGGCATTCCACCGCCGGGCATTCCGCCGCCGTTATCTTTCTCAGGCAGATCGGTTACTACGGCTTCGGTGGTCAGGAAGAGTGCAGAAATGCTTGCTGCATTCTGGATAGCGGAGCGGGCCACTTTGGCCGGGTCAACAATACCGGCTTTCATCATGTCTTCAAACTTGCCATTTGCAGCATTGAAGCCGACACCCTTATCCATTGATTTGATCTTCTCAGCCACAACGGAACCTTCGGCTCCGGCATTGCTGGCAATTACACGCACGGGATCTTCAAGGGCGCGCTTAACAATCATCATACCTGTTGCTTCGTCGCCTTCCAGGTCGCTTTCCAGCTGACCAAAACCGGCAGCAACGTTCAGGTAGGCAATACCGCCGCCTGGAACAATCCCTTCTTCAACTGCGGCGCGGGTAGCGGAAAGAGCGTCTTCAATGCGCAGCTTTTTCTCTTTCATTTCAGTTTCAGTTGCAGCGCCCACTTCGATTACGGCAACACCGCCGGCCAACTTGGCCAGGCGCTCCTGCAGTTTTTCACGATCGAAATCAGAGGTGGTATCTTCAATCTGCATCCTGATCTGGGCAATACGCTTCTTAATATCTTCAGCTTCACCGGCGCCATCCACGATTACGGTTTCTTCCTTGCTGATCCGTACCTGGCGGGCTCTTCCGAGCATATCAATTTCAACATTCTTCATATCAATGCCGAGGTCTTCCGATACTACTTTACCACCGGTCAGAATAGCAATATCTTCGAGCATTGACTTGCGGCGGTCGCCAAAACCGGGAGCCTTAACGGCCACACAGGTGAAAGTGCCGCGCAGTTTGTTAACCACCAGGGTTGCCAGCGCTTCCCCTTCAACATCTTCGGCAATCAATAACAGCTGCTTGCCTTTCTGGACAATCTTCTCCAGCAGCGGCAGCAGGTCGTGAATATTGCTGACCTTGCGGTCGGTTAAAAGGATAAACGGTTCTTCCAAAACTGCTTCCATTTTCTCCGTATCAGTTACCATGTAAGGAGAAATGTAGCCGCGGTCAAACTGCATACCTTCAACTACTTTTAAGTCGGTAGTAAAACCTTTTGATTCTTCAACAGTGATCACACCGTCTTTGCCCACTTTTTCCATCGCTTCGGCAATCAGTTCGCCGATTGTTGCATCACTGGCTGAAATAGCCGCAACCTGGGAAATATCTTCCTTGGTCTCTACCGGCTTGCTCATTTTTTCCAGCTCTTTTAAGGCAACAGCAACTGCCTTTTCAATCCCGCGCTTCATAATCATCGGGTTAGCTCCGGCGGCAACGTTTTTCAGTCCGTCGCGAATAATCGCCTGGGCCAGCAGGGTTGCGGTTGTTGTGCCATCACCGGCTATATCGTTTGTCTTGGTCGCTACTTCTTTAACCAGCTGGGCACCCATGTTTTCAAAGGGATCTTCAAGTTCAATTTCACGGGCTATGGTAACACCGTCATTGGTAATCTGGGGAGAACCAAACTTTTTATCCAAAACAACATTGCGGCCTTTCGGCCCCAGGGTTACGGTAACTGTATTGGCCAGGGCGTTAACTCCTCTTTCGAGTGCGCGCCGGGCTTCTTCATCAAAAATAATCTGTTTTGCCATAATAAAAACCTCCTTCTTTTTCCTGATTACTGATTAGCTGACCAGAGCTAAAATATCGTCCTGGCGCAAAATAAGGTATTCTTCACCTTCTACTTTTACTTCCGTACCGGCATAGCGGGAAAAGATAACTTTATCCCCTACCTTAACTTCCATCTCTACCTTGGTTCCGTTATCAAGAACCTTGCCTGTTCCGACAGCCATAATTTTACCTTCCTGTGGTTTTTCCTTGGCTTTGTCGGGCAGTACGATACCGCTCGCGGTTTTTTCTTCCGCTTCCAAAACCTTAACAACAACCCTGTCTGCTAATGGTTTGAGATTCATTCAACCTGCCTCCTTTAAAATATATACTTTTTTCTTAGCAGCACTCTCAGTAAGCGAGTGCTAATAATTCCAAGACCTATGATACTTGAAAGAAATACGACGGGCAAATAGAAATACAGGCCATAATCAGGCCTGTACCCTTTTTATCAACTATTAGCTTTGATTAACTTCGTTTTTCTCTTATTTGCTATCTTTTAGAAACAACCGAGCTGGCATCCGGCAATCTTAACGCCAATCTCATTGCATGTTTTGCCGATTTCATTCAAAGGCACACCTACCTCGGAAGCGATGATAAAAGCTTTACGGCAGGGAAGCTTTGAATTTTCCGCCTCAAAGAGAATACGCTCTCTCATTTCTTTTACCTTTTCCATCTCCAACGCCATTGCGAACCCTCCTTGCTGATAATGATAACAATCTATGCATCTGCCCGGGGCGGCATAGCCGCTGACGGGTTTCATGGTGCCTGTTAAACAATTACAGGTAAATGATTTCTCCGCTGACCGAACCTCGATTAATGTACAGTTTCCCAATCGATGGCCCATGCCCCCTGCGCGGATCGACAGGTGATCCGGGGTTAAAAAAAAGCGTTCCGTTTTCAAGCCTGTTCAACGGTTCGTGCAGGTGCCCGAAAACTATGGCCCGGGGCTGCACCGAACCAAATCTTTTAATTATTTTTCCGAAACTAATCCGGCGCCCGACCTGATCACCGTGCAGCAGGCCGACAGATACCGGGCCAATCCTGATCAGTTTCAACCTGCCCAGCGATTCATGCATACCGTGCGGGTCCATGTTTCCGGCCACTGCCTCCAGCGGCGCTATCCCCGCCAGTTCCCTGATAACATCTGCCGTTACCAGGTCGCCGGCGTGCAGAATCAGCTGTACGTCCCTGAACTCCTTTAAAACGGCTGAAGGCAAAAAAGAAGCCCTGGCCGGTATATGAGTGTCGGAAATTACCCCGATTTTTTCCAATGTTTCATCGTAATCAACTGTATAGATTGTCTCCATCCCTGTTTTGATCACCTGCCATCTACATCATATCATGTTTAAAAATAATATAAAGGGTACAGGGAACTCACCTTCAGAAAAAGTTTTTCTGCAGAAATGTTATAATCATACCCGGTAAAAAGGAACTTTAAACGGCGCGGCGAACTTACAGTAAGTTATGCGTATCAAAAATATGAAGAAGGGGTGCCGGGAGCAGCTATGCTAACTAATATTTTACAGGGTTTATTTATCGGGGTGGCTCTTGTCCTTCCGGGTTTGAGCGCCGGAACAGTTATCCTGATCATGGGTTTTTATCAGGCCCTGATAGATGACATCTCCTCGCTGCGCCTGAAAAAATATTTGCCCCTGCTGGCAGGGGCCGCTGCCGGGGCCCTGGCTTCCATTTACGCTGTCGACTACCTCTTTGAACGCTTCAATAACATCATCACGGCCATAATTTTCGGCATGCTTGTTGCCTCTGTCCCGGTTGTTATAAACTATCAGCGCCGCAAAAAAATTAAAATCCGGCCCCTGCTCTTTGCCCTGGCCGGTTTTGCTTTTGCCTGGTTTATTATTTGCGATCCGAGCAGCACTTTCACCGTGCTGCCTCCGGGAGGCTATTTTCACTTTTTCCTGGGCGGTGTGCTTTCCAGCGCCACTATGCTGCTGCCCGGTGTATCGGGCAGCGCCGTGCTGGTAATCATGACTCTCTACGATGACGTTATCCGTGCCTTCAGCCAGTGGCAGTGGTTCAACCTGCTCTTTCTCGGTGCCGGCTTTGTTGTCGGCCTTTTCGGCCTGGCCCGCCTGCTTTCCGCTCTTTGCCGGCGTTTCCAGGCAGAAATCTCTTATCTGCTGGCCGGCTTAATTCTCGGCTCCACCCGGGCCCTGCTGCCGGTTGTGTTCACCCCCGCTTTTTTTATCTATGCCTTAGCCGGGGCAATCATGGTTCTTTACCTGACCCGTAAAAGAATCGGCCTCAGGCGCTGAACCAGGCCACCATTCTTCGCAACCCTTCTTCAAGAGTAAAGCGCGGCTCAAAATTGAGCTCTTCTTTTGCCCTGCCCGTATCGGCATAAGTATGGGGCGGATCTCCGGCCTGGACCGCTTCGTGACGCACTTTCACTTCCATACCGGTTATAGCGCCCAGCATTTTCAAAATCCCGTTGACACTGATCCTGCTTCCTCCGCCTATATTGTAAACGCTGCCCTCCGCCTTTTGCGCCATCGCCGCTGCCAGGTTGGCCTCAACAATATCGTCAATGTAGGTAAAGTCGCGGGTCTGCTCACCACTGCCGTATACAACCAGCTCTTCACCGGCCCTGATCGCCCTGATAAAACGGTTAAAAGCCATATCCGGCCTCTGCCCCGGCCCGTAAACAGTAAAGTAGCGCAGGCTTACTGCCGGCACCGAAAAATTCTGCCGGTACAGGTTGCAGAGGTGCTCCGCGGCCAGCTTGGTCACTCCGTAGGGAGACATTGGCACCGGTAAATCCTCTTCGTGCATCGGCAGCTTGCCCGTATCCCCGTATACTGAGGATGAAGAAGCATAAACCAGCCGCTCCGGCCTGTTAAGCCTGGCCCATTCGAGCAGGCGCTGTGTGGCCAATACATTATGGTGGGTGTAAAGAGAAAATTCTTTGCCCCAGCTTGCCCGCACCCCGGCCTGGGCTGCCTGGTGAAAAACCCATTCTATTCCTTCTTCTTCAAGGTTAAGCCCGTCTATCGCAGCCAGGTCAGCTTCAATCAGGCTGAAATCGCCTAAATTCTGCAGTAAGCCCAAATTATTCTCTTTCAGGCTGCGCTCATAATAGTCGGTAAAGCAGTCGATACCGATCACCCGGCACCCTGCTTCCAAAAGACGGCGGCAGAGATGCGACCCTACAAAACCGGCCGCCCCGCTGACCAGACAGGTTTTCGGAGGCACTACCTTAAGCTCTTCATTCAATATTATTCTCCCCCTGTCGCCGCCCCGTTTAACTTACGGAGCAGCTCCTCTTTATAATCATTATCAAGCTGCAGGTAATAGTTTTCGCCGTTATCCGGACTGAAATATTCTCCGGTCAGCGAATAGCTGAGGATTGAATCGCTTTCAAGCCGTTCCCCGGCAAACAGGGCCAACGCCGCCACCTGGTTAAAGCTCAGGTTGGTATCTATATGATCACGATAGGCGGCATAGGTCGGTATCACGTAGCTAAAAAGTCCCATATCCTGAAAATACCTGAAAGTGTAGCGCAGTAACTTTTTTTGCCTGTCTATCCTGTTCAGATCGTCGCGCACATCAGGTTCCCTGTAGGTAAGGTATGTAATATAACCCTGGCCGTCAAGCTGCTGGGGCCCTGCTTTCAACGATTCCTGCGGCGTAAAACCGACCAGAGGCTCTTCCACGTCAAAATAAACCCCGCCCATCGAATCTATCAGCTGCTTCAAACCCTGCAGGTCCATGGCAATATAATAATGCAGGTCCATCCCTTCCAGCAGGTTGCCTGCCGTATCTATGGTGCAGCGGATGCCTTCTTCGTGCCGAGTTCCTTCTGGCGCTTGCAGGTAACCGTAACTGTATGATTGCCGAATCCTGTCCCAGTTATTCCCGCAGGCAACGGGCAGGTAAGAATCACGCGGCACTGCCAGCAGGGTTAAAAAGTTGCTGTCAAAGTTAATCGAAGCAATCAGGATCGTGTCTACGTTATAGATTTCACCGTATGTGTTGTCATCATTGCGATTATGCAGCCCGAGGACAACCACGTTGATTATTCTCTCTTCGAAATACTCTTCCACTGCCGCCGCATCATCGAAATCTCGGCTGAAAAGCGTAGCCGGGGCAAAATACACCTGGTAAACCCCGAAAAATATAATGGAAAATGAGATAAGAATGATCAGCAGCACAATTCCCAGCGCAATGTAGGCCCTGGCCTGTTGAGACAGGGTGATCATAAAGCTTCAGCCTCGGGTTCCCTGGAAACAATCAGGTTAACAACTGTTCCCTGGCTAACCGTTACTCCCGGCAGAGGTTCACAGTAGATTACCAGGCCCGGTTCGAGCATCGTGTATTCCTGTTCACGGATATCGCCGATAACAAGCCCGTTCGCCTCCAGTACATTGCGCGCTTCTGCCACGGTTTTACCGCGCATGTCGGGGATCATTACCCAAGCCTGTGGTTTACTTTCCTCCGGATCATCTTCGCTTTCCTGCTCATCCCTGAAGCGGGGCAGTTCAAAATCATCGTCATCCTCTATCCCGAACTGCTCTTCCCAGCGCTTGCGCTCCTGTTCTTCAAGGTATTCGGGACTGTCAACCAAAACAATCGGTGGCCAGGGCTGGGCATCAATACCGAAAACTTCTTTAATAATCTCCAGCCGTCTGCCCTGGAACAGCACCTGGTACCAAATACCGTCTTTCATCTGGCCGTCGCCTTCCACCGTGTAAAAAGCCGGGTTATTCTCGCTCATCTCGAACTCGGCAGCGTAATAAGCCAGGGCGGCAATCTGCTTGTAGGTCAGGTCGGTCTCCACGTAATCCTTGTAAATCCGGTAAACAGCAGGCAAATCAGTAATCTTGCCCTCTTCACGCAGGTGGATATAGGTTGCCCTGAGCAGGTTCATCTGTCTGTCAATGCGCCCGTAATCCTGGTTGGTGGCATCATCGCGGTACTGCAGGTAACGCAGGTAGGTCTTGCCGTCCATCACCTGTGGCCCTTCCGGCACCAGGACCCTTCCCACTTCCCAGTGTTTGTCGATTATCTCCTGTTCCGATTCGTAATATATTCCCCCGAAGGCATCAACCAGTTCAATAATCGAATACATGTCAACCGAAACAAAGTAGTGGATAGGTATACCGCCCAGCACATTGCTTACCGTGAGCAGGGCATTGCGGATACCGTCGGCATGGGGGTCACCGCTGTTACCCGAGCGGTAACCGTAATAATAGGAGTGATTAATCTTGTCATGAAAACCGCCTGTGCCATGAATCGGCACATATGAATCGCGGGGTATGCGCACCACGGCAATGGTGTCCTGATCAAAGTCAATTGAAAGCACAGCCAGCATATCGGGGCGAAAAAGGTATTCACCGTATTCTTCCCGGTTCCAGCCCCGGTCAAAACCGAGCAGGCCGATGTTAACTATATGATCGGGAAAATATTCATCAACCAGGTACTCTTCTTCCTGCCCGGCAGCCTCGGCAGGGCTGTCGCTCAGTAAAACACGCTGTGTTTCCTGCACCTGGTTAAAAAATGCCAGCCCGTAGGCAGCCACTCCCAGCAGAAGTAAAACTATAACCCCGCCCGCTATCAGCAGCGCAGTTCTGATTTTTTTCAGAGCCGGCCTTTCCCCGCCGGCACTTTGTTCTTCTTCATAAACATCTTTCAGCTCTTCCGTCCAGGCAGGGCTTGCAGGCAGATCCTTTTCGCCTTCCCCACTCCCCGGAACAGGCTGCTCTTCTTCAGGGCTCTTTATCTCTTCTCCGCCCTGAATATCTTCCGGCTGCTGTTCGTTTTCACTGCCGTTTTGCTCTTTATCTTTCACCCTGATCGCCTTCCTTGTCTACCTTATTAACACCTGCCCTGATTATAACATACCGCTAATATTTTCCACATTTTTACCACTGAGGAAACTCTGATCGCTCCAGAGATAATCCCAGAGGCCGAAACGGCCAACCGGCAGGATGCCGATGCCCCGGATATAGTCCAGGATATAATCGCGCCGATCAGTCATGCCGTGATCAAAAACCACGTTGGCATAAGGCAGCTCGCGATAATCGCTGGTCAGCAGGTCATTTCTCCCGGCTAAGCCTAAATTTTCAGCTACATTTATAACATGCTCCACCAGCTCTTCACCGGATGCCGGCAGTTTTTTATGGCGCGAATAATAAATTTCAAACTGCAGCGAACTGCAGCCTGCAGGAGCATTTTCGGCTGACTTGCGGTATGGGGCATGCACCCTGGCCGGAAAGATATCTTCGTCGTAAATGTAAAACCAGAGGTGATCTCCGGCACTGGCCGTTTTAAAACCGAGCGATACCAGGGCTACCGAGGTGGCCCACAGAGTTTCGGCCGCCTCTTTAACCTGCTCAGGAACATCCTCTAGCATTGCCACCAGTTCGGGCAGGGGAACAGAGCTGACCAGGTGACCGTACTGTTCTGCCGTACCGTCGCTGAATTCAACCCGCCGTTTTACCGGGTCAATATGCACTGCTTTTTTACCGCACCTGATTTCAACTTCCGCTGCCAGCGGGTCGAGGATCGCCCTGAAACCGCCCTGCCTGGGATAAAACATTTCCTGCAGGTAATAGGTTGGAGGCGTTTCAGCGGTCATCGCCCCGTAGAGCACCTCGTCCATGCTGGGCCGATAGAGCCGGTTGCCAACCCACATAGTGCTCAGATCTTCGGCCGGAACGGTCCAGTACTTCTTCGTGTAGCGCACCGGAAACCTCTCGGCAATCACCCGGCCAAACTGCCGCTCAAGCCAGAGCCGGTAGTTAAGCTGATCGTTGCCATCGGGGCGCTCAATAAAACTTTTAACTGCCGCCACCCTATCCTCAACCGGCAGCGGGTAAAGATTGTTTTGAACCGGATGTTTCAGCCAGAAACCATCCCCGTAATTATAAGGTTCGGGATAGTGGGTTACCATTTCTGTCAGGGCAAGTACTTCTTTAAACTGGTCATTGCCGCTGAAAGCAAAGTGCACGGCGTTATCAAAACGAAATCCGTCGATTTTAAAATGATCCAGCAGTCCGCCCCAGCGCTCTTTTGCCTCGAAGATAACTGCCTCATGCCCAACCCGCCCGGCATGCCAGGCAGCCGATATACCGGCAACCCCTCCGCCTAAAACAACTATTTCTGCCATAAAAACAGCTCCCGCCTGCCTATTTTATTCACTGCCCGCTTCCGGCTTTTCTGCAACTTGTTTTCTTACTCCCCGGGCAGCATCCCGGTTAAAAAGAGTCGGTATGGTTAAAAGCAAAATACGAAAATCGAGCAGCAGGGAATAATCTGCCAGGTAATAAAGATCATGCCTTAGCTTGTCGTGCGTATTGGTTGAATAGTAGCCGGCAACCTGGGCCAGGCCGGTCATACCCGGTTTAACCAGGTGCCGTAAGCTGTATTCGGGCATCTCGCTTTCAAATTTCTCCACGAAAAATGGCCGTTCAGGGCGCGGCCCCACTATGCTCAGATCACCGCGCAGAACATTATAAATCTGGGGCAGTTCATCAAGCCTTGTCGCCCGCAAAAAACGTCCTGCCGCAGTGACCCGGTCGTCTTCCTCTGTGGCAAAAACCGGCCCGCTTTCATTTTCAGCATCTAAAATCATCGTGCGCAGTTTGTAAAGGGTAAATACTTTTCCTCGCAGGCCCACCCTTTCCTGGCTGTAGATAACCGACCCGGGAGAACTGATCGCTATTGCCGCGGCAGATAAAAGAAAAAGCGGCAGCGCTGGCAGCGCCATCAACACGGCCAGGACCAGGTCAAAGCCTCTTTTAAACAGCACCTGGGAAAAACTGAGCTGCAAGTCCCGGCATTCGATCAGCGGAGTATCATGCACCTGGGTCATCGCCGCCCTGGTTAAAATAATTTCATACAGTTCCGGAACAATGAAAACTTCACGGTTGTTGTTGAAACTATCGCGAATAATCCTGTTTTTAACTTCCATATCAAGGGGCCCGGCGATCATCACCGCATCAACGGCAGGCAGCCATTCGGCCAGCTGTTCACTTTTTGCCGGGTTAAGCACCTTCACCACTTCAAAAAGCCCCTGGGGTAAGCACATCAGCTTTTCAAGGGCCTGCTCAACCTCCCCGCTCTCGCCGATCACCAGCAGCTTCTGCTGGCCGTGAATCCACAGATCCAGGCGCCAGTGCAAAATCCGCCAGCCCACAAGCAGCATAAACTGCAGCAGCGGGGCCACGGCAAAAACCGTGCGCTGGAAGAGGAAAGCCCTTGTCATAAAAGCAAATATTATGGTAAAGAGGAAGAGCCCGATAACCCCCGTAATTAAAGCCCGCACAACCGGGGTAAAGCCGCTGCGCTGGCGGGAGTAGAGCCCCAAGCTGCTGAACAGCAGAACGGTAACAACCGAAACCGAGGGGAGCAGCAGAAAAAGCGGACCAATCTGAAAACCCTGCAGTTCGCCGCTGACAATAATAAAACTGATATAGATAGCCAGGTTCGCCAGGGCAACATCAACCAGGGCAACCATCCATTTCGGAATCCCGATCGTTTTAGACTTACTGCCGTTGATATTCGAAATCATCGCTCTTTCTCCGTCTGCTTTAATTTCCTTCTCATGCACTTTCTTTAAACAGGGTTTATTTTCCTGCAAATCACGAAGAACATTATAGCATTGCGGAGCAGAGGTCACAATTATTAAACTTTGCGGTAGCGCGGTTCAAAACGGCGGTAGCGGCCCAGGCCGCGCAGCATCTGCAGCAGGTTGCCGAGGTAGACCAGGTAATAATACCACTTTTTAGATAAACCGAACCACAGGGCAATTGCCAGGTTCAGCAGCAGGGCAGCCTCGGGGCAGTGAAAGAACAGGGGGACAGCAGCCAGCAGGCCGCCTAAAACGACAAAAGGCTGGGGATAAACCGAGATAAAACTGAGGAGGCCTCCCTCAATGGCCCGGGCAGATACCACCTGGCCCAGCCCGTAAAGCTTTTTACCCCTGAAGGAAGGCATAAAATTAAGCTTCAGTTTTTCGGCAAGGCTCAGGACCGGGGTGTTATGTTCAACCATCGGCAGATCCACCGCCCGCAGCATTCCGCCCCTGGCCCTGACCCGGCTGAGCAAATCGATCTCTTCAAGCTGGTAAACAGCCGGGTTCCAGTTTCCGGCTTCCAGCACTGCTTCCCTTTTATAAAGAACCGCCCCGCCGTGGTAACGGGCAATTTTGCCCCACAACTGCGGGTCGCCCATCTCTTTTTGGGCCAGCACGGCATAATTGCGTTCGGCTCTTACTATACCATCCCTGTCCAGGTAACGGTTTATCGTGCGCCCGCAAAAAGCTGCCGTGCCGGGGGGAAGGGTGGGCTCCCTGCCCTCTGCGCCTGGCCGCAGGCGCTCCATAAACTGCACAAATTCTTCTTTTAAAACCATATCGCCGTCGAGGTAGAGAATCCACTGCCCTCTCGCCTCCAGCGTGCCTACATAGCGGCCTGTCCCGGCAGCATAAACTGATCCGGGTTCGACCAGGTAAACTGCGGCTCCGGCCTGGCGGGCCACCTCCACACTCCGGTCAAGCGAGCCGGAATCGACATAAATCCATTCCAGCCAGTCCTTCCGGGGAAGCGAAGCAAAGAGCACGGGCAGGTTGGCGCTTTCGTTGCGCCCAATTACAACTATTGAAAGCCAGGTATCCATCAATTCACCTTCCTTCCCCGGTATCTGCTTGATCATTTCATCAGACGGTCAATAATCTTTTCGATCTCTTTAAAGCGCACCAGCCAGGTATTATCCCCGGCATAAAGCTTCAACTGCTGCCGTTCCTCATCTTTTGCTGCAGCAACCTTTTTCAGCATCCGTACAAACTCTTCCCTGTTCCGGTAAATATTAACCGGCCCTTCAGTTTCTGCCATCTCACGCATCGGCGGGGCTATCACCGGCAGACCGCAAGCCAGGTACTCGTAATATTTAATCGGGTTAACCGCCCCGGTCAGTTCGTTCAGGTGAAAGGGAATCATCCCGGCTGAACAGCGCTGCAGGTAGGCCGGCAGCGCGGCAAAAGGTTTCGCCCCCAGCGCTGTAAAGTTTTCATGCCGCTTTAAACTCTCCAAACCCGCTTCCAGGGCTCTGTAGGTTACCGGGCCGATCAGCAAAAAATGCATCCCCGGCAGGGCTTCAACTGCCCCGGCCACCGTTTCAAGGTCAAAACGGGTGTCCAGCGTTCCCGCGTAAACCGCCACCGGTCTCTTTGTTTCCGGAAAATCGTCCGGCTTATTGCGAGCCTGTTCAAAAAACTGCCCGTCTACCCCGTTGGGCAGGTAAAACAGGTTGTTACTGCGCACCGTTGCCGCCCATTCCCATAAATCGCGCGAGGTAGCCAGAACAAAATCGACTTTTTCAATTAGTTCTTTCTGCAACTTTCCCACGTTACGGGGGATTCCGCTAAACTTGTCCAGCCGGTCGGCCAGCCGGTAACAGCTAAGCCGATGAGGCACCAGGTCGATCAGGCTGAAAGCGGAAGGCCCGGCACACCAGAGCAGGTCAACCGGGGCAAAGCCGGCGCTTTCAAGGTTTTTCCGCAGCGGCGGCAGGCAGAAGCGGTACTGGTTGCGTCCAGCATAAAGGCTCCTTAGCAGCGGTTGGTTGTAATAGAAGAGCAGGCTGAAGGGAACCAGCCAATTAATACCCTCCCGCCCGGTCAGGCCTTCCCGCCACACCCTGAAACGGTAACGGTTAAGCTTATCCGCCTTGAAGAGGTGAAACGGGCTTACCGCCGGCCCCAGCCAGAGGCAGTCGTGGCCGGCATCCCGGAAGAGCCGGATATACTGGTGAGAACCGACCGGGTCGGGCCGATCCAGGTTGTGCGATTCAGCAAAAATTACCTTCATTTATTTTAATCCCTTCTTCTTAAGCAACTCCCTGGCCAATTCCCGAAAACTCTTGCCCTCGGCTTTCGCCACCACGGTAGCCAGGAGCAGCCCGCAGAGAACCAGCACAGCTAACTTCAGGGCAAAATTCGCCAATATACCCGGTCCAAAGCGGGCAACAGCGGCAATTAATGCAATGGCGGCCAGGGGAATAGCCAGCAGCGCTGTCGTGACCTGGCGGGGGTAATCGACAGGCCAGAGTTTCCTCGATATAAAGGCATAACCGGCGGCAAAGAGCATGTAGGCAAGGCCCGTGGCAACCCCGGCCCCGACCATGCCAAACAGCGGAATCAGCAGCCGGTTTAACAACAGATTCAAGCCCGCTACCAGCCAGCAGGCGAACATTATGTAAACAGTTTTATTTTTAACCAGGATGGCTACCACCGAAACATGAGCGCTGGTGAAAAACAGAAAGCCGGCAGCCAAAAAGGGTATAACCGAGTAGGCGGCATAGTATGCCGGCGGAACCAGTAAAAAGAGCACTTCCTGGGCCAGGGCGGTAAAACCGGTTATAACAAAACCGGCTCCGGCCAATAGGTAAATCATCGTCCGCCGAAAAACAGCAGCGGCAAGCTCCCGGTTTTCTTCATACACCTTAATGCCGTGCGGTTGCCACGATTGTCCCACTGCATTTTGCAGCACCATCAGCACTGCAGCCATCGAAGCGGCTATCGAATAAAGCCCCACATCTTCCAGGCCGGCCAAACGGGCCAACATCAGCCGGTCACCGTTGCTGAACAGCCAGAATGCTATGTTCATCGGCACCAGGGGCAGGCCGAAGAGCAGCAGTTTTTTTACCAGGGCCAGGGAAAACCTCGGGCTCAGCAAACCGCGCACCGACCAAAGCCGCAGCGGAATGATCAGCAGCGATGCGGCAGCCGCCCCAAGGACAGCCCCGGCCACTCCCATTTCAAAAACAGTAACAAAAAATACGGCAAGGCCAATGGTCAGCACCGCGGTAGCCACGTTAAAAAGGGCAAAAGCCCGTGCCCTGAAAGTATTGCGCAGGGCCTGGGCCAGGATCAGGTTCATCATGGCCAGGGGAGCCGAAGCCAGGCCGATAACCCATGCGGTGCGGTAGCCTTCCCCGCCCATCATCCAGGCCGAAAGTGTAGCGCTAAAGGGTAATATTGCCGCCAGGGCTACAACGCTCCATATGGCCAGAAAGGTAAACCAGGTTACAGTGAGGGTTTTCTTCTCTTCTTCGTTTTCACACTGAAAAAAGTAGCGGGTATAGGCGCTGTCGCCTCCGAGCAGCATTATTCCGGTCATCAGGGCCACCATCACGTTTATGTAGCTCCAGGCTCCGTACTGGGCCGGGTCGAAAAGACGGGTAAAAATAGGCGCTGATATCAGGGAAAGGCCCTTGATCAAGAGGTTTCCGAAACTGTAAACGGCTACATCAGAGAAAAGGCTGCGGTAATTAAAACCGGCAGCAGCTCCCTCCGGCAGGCCGGCGGCTGGTTGTTCTTCAATATTTGGCAAGGCTCACAACTCTCTCCCTGGTTAATCTATAAATTGGGGCAGGTAGCTTAAATAAGTCTCGTACAGCCTGGCGGTTAAAATGCTGTCAGGTTGAACATCTTCTCCCCGCTCAAGCGCTTGTTTAAAGCCCTGCAGGCGCTCGGCCAGATCCTGCAAAGTTATTTCATGTTCAAGCCGACCAGGCAGCCGGTAAAAACCGCCTTCGCCCGCCTCAATCTCCCGGTCGAGATGGGCGGTGAATGCGCTGATCACGTCATCGATATAATAAAATTTCATCACCTTAGCCGGGTCGCTGATCGTAACCGGCAGGCCGCGGGCAATATTGTAGCAAAAGGTGGCCACCACGGAGTGGCCGTTCGGCCTGGCGTGAGGGCCAAAGGTGTTGGTCAGCCTGTAGATAATCGCCCTGGCTCCGCTCAGCCGGGCATGTTCTTTTAAGGCTGCTTCCGCTGCCGCCTTGCTTTTACCGTAACCCGAATCACCGGCTGCATGAATCGAAGACGGCAGTAAAACAGGGCAGCTGTTCTTTTTCAGACGCAGCAGCTCAAGCACCCGGGCAAAAAAGAGGTAATTAACCCGCCTGAATTCTTCCTCGTCAGCCGGCCTGTGCACGGCAGCCAGGTGATAGAGAAAACTGCATTCAGCGCAGTAATCTTCCAGCAGGACCGGGTCGCTCTCACTGTTGAAGGGCAGCACCACCGCTTTTTTATTTTTCTCCAGGGCTTCCGTCAGGTTTTTACCGATGAAACCCGCGGCGCCGGTAACCAGTATTTTCATCGTTTCAACGGCCCTGCCATTCTGCAAGCTCTTCCCGGACCATCCTTACCCCGAGCAGCTTCGTTTTAATTTCTTCCACCGACATAATTTTCGTGTTGTTTGAGTTATATTCCACCGCCCCGGTAATCCGGTCCGATCCTTTTTCAAAATAAAGTGAATAGTTCAGGTCGCGGTTATCGGCAGGCACCCGGAAAAAACCGCCCAGGTCTACCGCCTTGGCCGATTCCTCCCTGGTCAGCAGCACCTCGTAAACTTTCTCCCCGTGGCGGGTGCCGATGATGTCAACCTGGTTTCCGGCATTGAATATTTCTTTCAGGGCCTGCACCAGGTCGCTCATGTAGCACGATTCTGCCTTCTGAATCATCAGGTCGCCCTGTTCGGCATGCTCAAAGGCGTAGAGGATCAGGTCAATCGCCTCATCCAGGCTCATCATGAAGCGGGTCATTTTCGGATCGGTCAGGGTTATGTGGCGGCCGCCCTTAATCTGTTCAATAAAGAGAGGCACCACCGAACCGCGCGAGCAGATCACGTTACCGTAACGCACCCCGCAGATTAAGGTTTTCTCCTGGTCAACTGTTCTCGACTTCGCTATAAAAACTTTTTCCATCATCGCTTTCGAAATACCCATGGCGTTAACCGGGTAGGCAGCTTTATCGGTCGAAAGGCAGATTACTTTTTTAACTCCTTCTTCAATGGCGGCTGTTAAAAGATTTTCCGTTCCTATAACGTTGGTGTTCACCGCCTCAACAGGAAAAAATTCGCAGGAAGGCACCTGCTTCAGGGCGGCAGCGTGAAAAACGTAGTCCACCCCGTGCAGGGCATTCCGGATACTCTGCAGATCGCGTACGGTGCCCAGGTAAAAGCTTATTTTATTGCTGTTATATTTTTTACGCATTGAATCCTGTTTTTTCTCGTCACGGGAAAATATCCTGATTTCCCCGATGTCGCTATCCAGAAAACGCTCCAGCACGGCATTGCCGAAACTGCCCGTCCCCCCCGTAATCATCAATGTTTTGCCGCTGAACACTACCAACCACTTCCCTTCTCCTCATTACTGGGCTCCAGGTTATAAGTTATTCAATCCATCTTTTTCTGACCGGTCAGCAGGCGGACCGGCTCGCGACGGATAATTTTTTTCAGGGCCAGGGCGGTAAAATAGAGGGCGCTGAGCGGCAGGTGGTAAAGCGCAGCCGCCGGGATAACGCCCAGGTGCTGCCAGGCACCCCTGAAATCACCTTTTAATAAGCGGCCCAGCATGAAGCCAAAAGAGTCATTAACCAGGTTGTTCTTGATTTTTTCCACTTCGAGTGGTTTCAGCTTTACCTGGTCGTAAAGTTTCAGGTTGCGGTAACGGATCAGGTAAGCTTCCTTAAATGTATCACCACGCGCTGTGCTCTCGGCCTGACCCGAGGCGCTGTGGTAGCCGATCTGCACCAGGGGCCGGTGCACGTATGCCAGGTCGTACTTATTCAAAATACGGTAAAACAGCTCGGCATCGGCATGCAGCAGGTCGGTGCGAAAACCGCCCATTTCCCGGTAAACTTCCGGTTTAATCAGCAGCGACGCCGGTGAAAATATGGTGGCCCTCGCTTCCGGTTCAACCAGCATGCGCCGCAGAACCTCCGCTCCCTTCACCAGGGAAACCCCCGGCGGCAAAACCCCTGTAACCAGTTCACTGCCGTTATAATAGTGGGAGCATACCAGCCCGGCGCTTTTCTGCTCTTCGCCTGCACTGACCATCTCTTTCAGGCAGTCGGGCAGCAGGCGGTCGTCGTCGCCAACAAACTTGAACCAGCTGCAGCGGGGGTCGGCAGCCTTAAAAACAAGGTTAAAATTCTCCAGGCGCGGCACAGTCTTTTCATTACGGAAAACCCGCACCCGCTCATTCCCGCTGTAGTCCGCGATAATTGACGGCCCGGAATCGGTGGAGGCATTGTCGGCAATCACCAGTTCAAAAGCGGGGTAATCCTGCTCCAGGACACTTTCAATCGCCCCGCGCAGATAAGCCTCGCCGTTGTAAACCGGCAGCAAAACAGAAACCAGCGGTTGCAAAAACAGCAACACCTTTCTATAATAATTTTGGCTGAATTACCGGCCCAAAATGTAACGGACACCCTGCAGGCGCTCTCTTAAATAGTTGAGAGGCCGCCTGCCCGCCCCGCAGATAGAACTCCGGTAGCGCGCTGTATCGTAAAAAGCAGCCGGCAGGGCCAGCCAGCCGTAGCGGCGGGCATCATACGCGCCCTTGAATACTGTGTTAATGGTGGCAAACCTTTCAATTGACTTGATCGTGCTGACCAGTGGATGCTCCACCACGTAAGCCGGCACATACTTCACCTGCAGCCCGGCCCGGATGCAGTCGTGAATAAAAACCGCTTCCTCGCCGAAGCTGTTCAGGGGGCTGCCCAAACCGAAACGCTCATCAAAGCTCAGGCCCCGGCTTTTGATCGCATCTACCCGGAAAGCAATCTCAATTGTTGATAAGTAATGCCTGCTCTCCCTGTTAAGTGAATAAGGCTGCTCCGAGTAATCCTTGTATGTCTCCCTGCCCCCGGGAACAGCAATTTTGAAGCAGCCGACATCCATTTCCGGATCATCGCTGAAAGCCCTTGCCAGGTTTTCTATATATTCTTCGCGGAAGCGCACATCATCGTCAGTAAGCAGGGCTATGTCGCCATCTGCCATGGCCATAGAGTTATTGCGATTACGGCACAGACCCCGCCCTTCAAGCTGCCCCACCTTAACATCACTGCGCTGCAGCGCCTGCGGAACAACCCTGAATTTTTCATCGATCACCTGGTGCGAAACCAGATAATTAAGACCGGGGCGAGCCGGCAGCAATAAATCTGCCACCCGCTCGATACCACCGTCGATGGTGGAAACAAGGATGTTAATCTGCACCTTCAAAAAACCCCCTGTACCACTCCACCGTCAGGGAAAGCGCCTCTTCCATGGAATAAAGCGGGCCCCAGCCCAGCACCTCGCGCGCTTTGGCGGCGCTTAAATACTGGTGGCGGATTTCATGCGATGCTTCTGCGCGCACATCCGGTTCAAGCTCTGAATCCATTACCTTCAGAATCATTTCTACCAGTTGCAGCACGGTCAGCTGCACCTCGTTGGAAAAATTAAACGCTTCACCGGCCAGCCCGGCATTTTCAGCCATTTTTTCAGCCAGCAACTTATAGGCCGCCGCACCGTCTTCAATGTAGAAATAGTCGCGGATAAAGCCTCCGTCCGAGCGGATTACCGGCCTCTCACCGCGCAGAACCGAGCGAACTGTTCCCGGTACAAGGCGGTTCCAGTTCAGGTCACCCCCGCCAAAAAAATTGCCGCAGCGGGTAATAGCCACCGGCAGCCCGTAGGAAGAATAATAGCTTTGGCTGATCAGGTCAGAACACGATTTGCTTACATCGTAGGGATAATCACCCATCAGGGGCAGACCTTCATGGTAGGGCAACTCCTCCTGCTCGCCGTAAGCCTTGTCGGAAGAAGCGACCACTACCTGCTCCACTGTGGAACTGCGCCGACAGGCCTCCAGCAGGCACCAGGTGCCCTTGATATTGCTCTCGAAAGTCGAAACTGGATTACGGTTCGCTATCGGCACAATAGTCTGGGCCGCCAGGTGAAAAACCGTTTTAACCTCGTATTCACCTATAGTCCTTTCCAGCAGGCCGGGCCTGGTAATATCGCCCCTGACCAGGTTGATTTTCTCGGCCAGCCCGCCGCGGATCAGCTGCGATGCCGGCACCCAGTCGCGCACCGGGCAAACCAGGTCGGCTCCCTCCTCCAGCAGCTGCCTGACCAGCCAGCCGCCCAGAAAGCCGCTGGCCCCGGTAACCATCACCGGCCTGTCTAGCCAAAAGCTGTTTTTCTCTTTCAAGCCTTCACCCCCGTCTTTTTCCTACCAGATTTTCCAGGGAGCTTTGCCGCTTTTCCAGTAGTTTTCCAGTATCTTCAGCTCCCGGTAGGTATCCATGCACTGCCAAAAATCATCGTGCCTGTAAGCTACTAGCTGCCCTGCTGCCGCTATGTTGCGCAGCGGCTCGCTCTCCCAGGGCAGATCGCCATTAATATAGTCAAGAGCCCCATTTTCAACCACAAAAAAACCGCCGTTTATCCAACCCTCACCGCTCAGCGGTTTTTCCACGAACTCGGTAATCAGGTCGCCATCTGTGAAATTGAGGCTGCCGAAACGGGCCGGCGGGCGCACTGCCGTCACCGTAACCAGCTTTCCGCTTGCGCGGTGAAACTGCAGCAGCCGGTGCAGGTCAACGTTACAAACCCCGTCGCCGTAAGTTAGCATAAAAGCTTCTTCGCCAAGCCAGGGTTCCAGTTTTTTAATTCTGCCGCCGGTGTTGGTCAGCAGGCCGGTGTCGATCAGGTGAACCAGCCAATCTTCCTTGACCGGGTCGTGCACTTCCATTTCACCGTTGGCCAGTGAAATGGTCATGCTGCCGTTTAGATGAAAATAATCATGAAAATAGCGCTTGATCATTTCGCCCTTGTAGCCGAGAGCAATCACAAACTCCTTAAAACCGTAGTGGGCGTAATGCTTCATTATATGCCAGATAATAGGTTTGCCGCCGATTTCAACCATCGGTTTTGGCCGCGTTACCGTCTCTTCAGCCAGCCTGGTCCCCATTCCGCCGGCCAGAATTACCACTTTCATTGCCTGACCTCCCTGTAAATCTATTTATCTCCGTCTCTTTAGTTATTATTTCTGCTCGTGCAGGCTGCTTTCCTTTTCAACCGGGTCATTGTCATTATAAAACCCGCTGCAGGGCTATTCAAACCATCCAGGGCAACCCCGGCCGATCAACAACCTTTAACCAGCTGATCATATACTCCCACGGTCTGATCTACCATTTTACGCAGGGTAAAGCGCTCCAGGTACAGCTGCCGCCCAGCCCTTCCCAGCTCTTCTCGCAGCTGAGGTTCAAGGATCAACTTTTCCAGGTGCCGGCTCAGCCCGGCGCTGTCGCCTGCCTCAAAAAGAAAACCGCTTTTACCTTCGGCCACCGCCTCATCAATACCGCCCACCCGGGCAGCAACCACCGGCAGCCCGGCCCGCATCGCTTCCAAAATGCTGATCGGGAAACCTTCCCGCCGCGAACTGAGCACAAAGATGGAAGATTCGGCCAGCAGTTCATTAACATCGTCCCTGGTGCCGGTAAATTCCACCCTGCCGGCAAGGCCCAGCTGCCGAACCAGATCTTCGGCCCTTTTTCGGCCTCTCCCGTCTCCGACCAGCTGCAGGCTCCAGGGCAGTTCTTTTAAAGCAGAGAGCGCTTCGAGCAGGGTAAGGTGATCTTTCGGCCTGGCAAAGCGGGCCACCATGATCATTCGCACCGGCTCGCGCCCTGCATCCGCCCTGAACATTTCTTCCAGGTCGGCTATACCGTTATGGATAACCACCATTTTTTCTTTAGCTATTACCTGCAAATCCGCCGCGCAATTGTACTCGCTTTGCGATACAGCAATAACCATACTGCCCGCTGCGGCAGCCAGTTTCTCCATTAAACGGTAAAAGCGGCCGGTTATTGTCTCTTTCCCGCCGCCGAATAAAAAACCGTGCGATGTATGCACAACAGGTATTTTTAATTTCCTGGCCGCCAGGCGGCCCAACAGCCCGGCCTTATTGGAGTGAGTCGCCACCAGGTCGGGCCTGATCTCGCTTAAGAGCGCCATTATTTCCCCCAGGGCGGACAAATCTTTAACCGGGTTGATCGGGTGCACCAGTTTTTTTACCGGCCGGAAAGGCACCCCTTTAACGGCAAGCTGATCGAAAAATATACCTTCGCCCCCGGCCAGGACAACAATCTCTTCGCCCCGCTCCTGCAAAGCGGCAGCCAGATCGCGCAGGTGGGCCTGCGCCCCGCCCATGTCGTCTGCCCGGGTTATAATATAAGCGATTTTAATCGCCGCTCGACCTCCCCTTACTGTTTGCTCCTGCAGAAACTTATCTCTACCTGGCTACTGCCGTCCGATACCGGTATAAATAAAACCGGAGGCAGCCAATTCTTCACGCTCCAGCATGTTGCGCCCGTCCACTATAATTTTTTTGTTCATTAACGGTGCTATCTGTTCCCAACGCACATGCCTGAACTGGTCCCAGTCGGTCAGCAGGGCCAGGGCATCGCTTTTAGCAGCAACCTCTTCCACAGAATTGCAGTAAACCAGGGCCTGTCCGGGGTAGGTGCGGCGGTATTTGTCCATCGCCACCGGGTCAAAAACCTTTACCCTGGCGCCCATGTCGAGCAGTTCTTCAATTATATCGATGGCCGGCGACTCGCGGATGTCGTCCGTATTAGCCTTGAAAGCCAGGCCCAGGATACCGACCGTGCTGCCCCTGATTACTTTCAGGGTCTGCTGCAGCTTTTCAATAACCTTCCTGCGCTGACGCCGGTTAACCTCCTGGGCCGCCTTGACCAACGGCATCTCGCAGTTATACTGGCCGGCGGTAAAAATCAGGGAACGCACATCCTTTGGGAAACAGCTGCCTCCCCAACCCGCACCGGCCTGCAGGAACCCCGGTCCGATACGTTTATCCAGGCCGATTCCCTTGGCCACCTCGGTAATATCGGCCCCCACCCTGTCGGCAATGGTCGATATTTCATTAATGTACGATATTTTTGTAGCTAAAAAGGCATTGGCGGCATACTTGATCAGCTCGGCGCTGGTCGGGCTGGTTGTTACCAGGGCAGGCAGACGATAGCCCTCCGGGCGCGGCACTGCTGCCGGGGGGGTAAAGGTCTGTTCCAGAATGGAAGCATACATCTGGCGCAGCAGGTTTAAAGCCCGCACATCCTCGGTTCCAACCACTATCCGGTCGGGGTATAAGGTGTCGTTCAACGCCGCTCCTTCCCTTAAAAATTCCGGGTTTGAAGCCACGCTGACAATACATTTTTCACCCCGCCGCTCAAGCTCCTGTTTGATAATAGTTTCAACCCTGCGAGCCGTGCCGATCGGCACCGTTGACTTGTTAACCACCACCGGCGGGTTATCCGGGTCCATCGCCGAACCTATTTCGGCCGCCACCGCCTCTACATAACTTAAATCGGTGTCGCCGTTTTCCTTCGAAGGTGTACCAACGGCAATAATCACAATATCTGCCCCGGGCAGCTCTTTGAGCATATCTCCGGTAAAAACCAGGTTGCTGCCGCCTTCCTCAAGCAGCTCTTCCAACCCCGGTTCGTATATCGTAGAAATGCCCCGCTCCAGCTTGTCTATAATTGCTGTATCTTTATCGACACAGGTTACCCGGTGTCCCAGGTAGCCCAGGGCTACCCCGGTGGTCAGCCCCACGTAACCTGTACCGACAATTATCACCTTTAATTTATCTGCCGTTCTCACTGGTCAACCACAACCTTTCTCAAAAAAGCGAAAAAAAAGACTTCAGCTGATATATAAAACCCCTGCGCAGGTTTTTCCCGGCATCTAGAGCTGCAGAGGAATCTCGACAATTATTTCCTCACTCCTACCCGTTTTTACCCCGCCACCACCGCACTGTCTCATTCAAACCCTGCTTCAAGTCGTAACGCGGGTACCAGCCAACCTCTTCGTTCAGACGGCGTGTGTTGGCCAGCAGCAGCTGCTGGTCGTCCGGTTCAACAGCAATTGCCCCCAGCCGGACCAGGTCGGGCCTGCCGGTAAGCTCTGCCGCCATGTTAATTAGATCCTTCAACACAACCGGGCGGCCGGAAGCAATATTAACCGCCCCTTCCACCTCGCTATCCAGCAGGGCTGCCAGGGCTGACGCCGCATCCTTCACATAAATATAATCACGAATCTGCTCCCCGTGCGTGCAGAGAGCCTCTTCACCCTGCAGCAGGGAGTTGATCACCGAGGGAACCAGGCGGTCGCGGTGTTCGCCCGGGCCGAACAGAAAGAAGAGCCGCGCCCAGGCCAGGCTCACCTCTTTCTCGCAAGCCGCAGCAGCAGCTACCCGGTGCAAGGCATCTTTACAGACCCCGTAAAGAGTACCCGGCTGCACGGGAGTCAGCTCTTCGGTGCAGTAACCGTAATTCCAGTCATATTCGGCACAGCTCCCTACCAGCAGCGCCCTTCTGCCGCCTCCGTCAACAAAGGCCTGCAACAGGTTCAGGCTGGTTTTAACCCAGCGCAGGTTCTCCAGCGAGCGCCAGTATATACCGTGAGTTACATCCCAGGCCAAGTGCAGCAGGTATTCCGGTTTAACAGAAGCAATTAACCTTAAAACATGCTCGGCATTATGCAGGTCGGCATGATGCCATTCCACCTGCTCACGGTAGTTGTTACGCCTGCCCCTGGCGCTGACAGCATGCACGGAAAAACCTTTTTCCAACAGCGCTTCGAGGCAGTGCGAGCCGATAAAACCACCCGCTCCGGTTATAAGAACATTTTTCATCGCTTGTAATCCGGCAGCCGCCTGTCTTTATCGGAAATAATCGGATTTGCCAGCGGCCATTTAATACCGAAAACCGGATCATCCCACCTCACTCCCCGGGCATATTCAGGCGCAAAAGTCTGTGAAATCATATAATAAACCAGGGTATCGTCCTCCAGGGTCTGAAACCCGTGGGCAAAACCCTGTGGTATATATAAAAGACGTTTGTTTGCCGCGCTCAGTTCCAACCCATACCAGCGGCAGTAGGTAGCCGACCGGGGGCGCAGGTCGATAATTACGTCGAACAAAGAACCGCGCAAACACTGCACCAGCTTCACTTCCGCTGCCGGTTCCGCCTGGTAATGCAAGCCCCGCAGCGTGCCCCGCCTGCGGTTCTGCGAAATACTGTTCTGCACGTAATCAGTTTCCAGGCCCTGTTCAGCGAACTGTTCGCTGCAGAAGACCCGGGCAAAATAGCCGCGCTCATCTTCATGTGGTTCAGTTTCTACCAGGTAAGCGCCGGGCAACCCGGTTTCTTTAAATTTCATATTAATACTTTCTCTCCCCCTGGCCGGTCACCGCTCAGCGGTAAAAAACGGCGCGCACTTCCTCCACCCGGGTAGCAATCTCTTCCAATAGCTGCAAAACTTTTTCCGACTGCTCCATATCAAGCTCCCCGCCGCTTTCGTCGATCATTTCCACCGTTCCTGTTAAATCAAAATAGAGCTGATCCAGTTTTTCCAGGCCGTCCAGCACCTCATCACCGTGCAGCATCCATTCTGCATCGCCGCGCACCACCACCACCTGCCAGGTGGCAATATCTTCAGCAGCGGGGAAGTTACTACCCTGCAGGTGCCTGCTGCGGATCGATTCCAGATTGGCGGCATGCTCGCCTAGCCACCCTCTTCGCTCTTCATCGTAGCACAGCGGCAGTTCGTCTCCGTAATGCTCTCTGACCCAGCCCTTAAGATCAGCTTCCAGGGTTTTATCGAGCAACGCTGCCGTCATTTCATCCACGTAGCCGGTTACGGCGAGCAGGGCGGCATCGTCGAACTCTTCAGGTTCCGGCGAGCTGCACCCCAGAACTGCCACCACCACGAGAATAAGCAATAGCGCTTCAATAACTTTTTTAATCATAACTGCCCCCTCTTTTTCTATTACGAGCAGTAAACACTTCTAGTTAACTTCAATTTCGGGAATCAGGGTTACAAATTGCCCGCCCCAGCTGCGTATCCCGGCCATCTGTTCCATTATTTCATCTTTCAGGTTCCAGGGCAGAATAACCAGGTAATCGGGTTTGGTTTCATAAATCTTTTCCGGACCATAAATAGGTATTCCGCTTCCCGGAAGGTAAAGACCCTGCTTATGCGGGCTGAGATCTACCGTGTAATCTATAAAATCGCTGCCGATACCGCAGTAGTTCAGCAGGGTATTGCCCTTGGCCGGGGCCCCGTAACCGGCCACCGTGCAACTCTCATCTTTTAACCCGATTAAAAACTTTAAGATATCTCTTTTCACGCTTCTGATTTTTTCATTAAAGGCGCCATAGGTCTCCGCCTCTAGTAAGCCTTTCTTCTCCTCCAGCAGCAGAATATCCTTCACCCTTGCGCTTCTTTTATGCTGCTCTTCCTTGGCATGACAGGCCAGTACCCGCAGCGAACCGCCGTGCGTCGGCAGCAGTTCGGCATCAAAGAGGCGCAGCCCGTGGGCGGCCATAATTTTTTCCATGGTATACAAAGAATAGTAGGAATAATGCTCATGGTAGATAGTGTCAAACTGGTTCTCTTCGATCAGACTCAACAAATGGGGAAACTCAAGGCTGATCACCCCGCCAACATTTAGTATGGTTTTCAGCCCTAACATTAAATCATTTATAGCGGGAATGTGGGCGATAACATTATTGCCGATCATTAAATCGGCCTTCTGTCCCCTGCCGGCCAACCGGGCAGCAAGGGCGCTGTTAAAAAATTCGGCCAGAGTCTCAATACCCTTTTCGCGCGCTGCAGCAGCAACATTCTCAGCCGGCTCAATACCAAGCACTTTTGTTCCGGCCTCCTGGAAGTAGCGAAGCAGGTAACCGTCGTTGCTGCCGAATTCCACCACCAGGCTCTTTTCACCCAGGGCAAAGCGTTCGACTGCCTGCCGGGCAAAGCGTGAGGCATGCTCCAGCCAGCTGGTGGAAAAGGAAGAAAAATAGAGATATTCGCTGAATATCTCCAGTGGGCTTTCAATCTCTTCTAACTGCACTAAAAAACAAGAGCCGCAGACATAGACATGCAGGGGATAAAATTTTTCCGCCTTCCGTAGCTCTTGCGCCCCGCGGTAGGCGTTGGCCAGCGGTGAAAGGCCCAGGTCGACAAAAGTCTGCTCCAGGTGAGCGCCGCAAAAACGGCATTTTCTCTGCCCGGCGGGCACAATTGCCTCATTTACCCCCTCATCTTTGATCACCGTAAAAACCTCTTTTCAAAAAAATAAGGGCATGGCGAACCATGCCCGTGCATTTTTACCGGCTAATTGGCTTCCGGGGCTTCCACCGGTATCATTTCCACCTTGTCCAGCGCACCCCGGGCCATCAGGCGCCAGTCGGGGTTTGACACATGCGGCGGTTCGCAGGTCTGCAAGGTAATCGCCGGGTAATCGGTGCTCTCGATCGGCGACCAGTCGTATTTATCAAATACTTTTACCCATTCCACCTTGTATATAAAACGGTAACCACCAACGTCAAGAATAATATCGTCGCCTTCTTCCAGCTTATCCAGGTCGAGGAAGAAATTCCAGCGCCCGGCCCTGTGCCCGGCAAAGGCCACGTTACCCCTTTCCGTGTTCGGCAAATCACTCATCTGGAAGTGGGTCGGACCCAAGTCCAGCAGCCCCTTGTCAAAAACATCACCGTCACCAACCGCCATCAAGTCCACCTCTATTGAGGGAATCACCAAGCGCATCGGTTCCCAGGCGGTAATCTCCACGAAGCCAATTTCTTCATCTTCCGGCAGGTGCTTAAACCCGGCAGTTGCCTCGTACGCATCCCTCAACTTGGCCTGGTTATATTCGACCAGCACTTTCTGCAGGCCGGCATAACCGAGGATAACCACGCCGGCAATAATCAGCAGCGTAGCCGCCACCCTGAAAAATTTAGACTTACCGGTAGCCTTTTTCTTTATTCTTTTCTCTTTACGTGAAGTGACCATAATTTTTCCTCCCTGCCCAAAATAAAATAGTTTACTTTTATTATCAGCAAGCTGTTTATACAGCCTTTATCTGTATCCTTATTGCTTTCCGAAGCCTGTTTCCTCTTTCAAAGAGCCGATCAGGCTATCATATGCTTCAAGCAGCCCTGCCGTTTCCAGATCGCCGGGGACAACACTCACTTTGGCCCGTTCCACCCAGCGTTCTTTAACTGCGTTGGCTATTTCCTCCCCGCAGGCCACAATGCGCTGCGAATTTTCATATATTTTTTCCTCCATGCGCCTGGCTGCTTTAACAACCAGCCTGTTGCGCAGGCTTCCCCGTTCTATCAACGCGTCAGGCCACAGTTCACGCACCTCAGTGAGCAGCGGCGCTCCTGTCTCTTTACTCAGCTTCAGTGCCGCCCAGGCGGCGGTCAGCGGCGGTGTAACGGCAACAATCAGGTCCGGTCGGGGCAGGTTGCGCCCCTGGCGGATCACCAGCCGGGCAAAACGCAGGTAAGAAACCAGCTTGGCGCTGCTGCTCATCTCCGGGTTATAAGGCGCATTAAAGGTGACCATGGGGATACCGTTCTGTTCAAGAAAACCTATTTTTTTCTCCCCAAGGTCAAGCTTGCTGCCGCTGTTTATTGTAAAAACTGTAACCTGGTGTCCCTGAAATATCCATTCCCGGCCCAGTTTTATCAACCTGTCCTCTCCGTTACCCGGAACATTCAGGTACTGGGCTATTATATGTATCTGCATTAATTAACCTTTCCGACCAATCTCTGTGCTGTCAGTCTCTAAATGTCATTGAACAATAATCAATTACTATTATACAATATCCTGGCAAGTATTTCTGCAATTAATATCACAATTTACCTTAAGATACCATAAAAATACTCTTCTTCTTTAGTAGGATTTACCGCTTTTACGTAGAAAGTATATCAATTAATGAAAGCTAACCACACCCTTAAAATGCCCCTGAGAATTATTTTGCGCCTGGCGGTATCAGCCGTGCTGGTCATAGCCCTGGTCGCCATTTTCTTCTTCATTAGCCGCAGCCCTTCCGAAACCTATAGCGGCGAAACCCTGGACGGCCTTCCCCACGGCTTCGGAACCTGGAAACACCCGGGCGGTTCTTACTATGCCGGGCAGTTTTTTGAGGGCGAACGTCACGGGCGCGGCACCTGGATTCACCCCGACGGTATCAAGTATGCCGGCGACTGGCAGTATGGCGAATACCACGGGCGGGGCAGCCTGATTTTGCCCGGCGGCGCCGCTTACCACGGCGAGTGGTCCGGCGGCAAAAAGGATGGCCGCGGTATCTACATCTGGCCCGGGGACATAATTTACAAAGGCTACTGGGAGAAAGACCGCCAGCAAGGGTACGGCACCCTGCATAATCCCGGGGGAATCAATTACGAAGGCCAGTGGCATGACGGGCAGAAACAGGGAGAAGGGCGTGCCTTTTACCCCGATGGTTCACAATATTACGGCCAGTGGCTTAAAGACAGGCGGCATGGCACAGGCACCATGATCTTTGCCGACGGTTCAATCTATGAAGGCGCCTGGTATGACGATAAACAACACGGCGAAGGCACAGTCATTTACCCCGACGGCAGCGAAAAGACAGCAATCTGGGTCAACGGCCGTCTGCAGCAGGTGGCGGCCGAATCAATTTCGCTTGATCCTGAACAGTTAACCCTGGTGGCCGGGGGAACAGGCGCCTCGATCAGGGCTGAAATCCTGCCTGATGAAGCCACTGAAACAGCGATCAGTTGGGCCAGCAGCAACAGTTCGGTTGCCACTGTCGACAGTGAAGGTTATGTGCGCCCGGTCAGCACGGGCAGCGCAACCATAACGGCAACTACCGCCGGCAGTAACCTGACCGCTATCTGCACGATAACCGTAACCAGTACATCCGTTGCTGTCAGCGGGGTTTCTCTTGATCGAACCTCCATTACAATCAGGGTTGGTGAAACCGCAACCCTGGCGGCTACCGTCAGGCCGGCCGGCGCAACCAATCCTTCCGTTACCTGGTCGTCAAGCGACTCGGAAGTGGCAGCAGTCTACCAGGAAACCGGACGGCGGGCCGGAATCAGGGCTTTTGCCCCGGGTGAAGTCTTTGTCACGGTCAGAACGGTTGATGGAAGCTACAGCTCCCGCTGCCAGGTCACTGTACTACCGAAGGAAGACCCGGCCAACCGGGTTGAAGTTCCCCGTTTAATTGGCAAAATGGTAGATGAAGCGCGCAGCGTGATTACCGAAGCCGGGCTGGGCGTTGGCGATATCCGCTCAGAATACCACCCCACAGCGCCTGAATACCAGGTGATCAGCCAGAACCCGGCCGTGGGGGCATCAGTCAACAGGGGCAGCCTGGTCAACCTGGTCCTATCGCGGGGCCCCGAACCGGCACCGGAACCTGAACCCGGGCCGGAACCGGATCCGGAACCTGAACCTCCCACCGGTGGAGATGAAGAGTAAAAAATGTAGTATAATCATAACAACAGGAGGCTGCCTATTTGCTACATCCGGAGATGCCCTTAAAACTGACTACCGACAACCCTTTATTTAAGGGCAATTACGACAGCAAGGTTCTTTTTATTGACGATAAAAAGCTGGTCATCGCCGCCCCTATGCTGGAAGGCAGGCTAACCCTTCTGCCTGTCGGAACCATTTTAAAAGTATACCCAGCCGGGGCCGATCCTGATTACTCATTTCATTCCGAGATCCTCTCCCGCACTTTCCAACCGGAAAGAACGGTTACCATAACCCTGCCTCACGCCATCTCCCGCGGCGGACGCAGCCGGCAGAAAACAGCCGGCACAACCCGCGTTATAGCGATAACCAGCGGTAAAGGTGGGGTCGGGAAAACCACCCTTTCGATAAACCTGGGCATTGCTTTAAGCCGCCTTGGCAACCGGGTATGCCTGATCGATGTCGACCTGGGCACCGCCAATATAGAATTTGTTTTAAACCTGAAGGCTCCATACAACATTTCCCACCTGATTAATGGCGATAAAACCTTAACAGAAATACTGGTTGAAGGCCCCGAGGGAATGTTAATTTTACCCGGCGCTTCCGGGCTCGATAACCTGGCCAACCTGAATGACTGGCAGTTTACCCGCCTGGTAAACTCCTTTAATGAACTCGACCACAACTGCGACCTGGTTATTCTTGATACCGGGGCCGGCATATCAACCAACGTCACCAACTTTTTAATGGCGGCAGATGAGATCATGCTGGTAACAAACCCCGATCCCCATGCCGTCCTTGATGCCTATGCCCTGATTAAAACTATCGCCAGGCGCAAGGAAGGGCTGAATATAAGGCTGGTAATCAACCGGGTCGAAAAACAGTCCGAAGAAACCCGGGTTAAGCTGAACCTGCTCAACACCTGCCGCGCCCATCTTGACCAACCTCTTGAGTACCTGGGTACCATCCCTGAGAGCAAACAGGTTGCCCAGTCCATGCGCGAAATGTTTCCATTTATACTGCAGTATCCCGACATTCCGGCCGCTGTTGCCCTGAAAACTATTGCCTCCAAGCTGAGCGTATCAACCCCGGCGCAGGAGGAAGAAGCAGTAACCGAAAAAAGCGAAGGCGCAGGTCTGCGCCGCTTCATCGGCGAACTGCAGAAACTGTTTAACACAGGCAGCTAACCCATACTTAAAGGTTCTCTATATACTCCCCTCCCGCTCAGCCAGCTCTCTGACTTCACACCTCTAACCTCTAAGAGTAAACCCGGCAACCACATTTTCATTCTTTTTGCAGGAACCATCCGACAAGTGGTAGAATATAACGAAAAGCAGATCAAGCTCAACAAACAGAGGTGAACGCAGCAGTGGAAGAAGAAATCAGTTTAATCGAAATAGGTCAGGTGCTCCTCAAACGCTGGAAACTGCTGCTCTTTCTGCCGATTCTGGCAGCGCTAATCGCTTACGGGGTCAGCAGTTACTTTTTCAGCCCCGAATATGAATCATCAGCAACCTTGCTGGTTCTGCCCTTCACCGAAACAGTAGAAGGCAGCGGTGTAGTGCGGCACGATGTAGCCTCAACCCGGCAGGTGGTGGAAAGCTGCAAGCAGCTGACCCTCTCCCTGGAGAGCATGCAGCGGGTAATCGGTGAATTAAGCCTGCCATATACGGCCGGTGAATTGCGGCAAAAAATAAACATTGAAGTTGCAGATGTAACCACGGTTACTGTAACCGATAGCAGTCCTGGGCGGGCTTTTGAAATTGCCGATCATGTTACAGGGGTTTTAATGTCATTCATAACCGATACCGCCCGCCTGGAAAACGTGCAGCTTTTAAACCCGGCCCAGGTTCCAACCAGGGCGGTCAACCAGCGCACCACCCTGAACATTGCCGTTGCTTTTGTCCTGGCCATGATGGTTGCCGTAGCCCTGGCGTTCCTGTTCGAGCACCTCGACAATACCATTAAAACTTCAGATGACGTTCAAAAATACCTGGGGGTTCCCGTACTCGGTGTAATTCCCGATTTTGAAGATGAGGAAAGGCGTAGATAACCATGAGCAGACGACACAGAGAAGAAGATGAAGGATTGCGCGTAGCAGTGAGCGACGGCCGCTCGGCCGCCTCTGAAGCCTACCGTACCCTGCGCACCAACATCCAGTTCATGACCCTCGACAACCTGACCAAATCTATCCTGGTTGTTGGAGCCCACCCATCCTGTGGTAAAACAACAACCGTTACCAACCTGGGGTTAACCCTGGCCCAGGCCGGTTCATCAGTTCTGCTGGTCGATACCGACCTGAGGCGGCCCAAACTGCACAACGTCTTTAATTGTAAAAATTTTTTCGGCCTGACCACCATGCTGATCGAAGAAGATTTAAATATGAATGCAGCCCGTCATAAAACCCTTATCCCCAACCTGGAGGTAATCCCCAGCGGGCCGGTTCCGCCCAACCCGGCAGAACTTTTAGCCAGCCGCAAAATGGTTAAGGCCCTGAAAGAGTTCCAGCACCGTTATGATTACGTTATTCTCGATTCACCGCCCATGCTGAACATGGCCGATGCCTCTATCCTGGCCCAAATGGCCGATGCCACCGTGCTGGTTGTCGCCTATGCCGAAACAACAAAAGAAGAAGCGCAAAAAGTTCACCAACAGCTGCAGATGGCCAAGGCCAACCTGATCGGCGTGGTTATAAACGGAGTTCCGCCGCATCTCGATCCCTATGGTTATTACGGCTATTACATGGAAGAACCGGTTGAAAAAAAACCGAAGAAAGAGAAAAAGAGAAAAGACAAGAAGAAGAAGCATTTAGAAGAAGATGACGGTGAATTTGATCTAGGCTTTGATCAAGATGATGCTTACCGCGATTTTTAATTGCTACATTTTTTCCTATGCCAGCGCCAGGCGCTGGCCACAATATCTTCCAGCCCAGGCTTCAGCGGCTTCCAACCCAGTTCACGCTCCGCTTTTTCAGAAGATGCCACCAGCGCTGCCGGGTCGCCTGGCCGCCTCTCTCCCACCCGGTAGTTTATGCTTAAACCGGTAACCCTTTCTGCAGCTTTAATTACTTCGAGCACCGAGTAACCCTTACCGTTGCCCAGGTTGTATACCGCGTCTGCCTGCCCTTCCTGCAGCTTTTCCAGGGCAAGCAGGTGGGCCAGGGCCAGGTCTTCCACGTGAATATAGTCGCGCAGCGCTGTGCCATCCTGGGTAGGGTAATCATTACCGAACACAGTTATGTTTTGCTTCTGCCCCAGCGCTGCCTGTAGAATCAGGGGAATCAGGTGGGTCTCCGGTTCGTGTTCTTCACCAATTTCGCCACCTTCAGCTGCGCCTGCCGCGTTAAAATAGCGCAGAGCTACCGATTTAATGCCGTATGCCTGCCCGTAGTAGCGTAGGGCATTTTCCAGGATAACCTTGCTTTCGCCATAAGGGTTGGCCGGTTTCAGGGGGGCTTCTTCCTTGATTGGAACCTGCTGCGGCTCTCCATAAACAGCCGCGCTCGATGAAAATATAAAATATTTAACCCCGGCCTTTCTTACCGCTTCCAGCAGCGTTAACCCTCCAATCACATTATTCGCATAATAAAGGGCAGGCTTCTCCACCGATTCACCCACCTGGCTGTGGGCGGCAAAATGCATTACGGCAGAGGGTTTATAGTCTTTCATCACCCGGGATAGATTTTCCAGGTCACCGGTATCACCTTCTACCACCCTGAACCCTTCCACCGCCCGCCTGTGTCCGCGGCTGAAGTTATCATAAACCACAGGTTCAAAACCAGCCTGCTTCAGTATCCTCACCGTATGTGAACCGATATAGCCTGCCCCACCGGTAACCAGGATTGCTTGCATAATAATACTCCTTATAATGTTCTGTGTTTATAAATCAGCCATTTCTTTTTTAAACTCATAAAGCCTTTTCACCGCTTTACGATAAACAGTATCTTTATCGCGGGGACCTATTGCAATGATCTCCATAAATATTTTATCATCCTTCTCGACAGGCCTGTAGACTATCCTCAAGTTAAGAGACTTCAGCTTGATGTTGCTAAAACCATTTAACTCTTTCCCCAGCGGCTTACCCACACCCTTTGGTTTAATTAGAGGACCGTTGCGGGCCCTTTTCACTATTACGGCAATAACCTGTTCGTTAATGTTTTTATCATACCCTTTTAGATCTTTAACTGCCATGGCAGAAAATTTGACTTCAACTTTATAGTCTTTAAGCATGGCGCTTATCTTCTTTTCAGCCATCTATTCTTCCTCGATAGATTCTGCTAGCTTTAAAATTCGTTCTTCGTCCAGGTTTAGCTCTTCTATAATTTGCTCCAGTTTAATGTCTGCAACATCATCTTTTCTTTCCAGGACAATTTCATACATTATTTCATCTGTCGCAGCATCAACAGCCTCCTTATAACTTAAAAGCTCCTGGAAATAGTCTAAATCAGCTATAGCCGCCCTTGCCTGCTTATTTTTACTATTCTGTACTATATATACATCCCGACTGTGGCTTTCCGCATAAGAATTTAATATTTCAGTTAACTTTTTAGTCCTCGTCAGTTCGCTGACAGAAAGCACACTTTCCTTCACGAACTGGATAGTGTCGGCATCAGTATCCTTGCTGTAATAATTCACTCTCTCCACACTCCTTTCAGCACATCTTTATACACATATTATATGTGTTTTATAACACATATGCAAGGCAAATTTTTTTACCTCGCCATGCTTAATAATTCAATACTTTGCCCTTATTTCTTCAAACTTAAAACTGTCTGGCTAACCTCTACTCCTGAACCACTCTACTGTGCGCTGTAAGCCATTCCTGAAGTCCACAGCTACCTTGTAGCCTAAAAGCTCCCGGGCCCGGCTAATATCGGCCAGGGAGTGCTTCACATCGCCCGGGCGCGCCTCGCTGTAGCGGGGCTGTATATCAGTCCCCATAATCTCATTTAGCATACGCACCAGGTCATTTAAGCTGTAACGCTCGCCACAGGCCACATTAATCACTTCACCTCTACCTACCTTGTCCGAACAGCAGGCCAGCAGGTTAGCTTCTACTGCATTGTCGATATAGGTAAAATCGCGCGACTGTTCACCGTCGCCGTAAATAACCGGTCGTTCACCTTTAAGCATCAGTTTGATAAACTTTGGAATTACCGCAGCATATTCAGATGCCGGGTCCTGGTATGGACCGAATATATTAAAATAGCGCAGGCAAACGGTGGGCAGTTTATGGATAGAGGAAAAAACCTTTGCATACAGTTCACCTGTGTACTTGCACACAGCATAGGGCGAAAGCGGATCGGCTGGCATTTCTTCCTGCTTTGGCAGCACCTCAGTATCACCGTACGCAGAAGAAGATGCTGCAAAAACAAAACGCTTTACCCCCGCCTTTTCCGCCTCTACCAACAGGTTAAGCGTTCCCGTTATATTAGCTTCGTTGCTCTTTAAAGGATCGGCCACCGACCGCGGCACCGAAGGGATTGCCCCTTGGTGCAGCACGTATTCCACGCCTTTCAGCGCTTCCCGCACCGCGTCCGTGTCAGTCAGACTGCCTTCAATTACTTCAACCCCGCTAACACCGGCCAGGTTTTCCCTTTTGCCGGTTGAAAAATCGTCCAGCACGCGCACCTTTTCCCCATCCGCTGCCAACCTGCGCACAATATTGCTGCCTATAAAGCCTGCCCCTCCGGTTACTAAGTACATTTCTTCCTCCTCTAAATAGCTATAACCTGAATATTATTAGCCTCTGCCTTTTCTATTATTTCGGGATCACCGGTAACAAGCGGCGCTTCCAACTCTTTTGCCAGGGCAACAGCGAAAGCGTCAGCGAATGATAAACCACCGCCTGCTTTTACTTTTGACGCTTCCTTAATCCTTTCCCAGGAAGCTTCTGCAATAGAAATGGAATCTTCCAGTGTTATGCTTTCCAGCACTCGTTCGGCCTGGTTAACCCCGCTGCGCCTTAATAGCAAATAATAGATCTCACCAAGGTTAATCGCGCTAATATATGCTTCAGTTTTCCGATCACTAATAAGCTCTGTCACTAAATCGGCTCCGGGTTCATCCTCCAACAGCGCAAGCAGGGCATATGAATCAAAAATATAGCAAACCGTCATCTATCCTTCTCCCGCTCTTTTTTTCTTTCCTCCAGCAGTTCGTCTGTCAGCTTCTTATCCTGTTCAGACTTATAGCAGCCTCTTAGCTCTAGTAGCGGATGTTCGGGCATGGGAGACAGGATAATACCGTTTTCTGTTTCACGGACTATCAGCTGATCTCCTGTGCTTAAGTCATAACGTCGTCTTAAATCAGCAGGTATTGATATCTGCCCCTTGCCTGAAATTTTAATTTTTCGCATTTACCTTGCCCCTAAAGCTTATTTCTTACTTTTTAATATTTTACCATGTATATAGATCTATGTAAAACATATTTCTAATCCAAAGCACCTATAAATAGAAATGAGCCAGTTTAAGATATTCAAGCCCAACCATCCTACAAATTAAATCTCGCCGTTACAAAATGACCGTCATAAGCTAAAGCGCTAAAAGAATCCGCATCCGATCTTCAACCAGGGACATTACATCCGGCGACGCAGATCCTTTCTGTTCAATCAACCTGTCTTTTGAAATTGACCTTATATCTTCACACTTAATATAACTTTTAAGCTTCAAACCGCTCTCTTCCGGTTCAAGCGGTATATGGAACGGAATCTTCTTCTCCCTGGTAGTGATCGGCAGAACAACTAATAGTTCAGCTGGCCCATAGTTAAAAAGATCCACTGATACCACCAGGCATGGTCTGCAACCGGCCTGTTCATGTCCGCGCACCGGATTTAAATCAACCATCCATATCTCACCACGGGAAGGGTTCATCAATATGAATCCTCCTGGCCATCAGTTAAAGTGACAGCCCAGGCATCGCGTTCCTGCTGTTCCTCATCCCAAAGCGAGGAATCATTTTTTAACCTGGCATAGGCGCTATTAGCCTCTTTAAGTATTAAGGTGCGGCGATGCTCTTCAACAGCTTCGTCCAAAACCATTTGAAGAGATTCTCCTTTTTGTTTGGCAATCATCTTAAGAATCCTGGCTGAATGCTTGCTGATACGCACTGTTGTTCCAGACACCTGATCACATCCTGTATACATTTTTGTATACTATATTATAACATATTAGTGCATTATATTCACTTGATCACTCTACCCATTAGCACCACTAAAATGTCTGCCTCTTCCAGGGAATCATCAATCACCAGGTAGTGCCCCATCCGGGGAACAGCCAGAACGGTTAAAACTATAACTACGGCTAAAAATGCCAGTAAAACCTTGCTCTTTCTGTTCAAATCAATCTCCTGTTAATCATCTAAAGGGTTATAAGTCTTTATGCCGAGTGCATTGGCTGCATTCAATAGATTTGAATCGCTTGCAACAAACAAACCTTCGTCCAGGTTAAGTGATAAATATGAAGATAGCTGAGTGGAATCCAGGGTTCTTAAACCCACATCATGCCCATGTTTAATGAGTAACTGTTCAGCCCCTTTGATAACGGTTTTATTAATTGACTTTATATTAAATAGCGTCGTTTCATCCCTGAAAGCTTTCATCGCAATGTGCAAATTTTCTTTCTCAATATAACCTGCTCTAAATAATCTCTGAAGGGCAGATGTAAATTCAAGAATTGTTAACTCTGAAATATATAAATCGCCTATATTATTTTCTACCAGCCTGGTTATAGAATCTGTCCCATTTTCTTCGTGAAATAGCTTTACAAGTGCTGATGTATCGAAAAATATTTTCATAACCTATCTTCTCTTTCTATCTCTATGTCTCTACTTAAAGAACCACCATATTGCCTCAAGGCTTTTCGTGCTTTCAAATAAGCTTTTCCTGAGACCACTTTTTCTTTTTCGCTTTCCTTTTCTATTAACTCATTAACTAACCTATATATTTTTTCAACACTTTCACTGCTTAATTCATCCAGGTCCTCTATTAACTTTTCCATGATACTTTCCTGTCTATTGTATTCTGATCCATAAGGCACCGCATTTTCTCTACAAAGATGTGACTTTACTTCACCCTCTTCTATTCTCCACACTCTTTTCCCCAGCTTAACTCCCTTAAGCGTACCATCGCGCAACCATCCCCGCACGGTATTCGGAGTAACGGCCAGGCGTTCTGCTACCTCTTCCGGTGTAAGCATTCTATCACCCATCACTATCCCTCCAGTACAGCCATTAAACCAGTAATCTTACAGTAGTTCATACACATTATAAGTTTAACGCTTATTGTATGTCAACGCCATTAATATATTTATTTGCATTCTAAAGCATTCAAATGATCTCTTTTTAAGGTATCGTGTTTGTAGCCCACACTCGGCAAATGGACTGCAGCGTCCTAAGTACTGAAGGCTTGGTTGATAGTAAAGAATTTAATTGTATGGTAATTAAAAAGTCTTTTGAAGCTTAATCCGGTGTCTTTAAGATGTTTTTCCTTTAAAGCCCAGCAGCGCAGCTAATTCGCCATTCCCCAGCTTCTTGCATAGCTCTTCCACTTCAGCTTCTATTTCAGCCCTGTCATAGGCAGTGTCCGGGGCAATGAAAATTCGCTCGTGCCTGGTTACGGTAAAGTTCTCCCGATCACTGAACAGCTCTTCATACAGTTTTTCTCCCGGCCTTAAGCCGGTAATTTTAATCTCCACATCCTCATCCGGCTTGAGGCCGCTAAGAATGATCATATCCCTGGCCAGGTCAATAATCTTCACCGGTTCACCCATATCAAGCACAAATATTTCGCCGCCCTTACCCAGCGCCCCGGCCTGGATCACCAGCTGCACCGCTTCGGGTATGATCATAAAATAACGCTTCATCTCCGGATGGGTCACGGTTACGGGACCACCCCTGGCTATCTGCTTGCGGAACAGGTGCACTACGCTGCCCTGGCTGCCCAGCACATTGCCGAAGCGTACCGCACAAAATACACAGCTACTACAACTGCGCGCTTTCTGCTGCAGGTAGATCTCCACCACCCGCTTGGTTGCCCCCATCACACTGCTTGGGTTAACCGCCTTGTCGGTAGAAACAGAAACAAAATACTTAACTCCGTATATTGCTGATAAATCAATTAAAGCTTTGCTGCCTTTAATATTATTACGTACCGCCTCCGCTGCATTCAGCTCCATCAAAGGTACATGCTTATACGCGGCAGCATGAAACACAACCCCCGGTTTATAATCCTTAAAAACTCCTTCCAGCGATTCATAGCCCTGGATGTCACGCACCAGGGGAACCACTTCCAAGCCGGGAACGAGGTCTTTAATTTCCATGTCAATATAAAATATACCGTTTTCATCGTGATCTAACATCAGCAGCCTGGCCGGCTTCAACTCGGCAACCTGGCGGCACAGTTCGGAGCCGATTGATCCCCCTGCCCCGGTAACCAGCACCACCTGGTTTTCCAGGTAGGCAGATATACTAGTCAGGTCAACTTCCACCGGCAGCCGCTGCAGTAGATCCTCGATCTCCACTTTTTTTAAAGCGCTGATACTCACCTTTCCTTTAACAATTTCATAGATTCCCGGCACAGTTTTTATCTTAACCGGCAATGTGGCACATTCAGCAATAATTGCCTGCAAGGTGCTGTATGGCGCTGAAGGCATGGCAATAATTAATTCTTCAATATCTAATCGGTTCACCAGTTCCGGAAGTTCCTCGCGGGTACCTAGTACAGATACCCCCTGGACAACCTGGTTCTGCTTGGAAAGGTCATCGTCAACAAAACCGACAACTTTAAGATCTACACCCGGTCCATGTTTCCTCAGTTCCCTGGCTACCAGCACCCCAGCCTCGCCGGCCCCGACAATCAAAGCATTTTTTTGGTCCTCTTTTTTTCCTTTACGCACCAGTTTATCTGCCAGAAAACGCACAGCCAGCCTGGACCCTCCGACAAATATCAGGAGCAAAAACCAGGCAATAATATAGACACTGCGCGGCAGCACAACAAAAAAATGGCCGTAAAGATATGTTCCGGCCAGGCCGGTAGTCACAGCCACCACTATAAGCATCAATTCATCCATCCCGGCATAACGCCATACCCGGCGGTAAATACCGAATAAAAAGTAAGCCGCCAGGCTGATAAATACGGCCGGCAGTAATATAGCTTCAAGCCGGGCAACCCAGAAAGCTGGAATGCTGCTGTCAAAGCGCAGGTAAAAACTTAAGGAAAATGAAGCCATTACCAGCGCGGCATCAAGTAAGACAAAGCCAAGCTGCACTATCTTTCCGTTATACTTTGCCATTAAAGCCTCCTGTTAAGCAGCGGCGAATAATATCAATTACCCTGTTTTGATCATCTGCTGTCAGATTTGAACCTGACGGTAAGCAAAAACCATTTTCAAACATCTGATCTGATATGCTATTCCCGCCTTCTATCCTCAGAGGTGAAGGCGTTCCTTCGTGCGTATAATACGCGCACCCGCCATAAAGCGGCTGCCGGTGCATCGGTTTCCATACCGGCCTCGCCTCTATATTTTCAGTCTCCAGCGCATCAATTATATCATCCCTGCTTGCCCTGCATTTTTCTGGGTCTATAGTCAAAACGGTAAGCCAGCGTGTCGATCGTCCATAACTTGCTTCCGGCATGAATTCAACCCCTTCAATTCCTGCCAAAGCTTCATAGTAACGGTCAAACACAGCCCTGCGGGCTGCAACACGCTCTTCAAGCACTTTCAGCTGACCCCGGCCGATCCCGGCCAGTATGTTACTCATCCGGTAGTTATAACCGGCCTCTGTATGCTCATAATGCCTGGCCGGCTCCCTGGCCTGTGTTGCCAGGTACCTAGACCTTTGCAGCGCTTCCAGGTCATTTGAAACGAGAGCTCCCCCGCCCGAAGTGGTGATTATTTTATTGCCGTTAAAAGATAGAATGCCGAAACGGCCAAAAGATCCACTCATCCTGCCCCGGTAGGTTGCTCCCAGCGACTCAGCCGCGTCTTCAATTAACGCAACCCCGTACTGCTCACAGAGCTTAATAATCGGTTCCAAATCAGCGCTCTGCCCGTAGAGGTTAACTACGATAACAGCTTTAGGCAAAAACCCGGCTTTTTTGGCATCCGAAAGAGCTCTTTCCAGCGCAATAGGGCTCATGTTCCAGCTCTGTGGCTCGGAATCAATAAAGACAGGTTCAGCCTTCATGTATAAAATTGGATTGCAAGATGCAGCAAAGGTCAAAGAAGAGCAAAAAACCTTATCACTTTCTTTCACCCCCACTAGCTGTAAAGCTAAATGCATAGCTGCCGTACCGGAACTGAGCGCGGCCGCTCCCCCGACATTCAGGTATTCAGCCAGCTCTATCTCAAACCGGTCAACATGCGGCCCCAGGGGGGCAATCCAGTTCGCTTCAAAAGCTTCGGCAATATATTTTTGTTCTTCCCCGCTCATGTGAGGGGAAGACAGATAAATCCGTTTTTTGTTCCCGGTCACTTCGACACCCCATTCTTGCCATCACAAACTTTTTCTATTATACAGCTTAATTCCCTGGTTGTTCCACTAATTGAGCAGGAACTCCGACTGCTGTGCAACCATCGGGCAAATCTTTCGTCACCACTGCCCCAGCCCCGATAGTAACACCCCGGCCAATCTTTAAGCCCTGTAAAACAGTTGCCCCACTCCCGATCAGACAGCCCTCGCCTATTTGAACGTTACCCGAAATATTTACCCGCCACATCAGGGTGCTATAACTGCCAATTATGCTATCGTGTCCAATGCTGCAGCCTGGATTAATAGAAACGTGCTCACCAATCGAAATGTTGATTGTCAGCAGGCAACCCTTATTAATCAGCACGCCGCAGCCAAGTGTCACGTCTTGTGCCAATTCTACCGAGGGATGAACCAAATTAATAAAGGCAACCTGAAGTTTTTTCGCTTGCTTAACCAATTTGCGTTTAGCTGACGGATCACCGACGACACATATAGCCCGGCAATCATTTGCTAAAGCAGTCAATGCCTCCCAGCTGCCCAGAACGGGATAACCGCGCAAATTTTGCCCGGCCAGGTCATTTTCTTCATCAATAAAGCCGGCCAGGTTTAGCTTTTCAGCCAGGCCTTGCTCGTTAATTTCTTCAACCAGCAGGCTCGCTTCCCGGCCAAAACCGCCGGCCCCGATAATTACCAGTTTATTATTCACCGTCATTCCTCCCGGAGCCCATAAATTCAGGCATTGTTGCTGAACCATCACCGCTTATCCCTTCCGCTTTTAATACCTTTAATACAGTCATATATAATATTTTTAAATCAAGCAGAAAGTTCTTGTTATCAACATACCAAACATCAAGTTCAAACTTTTCTTCCCAGCTGATCGCATTTCTGCCGTTTACCTGGGCCCAGCCGGTTATCCCCGGTTTAACTTCGTGCCGCCTGGCCTGTTCCGGGCTGTAGAGTTCCAGATACTGCATTAAAAGCGGGCGCGGGCCGACAAAGCTCAATTCACCTTTCAGCACATTAAACAGCTGAGGCAGTTCATCCAGGCTGAAGCGGCGCAAAAACTTCCCCAAGCCAGTCAGGCGTTTTTCATCGGGCAACAGCCTGCCGTCACTGTCCCGCTGATCAGTCATAGTTCTGAATTTATAAAGGTCAAAGGGTTGGCCCCCAAGGCCCGGTCTTTTTTGCCTGAAAACTACAGGCCGTCCCATCTGATTTATGATCAGCAGAGCCAGGACCAACATTATCGGAGCAAAGATGATCAGCAACAGCAAACTCAGGATAAGATCAAATAACCTTTTCAGTATAATTCAAATCAACCCCATTGCCCTGTTAATCACGTTATTAACTTTATGTACATCATATTTTTCTTCGGCTATACGCCTGCTTTCCCTACCCATTCGCTCTATTAAATCTGGATTGTCAATAAAACGTTCCATCGCTTCAGCTAAAGCCCTGCTGTCTTTAACCGGCACCAGAAAACCGTTAACCCCTTCCTCCACCGTTTCGCGACAGCCGGGAGCGTCAGTTGTGATAATCGGCCGGCCCATCGCCATCGCTTCGAGCACCGAACGTGGAGTTCCTTCACGATATGAAGGCAAAACATATACAGAACACGACCTCAGATAAGGCCGTACTTCATCAGTTTGCGGATAATGTTCTATTAAACCCTCTTCTTGCCATTCCGTTAAATCTGCCTGGTTAATACTATCGGGTGAAGGGTCCATCGCACCTAATAGTTTAAAAGAAGTTAGAGGATATTTGGCTTTAATCATTTTAGCTGCTTCAATATACTCCCTTAAACCTTTGTTGAATAACAAACGTCCGATTAATAAAAAGCTTAATTCCTGATTATTTTTAGCTTTACAGAAATTAAAAATACCTATGTTTACCCCCGAACCGTTGGTCACCACTGTTTCTTTGTCCGGTGAGATAATGTTCAGGTTTTTAAACATCTGTAGATCATCTTTATTCTGGAAGAAAACAACCCGGCTGCGTTTCAGGGCCAGCCTGTACATCAGTACACTTACTTTGTTAAGTAAGCTGCGCTTTAAACCAGTTCCGGAAAAAGTGTAACCTAAACCGGTAATCATGGGGTAATATTCAGCCTTAACCCCGGTAACCATCAGACTGAAGGCAGTATAAATAACCGGTTTGATCGTATAAGAAAATATTTTATCAGGCTTTTCTTCGCGGATAATTTTTATCATTGAAATAATAGTCTTGAAATCACTTAATGGATTAAGAGAAGCCCTTCGGATGGGAATTGGTCGGAAACGAGCACCGGTTAGTTTAATCGCTTCAACTAGCGACTCAGAAGCGGGGGCAGATAAGGCAACCACCTTATGCCCTAATGCACACCATCTCCTGATCAGGTCGCCCCTGAAATTAACCAGAGATTCAGGAATGCCCCCGATGATCATTATTTTAAACAAGTAGAGCCCCTCCGTATAACCCCTAAGCTTCTATCAACACGTAACTGTTTCAGCTGCTTGTTTCTCTCTTAAAAAGCCGATCTGGAATTCTCCCCACTTTGTCAAGGAAATTTTTAGCCAGTACACCCAAAACAATCATTTCACTTTTCGGTTCACCATCTTCATTTTCCTGCACCAACAGGGCGCTGCTGTAAACCAGGGCCAGCCCTATCCAAAAGTACCAGTTACGAATATTGTAATTGGTTAAACCAAAAAAGAAAGGGGCTAATAATATAAACTTGAACCATGTTAACTTGATTTTTTTTAACAGTGATAGCAAAAACCCAGAGAACAGGGCAAAACCCACTAAGCCGTAATTAAAGAGTAACCCAGCCCAGCTGGAGTGAATTTCATAAAATACATGTGAAGTTTTTTCCGCAAAGCGTTCCCGGGCACCTTCGCCGGCACCAAATAACAAGTATTCCGGATATTTCCAGAGGCGATCATAACCTCTTAACTGGATTTGACGGTTAAAATCAGTATTGATTACCCGGTTAATTATTTTATCCAGGCCGGCTACACCTGTAGTAGCGTTATTCATATAATTGACCACCATAACAACTATTACAATCGCCATTAAGCATATAATTATAGTAGTAACAAGAAAGATCCATCTTTTCATTCTGCGGTTCTGATGGTTAATATACCATGATATATAATTTCTTAACCCCAGAGCCAGATAAAAAGCTACGATTACAGCAATGCCGACAAAACCCGAACGGGACATGGTAAAATATACCAGCACCGCTCCAATAAGCAAACCTATTATACCCGGTAACCATGAGCGATAAACTGCTCTGCCCGTCGTTGATATAATAACCACGAACCAGATTACCCAATTGGCCATCTGGTTTGGGTTGTTAAAACCAAAAGTCATTCTGAGCCCGGCAGATTCAGAGATATAGCTGCGTCCAATACCGAAAATACTTAATATTATAACAGCAACCAGGATAATGATATGCAGCCACAATGTATAAGTAAGAAACTTTTTTCCCTTTTCAGAGTAAATAGTAACTATTTCAACAAAAACCAGGAACCCGAAAATATAATACAAGGGTGCGATGAGAGTGTTTATATCTGTATGGGTGACATAAACAATCGCGGCAACAAGGAAGGAATATACTAAAAATAGTAGCTGAGCTATCCAGCTTGTTTCAAAATACACCTGTTTGGGTTTTAGGAATGTGTACCTGTAACCTATTGCAGCAGCAGCTACGAAGTGACTGGCCTGGGGCAAACCGCTTTTCCATAGATAAAGAGGGCTCAGCAGTAGAGCAACTAAGAATAAATACAAATGCTTCCCTCCTCTATAAACTATTTATTATTTCATCAATACTTTACGGAAAAAACTCACTACCAAGCGGCGGGTAAATTTTATCATTGAAAAGCTTTTATAAAATATAGTTTCACCTGTGTTGATAAACCCCAACCTATGCAACCTGGTGTATGTATTTAGATTACCCCGTTGCATGGCAACTAAATTTTTACTTAAACCACCTTCGCCGAACGGCTCTTTGTAGCTATATGTCAGTGGAATCCTTAAATAGAAAACATTTAAACCGGACAACAAACTGGATAACCATAACAAGTAATCTTCAGAGTGATACTTATCCGCTTGAAATCTAAATTCAATATCACGTTTAAGCATTACAGTACTGCAAGCAAAAGGATTTTGTAAAAGAGCCTTTCTTTTGCCAACCTGAGTATGAGCGACTCCTTTTATATCAATAACTGCTGATTCAGGGTCATGCTTAACCGGTCTGTTGTTTTTAATGATAGAGCGATCATGCCCACAAATATCAATACTCAAATCTGAATTCATGAAGCCGTATTGAAGTTCCAGTTTTTGCCGATGCCAGGCATCATCGGCATCAATAAAAGCAACATATGGATTAACAGCAATCTCCCAGCCATAATTCCTTGCAGCTGCCGGTCCACTGTTTTTTTCTAAACCAGTCACCCTTATGTTAAGTTTTACATATGTCGATTTTAATTGTTCAAGCAGCTCTAATGTGCCGTCTTCACTGCAATCATCAACCAAGATCACTTCATCAGGGCGCATCGTTTGCTCAGCAACCGATTTAACTGCCCTATCGATTGTATCTTTACATCTGTAACAGGGAATTATTACAGAAACAGGCAATAACTGATCCATAGAACTTTTCCTTTACATTATAATACTTAAGCTTTAATAATTTTATCGTCATCTATTCCTGACAAAACGTTTCTGGTATCAATTACCATTTTGCTGTGCTTTAAAAGCCGGCGATAATCAATATTACTATGAGCGGTTAGGATGATAACACAATCTTGTTTCTGAAGTATCTCATCATTTAATTCTACCGAATGCATATTTATATCGGGATACTTTCTAATATCGGTAATATGATTTATAAAGGGATCATAATAATTAACCTCGGCTTTTCTTTCCTTTAAAAGAGAAATAATTTTTAAAGCCGGTGATTCTCTTACATCATCTACATCATTCTTGTATGCTGCCCCCAGGATAAGTATTTTTGCTCCCTTGATGGCCTTATTATTATCATTTAATGCTTCAATAGTTTTGTTTACAACATAATAAGGCATTTGTGTATTAATTTCTCCGGCTAACTCAATAAAGCGGGTCGAAAAATCAAATTCTCTTGCTTTCCAGGTTAAATAGAAAGGATCGATCGGTATGCAGTGCCCTCCCAGCCCCGGACCGGGATAAAACGGCATGAAACCAAACGGTTTGGTTGAAGAAGCCCTGATTACTTCCCAGACATCAATGCCCATACGGTCAAAAAGCATTTTCATTTCGTTAACCAGGGCAATATTTACACTACGAAATATATTCTCTAACAGTTTGCTTGCTTCGGCCGCTTCAACTGATGAAACGGGAACTATCTGCTTAAATACCATACCGTATAACGCCTTAACCCTTGCAAGGCACTCATTCGTTATACCACCCATTACCTTCGGAATATCCCTGGCGCTGTAGCTGTTATTATTCGGGTCAACCCTTTCGGGCGAGTAAGCCAAATAATAATCTTTCCCAACAGTTAAACCACTTGCGTTAAGAATAGGCTGTACTATTTCCCTGGTGGTACCAGGGTAAGTTGTACTTTCTAATACTACCAGTTGCCCACTCACTAAGTATTTTGCTATCGCCCTCGCTGTGTTTTCTACAAACTGCAAATCCGGTTCACGGTGATCATTTAACGGGGTGGGAACTGCTATGATAATATTCTTTGCCTCTTTCAATTTATTGAAATTAGCAGTTACTGTAAACTGTTTGTTATTCACATACCTGCTTATCTTCTGCCCCGAAATGTAACTGATATAACTTTTACCCTGCCTTAACATTTCAATTTTATCTTGATCAATGTCAAAACCGATAACGTTTAAACCCGATTCACAAAAATCGAGGAGCAGAGGCAATCCTACATAACCAAGACCGATTATAGCGGTAGTTTCTTGTTTAACCGACATACTTTAACCCCATCCATTCATAAATTCTATTTATTTTTAAACGATAGCCCGTTACGAGAACTAATTATCAGTAACCTTCTAAACAAAATAACCACACCTATAAAAGTGCATATAGCAGTTACAAATAATGCCCTGGTGGAAATATCAAAGCTAAGCAGTATAACTGCAATAGAAGCAAATATTAAGTTCATTAAATAAATAATGACAACTGTTTTACGTACAGAAAAACCCAAACTTATTAAAACATGATGAATATGACCTTTATCAGCTTTAAAAATTGAGCTTTTATTACAAATGCGCCTGTATATTGCATAGGTAACGTCTAGTGCAGGATATGCAAAAATAAACATACTGCCCAGAACCAACTGGGCAGAAAAAGGATACTTAATTGCAAACAGGTGCGAACTGGCCAGTATAAAACCTAATAACATACTGCCTGTATCACCCATAAATATTTTAGCCGGATGATAATTAAAAAAAAGAAAACCCAGGCATGCTCCGGCCCCGATTAACTGCACCCCAAGAACGCTAGACCTTCCACCTTCAATAAATGATAGCGCTGCCATTGCCAGAAATATTATTGCCGCAGTGCCCGCCGCCAAGCCATCTATTCCATCAATCAGGTTAAAAGCATTAACCATTAATACAACCCAGCCAATAATTAAAATTATCACTATTGTTTCAGGTAAATAAAAGCGGGCAAAATAATCTACCATAAACTTGAATAAATGAACATTCCAAAGCACAACTATTAATGCAGCAATAGTTTGCCCGGTTAACTTGTATAAAGGTTTAATATTTATAAGGTCATCTATTAATCCGGTAGCTACTAGCACAATTGTAGCCAGTATTAAAGAAAGCAGCTTATTATCTAAGGGCAAAAAAACGAATAAGACCACAGCGAAACATAAAAAAATTGATACTCCACCTAGTAGTGGCGTTGATGTTTTATGTGTTTTATGCAACCCAGGCTGGTCGACTATTTTTTTCTGATGTGCAAACTTGGATATTAAAGGGGTTGTTAGAAGCGCCCCAACAAAAGGCAAAAAAAATAGAAGGAAAAAGTATAAACCGGTACGTTCCAAAATATAACCTCCAACTAGCTTCTACCCATGTATTTCTTTTCATTATTATATCGCTTAATGTAATTAAACAACTTTTTCAATGAAATAAATGGGTTAAACAATTTAATATCCATTATTCTAATGTTATTTCGCTTCAGCTTTAAAAAAACTTCAACTAACTTTTTAAGACCTAAACGATACTTGAGAACATCGACAACTTTTCCCCAACCATATAAATTAAGTGCTCTGAACTCTTCACGCGTAAGTTCATCATCAAGATATTTATAATAATTGATAAACACATTTAACCTGGTATCGTAAATATGTTCTTCAATGCTCATAGTGAGTGAACCACTACCTCTTGTTATACAATAAATCACATTCTCATCCATTGCAAATTGTTTCATATAAAAACCCACTTTTGCAGAAAACATTACGTCGTTTGAAGCTATAACCTCATCAAACTTTATAATATTTTTCTTTAGAAAATGCTTTTTGATCATTTTTCCGCAAGGTATATGATAATAATAACGTAAAGCCATCTCGTGTTTCAATTCTCTGGAAGCAAGATAATCATTTATAAGCTTATTATAAAAAACGTGCCTTTCAGCAACTTGCCCTGTGTCGAGATATACACTTGTCGACTTGAAAAACACAACATCATAATCGGAATTAAAATATTTTTTTACTTTATCATAAAATCCTGGAACAAAATAGTCATCTGCATCAGCAAATAGAACCCATTTACCAGAAGCCTTGTCAATGCCTATATTTCTGGCAGCGCCAGCCCCCTGCTTTCCTGTATAATTATTAACAAATGTTATTGAACTATATTTCTCTGATGAAGTAAGTCTTTCATACCGATCAAGGTTTATTTTGCTATTATCGTCGATAACAATAATTTCGATTTCATCAAAGGCTGGAATTGATTCAAGTAATTTTTCCAGTAAAACCGGACTGTTGTAATGTGGAATAATAATACTTAATAATTTCATACTAGTTTTCACAGGTTAAGTAATGGCAATCAACCATACCTCCTATTATTGATTCAGACCCAACTTACTCGAAAAAGCGCGTACAAACAAAAACTCTATCTATCGTTGAGTTTTATTATCCTTCAACTTTCTTACTAATTTAATAAAGTTAATATCACTAATTCTAAACACCTTCACTCTATTCCTTAAAAATAATAAATAGGTTTTCAGTATTTTTGAGCTAGGAAACCCTTGCCTCATTGCCCTAAGAATATAATCCCTGCCACTCACATCTAAAATTTTAAATTGATCTTTATCAAGTTTGTTTTTTAGATATTTATAGTAATCTATATATACCGCTACCCTGATATCAAAATGCTTTTCATCACTTCTTTTCGTTAAAGTCCCAGGGCTGCTGGTGTTGCAATATATAGTTTCTTTTGATGCATGAAACTTTTTCATATGATAACCTAACTTTACCGAGAACATCATATCATTTGCAACGATTATCTCGTCAAACCTTATATCATTGGCCATAAGAATATCTCTTCTAATCAGCTTTGACCAGGGTATAAAAAACTTATATCTCAGTTCCAGCTCATCTTTTTGCCCACCAGTATTTATATAATTTATCACCCTTTCTGCGTAATGTTGGTGTCTATCTGAAATAGCTCCACTCTCTAAGTCTAAACTGGTTGGCCTAAAGAAAATCACATCAAAATCAGATTGAAAATATGGCTTTACAATTTCATAGAAACCATTAACAAAATAGTCATCTGCATCAGCAAATAAAAGCCACCTGCCCGTTGCAGCATCCAAACCAATATTTCTGCAAGAACCTGCACCTTTGTTTATCCTATTGTTCGAGAGATATTTAACAAACCTGAATTCTTCTTTTAATGCTTCATACTCTTTTAACCCTTCATTACTGTTATCATCGATTACCAGTAATTCAATATCATTCTTATCAGGTATAGAAACTAGTAGTTTCTTTAATAGTAAAGGTGAATTGTAATGGGGTATTATTATCGATAAATTAAACAAGTGATATCTCCTTGAGCAAGTAATACTTTAAAACATACTTTAACTTTAGGAAACCAGGTATGAAGAAAATCATTACTGCCTTACCGGGACAACCCCTTTTAAAAGGCTTTTAATAATTTTATAAATAAATCTCTTCAACTCTTTTCTATTAAATCTATTTCTTACTTTTTTTAATAAAGATTTATTTGTTTTTAAAAAATCATAGGTCAAAATCCATTTTATTGAATCTTTTATAATTATATTCTCCTTATTCCTAGACATATTGCATTGTATATCATTCCATAGTGTCATTTCTATTTCAGAAAAGCACCAATCTTTTTTTACTTTATCTCTTATTCTATATAGATCATTTTCAGATATTTCGAAACCAAATTCACTGGGTTCAGCTCCATCTGATATTAGGCCCATGATCGTTCTCGCACATTTTTCACAGTCACAGCAGTTATCACCTTTCTTAGATTTCCAACATACTCGCAAATCAATTTTCTCCTGATATTGTTCTTTATAATCTATTATTTGTTTAATTTTATCTTGCCTTGAATAATCATAACCCTCATGCTCAACAACAGTCTCACCAAACCGCACCATGTTGTCTATCGTTGGATCGGATGCGCAGGGTAATTTTTGTTGGTCTTTTTTACTCCTTGTGGAAGGCATATAAATTTTCCCATAACCATTTTGGAACGAAATTGGTGCCGCATGGCCAATAATGCCAATACCATGCTGTATTCCGTGCCACCAGTTATCATTCAGCTTTTCCTTAAAATCATTATCCAACGTTTTATAGTTTATAAACGATCTGAAGTTGGATTTAATAAAAACATGTTTCAAATTAAACCTATTTGATGTATTTTCAACTAATTGTTTTACTTTTTGCCAACCTGAAACATGATCATGTAATAGATCAGAACCCCATATTGTTAATAAATCAGGCTTTTCAGGCAATCTGCGTAACAAGGTTGAAGTTGAATCCACTCCTCCACTGAAGAAAGAAGCTGATTTGGTATTGCTTTCATATCGGTAATCAATTTTGTTTTCAACTAATAGCTTACCTTTAAACAACAGCCCGGGGTACATACCTTCATAACCCTTTTTTATGCCGTCCAGACTATTGAAAAAACATCTATCTATATCATCTAAAAAGATTTCTGTGTCACTCAACCATACTATAGGTAATATGTTTGTTAAAAAAGGAATTATTGCAATCCCTGCAGGAGTATTAGTAATATCGTGCTCATATTCTATAAATAACTGCTGATCCAGATTAAAATATTTGATAATATCACCTGTGATTTCATAACAATAATCTATTCTGTTGTTTTTTATTGTTATTTGATTAACTCTTATATGATTTTTTATAGTCACCAATACTCCTCCAATTTACATTCAAATAGTACTTCTAATTTATACTAGCAGATTTCAAGCAATCATACTTCTGTTTAATTAAATCTGAATTACTAACTGCCTGTTCTATTTCAGATTCTACCCTGTTAAACAATTCAGTTTTATTTGAATTAATTTCCTCAATGAAACTATCTATAGTTTTAACAAGTCCGTCGCTGCTTATATCTTCAATATCATTAATATATTTTTCTTGTCCTAACCTGATAAACAATTCTTTAGTTTTAAATTCATAAGCGATAGGTATAACCGGCACCCCTACATTCAGCGACATAATGGACATGTGCAGCCTGGTTGATATCACAAAGTCATAATTGGTAAGTTCATGCATTAGCTGTTCCGGTGAATGATGACAGTTTACAATATCAATTGATTCTCTGTATTCTCCTGGGATCATGTTGAATACTTCTCTAGCAATCTTAGAGTCATCTGCCCAATATTCTTCTATACCCTGGCAAGTTGATAAGAATGTAATACGTGCATCATACTTTTTGCTTAGATAGATACAAGTTTCCTTAACAGCATCTAAGTAATTTGCCATTCCAAGTTCAGAATCAGACTTTTCAAATTTTCTCCAATCTCTGACGGAAATAGCAATGGAGGGCTTAATGAAATTGACATCAGTTACTTTTGCTTTTTCTATCCGACTTTTATCAGATAAAGCAAATGCAGCATCAGCAGTTACGTGGCATTTTCTTTTTTTTACTCCAATAGAAATCAAATTATCTTTGGATCTATTGTCTCTCAGAAATATTAAAAATGCGTTATTAAAAATCTGTTTAATGAATTTTCTATTCCTGTGTTTGTTAAAAGGGCCCAAGGATTGAGTGAAAAAGAGTAAAGGCTTTTTGAGCCTAACCGCTATATTTAATTCAAATATTCTTGGCTCCAATGAGTAGTTTTCAACGAGGTATGTGCCGCCAGTGCTAATTACTAAATCCGCGTCTTTATATATATTTACAGAATCCGTTATTGTCGGAGGCAGTATTGTTTTATATATAAAATCAATCCTATTCTTCAAGGCCCAAAGACCTACCTGAAACCTTGACAGATTAAATAGTTTTAGTATTCTTCGAAGAAAAATGTTTGTTTTATACTCGAATAAATCATTGTAAACTAAATTACGAAATTCAATCTCCTGGTATAGTTGCCTGGCAATATTGTGATGTGAATCAAAAACTACCAACTCGAAATCCCTTCCAAATGCGCCATGAAGTATCTTTATGATCCCTTTAAGAATTGCTGCATCTCCTGTATTCAGCGAAACTGTGTTGGTTATAACAATTTTCATAAACCCGCCTTCTCAATTATTAATCTAAAATAATCTCGGTTCTATATAGATTGTTAGCTTTTTAATTATCGATCAAGCTGCCTAAAATTCCTATAAGTTTTTTATTCTGTATCTTGGTATTGTAATCATTTTCAACTAACTTTCTACCTTCTAAAGATATTTTCTTATTTAGCTCCACATTATTGGTAAAGTCAAGAATACATTTGTTCAGGGCTTCAACATCTTTCTCGGGCACCAGGTAACCAGTAATTTTGTCTTTAATAATTTCCGGGATACCACTGTGGTATGTTGCAATCACAGGCAAGCCCACAGCCAAAGCTTCCATAAGAACTACAGGTATCCCTTCTTGATCTCCATTTTCAGCCGTTATGCTGGGCATTAACAATAGATCTGCATGATACTTCAGGATTTTAATAACATCATCCTGATTCCTTTTGCCTTCTAAAAATATACTAAGCGACAAACCATTTTTTTTAATGATGTTACTTATTTCCTCTTTTAATGGTCCATCACCTATTATCCGATATTCAATATTTGGAACTATTTCTGACGCTTTAGCTACAGCTTTCACTCCATATTCTATACCCTTTTTTTCAACTAAACGCGCAACTGATACTATACGTAACTTATCACACTTTGAATAGCTTGAAGCAGAAAAGTGAAACCGCTGAACATCTACACCCATTCTATGAACTATTATTTTTTCTTTAGAACAACCAAGCTGTACTAATTTATTTGCCCAGTTATCACTTACAGGTAGAAATAGATCACCACTCTTAAATAACCTATTGTAAACGTTTTCGCCTCTATCTTTTATATAACTCGTTATATCATATCCATGAAAAACAGTTACAACTTTGCCTTTTATTGCCCCGATATCCCTTAATTTAACAGCAACGTCTCCGTTTACTCCAAAATGGCATAAAATAACATCATAAGTGCAGACCCCTTTTGAAAGTAATCTTTCAGTTTTATAAAACAAGTTCAAGCTTAATGCATCAATTCCATATTTAAATACATTCAGACTTTTTAAAAGCTTAGCGCGATCATTATTTTTTATTAAAATCTTAAATGCCTTATAAAGCCTATTAACTTTACCCTTCGGTTTATGACCCGCTTCTTCCATATAAAAACATTTCTCAAGTAGATTATACTCATCAACTTCTCTGTGCTTAACTCCATTGCTTTTATTCTTTGCTATTATGTTTTCGGCATAATAGAAATACATAAAACGGCAGTTAAAAATACATAACCCGGCAATTAAGAAGGCATTGCCATCACCAGCTTGAATAATACCCTCTA
>Ga0334892_1000237_pt1 | contig 82321 bp, 56 predicted proteins | sample GraSluR3_MG_4_FD_207213 | JGI IMG/M metagenome (GOLD analysis project Ga0334892, IMG submission 207213) | Sludge microbial communities from methane-producing bioreactor in Wageningen University, Netherlands - Granular Sludge_15_04-R3 | ecosystem: Engineered > Bioreactor > Anaerobic >...
GAAGCGGGCAGTTATGTGAGTATGGCTGTTGGTTTTTGCATTACGGGCGTTGCCCGAAATGCACAACAATATCATCTATTAATACGGAAAATCGAAAAAGGTAACCCTGTTTTTGAAAATATTTTTCGGGGGGGGGGGTAAGTGCCTGTAATACAATTGAATAAAAATTCATTTTTTTTTACAGCTTTGTTGCACCCCTACGGGGCGCTGGCAAATTTCATATGCTCTCTGCTATCAACCTGGCATCCCTACGGGATGCGGGGGTAATACAATTCCGCTGCGCGGAAGATTGTCGATTCGGTGTTGTCAATGGTCAGTTTTTCGTTATTTTCTTGCACCTCACCCCCTTTACCCCCCAACCCTCTTTTCCCCCTCTTCCCTCGCCTTCGCTCGGGACAGGCTCTCCAGGAGAGGGGGCCAGGGGGTGCTTCCGCTGCGCGGAAGATTGTCGATTCGGTGTTGTCAATTGTCAATTTTCAATTTTCCCCGTCCCGGAGCCTGTCCTGAGCTTGTCGAAGGGTCCCCCGTCCCTCGTCCCCCTTGCTCCGCTGCGCGGAAGATTGTCCAATTTTGAAATCTGAAATCTGAAATCTGAACTCGGTACTTCCCGGTATCCGGTACCCGGAACCACCATCCCGCTAAAGCGGGATTCGTTCGACTAAGCCTTTTCACTTCACTTCGTTCATGAAAAGCCAGTCTCACGAATTTAACCATTTAACCATGTAACCATTTAACCATGTAACCATTTAACCCCCGATTCTCGGGGCAGGCCACCGAGGTTTCGGGGCAAGCACCGCATCCATGCTGCCCAATGCCCGGATCCTTTAATTTGTCTTGAATTTATACTTCACACCGGCCAGCTCTTCATTGGCTTTTACGATCTTTTTCTTCAGATTTTCCTTAAAGGCGATCGTTTTTTCCATCAGTTTCTCATCGCCGGAGGCGAGGATCTGTGCGGCGAGGATGCCTGCATTCTGGGCGCCGTTAATGCCTACGGTGGCAACCGGAATGCCGGGGGGCATCTGTACGATCGACAAGAGGGCGTCGAGGCCTTCCAGACCGGCTTTGATGGGTACGCCTATTACGGGCAGCGGCGTCATGGCTGCAATCACCCCGGGCAGGTGCGCTGCCATGCCGGCCCCGGCAATGATCACTTTGATGCCACGGCCGGGAGCACCTTTTGCAAATTTTTCCACCACATCGGGTGTCCGATGGGCCGACAAGGCATTCATTTCAAAAGGGATCTCCATCTCATCAAGGATGGCAGCAGCTTTTTCCATAACCGGGAGATCGGAGGTGCTGCCCATGATAATACTGATAACTGCTTTCATAAATGTCAGATGTTAGATACCGGGATACAGGTATCGGGTTAATATTCAACGATTTAAGCTTGCTGTTAAACAGCCATGCCGGCAACCGGCAAACAGCAGGAAAAGGCCTGTGCCGGGAGCTCATATTTCTGCAAAAATAAACATTATTGGTTCTTAACCACTATATTTGTGCATCGGTGCTAAAAACGATGACAATGACAAATATAATTAAGGTTCGCGACAAGGAGTTTTCACTTTTCCTCACGGCTAAGGATATTGACAAGGCTGTGGATCAGGTGGCCGACATGATCAACACGGAACTCAATGGCACCAATCCGCTTTTTCTTTGCGTACTGAACGGGGCTTTTATTTTTGCTTCGGACCTGCTGAAAAAGATCAGTTTCGATTGTGAGATTTCTTTCGTTAAGCTTTCATCCTATATGGGCACGGAAACCACCAATATGGTGCGTGAACTGATCGGCTTGGATGAGGTGCTGAAAGGCAGGACGGTTGTGGTTGTCGAAGACATCATCGATACAGGGATCACCATGGATTATACCATAGCCAAGCTCAGGAAGCTGGGTGCCGCCGATGTGCGGATCGCCACCCTGCTGCTGAAGCCGGCGGCTTTCAGGATGACCTACCCGATCGATTACGTGGGGATTGTCATCCCCGATGCCTTTATCGTTGGCTACGGACTGGATTACGACGGGCATGGCCGCAATTACCCCGACATTTATAAGATCATGGAGGATTGAGTATGGGCAGCAGCAATTTTGTGGATTATGTGAAGATCAACTGCCGTTCAGGCAGGGGGGGAGCCGGTTCGGCCCATCTCCGCAGGGAAAAATTCGTGCCCAAAGGTGGCCCCGACGGTGGCGACGGCGGTCGCGGCGGACATATCATCCTGCAGGGCAATGCCCAGCTCTGGACTTTGCTGCACCTGAAGTTCACGCGTCATATCAGGGCGGCAGCCGGCGGAGCGGGTGGCAGGCAAACCAGCACCGGGGCAAATGGCAGCGACGAGATCATAGAGGTGCCCCTCGGAACGATCGCCAGGTTCTCCGATACGGGAACAATGATCTGTGAGGTCACCGGGCATGGCGAAAAGCATGTTTTGCTGGAAGGAGGCCGTGGTGGCCAGGGCAATGTCCATTTTAAATCTTCCACCAACCAAACCCCGCGTTATGCCCAGCCGGGAGAGCCGGGCCGGGAGGAATGGATAACCCTGGAACTGAAGCTGCTGGCTGATGTTGGCCTGGTCGGATTCCCCAATGCCGGTAAATCAACACTGCTGTCGGTGGTCTCCGCCGCCAAACCCGAAATTGCCGACTATCCCTTTACAACCCTGCGCCCCAACCTGGGCATCGTGGCCTGCCGCGACCACCAGTCCTTTGTGATGGCCGACATACCCGGGATCATCGAAGGCGCCCACGAAGGCAAGGGACTCGGCCTACGGTTCCTTCGCCATATCGAAAGAAATTCGTTGCTGCTGTTTATGGTGCCCTGCGACAGCAAGGATATTGCAAATGAGTATAATATCCTGCTCAATGAACTGAAGAAATATAACCCCGAACTGCTCGACAAGAAAAGGATACTGGCGATCACCAAATCTGACCTCCTCGACCGCGAACTGATGGAGGAAATGAAAAGGGAGCTTCCTGATTTACCTTGCCTGTTTATCAGCTCCGTGGCGCAAAAGGGGTTGACGGAATTAAAGGACCTTATCTGGCAAAAACTGAATGAGTAATGTTTTAAACATATTGACCGAATGGGATCAGGCATTGTTCCTGATCCTCAACGGGGCACACAACAATTTTGCAGATTTTTTGATGTGGTGGGCCAGCGATAAGTATATCTGGATACCCCTCTACGCTTTATTCCTTTATCTGCTTTGGAAAAGATATGGAAAAAACATCTGGCTGGTGATGATTTTCGCCGTACTGCTGGTGTTTTTGAGCGATCAGATCTCGGTACATCTGTTTAAGGATGTGTTTCAGCGCCTGCGGCCCTGCCATGAGCCTGCACTCGAAGGCATGGTCCATCTCGTTAATGACAAATGCGGCGGGCGCTTCGGCTTTTATTCATCCCATGCTTCCAATGTCTTTGCCATCGCCGTTTTTGTTATTTTCCTTTCAGGCAGAAACAGAAAATGGCTGGCCCTTCCCATATTGCTCTGGGCCTTGTTTGTCGCATACAGCAGGATTTACCTCGGCGTACATTATCCCGCCGATGTGCTTGCCGGTGCCCTGGCAGGATCCCTGCTGGGATGGATCGTGGCAAGGTTTCTGAAGAATTTACTCCGGAAACCGGCCATCGGCGCGGCAGAAGCTTAAACGGTCAACGTTATTCAGGCACTGACATCGGGGTACGAGGTTCGGGGTAAATTGTTTACTCTGATTTCTCCCCCTCCCTCATCACGTCATTCCTTCAGGCCAATTCCCTATCTTTGCAGCCATGGAGATCCGCCACCGTCAGATCATTACCGCTTCATGGGTCAGCATTGCAGGAAATGCCTTGCTTTCGGTGATGAAGATCACGGTTGGGCTGCTTGCGGGCAGCATGGCCGTAGTGGCCGATGGCATCGATTCGGCCGGCGACATCCTCACTTCGGTCATCACCCTCATCACGGCCCATGTGATGACCCGCCCCCCCGACATCAGGTATCCATACGGTTACGAACGCGCCGACTCCATTGCCTCCAAAGCGCTTTCATTCGTGATATTTTTTGCTGGTGCCCAGCTTGCCATCACAACGGTTACACGGTTGATCGAAGGTGGCCGGGAGGAAGTCCCTGAGATCTTTGCCATATGGGTGATCATTGCCTCCATCCTCGGGAAATTGCTTCTGGCATTATACCAGTTCAGGGTAGGAAAGAAAACGGGCTCATCCATGCTGGTGGCCAATGCGCGAAACATGCAAAGCGACATGCTGATATCACTGGCTGTGCTCACTGGCCTGCTGTTCACTTATGTCTTGAAAATGCCGGTGATCGACACCATAACCGCCCTGGCCGTTTCGTTCTGGATCATGGCCACGGCTGTCAGGATATTTTTCCAGACCAACAGGGATTTGATGGATGGAATGGACAACCCCGAGCTTTATAAAAGGGTCTTTAAACTGGTCACTTCGGTTAATGGCGTTTATAATCCGCACAGGGCCCGCATCCGTAAATCCGGCAATAAGTATATCATCGATATACATATGGAGGTGGATGGAAACACAACGGTTACCGAAGCCCATGAGATCACCAGAGAAGTGGAACGCCTGATCAAGAAAGACATCAGGGATGTATATGACGTGACCGTTCATGTTGAACCTTACGGGAATGTCGAACATGATGAAAAATTCGGGGTGGCCGACGGTGATGTCTGACCCCGGCTTATTGCCTGCTGCTTCCGGCTTCCGGCTTTCATACCCTTTTATTACCCCCGTCAGCGCTTCAGTGCTGCCGCTTTCCGCAAGGGCTTGTTAATAATTCAATGAAAAACAGCCGGGATCCCATCCCGCCCTTAAGGGAATTATATATAATTTTGTTGGGTTGCACATTGTTTGATCTTCATAAAAACGGGCATGATATGATAGTTTTTTACCAGGTCACCCCAAAATCGTATTACGCACTGAAATTGAAGGCTCCCCCCGGAGCCGCCGACCGTGAAAAACTTGGCTGGCTGTTCGGGGATTGTGAGCCGGTGCCGGGGGAGATGTTGTCTGGCAGTTTTATCGGCCCCCGCCGTGAAATGATCACACCATGGAGTACGAATGCCGTTGAGATCACCCGGAATATGGGCATCAGGGGCATTGAACGGATCGAGTTGTTCGTGCTGACCGGTGATGCGGAAGCCTCTTTCGATCCCATGTTGCAGGAACGCTACCAAAACCTTGACCAGGGCCTGTTTACCGTTAGCCGGAAACCCGAACCGGTTACTTTCATACACGACATCAGCGCATACAACAAGAGCGAAGGCCTGGCCCTGAGCGACGACGAGATTGAATACCTCGAAGAGGTCAGCCATAAGATCAGGCGAAAACTCACCGACAGCGAAGTATACGGCTTTGCCCAGGTCAACTCCGAACATTGCCGGCATAAGATCTTCAACGGCACATTCATCATCGATGGAAAGGAAATGGGCGAATCCCTCTTTGCCCTGATCAAGAAAACCGCTAAGGTCAACCCCAACAAGCTGGTGTCGGCATACAAAGACAATGTGGCCTTCGTCCTGGGGCCTGTGGCGGAACAGTTTGCCCCGGCCAGCCAGGATAAGGCAGATTACTTTGAAGTGCGCGACATTCATACGGTTCTTTCACTGAAAGCCGAAACGCATAACTTCCCTACAACAGTGGAGCCTTTTAACGGAGCTTCAACAGGTACGGGCGGTGAGATCCGCGATCGCCTGGCCGGCGGAAAGGCCAGCATCCCCCTGGCAGGTACAGCCGTGTATATGACCGCCTACCCCCGCCTGGCTGAAAACAGGAAATATGAAAGCTATACCCGGCCCAGGCCCTGGCTGTACCAGACACCGGCCGATATACTGGTAAAGGCTTCGAACGGCGCCAGCGATTTTGGGAATAAATTCGGTCAGCCGCTCATCTGCGGCAGCCTGCTAACCTTTGAACATGCTTCTCCTTCAAAAACCTATGGCTATGACAAGGTGATCATGCTGGCCGGCGGTGTGGGCTTTGCCAGGAAAGAAGACAGCGAAAAGGGACTGCCTGAGGCAGGCGACTGCATCGTGGTGCTGGGCGGCGACAATTACCGCATTGGCATGGGCGGCGGGGCGGTGTCGTCCGTCGCCACCGGCGAATACGAAAATGCCATCGAACTGAACGCCGTACAACGTGCGAACCCGGAAATGCAAAAAAGGGTGGCCAATGTGATCAGGGCCATGGCCGAGAGCAAAGATAATCCCATCGTTTCCATCCATGACCATGGCGCCGGCGGACACCTGAATGCACTGTCGGAACTGGTGGCCGAAACGGGCGGACGCATCAGCATTGATAAACTGCCGCTCGGAGACCCGACACTGTCGGCCATGGAGATCATCGGCAACGAATCGCAGGAACGCATGGGACTGGTCATCAAAAAGGAAGATGCCGACCTGCTCGGCGATATCGCCGAAAGGGAAAGGGCACCCATGTATATTGTGGGTGAAGTAACCGGCGACGGGCGTTTTGTATTCGAGGATAAACAAAACAAAAACCCCATCGACCTGGATCTTGAATATCTGTTCGGCAAACCGCCAAAGACAACCATCGAAGACCAAACGGAAGAAAATATCTTTAAAGAACCCGTCTATGATGTTGATAAGCTGGAAGAATACCTCGGGGAACTGCTCGAAATGGAAGCCGTTGCCTGTAAGGACTGGCTGACCAACAAGGTGGACCGCTCGGTGACCGGCCGCGTGGCCATGCAACAGTGTACGGGCCCCATACAGCTTCCGCTGAATAACGTGGCTGTGGTCGCCCTCGACTACAGGGGAGAAAAGGGGATTGCCACATCCATCGGGCATGCCCCGGTAGCCGGGCTGGTGTCGGCTGAAAACGGCCCGGTACTGGCCATTGCGGAGGCGCTGACCAACCTGGTCTGGACACCCCTCAGGGATGGGATCAGGGGAGTGTCGCTCAGTGCCAACTGGATGTGGCCTGCCAAAAACCAGGGTGAAGATGCCCGGCTTTACAAGGCTGTGAAAGCCTGCAGCGACTTTGCCATCAGCCTTGGGATCAACATCCCGACAGGAAAAGACTCCCTGTCGATGACACAAAAGTACCCCGGCGGCGAAAAAGTCCTTGCCCCGGGAACGGTTATCATATCCGCCATGGGCGAATGCAGCGACCTGAAGAAAAGTGTGAGCCCCTTCCTGGCATTGCAATATGATGCGTCCATCATCTATGTTGATTTTTCGGGCGACAAACACTGCCTGGGCGGCAGCAGCTTTGCACAGCTCATTAACTGCCTGGGCAGGAAAACGCCCGAAATTAAAGATGCCGGCTATTTCGCCAGTGCATTCAATGCCATCCAGGAATGTATCGATCGTAAACTGATACTGGCAGGCCATGATATTTCCTCCGGGGGCATGGCAGTAACCCTGCTGGAAATGGCTTTTCCGGTAAACGACATGGGCATGGAGCTGTCGCTCGATGAAATTGGCGAAAAGGACCCCCTTAAACTGCTGTTCAGCGAAAACCCGGGTGTGCTGCTGCAGGTGGCCGACAAGAAAACGGTATGCGGGATCCTGCATGAAGCAGGCATCGCACACCACGTGCTGGGCAAAACATGCAGGGAACTGAAGATTAATCTGAAACACGGGGATCGTCATTACTCCCTCGACATTAACGAATGCCGCCGGCGTTGGTATAAAACATCTTATCTCTTTGAACGCCTGCAAACGGAGCCAGGCCTGGCGCAACAACGTTACTGTAATTATTTCAGGCAAGACCTGCGCTTCGACTTTTGCAAGGACTTTACCGGTAAATTCAGCCAATACGGGATCGATCCGGCCCGGAAATCCGGCAGTGGGGTCAGGGCTGCCATCATCAGGGAGAAGGGCGTGAACGGCGACCGCGAGATGGCCTATTCACTTTACCTTGCCGGCTTCGACGTAAAAGATGTTCATATGACCGACCTCATCTCCGGTGAAGAAACACTGGAGGATGTCAACTTCATCGTGTTTGTGGGAGGCTTCTCCAACAGCGATGTGCTGGGCTCGGCCAGGGGCTGGGCCGGCGCATTCCTGTTCAATCCCAAGGCCAGGGAAACCCTTGAGATGTTCTATTCAAGGAACGACACGCTCAGCCTGGGGATATGCAATGGCTGCCAGTTGATGACAGCCCTCGGGCTGGTATATCCTGAGCATCCCGAAAATCCCCAGATGAAACCGAACCAGTCGGGGAAGTTCGAATCGGCATTCCTCAATGTGAATATCGAAGACAACGAAACCGTGATGTTGCACAGCCTGTCGGGATCCAGGCTTGGGATCTGGGTGGCCCATGGTGAAGGACGTTTTTGCTTCCCCTATTACAGCGACAAATACAATATTCCCGTAACCTATACCTACGAAGAATACCCGGGCAATCCGAATGGTTCCGATTTCAATGCAGCGGCCATCTGTTCCAACGATGGCAGGCACCTGGCCATGATGCCGCATCTCGAAAGGGCCATCTTCCCCTGGCAATGGGCTTATTATCCCGAAAGCAGGCCCAATGATGAGGTCTCCCCATGGATCGAGGCTTTTGTCAATGCACGCAAATGGATTGAAAAAAACAGCTAGGAAAACATGAACAAGATCGTCATGATTACGGGCGCTACCTCGGGTATCGGGGAAGCCTGTGCACATAAATTCGCCGCCGAAAAACATGCTGTCATCATTTCCGGAAGGAGGGAGGAACGCCTTCAGAAGCTTGCTTTAAAACTCAGGAAGGATTATGAAGCACAGATCCTGCCGCTGGTGATCGACCTGCGTAATCGCGATGAAGTGAAAAAGGCCATCCGCGGCTTGCCGGCAGCATGGCAGGAGATTGACGTACTGGTGAACAATGCCGGCCTGGCACTCGGACTCACCGCGTTTCCCGAAGGGGATGAAGACGACTGGGAAACAATGATCGATACCAATGTGAAAGGGCTGCTGTATATGAGCAAGGCCGTTGCCCCCGGCATGATCGCCCGCGGCAGGGGCCATGTCATCAATATAGGATCCGTTGCCGGCCGGGAAGTATACCCGAGAGGTAATGTTTATTGCGCCACCAAACATGCCGTTGGTGCGCTGAGCAAGGCCATGCGAATAGAAATGCTTCCGTACGGTATCAGGGTTACGCTGGTAGCGCCCGGAGCCGTGGAAACGGAGTTCAGTTTAGTGCGTTTCAAAGGCGATAGCGAAAGAGCTCGCCGGGTGTATGAAGGCTATGTGCCCCTTCATCCCGCCGATGTTGCCGAAGTGGTTTATTTTGCCACTACCCTTCCTCCCACTGCCAATATCGATGATGTGCTGGTGATGCCCACGGCGCAGGCCGGTGCGTCGACTTTTCATAAAAAACCGTAGAGCCCGGGGAGCGGGAGCTTCCGCTGCACGGAAGATTGGCCATTTGAATTCTGAATTCTGAAATCTGAAATCTGAACTGTAGCCGGAACGGTCGTTATCAAAAAACTAAGAGAAATTGCTCATTTCCCCGTCCCTCGTCCCGGAGCCTGCCCTGAGCTAAGCGAAGGGTCCCTCGTACCCCTTTTAACCCTTTAACCACCGAGGTTTTGGGGCAGGCCACCGAGTTCTCGGGGCAGGCACTGAAACCATGAAACACTGAAACACTGAAACCACCGAGTCCTCGGGGCAGGCACTGAAATACTGAAACCCACGAGGTCTCGGGGCAGGCACTGAAACACTGAAACCCCTCATCCCCGCTGCTTTCCGCTGCTGTCCTGTGTTTGTCTAGGTGCAGAATTTGCATTGCCGGGTACCTTGTGTATATCTTTGGCTCGCTGATCAGGAAGGCATGTGCGGAAGGGCAGGAGGAGGGAGGCTGTGGCCTCCCGCCCGGTCAGCGCCCCGGGTTCTTTGACAAGTCTGTTGAGAAGAAGAGAAAACCCGATTCTGTAAATTATCATGATAAACGTTCTTTATTATGAACCTGGCAGTTTATATGCCATAGAACGCTTTTATGACAGATTGCTTGACATTGTTTTTTTGTGTCTAATATTATGATTATGACTGAACTCATACAATTCACCTTATTAACAATAACCAATAATCATGAAAACCAAACACATTATTTTTAGTCTTTTGGCTGTATTTGCTTTTGCTTCAGCCTTATTTTTTAATGCTTGCAAGAAAGATGTTGTGAGCGAGCCAATTAAGCAAAGCACTCAAATCTCACAGGAAGAGATGGAGGCTTCGAAGGCGATGAGTGAACATATCAAAGCCTTCAAGCAACGGATGAATTATTGCAAACAAAACCCTTCATTTAAAAGTGGAACATTTTATCTGCCAGATGATGCAGTATTAGAAGTTGAAGCTGCATTAAGCTTCACCTATTGTTTTTCCAATATTGACATTAAGGAACAAGAATTTACCAGCTCCACTCTGATCATGCCACTTGAAAACGGGGAAATTGCTGAAAATGATCTATCCATTTTTCAAGAGGATGTTATTGATGCTTTACAAGGACATATGCTGGCACTAGCCTATCCTGATAAAAAACTAATGGTAGTGGATTTAGAATATACAGGGAATGATGCAAATGGGGATGCAATAGTAGGCATAACTTCAGTGGTAGGAAACCAACAAGAGGTGTTTTTACACGATGATGCCTGGTGGTACGGGCTAGAAGCGGGAACCTGCCAGGGAAACAATGTACCCGAGGATGCCTCCACACAGTTGCAACAGCGAGTTATAGATGAGTTGCTTCCCCCACCCCCCTCAAGTGGAAGATGGTTCTTTACCAACCCTATTTCAATCACTTACTATTATTATCAATATCCGCTCACTCCACAGGGTGAAGACCCCGACAATTATTGTGATTACAGAATATTTTTTGCAGATAATAATCCATCTCAGAATCTGGAAATAACTGATACTGAAAAGTGTTTATCGCATACGGAAATGGTCTTTTATGAAGGACATTACGTTGATCTTGCGATAGATTATGAAAATGCAAATGGTAACAGGAAATTCAAAACATGCATTGTTGAGGATTTTACGAACGGAATGCAAACTAATCCAGATCAAATTGGACATGTTTATACAGTGTCAATTGGATTTCGTTTTGTAGAATATTTCGACGGTGTTGGAGACATTATGAATCCAAACTAATCTAAAAGTATGATAAAACAGTATATATTCTATGTTTTCTATTTTATTGTGTTTCAATCAGCAGCACAAGAAATTGCTTTTGAATTCATTATTGAAAAAGAGAACACAAGGATTTCTACTGGTCAGTTTGCCCAGGATCAGCATAATAATCTGGTAGGGCCTGTTTTGTATGAATATTTCGTGGAAGATACTCTTTTTAGCAGGTATTCACGTATTTATAAAATAAGTGAAGACGGAGATACCAGCAGTGTTTTATTCATTAAACCTGACACTTTGTTTACAGTACAATCTGTATCTGAAGTTAATGATGATAGTGGTGGATATTTACTATGGGCTATATATTATCAACGTGAATTGGGACCTAACAAGCAGATTGAAGTATTTATACGTACAGATTATGACTTAAATATTCTTTGGGAAAGGCATTTCGACTTGGGCTACCACTATGTAGCATCGGGAAGAAAGATGCTTCAAACAAACAAGGACGAGCTATTATTTGCTTGCAACCCAAATGACGTATTTGACATGTATTTGTTGAAACTATCTGCAACGGGTGACAGCCTGGATTTTAGATACTATGAAGGCGATAGCGCAGGCTCGGTTCAAAGCCTGACCTATAATTTTGACTCTACGGGTTTCTTTATACATACCTGGGGAGCATATATTGAACCGGGAACAGTCTTTAATAGCCTGATAGAAATTAATGAAGACCTGGAACAAGTTGATATAAAGTTTTACCCAGACTGGTATGATAGACCGTATGAAACAATTTTATGGCCGGGAAACAACTTTCTATCTGCCGGATATGAGAAGGAGATTAACGGTTCAGCATTTGACAAGTATTTTACGGCATACATACTCGATGAGAATCTGGAAGTAATTGAAAAGAGAAGATTGTCGAGCCCTGATACTGCTTCTAATCCAGCATGGTTCCGCAATATGGATGTGGTTGACAACTCCTTTATTTATGTCGGCGGCTCCTTCGATGGTCATTATCATTCGAGCAATGATACAAGCTGGTTTTATATTGCGATGCTGGATTATAATCTTGACATTATATATGAAAAGTACATAGGTGGTGACATGCATTATTGGTGTGATTGCATCACGGCTACTAATGATGGGGGGGTGTTTATGAGCGGATTATTATTCCCAGTTTATCAAACTCCTATTTTTCACAAAGCCTATCTTGTAAAACTTGATACTACAGATATTCCGCTGTATATAGATAAGCCAGGCCAACTAAAGCTTTACGATGCACTGATCTACCCCAATCCCGGCAATGATCATTTAAATATCAGGACCACCCTAAAAAATGCTTGGTTTGAACTATATGATATTAAAGGGAAACTATTGATTTGCCAGGCTATAAACAAACATATCACAACGATCAACACCGATCATCTGTCTGCGGGGATGTATGTGTATAATATTTGCAACAAAAACAAGGTGTTGCAAACAGGTAAATGGATTAAAAAATAAAAAACATTAAAATATGAAAACAAAAATAATTATAAGTCTTTTTGCCATGTTAATATTTGGCCACACCAGTGTGTATTCACAATGTGTACACTGTCCTGAAAGTAACGACAATGGCGTTAATTCATCGGCAATTGGCTATGGATCGATATCAGAAGGACATTCAGCATTTGCTTCTGGTTATCAAAGTTTCGCTATTGGCAATTATTCCACAGCAATGGGCTCGCATGCCTATGCAGAATCAAGTTTTTCAATCGCTATGGGTAGATGGGTGAAAGCACGAGGCGACGGCTCTATTGTATTTGGAAGAGGGGTTGCCAATGCAGAATTATATCTTGAAAATAACGACGGTCCAAGCTTTATGGTTGGCTTTAACAGCAGCAATCCAACTTTTTATATTTCAAGACCGGCAGAATCGGGCCCGTATTTCGACAAAACCGGCCGAATAGCAATTGGTAACATCAGGAACAGCTCAGGATACTTGGACCCCCAGGCCAAGCTCCACCTTCGCTCCGATGAAGGCGAGAATGCCACGCTATTTATCGAACCCAACAACTGGGCGGGTGGCGAAAAGGCCATGCTTGCCCTTGGTAGCCTCAATTATGGTATTTCGAGTGATGTGAATGCTGGTTTTATCTTCAGATCGAGCGCCGACTATAAGTTCCTTGGTGGCCGCATGGGCATCGGCAATTTTATGTACAACCCGCCCGAAGCAAAACTGCACATCAGAAGCCAGGCCGGTGAAGCTGCCGATATTTACATCGAACCTTACAAGGCCCCTGTTCAGGGTGGAGAAAATTCCTGGCAGGCCAGTTTGTTTCTTGGCGATATGGAGAATGGCATAAGTTGCCGCAGCAACCTGGGAATGGTTTACGGAACAACACAAAACCATCTTTTCCAGGGAGGCAAAGTGGGAATTGGCATAGCAGAGCCGGCGGCCCTGTTCCATGTTGAAGATAACCTGGGATCTTTCAAATATTCAGATGCAAAAGCTATTATTGGTGCCAAAAGCGATCTTGTCTCACTTATATTTCACAACAGCAGCGGTGATTACAGTATCAGCAAAATGGATGATATGCTTGCGTTCATGAATAATGATGGTTTTCAGATGGGCTTGTCTGATACATACGGTCTAACTGTAGATAGACACATTGCTGTTGGTACTATGGCTAACAAAGCTGGTATTTGGCCGGGTGCAGGAATCAATGTGGTGCAGGATGGAACCCTCAACCAAAAATCAGCAGAGTTCATTACAGAAGAAGGCGGACGAATCTTCTTTGTTCCGCGTTTGGGCAATAATGGAAGCTATTGCCCCAGTACTGTAAAAGGTGATGCTGGTATATTTTGGTCAGGCACAACAAATCAAAACAATACTGCTGGCTTTGTTATTGGGCCGCACGACACTGATAACTGGATACATGGACTTAGAATTAACCATGAAGGCAATGTGGCTGTTGGCTTAAGTGAACCAGAGGCAAAACTTCATGTGAACTCACGGATTATGATCAGCGGATGGAATGAGAAAAGTTTTGTTATAAAAACAGAAGCGGGTGATGATGGAGATGAAGTATTCGTTGTTAACTCCAATGGCCGGACATGGATATCGAATAAACTAGAAGCACAGGAAATAGAAGTGAAATCAGTTGTTTCCTGGTCCGACTTTGTTTTTGATGAAAATTATGCTTTGCGTTCTCTTTCCGAAGTAGAAGCATTTATAAACGAAAACAAGCACCTGCCCGATGTTCCCAGCGAGGAGGAAGTCCTTGAAAACGGTATCAATCTGGGGGAAATGGATGCCATATTGCTTCAGAAGATAGAAGAGTTAACTTTGTATGTAATTGAATTGGAGAAAAAAGTTGAAAAGCTGGAAAAAGAGAAAATGCGAGAATAGCTTTACACTGATTTATAAATATGTTTGCATCATCTGTTCAAAACTTTTGAGCAACCTAACTAAGGCAAAGGGGTTTATGAGAATTTGGAAAATATTATTCATGACACTTGTTTTAATATTACTGACTGATTTATCATCTGCACAGAAAACAGGGCCTGTTTTTTTAGACAAAAAACACCAACATAGCATATCAGCTGAAGTACTGGCTTTTTCATATTCCTATGCCCACAGGTTTAAATGCAATGTTGTTTTTGGGGTAAGTGCTACTAATGGTTTCAGCTTCCAGGTTTTGCTTGCGAGCAGTCCCATTCAAAATAGCAGTGATCCTGATGAGTACGATAAACCTTACGAGTATCATTTTGAGTTCTTAAAATTTCAGTTTTTCTATCGTTTCGCAATATCGAATCGTTTTTATATTGACTGGGGACCTTTCGTTTCAATTCCAAGCCCCATGGACGATCCTAGCTGGGGAAACCCTTCTCTTGTTGGCATTGAAGTTGCACCATATGTTATGGTCTGGAAGTTACATATTGGATTACGGTTTAAAGTTGCTATGAGTTTTGACTCTAATTTTTCATATGGTGAAAAAAAATATTACGCATTATATATTATGCCTTTGGTTATTGGCTTAGGTTTTTAGTTTCAATACGATTAATTAAAAAAATATGAAAAATATACAAATATCTTTTTTACTGCTTTTTATTTCTGCATGTGTTTATCCTCAGTTTTCAAACGACCTTGGAAACTCTTCCAATGTGGATGAAGGTAAGAAGAAAATTCTAAAGGGTGTTCATTTCTGTACGCCCCCACCTTTGTGGAATAAATGGAAATTCGATAATTCAGATCGAAGGTTTAGATTCCGCGCCCATATGTATGATAACTGCTCTTACAATCCAGAGAGCCTGAATAGCACAAATGGATGGAATAAGATTGGAAGAATTAATTTCACAGATAATCCATATCATCATAATAGGTTTAAAATGCACTTGGGCTGGATTTTTAGAGATGATCCAAGTACAGTGCGTTATTCATTATATTATCATAATGATGAAGATGAAGAATTATTTGTTGCCCATAGAATAGATGAAATGAGCTTTAACCCTGATGCAAGCCCATTGGTTGATATGTATCTTGGCCGATGGGTAATAGGCATGATAATTAGCAATTGGTATTCTAGCAATGATGAGACCAAATGCCTTGGAATAAGGGAGGATAATTCTGGTTTATCAGTATTAAAAGATTCATGGATTTCTAAAACATTCTATTTTGGAGGAGATTCAGAAGCACCACATAAAATGGAAATGAGGTTTCATGATCTATGGGTAGATGAGACAGGTTACCAAACAAAGTTTAACAGCAATGATATTATGACATGGAACCTTTCGGAGTTTACCAGCGGAGATGATTTTTCCTACACTGCTGGAAAAGAAATCCATGGTTCCATTGCGGACCCCGGTAGGGTGCAATATCGGTCGAACGATCCGAATAAAGAGCACCAGAAATGCATTATTAAGCCTGGAGCCTCAATTCAATTCACTGCCGGCGAGAGTGTTCATTTACACCCGGGCTTTCATGCTGAACAAGGGTCATATTTCCGGGCTGTACCGGAACCTGTTACAAAAATCAATATTCTCAATGGCCCCAAAGAGATTTATGATCAAATTACTTTTGAGGTAGAAAATGCAAAATTGGCAGAGCTTAGCCTCTATACTGACCAAGGACAGGAAATATTTGTTTGTGGGAAACAAATATTAATGGAACCTTCTTCAAAAATGGCCAGCACCAGCATTGACACCATCTTAACCGAAAATATGTATTATTTGGTAGCATACTTCTATAGTGGAGAGGGAAGCCAAAAAAGATGGGAAGGATGGGTTGATAATTCTAACAAAAGCATGAAGGGGACAGCCAAAGCTTCTGCGAATATTGATCTTTTAGGTTCAAGGGCCGATGAATCCTCCAAATCTTGCATAATCTACCCCAACCCCAACCCAGGTATATTTAATATTGAATTTCAAGAAGAAGATGTATCAACATTCACCGTGGAAGTCTTAAACACCTTGGGAAACACAGTTTTCTACAAGCAAAACATCCCAACCGGCACAATGCAAATTAACCTGGCTTCACAAGCAATAGGGCTCTATTTTGTAAAAGTATATGCAGGTGATCAGGTTTATACCGAGAAGGTGGTTTATCGGTAGTTTTGTTTTGCAGTTGGTTTCCGGCCAGGTTTTGTTTTTGATAAAAATTATTCTTTACTATCTATCGGTATCCCGTATCCCTTCTACCAATCAGGTCTTGAAAAATCCTGGGAGTTGAAATAATTTTGCTTATTCAGGGGAGATGTTGTTTTTTAGTTTCTGCCGGTTCTGCCAGTCCCTTTTTATGAAACAATTTTAGCGGGTTTGCCTGGGAGTGTATCATTCACTGAGTATCCATGGAAAAAACAGCCACGAATGCACGAATGGAAAAAGCATTTTCAGATCTTCGTAGTAGCAAAAAACACAAGCCTTATGCACAAAAGAATAATCCGGTATTCGTGTATTCGTAACCCTTCTACCAACCAGGTCATGAAAAATCCTGGGAGTTGAAATAATTTTGCTTATTCAGGGGAGATGTTGTCTTTTAGCTTCTGCCGGTTCTGCCAGGCCCTTCTTATGAAACAATTTTAGCGGGTTTGCCTGGGAGTGTATCATTCACTGAGTATCCATGGAAAAAACAGCCACGAATGCACGAATGGAAAAAGCATTTTCAGATCTTCGTAGTAGCAAAAAACACAAGCCTTATGCACAAAAGAATAATCCGGTATTCGTGTATTCGTGGCAAACAAAAAAACAATCCCGGCTGAGGTGCACCAACGGGCTGCTTCCGCTGCGCGGAAGATTGGCCATTTGAATTCTGAATTCTGAAATCTGAAATCTGAACTGTAGCCGGAACGGTCGTTATCAAAAAACTAAGAGAAATTGCTCATTTCCCCGTCCCTCGTCCCGGAGCCTGCCCTGAGCTAAGCGAAGGGTCCCTCGTACCCCTTTTAACCCTTTAACTACCGAGTTCTCGGGGCAAGCACTGAAACCCCGAGTAATCGGGGCAGGCACTGAAACACTGAAACACTGAAACACTGAAACACTGTTAATTCGGTGATTCCCCGAGTTCTCGGGACACGCGGTGATTTGTTTAGGTGAGGTACCGGATATCGGGGAAAGTGTTACATGGTTACATGGTTACATGGTTGTGTGTGGGTGTGGGTTTGAGTGAAGTATCTGAATCAGCATAACAGTTTAACCCACGAGGTCTCGGGGCAAGCACTGAAACCCCGAGTAATCGGGGCAGGCACTGAAACACTGAAACACTGAAACACTGAAACACTGAAACACTGAAACACTGAAACACTGAAACACTGAAACACTGAAACACTGAAACACTGAAACACTGAAACCCACGAGGTCTCGGGGCAGGCCACTGAGGTTTCGGGGCCGTGTTCCAGTGTTAAAGGGCTGAATTCGTGAGACTGCCTTTTCATTTCATTTCATTTCATTGTTTCGATATTTTTATTATTATTGTCCGGAAAAATAGTCTGATTAATTATTCAACGGATGGAAGTAAGCAGGATCTTTGATCTGTTACCCTATTACAAAGACAAGTTCGAACCGAAGGATGATGTTATAGCCGGGAAGGAAGACGGTGAATGGGTCAAATACAGCATCGACCGGTATATTGAGATCGTTGACCATCTCAGTTACGGGTTTTTGAAGCTTGGTGTTCAGCCGGGCGATAATATTGCCACCATATCCGATAACCGCCCTGAGTGGAATTTCATCGACATGGCCGTCAGCCGGATTGGTGCGGTACATGTGCCCATATATCCCACCATCAGCGAATCGGATTACAAGTATATACTGAACCACGCCGGGGTAAAGTTCGTTTTTGTGGCAGGGATGGAATTGCTGCGCAAGATCCAGCATATCCTGCCTGAAGTAAAATCGCTGCAGGGCCTTTATACCTTTAAGCATATTGATGATGTAAGCCATTTCGGCGAACTTCTCGGGCTTGGAAAGGAAAACCCCGATCCCGAAGAGGTGAGAAAGCGTGAAAACGCCATCGATCCCCACCATGTGGTTACCATCATTTACACCTCGGGCACTACCGGAATTCCAAAAGGGGTGATGCTGTCGCATCAAAACCTGCTCAGCAATGTTGAAGGGGTTTACAGGATCTTTCCGGTCGACCAGTATTCGCGGGGGCTCAGCTATCTGCCGCTCTGTCATGTATATGAGCGCATGAACATTTACACCTACCATTACCTGGGCGTGTCGATCTATTATGCCGAAAACATGGGTACCATTGGCGATAACATCAGGGAGATATGCCCGCATATCCTTACAACCGTTCCGCGGCTGCTCGAAAAGGTATATGACAAGATCATGACCAAGGGGCGGAAGTTGCGCGGCATTAAGCGCGTACTGTTTTTCTGGGCGGTCAGGCTCGGCCATCAGTACGATTACGGCAGGAAGGATCCTTTTTACAGGCTTCAGTTATCGCTTGCAAATAAGTTGATATTCAGTAAGTGGCGCGATGCCCTGGGCGGGAACATGCGGGTGATCGTTTCGGGCGGAGCGGCCCTTCAGCCGCGCCTGGCAAAGGTGTTCACCGCTGCCCGCATTCCGGTACTGGAAGGATACGGCCTCACCGAAACATCCCCGGTCATTGCCGTCAATACTTTTGAAAAAGGCGGAGCGGCTTTCGGTACAGTTGGAAAGCCACTGGCCAACGTGGAAGTGAAGATTGCCGACGACGGCGAGATCCTGGCACGCGGCCCCAATGTGATGAAAGGCTATTTCAGGGAGCCGGGTATGACTGCCGGGGTGATCAGCAGCGATGGCTGGTTCCATACCGGCGATATCGGAAAACTTGAACCCGCCGGTCACCTGCGCATCACCGGACGCAAAAAGGAGATATTTAAAACTTCGCTGGGAAAATATATCAGCCCGGCGCAGATCGAGAACAGATTTACCGAATCGCCCTTCATCGATGCCCTTATCGTGGTGGGTGAAAATCAGAAATATGCTGCCGCCCTCATCGTCCCCGACTTTGAATATTTGCGAACCTGGTGCCACCTCGAAGGCATACGCTTTACAACCAAAGAGGAAATGGTAAAGGAAAAAGTGGTCAGAGACCGCTTCAAGAAGGAGATCGACCATTTCAACACTTTTTTCGGAAATACCGAAAAAATCATGCGTTTTCATATTCTTGGAAAGGAATGGTCGGTAGAGAACGGTGAGTTAACCGCCAGCCTGAAACTCAGACGAAACCATATCATGGAAAAGTATGCGGATGAGATCAGCGGACTGTTTAACTGAGACCGCAGATAGAAAGTCCTGCCCGGCAGGCCTCTGCAGCACGCAGCAGTATTTTCAGTGCATCAACCTGTAGATCATCTCCCGTAGCAGCTCCCCCTGTGTAGCCGAATCATTGCCCACACCTTTCGATTTCATATCATATTCGCGGAGCAGTGAAATGGCACGGATGGTCCTGTCAATGCCGAATTGCCTGGCTGCAGTCCGGTAATCGCCCACGAAATAGGGGCTGACCGACAGTTCTGCGGCAAGGCTGTTGTTATTGGTTTTGTCCTTAACGGAATGGAAAATCAATATCTTGGTGAAAAACTGGTACAGTAGGGCGATGGTCAGCACAAAAGGATTGGCTTTGGGGTTGGCAGCAAAATATTGACAAATCTGGCTGGCTTTGACCACATCGCCCATCCCCATGGCCTTCTGCAATTCAAAGATGTTAAAGTCTTTGCTGATGCCAATGTTTTCCTGGATGATGCCTGCATCAACGGCTTGACCGGGTTCGAGGTTTAACACCAGCTTGCCCAGTTCGTTCCTGATCCTCGAAAGGTCGTTGCCCAGATGCCCCGTCAGCAAGCGGGCCGCTTCGGGAGTGATGGTATAGCCTTTTTCCCTCAGCTGATCGTTGATCCAGGCCGGTATCTTGCTTTCATACAGCCTGTCGGACTTAAAAACGACCCCGGTCTTCATGATGGTTTTTATCAATGATTTCCGGCTGTCGTAAGCCTTGTGCTTGTAACAGATCACCAGAATGGTTTCCCTGGAAGGATTTCCGGCATAAGTGGTCAGTTCGTCAAGTTTGTCGAGGGCCTGGGCTTCTTTCACAATGACCACCTGGTAATTCGACATCATGGGGAAGCGCCGGGCCGTATCAATGATGCTGCCTGCGCTGGTATCTTTCCCGTACAGGATGGTCTGGTTGAATTCCTTTTGTGCCTCATCAAGCACGTTTTCTTCGATATGATCGGAAATTACATCAATAAAGAATTCTTCCTCCCCGTGAAGAAAATATACAGGCTTGTAAATTTTTTTACTCAGGTCGCGGAGAATATCCTCAAATTTCATACGTCATCCCCTTCCTCGAAATAGTCAAAATACAGGTGCTTTACCGTAATGCCTTTATTGATGAGCATTTTGAGGGATGAAACTCCTATTTTCAGGTGTTCTTCGGTAAAGAGGTCGGTTACATTGTCATCGCTTTCGGTGGTTTTGATGCCGCTGGAGATCATGGGCTGGTCTGATACCAGCAGCAGGGCGCCCGAGGGGATCTCGTTCCTGAAACCCACAATGAATATGGTGGCCGTTTCCATATCGATGGCCATGCTGCGTGTTCTTCTCAGGTGTTCCTTAAAATCATCATCGTATTCCCAAACCCGGCGGTTGGTAGTATATACCGTGCCGGTCCAGTAGTCCCGGTTGAAATTCCGTATGGTGGTTGAAACGGCTTTTTGCAGGTTAAAGGCCGGGAGTGCGGGAACCGACTTATGCATGTAGTCGTCGGATGTGCCTTCACCGCGTATGGCTGCGATGGGCAATATCAGGTCGCCTACGTCATTCTTTTTCTTCAATCCGCCACATTTGCCAAGGAACAGTACCGCTTTGGGTTTGGTGGCGCTGAGCAGGTCCATGATGGTGGCTGCATTGGCGCTGCCTATGCCGAAATTTATGATGCTGATGTCGTCTTTTGTGGCGCAGGGCATGGGTCTTTCCTTTCCCTTTACCTCAACATCATTCATTTTGGCAAATAATTCAACATAACGGTTGAAGTTTGTCAAAAGGATGTATTCACCAAAGTTTTCAAGCTTTTCACCGGTATAGCGGGGAAGCCAGTTCTGAACAATTTCCTCTTTTGTTTTCATGATCCCGATTTAATCCGCCTTCGCGTTCGCACCGGCGGACGTGAAGGGTGTGGTTTGTTTTTCCGATGTCATGCATCAGAAACCTGTATCCGGGCTTGTGCCCCGGGCTTGATGCCATTTATTGCAAAAATACGGCATTTATGCCAGTTGACGGGTCATGCAGGGAAGAAATACCTCAGGCAAAAAAAAAGTTCGGAAAAAAGTGCGACTTTTTCGCTTTTTGGGTATTAACCTATACGGGTTGGGAGGTATTTCTTCCGGATGACTCCGGCAAAAAGGAGAGGGTGCGCCAATGCAGGCGTAGAGCATGGGTGGCCCTCAGGTGTAAGGGATGGGTGGCAGCGCAGCTGCGGCGGCCTGCCTTCCCGGAAGATGCCGGCCGGATCATTTACCTTCGTTTTACCGGCAGCAGATGAATCGTGGCGCAGGCCCGGCACTGTTGCCGGTTTTTTCATGACCGACTCCAATGCAATGCCCGAAGTGTTTGTATTCATGCTAATTATGGCACTGCCTCAACAACAAGCTGCATGCTGTCGTCCGCCAGGGGATTCCTGTTAAAATCCCCGAACATACGGATGCTGCCGTATCCCGCAACGGACAACAGCCCGTGCAATTCGGCCCGGCGCAGGGGAAGGAGGGGGGCAACATTCCTGACCACATGCCCGTTGCTTTTTACAGTGAGTATGGTCTCAAAATCAAGGGTGTTTGTGCGGGCATGGTAATAATAATTCCGGATGAACTTAATCGTATCATTTTCAATGGTGGGCAGGCCGCCATGCTTATTATCGATGATGTTGTCGTAGTGGATGATCTGCAACAGGAGCTTGCCTCCCGGCTCCAGCAGCCTGCGTGCCTGCTCAAGGAAGGAATGCACCTCCCCGGTTGAGGCCAGGTGTACCAGGGTGTTGCCCATGCAAAGGATGCCGTGGCAAACTTTGCATGGAAGGCTGCCGGTATCGAGCATCCCGGCCTGTATGAAAAGAAGGTTGCGAAAACTTTTACCCGCCTTTTCACGTGCCACAGCCAGCATGCTGCCGTCGGGATCGGCGCCGATCACCCTGGCGAAAATGGGAGCCAGGGCCATGCAGAGGTTTCCGGTGCCGCATCCCATATCAAGCAGGGTCTTTTCAGCCTTCTCCCCGAAACTATCTTCAACAAAGCCTGCCATGGCCGGGTTCAGCGGGAAGATGAAGTCGTAATAATTGGCTATGCTCCGGTAAAATGCCATATATGCAAAGTTATGATTGTTTTGATGGCTGACGGCCGGTAGCGGGAAAAACTTTTATTTTTACCTGCAGGTAACATTTCCACAACAAATAAGTATAAGTTACTTAAGGTATGCGGTATTATGGCTAAGTTCCCTTTTTACAAGCAGCTTGATGCCATGGATTGCGGCCCCAGTTGCCTGCGGATGATCGCAAAGCACTATGGCCGTAATTACTCGGTACAAACCCTTCGTGAGCGGAGCTTTATCACCCGCGAAGGTGTTTCACTGCTTGGAACCAGCGATGCCGCCGAATCGATCGGCTTTCGTACCATGGGTGTAAGACTGGGCCTCGACCAGCTGGCAAAGGAATCGCCCCTGCCGTGTATCGCACACTGGAAGCAAAAACATTTCGTGGTCATTTACCGCATCACCCGGAAACATGTTTATGTGGCCGACCCGGCTCATGGCCTGATCAGGTACGGACGCCAGGATTTCCTGGCACAATGGGCCAGCACCAAAAGCGAGGGTGAACCCCAGGGCATATGCCTGCTGCTGGAACCCACGCCCGACTTTTACCGTCAGGAAGGAGAGCAGCAGAACAAGAAAACATTCGGCTTTCTTTTCTCATACCTGAAACCTTACGGAAAGTTCATTACCCAACTGGTCCTCGGCATGTTCCTGGGTGCCCTGCTCCAGCTTATCTTTCCCTTCCTTACACAGGCCATCGTCGACATTGGTATTGCCAACCAGGACCTGGGCTTTATCACACTTATCCTCATTGCCCAGCTTGTGCTGTTTATCAGCCAGGCCTCGGTCGAATTCATCCGGAGCTGGATACTGCTGCATATCAGCACCCGCGTAAACATATCCCTGATCTCCGACTTCCTGATCAAGCTCATGAAATTGCCCATCGGCTTTTTCGACAGCAAGATGATCGGCGACCTTATGCAACGCATAGGCGACCACACTCGTATCGAGAACTTCCTGACGGTTTCATCGCTCAGCATACTTTTTTCAATGGTCACGCTTCTTATATTCAGTGTGGTGTTGGCCATATACAGCCTCAAGATACTGCTCATCTTCCTGCTGGGCAGCGGTCTGTATATTGCCTGGGTGTTGCTGTTCATGAAGAAACGACGTGAAGTGGACCATAAGCGTTTTGCCCAGATGGCCGATAACCAGAGCAACCTCATACAGCTCATCACCGGGATGCAGGAAATCAAACTCAATAATTGCGAAAGGCAGAAACGCTGGGACTGGGAGAAGATACAGGCCAGGCTCTTTAAGATCAATATCAGGGGACTGGCCCTGAACCAGTACCAGCAGGCCGGTGCGGTATTTTTCAATCAAACAAAGAATATTCTTATCATATTCGTAGCCGCCGACTCGGTGGTCAGGGGCGACATGACCCTGGGGATGATGATGGCCGTGCAATACATCATCGGGCAATTGAACAGCCCCATCGACCAGATGATCACCTTCTTCCGCTCGGCACAGGATGCCAAGATAAGCCTTGAAAGGCTTGGGGAGATCCATCAGAAGGATGAAGAAGAGATGCCCGGCGAATCCAGGGTAGCCTCACTACCGGCTAAAAAAACCATCGAGGTCAGGAACCTGACTTTTCGGTATGCCGGCCCGCACTCCGAAGCCGTACTGAAGAATCTGAATTTTGAAATCCCTGAAAAGAAGCTGACAGCTATTGTGGGGGCAAGCGGAAGCGGAAAAACAACGCTGGTGAAAATGCTGCTGGGCTTTTATCCGCCGGAAAAAGGCGAGGTGCTGGTAGGATCCATGAATATCAAAAATATCAATGGCAGGTTCTGGCGGCAACAGTGTGGCGCTGTGATGCAGGATGGATTTATCTTTTCCGACAGCATTGCCCGGAACATCGCCGTAGGCGATGACCATATCGACCGGGAAAAACTATTGCATGCCGTGCATGTGGCCAATATCCGGGACTTTGTCGAATCACTGCCGCTGGCATATAACACCAGGATCGGGCAGGAAGGCACCGGGCTCAGCCAGGGACAGAAACAACGCATCCTCATTGCCAGGGCTGTATACAAAAACCCGGAATTCCTCTTTTTCGATGAGGCTACCAACGCCCTCGATGCCAACAATGAAAAGGAGATCATGGAAAAACTCAACGAGTTTTTCGAGGGAAAAACGGCCGTAGTGGTGGCACACCGTTTGAGTACGGTTACACATGCAGACCAGATCATCGTGCTGGAAAAGGGCGAACTGATCGAGAAAGGCACCCACGACGAATTGACAAAACTGAAGGGTGCATATTATAAACTGATAAGGAATCAACTTGAGCTGGGCGGATAAGCAGCGATGAAACGTCATGGCAAAGGATACACAAAATAAAAGGATCGAATTCCGCAGTGAACCTGTCCAGGAAATACTGGGCAGCGTGCCTTCCTGGATCATCAGGTGGGGCACCCTGCTGTTTTTTACGATCGTTGCCTTGCTGCTAGCAGGAAGCTGGTTCTTCAAATACCCGGAGGTAGTGCCCAATCTCGATATTGAGCTGGTAACCACGCAGCCGCCCGCCGATGTGGTGGCCCGTTCAACCGGGAAGATCGAACATTTCTTTATTTCAGACAAACAGCAGCTCAGCCGTGGCGACAGCATTGCCGTGATCGAGAATCCTGCCCGCTTCGAGGACATTTTCAGCCTGAAGGAAGCCCTGCGTCGTTTCAGGACGCTGCTCAACGAAAATGAATTTGATGATATCACGGCTTTTGTCTTCGACGACAATTACCGCCTGGGGGAGGTACAGGAAGAATATGCAGGGTTCCTGAAGGATTTTCTCGACCTGAAGAACTTCATTGAACTGGATTACCACAATAAGAAGATTGCCACCATCGAACAACAGATCAATGATTATAACCTGTATTATAATTATCTCTATACCCAAAAGCAAACCCTGGAAGAAGACCTGCAACTGGAAAACAAGAATTACAGCCGTTTTGAGTCGCTCTACGACAGTAATGCCATCTCTACGGCCGAGCTTGAAAATGCCCGCAGCGCTTTGCTGCAAAAACAGCATGTTTTTGAGGGTGCACGCACAAGCCTGGCCAATACCCAGATCAGGATAAACGAACTGGGGAGCGAGATCATTGAGTTGCGTTTGCAGTACGAACAGCGGATCAACGAAATGAAACTTGCCATGCGCAAATCGTTTAACAGGCTCAATGCCGCCCTCATGCAGTGGACGCAGGATTACCTCATTGTTGCCCCCATCAACGGGCAGGTGACTTTCAATAAGTTCTGGACCGTAAATCAGAACATCAATGCCGGTGAGAAGATCATCAGCATCGTCCCTGCCGATTCGTCAGGCATTATCGGGAAGCTTACCATGCCCGTGTACCGTTCGGGAAAGGTCAGGCCCGGGCAGAAGGTAAACATCCGCTTTGATAATTATCCCTACATGGAGTTCGGGATGGTGAGCGGTTACGTTGAAAAGATTTCCGTTGTGCCCGCCGACAATACCTATTCTGTTGATGTTTCCTTTCCCAACGGGCTGAGAACCAACTATCAGATTGACCTTCCCTTTGTGCAGATGATGAGAGGGAAGGCCGAGATCGTGACCCAGGACAGCCGTTTCCTGGAACGCATCATCAGACCGATACGGTCACTTATTAAAAACCGCTCCATGCGGTCGATGGAGGAACGAGATGCCGGATGATCCCATGCAGCAACTGAACCTGCCGGCTTATGGCTGCCGCCTGAAGGAAGAAGACGGGCACTTCCTGATCTTCGACGAAGTCAGAAGGAAATATGTTGCCCTGACTCCGGAAGAATGGGTGAGGCAGCATTTTATCCATTACCTGCTTGACCATAAGCAGGTGCCGGCCGGCTTGCTCGTGCTGGAAAAAAAACTGGTGATGAATACCATGACCCGGCGTCCCGACATCCTGGTGCATGACCGTGGCGGCAGGCCCTGGATGATCGTTGAATGTAAATCACCTGCAATCAGGATATCACAGGAAACCTTCGATCAGGTGGCCAGGTACAACTCGGTGCTCAAAGTGCCATACATTGTTGTTACCAACGGGATGCTGCACTTCTGCTGCCAGATGGACTACCAGCGGAAAACGTACCGTTTTACGGAAGATATCCCGGTCTATCCCGCCACGGCACCCTGACGGCTCTTTGCACGGATCCCGGAACCGGGATCAATACATGTCGCGACAGCTCAAATGATAATTAAGCAGCATACAGTATTTAATAAAAAATTTGTCTTGTAAAGACCCTGTTCAAAAAAAGTTTTAACTTTGCCTGTATCCCAAAACAAAATGTAAATGAAAAGAATCATTATCCAGATCGCCCTGTTCATCGTGATCATCATCCTGGCTTACTTCGTTTATCAAAGCATTAACAAGCCGTTGGTCTTTAATGCGAAAAAGGCTGAGAGGGAAGCCCTGGTGATCCAGGACCTGAAAGATATCCGCAGTGTGCAGCAGGTATATAAGCAGATCAACAATGAATATGCCGCCAGTTTCGACACCTTGTTGCTTTTCCTGCGTGAGGGGCAGATCCCCATCGTAAAACGGATCCCCGATCCGGACGATACAACCTTTACCAAGACCATTAACGACACCATTGGCCTTACCAGTGTGGCAGACTCCCTCTTCAGACACAGGCATCACTTCATTCTCGACTCACTTCCCTATATTCCGGGCGCCGGGGAAATGTATAAGCTCGATGCCGGTGAAGTGGAAAGAGGCGGTTTGCGCGTGCAGGTATTTGAAGCTTCTGCACATTACAATGAGATATTGAAGGGACTTAACAGGCAAATGGTTGTGAACCTGATCAAGGCCCGGAAAGATATCGACAAATATCCCGGCCTTAAGGTGGGTTCGATGGAGGAACCGTCGACCGACGGCAACTGGGAGTAACCACTGAGCCTTGTTTATGGCTGATAGTTTAAAAGCGATCCATACCTTTTCAGATCCGGGCTTCGACAGGCAGCGTTTTTATGAACAGGAACTGGTATTGTGCCTGGGCCCCGACGGGTTTGCATTCTGTATTCTCGACCTGAACACAAACAAGTTTTGCCATCTGGAGGCTTTCAGCCTCTCAGGTACTGAAAGGAAAGTAATAGTGCCGGGGGAAGAGCAAAAATATGATCTGCCATGGCTCCGGCGGCTTTTTGAAAATGAGCTGGCCTGGCTTACGAATCCCTACAGCAAGGTGCGACTGGTATGCCGTTCGGGAAAATCAACCCTGGTTCCCGGGGCCCTTTTCAGCGAAGAGGAACGGGCAGTGATCTATAATTTTAATATGGCCGGCGGACCTTATGAAAGCAGCTCCGTGTATCATGATTTTATCAGCAGTGCCGACGCCTGTGCCATCTATTACCTGCCACCCGATCTGAAACAGTGGTTGCAAAAACTATTCCCCGAAGCCAGGATCTTTCACCATGCCACCATCCTTATTCAAAGCCTTGTTCAAAAATACAGTAACCTGGAGAATAAAAACCTGCTCTTTGTCAATACAAGCGCCACGGGAATTGAGGTGCTGCAGATCCTCAATAAAAAGCCGGGATACTGCAATTCCTTTACATACAATACAGCCGAGGATTATTTGTATTACCTGATCTTCGTGGTGGAACAACTGCAACTGAACCCCGAAACCATTGAGCTGATGATGCTGGGCGAGGTCGACAGGCATTCATCCCTCTCCGAAATGGTCCATAAATACATACGTAATGTGAGTTTCATGGAACGTAACAGCGACTTCAGGTACAGTTTTGTTTTTGACCGGATGCCGGGGCATTATTATTATACATTGTTTAACGCTTCGTTGTGCGAATAATCGGCGGATCCCACAAGGGCCGGAGGATCTTGGCTCCGGGCAACCTCCCTGTCAGGCCTACAACCGATATGGCAAAGGAAGCACTCTTCAATATTCTGAATAATCATTATGATTTTGAGGGCCTGATGGTACTGGACCTTTTTGCAGGTATTGGCAGCATATCATACGAATTTGCTTCAAGGGGCGCGGCCGAAGTGCACAGCATCGAACTGGATGCCCGCTGTGCCGCTTTCATCAGTCAAACGGCCCGTAAGATCGGTCTTGAAAACCTGTTTGTTGTCAGGGCCAACGCTTTCACCTTCCTCGAACGAACCGGCCGGAAGTTCGACATCATCTTTGCCGATCCTCCTTACGATATGGATGGGGCTGCAGACATCCCCGCCCTGGTTTTCAGCCGCCAACTTCTCAGGGATGAGGGCTGGCTTGTCATTGAGCATCCGGCGGGAATGGATCTGGGTTGTGATGAACACCTCGATCAGCAGCGGAAATACGGCAAGGTAAACTTTAGCATGTTTTCCTGAACAGAAAAAAAACCGCCCCTGTATCAGGAGCGGCCGTGCATTTTTTCTTATTGCCGGGTATCAATACTCGTCTTCGTGGAAAAAGAAATCTTCTTTTGTGGGATAATCCGGCCAGATATCCTCAATGCTGTCATATACCTCTCCTTCGTCCTCTATCTCCCTGAGGTTTTCAATCACTTCATCCGGGGCGCCCGATCTGATACTGAAATCAATCAGTTCTTCCTTGGTGGCCGGCCAGGGTGCATCCTCCAGTTTCGAAGCTAATTCAAGTGTCCAGTACATATATTTGGGTGAGTTTAAATTTTTGCAAAAATAATTTATTTTCTGTAAAAGTCAAGTTAAATTTTAACCTGCCAGAATATGCATCAAACTCTTGGTATCCAAGGTGTTTCAGTTGCACCCAGGTCTTTGGATATCTTTCGCGCCAGTACAAAGAGGTAGTCGGATAAACGGTTCAGATAACGGATATTGAGCGGGTCGACTGACTGCAGTTCGGCCAGCCGGATGGTGATTCGTTCCGCCCTGCGGCAAACACAACGGGCAACATGGCAGAAAGATACGGCCACATGCCCGCCCGGAAGGATGAAGTTTGCAAGGGGCTCAAGGCCGGTGTTCATCTGGTCAATCGCCTCTTCGAGCCTGGTCACATCCGAATCAGACAAGGCGGGCAGCGGCCTGGTCAGTTTCGTTTCAGGATCATGTGCCAATTGTGATTCAAGGGTGAAAAGGCGATCCTGTATTTCAATCAGGAGTTCTCTGGCGGAAGTGTCAATGTTATGGTCACGGATCAGGCCGATAAAAGAATTCAACTCATCAACAGTACCATAGGCTTCTATGCGCGGATGATACTTCGGTACGCGCGTGCCCCCGATCAGGGATGTCTGGCCTTTGTCGCCGGTCCTGGTGTATATCTTGAATTCCCCGCTCATGCGCTTACTTTAAGGTCTGGTGATCAAGGTAGTAACTGATGGTGCGAACATTGGGGTTTATCTCGTCCGAAGCGATCTCGCCGTCGAGAAGCCTGATGATACGGTGGGCATGCTGGGCAATATCTTCTTCGTGCGTCACAACGATAATGGTGTTGCCCTGCCTGTGGATCTCTTCCAGTAATCCCATGATCTCGATGGATGTCTTGGAATCTAGATTTCCGGTAGGTTCATCGGCAAGGATGATGGAAGGCTGGTTGACCAAAGCCCTGGCAACGGCAACCCGTTGGCGTTGCCCGCCCGATAATTCATTGGGCTTGTGCATCATCCTGTCGGTTAACTGTACGTCGTCCAGCGCCTTTTTCGCCATCTCGAGCCGGCGTGCCTTGTTCATCCCTGCGTAAATAAGCGGAAGGGTTACGTTTTCAAGTGCCGTAGATCGCGGCAGTAGATTGAAGGTTTGGAAGATGAACCCGATTTCCTTGTTGCGTATCTCGGCCAGCTGGTTGTCGTTAAGCTGGCTCACATCTTTGCCGTTCAGGAAATAATTCCCGCTGGTGGGTGTGTCCAAACATCCCAGCAGGTTCATGAGGGTGGACTTGCCTGAACCGCTGGGCCCCATCAGGGCTACAAATTCATTGCGGTGAATGCTCAGGGAAATGGAACGGAGTGCCTTCACCGTTTCAGAACCCACGATGAAATGACGGGCTATCTCATTCAGTTTGATCACGACATCGCTCATAGGTATGTGCTTTGGTGCAAATGTAACAAATATTCGGTCTTTATGTTTTGATGCAGGCAGTTTGCTTTGGTTTACTTCACAACAAGTCTGACCTGGCCTGCCTGCCGGCTGCGTCAGAACCTCAAAATATGGTTTTCACGGGCAATATCATTACGGAACATCAGGATGCCCATCCTGAACAGGTCGATCGAAACACTTACCTCCTCACTGTTCCTGATGACATTCCACGCATGAAGCATTCCTGCCGACCAGTGAATATCATCGATCACCACCATGCTTCCTTCGTGCAGTTTTGGGAGTATCTTCATAAAATAACCGATGGTTGGCTCTTTCCGGTGGTTCCCGTCGATGAGCACAAAATCGATCCTGTCAAATTTCTCAAGGGCCGCACCCAGGTGATGGTCGAAATTTCCCGTCATCACCTCGATCTTGCCATACCCTGCTTTAAGGAAACTCTCCATGGCTTTTTCAGCGATCACGGCACAGCCTTCCATGGTCACGATCCTGCTCCCCGGAGCGGCGGCGGCCATGTAAAGCGTGCTGATGCCCATAGCTGTCCCGATCTCAAGGATATTGGCCGGTCCCGAATGTTTAACCAGGCGGTATAAAAGCCGGCACAGGCGCGGGTTCATCGACGACTTCCGGGTTATGGCATTTACCCGCCTGAACCGTGTCCTGTAGACATAACCGGCCGCAGCGGCGCCAAAATCCGTGGTCTCGATCAGGCTCTTTTGCCTGAGCAATGAGGTCCGGCGCGTTTCAATCTGGCGGAATGCCTCACCGGCATCCCCGCCAAGGATCACCTTCGTGTAAAATTCGAAGACGGATGGAGAGTGTACACCGAATTTCGATGATGCCCGCAGGAGGTAACGCATGTATTGCCCCGTCGACCAGATTTTTCGTATCATTCTATTGAAAGGCCAGTTTGCTGAAGAAAAAGATGGTGCGGTTTCCGTCGGCCAGGCGGTTGTTCCTGATCTTCTGGTAGCCATAGCTGACAAAATACCGTCCGTACCACGGGATTGTCTTCCCGCCGAGGTCTTCCATCAACTTGTCGCCCCTGTATTTTTGCTCAAGGTTCAGGCTTTGCAGACTTCCGCTGCCCTCATCAACCCCGATGACCTTGTAATATAAACGGTTGGCATTGTAATAAAAAACGGCCAGCTCATCATGGCTTGCAAAATGGCCAAGATGCTTTTCAAGTTCAAACCTGAGAATGTTGGTCATTTCAAGGCCACTGTTCCAGACCATTTCACCTGCCGGCGAAAAACAGGCTGCAATGCCTGAGAAATATTTATAACCGTCAAAAACAGTATAGGTTTGCGGGATGGGTCTGCCGTAATAATCATAGTACATATTCGTTACGGTACGGTATTCGGGATAATAGGCTTCTGAAAGCAATACCACGTCACCGTTCAGGGATATCGTTTCGTGCAGAAGTAACTGATAGTCGAGTGAATATTCACCATCGCTGCTTTTCTGTTTTTCAGCTTTCCTCCTGAATTCTGCCAGTGCACGGGTACTCATGGCACTGTACATCTCTTCAAATTCAAGAAAATTATAGTAATTGATATACTTTTGATCATTGTCTGCAAACTGGCAGATAAAATAGCCGGCCGATTCGGAAACGGAACCTTCATCCGGATCGGAAATGCGCGATGCCTGGTGATGGTATGTGCCTGTAATGAGCAGGGTGTCACCTCCCGGACAGGCCACCCTGGCTTCGTTGAGCACTTTGTTTTCGATAACGGGATTGACCCGGAAAGTGTTCAGGATATCACCCTCGCTGTCCATTTTCAAAACAAGGATCGTATTTTGTTTTTTGCCCAGGTAATTGCCCAGGACAACAAAAAAATGGTTCTTATTCCCATCGTAGTGCAGGTCTTGTATAATATTGAGCCCTTCAATTTCGGGATGGACTTTTTCTATGCTTAGCGTATGCAGGTCCACCAGCAGTATCTCCGGTTCGTACGAGTCATTGTTAAGGGCCACGATGCCTTGTCCGTTCGCGCTTTTGAAACCATGAAAAACCGGTTTCCCTTTGACGGTTTCGCTGCTGATGGAAAATGTATTTTTCTTGTTGCTGAGCTTGACTATCTGAAGGTTATGAATGAGTTTTGTTCGGTCGGGGTTAATAAAGAGCAGCCATGTGTGTTGTCCGTCATAAGTATGTCCGCTGAATTTACATCCCATGAGCAGTGCGGTGTCGGCAATCCATTGCTGCTGCAGTTTTTTATCGTAAAAGGCAAAATACCATCTGTGCGTGCCGGCTTCGCTGCCTTTCTCATTGCTTTCGTAAAACACCAGCAACCCATTTTCCCCGCAGGTAACAAGGTTGTAGTCTTCCATGTTCAGGTTGGCATTGAGTTCAACCCGCAATGCATTCCTGTTTTGTGCGTTCAGGGAGGTAACCAGCAGTATGCTGAGTAAAAGTAAGAAGATGTAACGAAATATTTTTTTCATGCCGCCGGATCGGAAAAAGCATTCACAATAATAACAATTTTTTGCGGCAAATATTTGATCTAAATAAAAAAAGGCCCCGGTCTGTCGTTACCCGGGGCCTTTTGCTCATATGGGGCAGGGCTTAGGGGCCTATTCAACCATCAGTTTGCGAACGCTTGCCTGTCCGTTCGTGTCAAGGAAGTGAAGCAGGTAGATCCCTTTGGGCAATCCGGCAAGGTCAATGCTGGCGGAACCGCTGAAGTTGACTTCTTTCCCTACTTCCGTGCCGAGCAGCGTATACAGTTTCACCCGTATCCTGTCTTCTGTGCCGGCAGCGATAAAGACTTTTTCCTTTGCCGGATTCGGGAATACGTGCAATTCTGCCGAAAATCCGCTGGCTTCGTCAATACCTACCACTTCAACCCCGGTAAGCAGTATCTCATCCACTTCCCATGTTGCAGACTCCAGGTTTGTGGAGGTAAATTTGTAGGCAACATAAACGGCTTCACCTTCGAACATCGACACATCGATTTCGCCGCTGGGTGTCCATGCCCAGCCACCGGGCGACATTTGCCAGTTCAGTGTGGTCCAGTTGGCCGAAAGCGGGTCTGCACCGTCAAAATCTGTCGAGATCAGCACTTCAAGCGCAGGGCCGTTATAATTGGTGGCTGTTTGGAACGACAGCACCTCGGAGGTATAGCCGTCGAAATTCATGGGGGGTGAGATCAGCCAGTCTTCGTTGGCATAGGATTGCCCGTCATAGCCGCTCATTTTGGCACAGGCCGAGCCGTCTACGCCATGAATGGGGTCAATCTCCCATTCCTGCTGTCCGGCAATGCTGATACGATCCCAGTTGCCCCAGCCGTTTTCAAAGTCCTGGGCTTCGATCACGCTGATATCGGCCGTTGTTGCACTTGCCTCCGGTGCCTCACCGTCATTTTTATAGTCGATGTTTGCCCCGGCGTTGGTATAGGGATAAATGGCAAAATAATAGGTAGTGTTGTTCGGCAGGCCGCTGAAAACACATTCTTCGGTACCATAGGCAATGTTGAGTGCAGCCGTGCCGTCCGAAAGGTCCGGGTCGTCGGCAATGGGCACGCCGTCGACGGGTGGGCTGATATTGTCGGTATCACTGCCAATGACGACATAGGCACCTGGCAGTTGTCCGCCCGTTGCGTCTGTCCAGCTAAGCCGGATGGCCGCGCCCAGCGAGGCGGCTTCGAAATCTTCCGGGTAATTGTCGGGCTCTTCCTGCAGGCCGCCGGCAATGACCATGACGTTGTCGACTTCCCAGGTAGACGATTCCGAAGTGGTTGAAGTGTATTTAAAGGCAATGTGCACCGATGGGCCGATATATGCCGTCAGGTCTACATTGCCCGAGGCTGTCCAGAGGAATCCACCGCCCGAAAGCGTGCCGCCCAGTGCATCCCAGCTGGCTGCCTGGGGGTTGATGCCATCATAATCGGTTGATGCCAGCACTTCCAGCTCCGGCCCTGCATAGTTCATGGCTGTCATATATGTGAGGGTGGCTGCGGCAAACTCTTCCAGGTCCATGGCCGGGGAGATCAGCCAGTCTTCGTTTTCATTGCTTCCGCCCTCATAACCGCTCATCTTGGCACAGGGCGTTCCGCCCACACCGTATTGCGGATCAATGATCCACTCCTGCGCACCTGTGATGTTCACCGTTTGCCAGGTACCGAAGCCATTGTCAAAATCCTGGTAAAGTACAATGTTGATGTCATCGGTGGTGGCCATGGCTGCAGGGGCCGTGCCATCGGTTTTATAATCAATGTCGGCGGCACCGTTTGTATAGGGGAAGATCTTGAAGTAATAGGGCGTGTTGCCCGCAAGGTTCCCGAAGCTGCAGCTTTCCAGCCCGTAGCCCACATTGAGGGCACCATTGCCGTCCGAAAGGTCGGTGTCGTTGGCAACGGGGATCCCGTCAACGGGTGCAACGATATTGTCTTCGGTGCTGGCCAGCACCAGGTATCCGTTGGGAAGCTGGTCGCCGGTGGCATCGGTCCAGCCCAGGTCAATGGTGATGCCGGAGGCAAGAGCCGTGAAATCTTCTGGATAGTTGGTGGGCTCCGGGGCAATGCCTTCGGCTACGATGCTGAAGTCATCATAATAAACCATCCCGCCGGTGATGTTGTTCTCATGGTATACCCTTACCTCGAACCTGAAGCCGTTGGCGCCTGCAGGTGCTGTCAGGGCAACCGAATAGTGCTGCCATTCAGGGTTATTGGATGAATAGCTTCCCGGACGCAACTCATCGGCGTGGTCGGGCAGCGTTGATGTACCATCGAGCCAGTAGGCCCAGATCCGGGTTTTGGCATCTGTAACATTGTCAAGATAATAATAGCTGATGGTATAGTTAATACCTCCGACAATACCGCCTACATCCTGCTGGAAATCCTGAGTGCCTCCAGATGAGGATGTATGCGCCGCCGACCAGGTGCCGCTGTGGACAGGGCTGGTAGCCTGGCTGATATTTTCCGATTTTGTCCAGTCGGTGGGGTTTTGCGGGTCGTCCCAAAGCTCCAGGTCACCGTTCAGCACAAGGTTTTGCGCCAGAGCGGGTGCCGCGTAGAACATAACCGCTGCGGTCATGATGAGCATAAGGTATCGTTTTTTCATTTCTTTTGATTGTTTAGTGTTGTTAATGATATGATGAATTGGATGTTGCAGGCTGAAAAACCCCGCCAGAAGCTCCCGTGCCTGTGTACGGGAACTTTTGCCGGGGTTTTGTGCCCTTGCTGTTGCTGTTATCTGATGACCAGCTTACTGGTACTGATAGTCCGGCTATCATTATAGTACCGGATGAAGTAGATACCGGATTCAAAGCCTTCGAGGCTGAGACGGGTGCTTCCTTCCGGCAGGATGTCTTCTTTCATCAGTTGTCCGGTCATGGCATAGATGTTCAGGTGAACCGGCATGCCGCTTTTGTTTTCAATATTCAGGTTGCCGTTTGCCGGGTTGGGATAGAAATGAACCGCTCCCTCATCCGAAAACTCACCGATTCCGATAGGCTGCACATCGATATAATCTTCTTTCAGCATGCTGTCGGAACCATAGTCGTTGCTCACGGTGAGCCTGACATCGTAGAACCCGACAGCGGCATAAACGATGGGTTCGGGATTCTGGAGGATGGAGTTGGCAGGTGTGCCTCCTTCAAATTCCCACAGCCATTCGGTGATGGTGCCGGTAGAAAGGTCGGTGAAGTTGACTCCCTGGCCGATGGCCGGCATGGTGGCGTCTGCCTCGAAGTTTGCCACGGGAGCAAAGTCAACCGAGATAAAATCTGTTTTGGTCGTGATGGCAGTCTGGCCGTAGTCATTTTCCACTTCCAGGGTCACGTCGTAGCTTCCCTGCGTATCGTAGAGGATGCCGGTTGGGTTTTGCTCGGTTGAAGTGCCGGGTGTGCCGCCTTCAAAGGTCCAGTTCCACGCTATGATGGTGCCTCCGGTAGAGAGGTCGGTAAAGTCGGCGGTGCCTCCCACTTCGATGGTGGTGTCGTCGGCCGTGAAGTCGGCAGTGGGGAAGATGATGTCGCATCCGGCCATCGGTGTGGCCCAGATGGTGTCGCCGGCACCATTGATGACTGCAAATTCGGTGGAGGCCGTCCAGTGGTCGGGAATGCCGTTATCCAGGTCCGGGTTGCAGAAGGTCAGCGAAGGGCCAAAGCCGTCGGGCAGGGTCGGCCAGGGGGCTACATCGTCGTACCTTACGGAATCGACCAGGAAACCAAGCCCATCGACAATGTGAATGAGCTCGCCCGAATTGCTCAGGGCTCCGCTTGTCCACTGGTAGGCATTAATGCCGAATGTATTCAGCATGGCCATAGAGTCGACGGCTACCACAAAGTATTCGCCGGGGTTCAGCACCACCGAAGGGAATGTATAAACCACACCTGCTGCGAATTCAAAGCCACCGAGGTCAACGGCATTGCCGCCGTTGTTGTAAAGCTCGATGAATTCCAGGGAGTCGTTGCCGCTTTCAGGCGGGTTATACATGATCTCGGTGATGACGATTTCGGGATCAACATAGGGTTCAATAATGGAGAAAGTATTGGGGCTTTCGCCAACCGGGCCGCCGGCCAGGTCTGATATGCGGATGATATAGTCGCTGCCCGTAGCCTGTGAGCCCATGATGGTCCAGGAATAGCTGTTGAGCGATGAGGCAATGTTCGAAACGATCAGTTGCGGGAACCAGGTGTTGGTGTCGATCAGTTCGATCTTGATGTTGCCTGAATATACGATGGTATTCCAGGTGATCTCGTGTTCCGATCCCTGCTCCCACAATTCCCCTCCGGCAGGTGAGGTAACCAGGATGGTTGGCACGGGCGGGAAGTTTTCCGATCCGGGTGAGCCACCGTTCTGCAGGCTGGCATCCCAGCTGCTTCCCAGCGCATTGTCGTAGTCGGGGTCGATGAGCGCCAGCGAGGGGCCGTTGCCATCAGGGGCGGTCGGCCATGGAGCAACATCGAGATAGGGTACATGATCGGCATGTATCCTGCCGAGGTTGTACAGGTGTACTACGTCGCTGTCATCATCCAGTTCCCAGTTGGCCTGCAGGGTCCCGTCCAGGTCCGGCATAAAGGGGAAACTGCCGTCGGTTGCGATGGAGATGGTGTAGTAATTTCCGGCGCCCAGCATTGTCCCGGCTGGAATTGCGATCGGGGTACCGGCCGGGTCGCTATTCCGGACATGCCAGCCTGACAGGTCCACATCAGCGGAGGTATTATTGTAAATTTCGATCCAGTCTTCGTTTCCGCCGGCAGCATTGTACATGATCTCGTTGATCACAATATCTTCCGGGTCGGGACCGCTGCCGGTCACCATCACGTTGTCAACCTCCCAGGTGGCAGCGCTGCTGGATGTTGAGTTATAAACAAATGCCAGGTAAACGGAAGTGCCGCTGATCCCCGAAAAATCGATGTTTCCGGAAGCAGTCCAGGCATATCCGCCCGGTGAGAAGGTTATCCCGGTGATGTCGGTCCAGGTACCGCTGGCAGGGTTGCCGCTGCCGTCGTAGTTGGTTGAGTATTTCACCTCAAGGTCCGGTCCCGAGAAATTCTTGGCGGTATAGAAAGTAAGGACCTCGCCGGTATACATGTCGAGGTTCATGGGCGGGGAGATGAGCCAGTCTTCATTTTCAACCGCACCGCCCGAGTAACCGTTCATATAGGCACAGGGTGATCCGCCGATGCCATAGGTGTTGTTGCGGCTCCATTCCTGGGGGCCGGTTACACTGACCCTCTCCCAGGCCATCCAGCTCCAGTTAAAGTCTTCGTATAACACCACCGTGTTGGTCGTTGCAGTGGCTTCCGGGGCTGTGCCGTCGGTTTTATAGTCGATGTTGGCTCCCGAATTGGTGTAGGGGTAGATGGCAAAATAGTAGAGGGTGTTGGCAGAAAGGTTGGTGAAGGTGTATGCTTCATTGCCATAAAGGACGTTTTTTGCTCCTGCACCGTCGCTCAGGTCAAGGTCATCGGGAACGGGTGTGCCGTCTACGGGTGCCACGATGTCGTCCTGTTCGCTGATGAAGATGATGTATGCGCCCGGCAACTGTGCCCCGGTAGCGTCGGTCCAGCTAAGGTCGATCATGTTGCCGTTTGGTGATGCGGCAAAGGCAGTGGGGTAGTTGGTCGGCTCGGGCATCGGGCCGCCGATGCCCTGTCCGTTGTTCAGGGCGCCGCGGGTTTCGGGAGCCGGGTCTACCCAGTTAAAGTCGCTGTACTGGCTGCCGCTGCCCGTTAGCTGTAATGAATAGCCGACAGGGGTTGAACTGGTTTCCTCTACACCTATGTCGGTGGAGAGCACACCGTCGGCCGGCCCGCCTACTCCGGTAAATGTTCCCTCATAGGACAGGAACTGTCCCGGGATCAGCGTTCCGCTGTAGCTGAGCGCCATGCCGTCGGGAGCACCGTTCTGTATGCCGTTCACAGGGTAGATATAATAATAAAAGGTAAAGCTGCCTACGGTGTTTCCAACCGTAAACTGGTCCAGTGTTTTGGTATTATATACTGCCCCGCCGCTTCCGTTGTACAGGTCAACCTGGAAAAGCGAAAGGGTGTAGCTGCCGGGATTTTCAATGACCACTTCGATCATCTCATCCACGTCGCCACTGACATTGTCGTAGTGGATCTCATTGATCCATGCGTTCTGGCCGTTCAGGCCAAGGGTGAAAATGGCAAGCAAGGCCATGGTCAGGGTAATGATTTTTTTCATAATGATATGTTTTAGTGTTTAGATACAGATTTTCTTCATACAAAGATGATAATTTTTACCCTAAAAAACTGTTAATAACGATTAAATATTTGTTAACAAGATGAGAGAACGGCAGGCTGTAATCCATTCATTTGCTGAAAGGGTGCCTTTTAGGGAAGGATGGGGCTTTCTGCATACTGTTAATGTTTTTTTGGCCGGGCATCCGGATGGGAGGTGCCTGACGTCTGAGAAAAAACAGGCTGCCCCCTGTTGCGGGGCAGCCTGTATGTGAACTTATGCGGGTTGGTATTATTTCTTGTCGTCGGGCGGAACTTCTTCAAAGTCAACATCGGTAACTTCGTCATCGCCCGAACCGCCTTTTCCGTCGTCGCCGCCTGGAGTGCTTCCGCCTGCCTGTGCATCGCCGGGCTGCTGGGTATTCTGGTACATGGCCGAGCTGGCAGCCTGCCACATGGCGTTCATTTTTTCCAGGGCTGCGTCAATACCGGCGGTATCCTGGTTCTTATGTGCTTCCTTCAACTCGGCAAGGGCACCTTCGATCTCGGCCTTTTTGTCGGCAGGAAGCTTGTCTCCGTATTCCTTGAGCTGTTTCTCGGTCTGAAAGATCATGGCATCGGCGCTGTTCAGCTTATCCACTTTTTCCCTGGCCTGTTTGTCGGCATCGGCATTGGCCTCGGCTTCCTGTTTCATCTTATTGATTTCCTCTTCAGTCAGGCCCGAAGAAGCTTCAATGCGAATTTGCTGGGTTTTGCCGGTACCCTTGTCTTTGGCCGACACGTTCAGGATGCCGTTGGCATCAATATCGAAGGTTACCTCGATCTGGGGTATGCCACGCGGTGCCGGCGGTATGCCATCGAGGTGGAACCTGCCGATGCTCTTGTTCCCCGAAGCCATGGGCCTTTCGCCCTGCAATACATGGATCTCAACGGAGGGCTGATTGTCGGCTGCGGTCGAGAACACTTCCGATTTTTTGGTTGGGATGGTGGTGTTGGCTTCGATGAGTTTGGTCATCACGCCTCCCAGTGTTTCAATTCCCAGCGAGAGGGGGGTGACATCAAGCAGCAGCACATCCTTCACTTCGCCTGTGAGCACACCGCCCTGGATGGCGGCCCCGATCGCGACGACCTCGTCGGCGTTTACACCCTTCGACGGCTCCTTGCCGAAGAAGTCCTTCACCACCTTTTGTATGGCGGGAATACGGGTTGAACCGCCCACGAGGATCACCTCGTCAATGTCGGACGGGTTCAGGCCTGCATCTTTCAGTGCAAGCTTGCAGGGTTCTATGGTAGCCTTGATCAGGCTGTCGGTCAGCTGCTCGAATTTGGCCCTGCTAAGTTTCCTTACCAGGTGCTTGGGTATCCCGTCAACCGGCATGATGTAGGGCAGGTTGATCTCTGTTTCGGATGAGCTCGACAGCTCGATCTTGGCCTTCTCGGCTGCTTCCTTCAGACGTTGCAGGGCCATGGGATCCTTGCGCAGGTCTAATCCTTCGTCGGCTTTGAACTCATCGGCAAGCCACTGGATCACGGCATCGTCAAAGTCATCGCCACCGAGATGGGTGTTGCCGTTGGTCGATTTAACCTCGAACACGCCGTCGCCCAGCTCGAGGATGGAGATGTCGAAGGTGCCTCCGCCAAGGTCGAACACGGCTACCTTTATCTCTCTTGATTTTTTGTCGAGCCCGTAGGCAAGCGAAGCCGCGGTGGGCTCGTTAATGATCCTGCGCACGTTCAGGCCTGCAATCTCACCTGCCTCCTTGGTGGCCTGGCGCTGTGAATCGCTGAAGTATGCCGGCACGGTGATCACGGCATCTGTTACTGTCTGTCCCAGGTAATCCTCGGCCGTCTTTTTCATCTTCTGAAGGATCATGGCCGAGATCTCCTGGGGGGTGTATTTGCGGTCGTCGATCTGTACCCTCGGGGTGTTGTTCTCACCCTTGACCACTTTGTAGGTTACGCGATTGGTCTCTGTGCTGACCCTGTCAAAGGTCTCGCCCATGAAACGCTTGATGCTGTATATGGTTTTCTCGGGGTTGGTAATGGCCTGCCGTTTGGCCGGATCCCCAACCTTCCGTTCTCCGTTCTCGGTGAATGCCACAATGGATGGAGTGGTCCTTCTCCCCTCGCTGTTGGGGATCACAACCGGCTCGCTCCCTTCCATCACTGCCACGCAGGAGTTTGTTGTTCCTAAGTCAATTCCAATGATTTTTCCCATTTGTACTTATATTTTGTTTGTTTGACACTTCATTTTCGCTTTTCATGTCAATGATTGTGCCAAGGCATGCCGTGACAGCCAAAACCGGCTTTTTTAAGCATAGGGGTGACAAAAAGGCAGAAAATGCCATGGGAATGTGGTTGCCGGGAAACTCAGATGTTGGGGGCGGGTCTTAAAAAATGAATTTCAGCCAGTAATAGTCTTCTTTGATCACCGACAGGGTAAGGTCGTTAACCCCTTTCGACTTCACAGCACGCGCACGTGAAGAAAAGAGGCCGATGCCGTTTTCAATGTTTGAATACTCGGGGCGGTCCTGGATGATACTGCTCGAAGGCTCGTTCACCTCCATATAGGTGTTGAGCTCAATGCCGCCGGCATCAACGATGAAGTCAACATTCCCTGTAAAACGGCTGATGACTTTTGCCTCCTGCGTACCATCCTTGTATGGAATAAAAGTGGCGAGGGCATTATAAAAACTGCTGCCGGTGTAATACGACTCAACCTTATCGCCGGTCACGGCCTTGATATAATCCCTGTGCCAGTCGATGAACCTGTATACCGTATCGGCCGATCCTTCCCATATCTCCTTGAAGTGAAAGCGGATGGTGAGCTCGTAACGGGGGGCAAGCTCATTGCGGGTCCAGGCTGTCAGCCTGGGTTCATTGTCGTTGATGAAACCTACTTTCAATGCAAAGCCGGGAGGGTTGATGTCATTTTCCGTGAATTTGAAGGTGCTGGTTTCCGAAGTGATCTCATGCTCATTGTAAAGGATCCGCAACAGGTACTTTTTATTTTCTTCGGGTTTGAAGGGGTGATAATATAAAATGTGGTTCGGATAATAGAAATAGCCGGAGTCTTTATTATCCAGGGTGATGGTGTCGAAATGATAGAGCGTTTCCGGATCGTCTTCCGCCCACATCCTGACATCCAGTTTCTGTATGAACTGGCTTGAGTCGGGGATCTGGGCCATGATCATGGCATTTTCTTCGCCCAGGAAGGCCTTGTTGATCTTCAGGTAAGTGGTGTCGGCGCCCGGATCCAGCAATCCGTAAACAACGGTGATCTCCTGGTAGGATGCATTTATGTCGAAATCGGTGCTGCAGGCGTTCATTATGTAAAGCAGACCGAACAGGGGCAGGATACGCGAAAGTTTCATCATTTGTGGTATTGAGTGGGCAAAGGTACAAAAAAACAACGTGTGGCCCTAAGGCTTATTTTGTGGTTACCCATGCGGATCTGCTTCGCTTGTTACGCGAATGAAGAAGGACTGCACCTTACAGGGATAACCGGCGGGGCATGGAAGTGCTTTCATATTTGCGCATATATGATTTTTCTTCATACTTTTGCGGAGTCGGAACCATCATAAACCAAGACCGCTGTCATGGAAACAGAACAACGATACCCGAAGATCACCACGCATGTGTTGCAGGAGATGAAGCTGAAGCAGGAAAAGATCGCCATGCTCACGGCATATGATTACAGCTTTGCCCGCATCCTCGACCAGGCAGGCATCGACATCATCCTTGTGGGTGATTCGGCTTCGAATGTGATGGCCGGGCACAAGACTACCCTGCCCATTACGCTCAACGACATGATATACCATGCTTCTTCGGTGATGCGTGCCGTGAAGCGTGCACTGGTGGTGGTCGACCTTCCGTTCGGGACTTACCAGGGGGATTCGAAGGTGGCCCTGCAATCGGCCATCCGCATCATGAAAGAGTCGGGGGCCAATGCCGTGAAAATGGAGGGGGGTGCCGAAATTCTCGAATCGGTTGGCCGCATCCTGTCGGCCGGCATTCCGGTGATGGGCCACCTGGGCCTCACCCCGCAGTCGATCCATAAATTCGGTACATACGTGGTAAGGGCCACCGAGGAAAACGAAGCCAAAAAACTCGTGGAGGATGCCCACATCCTCGAAGAGGCAGGCTGTTTTGCCATCATCCTCGAAAAGATCCCTGCAAAACTGGGAGCGGAAGTCACCAAACATATCCGGGTCCCGATCATTGGCATCGGTGCAGGCAGCCAGGTCGACGGACAGGTACTGGTGCTGCACGACATGCTTGGCATTACCCAGGAATTCTCGCCCCGCTTCCTGCGCAGGTACCACAACCTCAGCGAGGAGATCAAAGGTTCGGTGAAAACATATATCCGGGATGTGAAAAGCCTCGACTTCCCCAACGAGCGGGAACAGTACTGATCTGATCACCCCGGGAAAAACCCTGGTTTAATCCGGAATCAAACCATCATAACCATCGCCGGGATACGACAAATACAGCCTGAGGAAATCCTTTTTGAGGACAACCACCTCATTATCGTGAACAAGCGACCGTCTGATATCGTGCAGGGCGACAAAAGCGGGGATGTGCCGCTGAGTGAACTGGCAAAAGAATACATAAAGCTTAAATACGAAAAGCCCGGGGAGGTATTCCTGGGCGTGATACACCGTCTCGACAGGCCGGTGAGCGGGGCTGTGGCCTTTGCACGCACGGGCAAGGCACTGGCCCGCATGAACGGGATGATCAGGGACCGGAAGATCAGGAAAACCTACTGGGCGGTGACGGCTGCCATGCCCCCTGAAAAAGAGGGCCGCCTGGTGCATTACCTGAAGAAAAACCAGCAGAAGAATATTTCTTCTGCATGGGATGAACCCGGACCGGGAAGGCTGAAAGCCGAACTAACATACAGGCACCTGTGTTCATCCGACCGTTACCACCTCCTCGAAGTGGTCCTGATCACCGGCAGGCACCACCAGATAAGGGTGCAACTGGCTGCCACCGGATGCGTGATAAAGGGCGACCTGAAGTACGGGGCGGCACGTCCGAACCGCGATGCCTCCATCCATCTGCATGCGCGCAGCCTGTCGTTTATCCACCCGGTGAAAAAGGAAATGACAGAAGTTATAGCCCCCGTACCCGACGACCCCCTCTGGAAACATTTTGAATCTTTCGCCGCTGCCGGCAGTCCCTGATCTTTTTCCTACCTTTGGCCTGATACATTTTGATGGTATGATGATCAGACCTTTGGTAGCGGTTATTATTCTTTTCCTGGCCATGTCGTGCCGGTGGGCTTCGGCGCAATATTACAGCACGGGGCAGGAGCCGGCATCCATCCGGTGGAAGCAGATAAAGGCGAGGCATGTGAAGGTGGTCTTCCCGGATTACTACGAAAGTACTGCCGGCTGGCTGGCAGCTTACCTCGATACGGTGGCTCCCCTCATATCGTCTTCGATGAACCGGCAACCGCGCCGGATCCCCCTGCTGCTGCACACGCAGTCGGCCACTTCCAACGCCCTGGCAGCGTGGGCGCCGGCCAGGATGGAATTCTATACCACACCCGGGCAGGACATCTATGCGCAACCATGGCTTGAGCAACTCTCGCTCCACGAATACAGGCATGTGGTGCAGATCAGCAAGCTGGAGCAGGGACTGACAAAGGTGATCGGCTTGATTTTCGGGCAGCAGGGTACCGCCGCCATACTGGGCTTATATGTGCCGCCCTGGTTTCTGGAAGGGGATGCCATCTGCAGTGAAACCGCCCTCAGCCTTAGCGGAAGAGGCAGGCAGCCGCTTTTTGAGATGAAGTTGAGGACACAACTCCTCGAAAAGGGGGCTTACACTTTTGACAAGGCCGTATTTGGCTCCTACCGCGATTTTGTCCCCAACCATTATGAGCTGGGTTATCACCTGGTGGCATGGGGAAGAAAGGAATATGGCGCAGGCATCTGGGAACATACCCTGAACAGGGTGGCGAAACGGCCATACATGGTTACGCCTTTTCAGAAAGGGATCAGGGATGTGAGCGGAAAAAGAAAAAAAGCGTTCTATGAAACATGTATGTCGGAGCTGCAGGCCTTATGGGAAATGCAGGATGCCGGCATGCGGGCGGCCGGGACAAGTCAGATCAGCGCCGGGCCGGAGCAGTATACAAGCTACAGGCATCCTTTTTATGTTAACGACTCCCTGGTGCTTGCCATGCGGTCGGGGCTGGACGATATCACCCGCTTCGTGGGCATCGGCGCCGGGGGCAGCGAAAGGATCATCTTCACCCCCGGTTATTTGAAGACCGAAACGCTTTCGTACGCCGCGGGAAAGATCTGCTGGCTTGAGACCCGGCCTGATCCGCGCTGGCATAACAGGAGCTATACCATGGTGAGGATCCACGACCTGGCCTCCAGCAAGACCAATGATCTGAAGGTGCGCATGCGTTTGTTTGCCCCGGCCCTCTCCGCTGACGGCTCGATGCTGGCGGCGGTGCATGCCGACAGCCTCGGGCAGTATGCCATCCTGGTGATGGATGCCCGCACGGCCAGGGTGCTCAGGCAGATCCCGGTGCCGGTCAATACCTTCCCGCAAATGCCGGCCTGGGCAGGCGATGAGATGCTGATCGCTGTTTTGCTTGGTGGGGAAGGGAAATGCATCGCCAAATTCGATCTGGCTTCGGGCAGGAACAAAATGCTGACCCATTGGGATCATGCCGACATCTCCCGGCCCGTTTACCATGCACCATATGTTTTCTTTACCGGTTCCTGGTCGGGCATATCCAATATTTATGCCCTTCATCTTGAACAAGGGGGGATATATCAGGTTACCGCCTCCCGTTTCGGTGCCCTTGACCCCAGCCTGTCGGACGATGGCAGTATGCTGTTGTTTTCGGATTACACTGCCACCGGGCACCGCATCCTTGCAAGCACGCTCAACCCTGATGAATGGCTGCCGCTTTCAAAGGTCGGATACCGGTCGGCAGGCCTGCATGAGGCCATCGCCGTGCAGGAAAGCCTGGCTCCGGAAGGTTCTGATATGGCCCTGACATCCTATCCGTCGAAAAAATATTCGAAGGCTGCCAGCCTCTTCAATTTTCATAGTTGGGCACCCCTTGGCATCGATGTGTCAAGCTACAGCATACGGCCCGGTGTTTCTGTCATGTCGCAGAACCTGCTGAGCTCCAGCTTCCTGAGCGCCGGGTATGGCTACAACCTGGCCGAGGAAGCCGGTACTGTCTATGGTGAATACAGCTATCGCGGCTGGTATCCCGTGATCGACCTTTATGCCGGACACGGCTTGCGAAGGGAGTATGTATATATTCCCGGCAAGACAGCGATAAGCTGGAAAGAAACAAACCTCAGGGCGGGCCTCCGACTGCCCCTGCAGTTCCGTAAGGGAAGGTACCAGGGAAGCATACAGCCGCAACTTTATGCGCAACAGTCTTTTCGCCGCATCAGCGATGAGAGCCCGGTGAGCTTCCGGAAAGATGATATTTTTTCGATGGGATACAGCCTCAGCCTGTCAAGGCAGGCGAAGATGTCGTACCGCGACATTTATCCCTCCTGGGGGCAGGCACTTGGATTATACTACCGGGATACCCCCTTCGACCGCGATAACAATAGTTACCTGGCAGCGGCGGTAGCCAGCCTGTATGTTCCGGGTATCCTTCGCCACCAGGGGCTTAACATTTACGCCGGCTACCAGCAAAGGCAAACGGGCTATTACAAGTTTTCCGATGTGGTTGCCTATCCGAGGGGGTACAGCGGGCTGCAGGACGAGGAGCTGTTCGCGCTGCGGTTGACTTATGTGTTCCCGCTTGCCTGCCCCGACTGGAGCCTGGGCCCTGTATTGTACCTGAAAAGGATCAGGGGGGGAGTCTTCGGCGATTATGCCGAAGGCCTGGATGAAGGTACGGGCAGTGTTTACCGTTCCTGCGGCGCCGACCTTATTTTTGAAACGCATATCCTGCGGTTTGTGGCGCCTTTCGACCTGGGCGTAAGGGGAGTTTATTTCCCGGATACCGGGACAGGCGGGTTGGAGTTCATCTTCGGTTTCGGCCTGGGGGCTTTTTATGCCGGCCAGGACAATGTACCCGGCATAGCGGTGTTCTGACCTGCGCATTTGTGAATGATTTTTTATCTTTAAGGCCGGTTTTGGCATGCAGGGCATCATGCTCAGTAGCCCGGAGGTTCCGTTATTCCGAAAACCTAAAAAAATATAAACTATGAAAAACAGGAAGATCACATATAAACCCGAGTTGGATGCCATCATTGGCAAATGCGAATCATGTAACCTTGCCATGACGGATGAGGAGGGGAAACCATATGTCGTTCCCATGAATTTTGGTTACGACGGAAACAGTATTTACCTTCATTCTTCGCGCAACGGAAGGAAGATAGATATACTGGGCAGGCGGCCGGCCGTATGCATTTCCTTCAGCACCGATCACAGTTTGCGTTGGGTGAATGAGGAAGTGGCATGCAGCTGGGGGATGAAATACCGTTCGGTACTGGCTTTCGGGACGGTGGAATTTATCGATGATTATGATGAAAAAGTCAGTGCGCTGAAGGTCATCATGAAGCAATACAGCAAACGGGAGTTTTCCTTCAATGCCCCGGCGGTGAATGATGTGGTGGTCTTCAGGGTGAAGGTTGATAAACTTGAGGGAAGGGTGTACGGGTATTAGAATTCTGAAGTCTGATATTTGAAGTCAGAAATGGGTTTTTGATTCGATGCACCCGATCCTGCGGTCCGTATCCAGCATACCTATGATGAGAGCCAGCGTTCGGCTTCGATGGCTGCCATGCAGCCTGTTCCGGCAGCGGTAACGGCCTGCCGGAAGACGTGATCCTGCACATCGCCGGCGGCAAACACGCCCTCCACGCTTGTTTTTGTTGAGTCGGGCATGGTTTTGATGTAGCCCATCCCGTCCATCTCAAGCTGGCCGGCAAAGATCTCAGTATTCGGCGTATGGCCGATAGCCACGAAGAAGCCGTCGACCTTGAGGGTCTTCTGCTCGCCTGTCTTTACATTTTGCACCTTCACACCGGTGACCTTTTTGGCGAAGCCTTCTTTTTCGCCGGTCACTTCCAGGGGCACATGGTTCCATACCATCTCGATGTTGGCCGTTTCAAAGACCTTCTTCTGCATCGCTTTTGATGCACGGAGTTCGTCGCGGCGGTGGATCATGTAAACCTTGTTGCAGAGTTTGGCCAGGTAGGTGGCCTCTTCGGCGGCCGTGTCGCCGCCGCCCACGATGGCCACGTCTTTCCCTTTGTAAAAGAATCCGTCGCAGGTAGCACAGGCCGAAACACCATATCCGTTGTATTCAGCTTCCGATTCCAGACCCAGCCATTTGGCGGTGGCGCCGGTGGCGATGATCACGCTTTCGGCCTCGATCACCTTGCCGTCGTCGGCTTTTGCAATGAAGGGCCGCTTCGAAAGGTCGATCGCTGTGATCATGCCCCAGCGGACGTCGGTTTCGAAACGCTCGGCCTGCTTTTTCATGTCTTCCATCATCTCAGGGCCCTGCGTGCCATCCGGGTACCCGGGAAAATTCTCCACCTCGGTGGTGGTGGTCAGCTGTCCGCCGGGCTGCAAACCCTGGTACATCATGGGTTTAAGGTCGGCACGTGCAGCATAGATGGCCGCCGTATAGCCTGCGGGTCCCGATCCAATGATCAGGCATTTGGTTTTTTCAGTGTTTTCGCTCATGATATGTTATTTTTTATGGTGCCGGGTGTCCCGAAAACCCGGAAATCTTTGATTTCATTGTGTTTCGAGAATCCCCCATCCCGGGAACCGGGAATCGGGACCGGGTACTGGGTTTTATTTTGTATATTGAATACAGCATCTTGTATATTTTCCCGCCAAATTTACATTTTTTCAGACAGTGATTAAGATGGAAAGCCTTTGTCATAAAGTATGCCAAAAACTTTATATAATGGGAAAACAGCAGTTTATGTTTTTCCGGCTTGAAATGCTTTGCTGACAAATTGACCGGACACGGGTTTCTCCGTACTGAGGATCATCAGTTTTGCCTTTTCCTGTCGGTGATGCAGAAGTCCTGTCATATTCCGTTCATATCATTGCACTTGCCGGCGGTCTTGAATACCTTACCCATTCCTGTCAGCAAGCGATGCGTTTTTCCGTTAAATCTGCGAAGCATGCCGGGCACAATGGTGAATCTACACTGACCGCTTAATATTTTTCCTATTTTTGCAGACTGAAATGAAATTCGGCACATCAACATATTACGGTATTACTCCGCCATGATTTTATAGGTGCGGGTGCCTGGCATTACACCGGTTGATGAAGCAGGCCGCTGCCGATCCCTGTATCAGTAATCTTTTTAATGCTTATGTGCGCATTTGCGTACACCACAAATTGTTTTTATGGATTTGAAGAAAGAAATAGACCGAAGGAGGACATTTGCCATCATATCCCATCCCGATGCCGGGAAAACGACCCTTACCGAAAAGCTTTTATTGTTCGGGGGAGCGATTCAGGTGGCCGGTGCCGTTAAGAGCAACAAGATCCGAAAAACCGCCACTTCCGATTTCCTGGAGATAGAAAAGCAAAGGGGGATTTCCGTGGCTACATCCGTGATGACCCTCGATTATCAGGGGAAAAGGGTCAACATCCTGGACACCCCGGGCCATAAGGATTTTGCAGAAGACACCTATCGCACCCTCACGGCTGTTGACAGTGTCATACTGGTGGTTGACAGTGTGAAGGGTGTTGAGGAGCAAACCCGCAAGCTGATGGAAGTGTGCCGGATGCGGGCTACACCGGTGATGATCTTTATCAATAAACTCGACAGGGAGGGCAAAGACCCTTTCGAATTGCTGGAGGAGCTTGAAGATGAACTGAACATCGCCGCCTGCCCTTTCACATGGCCCATTGGCAGTGGCGGCGGGTTTAAGGGTGTTTTTAACCTGACAAAAAACGGCGTTCAGATCTACCAGGCCGGCAAGACAAGCCGGCCCGGCCTTTTGCTGAATACCCACAGCATGGATGATCCCCTGCTGAAAGACTACATAGGCGAAGACAGGCTTTCAACGCTCAGGGAGGAAATTGAGCTCTCGGCCGGCCTTTTCGAACCTTTCAGCAACAAACTCTATCGCGAAGGCTATCTGGCCCCGGTATTTTTTGGCAGTGCCCTGAATAATTTCGGTATACCTGAACTGTTTGAAACCTTTATCGACATCGCTCCGCACCCCTTTGAATCAAAGGCTGTTGAAAGGACGGTGAAACCCGAAGAAGATCAATTTACCGGCTTCATTTTTAAAATTCATGCCAACATCGACCCCAACCACCGCAACCGGATGGCATTTCTGAGGATTTGTTCGGGCAGGTTCGAGCGCAACAAAATGTATTTTCATTCCCGCCTGAACAAGAAAATGCGGTTTTCGGCGCCGGCAGCCTTTCTGGCAAACAGCAAAAATACGGTTGATGAAGCTTATCCGGGAGATGTGATCGGCCTTTACGATACAGGTAACCTGAAGATAGGCGATACCCTGACCGAAGGAGAAGAGCTCCATTTTACGGGCATCCCCAGTTTTGCACCTGAGATTTTAAAGGAGGTTGTAAACAGGGATCCGCTCAAGACCAAGCAACTTGAGAAGGGTGTAAGGCAACTGACCGAAGAGGGGCTGGCACAATTGTTTTTGCAACAGCCTGGCAACAGGAAAATCATCGGAACGGTGGGCGAGCTTCAGTTTGATGTGATCAGGTTCAGGCTGGAACACGAATACGGCGCTAAATGCGATTTCCGCACCCTGCCCTATGTGAAAGCCTGCTGGCTTGCTTCCGACAGCAAACAGGGAATGAAGGATATGATTGATCGCCGGGCGGCTACAATAGCATTCGATAAGTCAAATCAACCCGTGTTCCTTGCCGAGAGCGAGTGGATGTTGAAAATGGTGAAAGAAGCACATCCCGGGATCCGGTTTCATCATACCTCTGAAATGAAAGTCATTGATGCTGGAATTAATTAATAATGTGGATGATGACGATCTGTCCGCTTTGTTTTAATAAAGACCCATTATCGCTGACCAGGGGGCCTGATGCCAGGGCTTACAGGGCTTGTAATGTATGCAGGCTGATCTTTGCCGAACCCCAACACCATCCATCGGAAAAAAGTGAAAAGGACCGCTATTTAACCCATGAGAATGGCATCCGGCATCCGGGCTATGTCAATTTTTTGAAGCAGGCCATCGTACCGGCTTTGCCTTTTTTGAACAAAGGCATGCATGGCCTTGATTTTGGGTGCGGCCCGATACCAACCCTAAGCATTATTTTAAAGCGTATGGGTTTTGCATGCGACGATTACGATCCTCTTTTTTTCCCCGGTATCCCCGGAAAAGAGTATGATTTTATTTTTGCCACCGAAAGTTTCGAGCACTTTTTTTATCCTGCGAAGGAGATCCGTCGTATTAAGGACCTTCTAAAGCCCGGTGGGCTTTTGATCGTCATGACCGAAACCTGGAAATCAACGGAAGCATTTGTAAACTGGAACTATGCCAGGGATTTCACCCATGTTTGTTTTTTCCATTCCACAACGTTTGATTTTATTGCCAAAACATTTGGGTTTGATATTCAGGTTTGCCATCATGAAAGGGTGTGGTTGTTAAAAAAACAGCCTGGCATGGTGAGCAATTCGGCGCGTTCAGTATAAACTCCGCCGAACCATCAACTTCGACAAGCCTGCAACCAATAAACAATGCGGGCTTAACATGATCATATGAGAGATCTCCAGCGGTAGTTAAAACTGGCTGTATTTCTTGTGGAAATGGAGGTTGTCATAAACACTCCTTCCGGAATGGAGTTGTGAAAAGAGAAGGCACCTTCCATAGGAACATATGAGGGTGAACAGATCCTTTTTGTTGCCATTCAACGAAACGACGATAATCAGGATCAGGAAAACGTTTTTTGAAGGAATGATGTAAAATTGTCTGATTCGCTTTTGATTCTTTTAATGAAAATCCATTAATAATTTTAAGAAAAAGAATTATCTTTGCCCCCCGAAAGAATGTGAGATTCTGTATTCTGTATTCTGTATTGTCAATGGAATATACAATATTGAACATACCATTTCAAATTGAAAACACAGAATACAGAATTGACAATTTTCACGGGGTGTGTCCCCTCGACAGGGTTTATGCTGAACGAAGGAAGTACTCGGGATAAACTCCGTTGGTTAGCGTTCTTTAAAATATTAATCGAACATACAGAATACAGAATACAGAATTGACAATTTTATCGGGGTGTGTCCCCTCGACAGGGTTTATGCTGAACGAAGGAAGTACTCGGGATAAACTCCGTTGGTAATCGTTCTTTAAAATATAAATCGAACATACAGAATACAGAATACAGAATTGACAATTTTCACGGGGTGTGGCCCCTCGACAGAGCCTGTACTGAGCGAAGTCGAAGTACTCGGGATAAACTCCGTTGGTTAGCGTTCTTTAAAATATAAATCGAACATACAGAATACAGAATACAGAATTGACAATTTTATCGGGGTGTGGCGCAGTCTCTCGGGACTCAATTTTAAATAGCTGATTATCAAATAGAAGAGATTTTTTTAATCTCATTATTGTGTCAGTGTTTAACAAGGAACTTACTACTTCCAATAATTCGATTGTCATCTCGAAGTACCGCTAAATATAGCCCATTCATAAAATCAGAAACATTGATTAACACTTCTTTATGATTCGCAGCAACATTTATTATCTTCTCTAATCTGCCAAATACATCATAAAGATATATTTTTAATGGGGTTCCTCTGAGATAATTAGCTTTTGTTACTTCAAAGTTGTCTGTTTGTTGCTCGCTAACTACATACTCAGGAATCTTTATAGTAATCCTATCCTTTGCCGGATTAGGATATATTTTCATTTGGCTTCCTTCTGCAGAGGTTAAAGGTTCTTCGATTTTTACCCAAACATCGCAGTATAATGAAAATGTGTCCGATACAATATTACCAGGGCATAAACTATCGTAATTTAACTGAATATTGTATAGTGTGTCATCTTCAAGCTTATCATTGAGTTTAAATAAATAGGTATCCCAATTACTGGTACCAGGTGGCACAAAACCACATAGAGCTAAAATTTTATTGTCATATGTTATTATAGTATTCCTTGGTGATTGTAAATTATCAAAGAGGGTTCTCTGCCTGATTACATTTCCTATGGTATCTGTTAAAAATATCTCACAATGACCTTGAAAAGGCGGAGTATCTTCTTCCCATCTTCCACCGATTACAAACATTGTATCTTTATAAATGCTTATGGTTGAGCCAGATGCGCTTGTGTCAATATTGCTTATTCTATATGATCCTAGTCTATCACCGTTGTTGCTCAATTTGAATATTTCCGGTGACCAATCCCATAAATTATATCCTCTGCTACCTATGCTACAGTAGTGGTCTGGGTAGTGCACTGTCCCATAAGAATCATTAGAATCATAGGTTGTGTCATTCCAGATTACATCATATATTTCATTTCCATCCTTGGTTACTTTTATCCACATACTATTAGTTCCCCCAGTTGGAATGTATTTACATGCTCCCGTAATAAGATATGAACTATCATTTGGCAATAAACTAAGATAAAATCCTTCCTCAATACTTATTCCGGGATTAAGTTGCGCATACAAATGTGACCATAACACGTCTCCTTCCTTATTTAGTTTAAATAAGAAAATCCTTTCATTCGGTTCTGGGCTGTGATACATGCTCAGGGCAATGTATGAAGAATCTGGTGTTTGTATTACTTTGACGCCCCTGTTAAATCCTTCAGTATGCAATACTTTGCACCATTCTACATTGTAACAGGCATCCATTTTTAAAATAACAGGATCTTCTTCTAGATCGTATTTACTCCATCGAAAGATCATAATTGCCCCTCCATCATGGGTTTGATTGATGTCATCGATATAATGTCTGTATCCTCCTCCTATTCTTTTTTCCCAGAGTATTTCACCATTTATATCAGTTTTTATTAACCACATAAAACGGTCATAGTTATTAACTTCAATATTCGAAGCAATTATCATTCCTTTGTCGTATGTTTCAATCACTTTTTTGCCTTTCGCTTCAATGATATTACCATAGACCTTGGGCCATGATTGAGAGTACATACTCAGAGTAATTAGGCAACTAACAAATATTAGTACTAAGGGTTTCATGGCATTTATTTAACAACAACAAATTTCTCTTGAATTAATCCATTATTATCACCTAGAATGACTACATACATGCCGCTTTGCCAATTATGAATATCAATCATTACTTGATCCTTAGGGCGGCTTATTCTCAAAGCATAAATATTAATTCCTGAAACATTGAATACTTTCAGGAAATTATTCTCAGAAGGCTCATTCAATTCGTAATCAACTAAAACAAAGTCTTTTGCCGGATTGGGTATTACTTTTAAAGAGTAATTTTTCTCAAATGTATTATTTTGAAAATAGTTTCTTCGGCTCTTTAATGAAGTAAACTCAGGGAAATAAAACCTCTCTTTCTTATACAGAATGTTGTTTGCTTGTAATAAGTTTTCAGCTGCAATACTAGAAACAGGTAAACCATCATTACTAATATTGATTAATTTAGCTATTTCTATACTATCTAATTCAAATTCGGTTATTTTGCGGGATTTCTTATTAATTAGGACATCAAGTATATAGGATATATGGCCTAGGGTTGAGTCTTCGTAAGAATTCAAATCGTATTCATTCAATATTTCAATAATTGTTGCTCTTGAACTTATAGAATCACCAATAGAAAAATACTCAAAAGATGCTTGAATCTTTCGGTATATGTTCTGTTCATTAATGATAAATGAAATTACACTATCGGAACCATAGATATAATTTGTATCTCCTTTGTAAAAACGAATAAGGTTATTTATGTATGAATCTTTTTTGTTTTCTCTTATCTGCTTTTCTGATTTCAATATATCCAATGCATCGAAACCATACTGAGAGTTAATAACTTGCGACTTCATGTACTCAGGCATAGTAAGATTACGATTATCAATCATTTCAATATGATCATCTTTTCGGGACGAGTGGGGGTTGGCACTCATGATGTCCCTTAAATATGGATTTGGTAGCACTGTCTCCTTTTCAATGGCACTTGAAATCACGGTGTCTGAGAGATAAGGTGAAGAGTTCATTAATTGCTGACGTAATGAATTGGATTGGGCTGAAGTACTATATTGTATTGAGTTAAGGAGTACTGAAGTGTTTCCCCCATCTACATTTTGCAATAAATCTGATTGAAGTTGGTCAATCAAAAGTTGTTCAGTGCTAATATTGCTTTGCATTGATTCAATGCTACCACCAAGAGTTGATGGGCATGACTCAGTTTTCGAGTATTCTTTATTCTTATAATGAAAAATAATTAATTCCGAAGAATCATTAACATTCTCGGGATAAATTCTTGGATCTTCTCTACTATAATCATGGTGTAAATAGTTAAAAAACTCTGTTGTATCATTTAGATAGTTGAAATAGCGAATTAAGTTTGTGTCTGGCGGACCTACAAATTCTGTAAAAGTGTTTCCTGCTGGTCCTGTTGTTGTCGTGTCAGTCACAGATCCCTGGTATTCAGCTACTCCCTGATCTATTTGTAAATCTTTGAGCGAAGTATCAGGCAAAACAAAAATATCATTCCAATTTTGGCGATAGTCGTTGCATTTAATACAAAGCCCTGTAGAATCACCTCTGTTTGTTCCCTCAATAATTGTGGCATAATAATTATTGTGTAACTGATTATTGTAGATTTCATTATTGGCATCCCCTGAGTTCTTTACATATAGTCCTACAAACGTTAGAGCGGAGCCTAAAACTCCAGCGTTTGAATATATTTCATTCTCCTCAATCTGGTATCCGGTGCAGCTTTCAAGGTAAATACCACAGGCAGTATCATTATCAACTCCAATTGGGGCTACTTCTATTTCATTTCGAATAATAGATGAATTAGTAGTACCAGAAAGGAGTATTCCACAAATGTTATTTTTGAAGGTTGCACTATCAATACGAATCAAGCGTGACGTGTTCCATTCCAGCCCATATATTCCGTAGCGTAGGTTTTCAAAAGAGCTTGTCTTTAATAAAGAATCAGGACAAGGGGATATAGATTGTGTTGAGCAATAATTATCCACATAAAATGAGCTTCCCAATGAATATATGCCATAGCCTTTATCCCTATCAGCATTTTTATTTAGATCTAGTCCATCAGAGCCTTTAAAGGTGCACCCTGAAAAATTTACATCTTTAACGCCGTTTAATACAACATGTTTGTCAGGGGGAAAATAATTTAGTTCATTATTATCTGTTTCAAAAACGCAATTATTAAAGTCACTTTTGTTTGAAAGTTCTACTTTATGCTCATATGGATGTAAGTTCCTGTATGGTTGAAACTCTATATCTACTGTATTATTAACAAAATGGGAATTTTGGGCTTTGACAATACCCCCGGCCCTAATATATGGACTGATTTCCTCCGGGTCAATGTCTTTACAGCCCGCAATAATGCCCGTTTCGGCATATTCAATTAAGGTATTGCTGTCTACTCTAATACTTCCTTGCAAGCCTGCAAAATTTTGCATAGTATCGCTGTCACCCCAGACTTCTATCCCTTTCCACAAATCGCTACATACCTTCGTTAATGTGGCACCAAAAAGGTTTAGTTTGCCACCTGGTTTTACAATTATTCCTGAATGCTTCACGAACATTGTCATGGATCTAATTGTCAGGCTATATCCCGAATCAACAATTATTGTATTTTGCACAATAGTAGTGTCATTCCAGGTGGTGTCTGTTATAATATGAATAGCCTCGCTTTCAAATTGATAATTGCAAATCTCGAAATAACAACTATCACATGGGCCTATATAGGGATTATTGTCATTGCAGTCGGGTTCATCAGGGCAATCAGGGCAGGTGTCGGGTTTGGCTCCTATTCCCCACCAGTAGTAACCATCATTATCCTTATCGTAACAAGGAATTTCGTATTGGCTGGAAGTGTCAATGATTTCGAGTGGGTATTTTATGGCATTTATCCTATAAAACATTCCATCCCAGTGTTTTATTTCTTTAAAACAATCACCTTGTTCACTATCTTTGAAAATCCAGACAGTTACAGTATCAGTCCAATCTGTTTTGTATCCAACCAGGGCCATTACATGATCTAGTTGATTATAATTGGTGTCAACAATACGACAGACTAACGGTCCATACTTAAATAAACAGGATTTAATGCTATCATTATTAGTTTTTACAACTGATTCTCTGGCAGTAGCAAAAACAAGTGTATCTGAGTTGGAGCATGTATCTCCACAGTTATATGTATCTGCTGGAATGTCTTTGTAATAAGGAAAGCATGCCTCTGTTTTCATACCATGCTCAATAGCAGTATCAATAGCTTTATAGAAGAATCCACCCTCATCACAAGAACGATCATCACTACATGAAAATAAATATTGCTCTGAAAGGTTGAAGTCTAAGTGAGCATTATAGTAAAGATTTACCAAACCTTCGAATACTGCAGTGGGGCCAAAAACCCAACAACTTTGACAGCCTCCCTGCTCACTTTTCTTTGTCATCCATCCCGTAGAATCGCTTTGTCCATCATAATACTTAGATAAAGAGTCAATAGCGTCGTGCCTTGTCCGCCAATCGAAGTGCCTTACGTATGATGAGCTTTCCGAGTTACTATATGTAATTCCCAAGAGTTCAAATATCCCACCTTCATAATAATCCCAACCCAATAAATTATAGTTCTCGCCATATAAAACAGCCTTTTCATTGTAGTATAAGGAAGCTTGGTAAGAATCTGTAGCAGTCCAACTCATGCCAAAGTCTTCAATACGAAGGTTCATAGTATCAGATTTCTTTTCATCCAATGCCCTTTTTGCAGCATATCTGTCTGCTTCAGTATTTTCACAAGCCTCCTCTGAAATAGTTAGTTCATCTATGGTTAATGAAGCATCAATGATTTCTAGCTTGATTGATGAAGCAATAAGTTCATCCAGGCAATATGTTTCGTCATATTTATCTTCGACTGAGAACGTATATCTTGTTGAAATTAAAGGATAGCTTTCAAAAACCATGAAATCATCATCATTGTTATCTGTAAAAATTACACGTACCAAGCTATTATCAGAGTTCAAGACGACATCTCCAGAAAATTTCAATCCATATACTGTGTCGTTCTGAGAAAATGGATAAATTTCAGCGTTTGAAGTAATAGTTGTGTCAATAGAGATTGTTCTTTGAGCAAAGGAAGAATATGAAACTAAAATACTGATAGCAAAGAGAAAAATTGATTTTAAATATTGCATGGTTAGTTGTATCTGTTTAAGCAATTATAAAAATAAGTAAAATAAATATGAAAGCAAGCTTTTGTTGTGAAATTGAAAATATATATGTTAAAAGCATAGTTTTTAATTGATTATTTTTTCCCAATTTAAAATTATATTACAGCTTTTGGGTCACTTAAGGCAATTTTTATTGTTTTCCTACAATAGTATGATGAAAAAACTTACTTTTGCAATTCAAGTGTTCATTGAGTTTATTGTTTCATCTAATTAATCAGTTTATACATCTTAAGTGAATGATCTAAAATAATTTTCTTAAACATTTCTTAAGACATTTATCTTTTAAACAGGAATTTCAACTTTGTTAATATACAGATTAAGAATAAGTTAAGAATTAGCAACAATTAAATTCGGGGTGTGGCGCAGTTGGTTAGCGTGCTAGTCTGGGGGACTAGAGGTCGTGAGTTCGAGTCTCACCACTCCGACAAACAATGGCAGGTGTTTAATAGCATCTGCCATTTTTTACAATGTATTATACCTATATCATTCAGTCGGATAAATCTGGTCGCTTTTATGTTGGCTCTACCCAAGACTTGGAATCAAGACTTAATTGTCATAATCATGGGCAGAATCCATCCACAAAAAATAAAGGGCCTTGGAAACTGGTGGCGTATTATGAGTTTGAGACGCGAGCAGAATCAGTTCAATATGAAAGAAAAATAAAGAAACGCGGCATTGGAAGATTTATGAAAGATCAGGCGAAATAATGATAAACTTTGTTGGTTCTGCTTGCAGTGGGGTTCTCAAAAAAATCACAGATATTCATTTGTTCGGGATTAGCGTGTCCCGCCTGTGGCGGGAAGGTCGTGAGTTCGAGTCTCACCACTCCGACAAACAAAAAAGACCTGTCACGAAGTGATGGGTCTTTTCAATTTAAGGCCGTTGAAAACTTGTTTTCATAAGGCCTTAAATTGAAAAGGGCCAGGGGGCGGAGCCCCGGGTCTTTTTTGTTTGAACCACCCCCAATGAGTCCGGCGCAGCCAATCTCACCACGTACACGTTTTCATAAGGCCTTAAATTGAAAAGGGCCAGGGGGCGGAGCCCCGGGTCTTTTTTGTTTGAACCACCCCCAATGAGTCCGGCGCAGCCAATCTCACCACGTACACGTTTTCATAAGGCCTTAAATTGAAAAGGGCCAGGGGGCGGAGCCCCGGGTCTTTTTTGTTTGAACCACCCCCAATGAGTCCGGCGCAGCCAATCTCACCACGCACATGTTTTCATAAGGCCTTAAATTGAAAAGGGCCATGGGGCGGAGCCCCGGGTCTTTTTTGTTTGAACCACCCCCAATGAGTCCGGCGCAGCCAATCTCACCACGCACATGTTTTCATAAGGCCTTAAATTGAAAAGGGCCAGGGGGCGGAGCCCCGGTCTTTTTTGTTTGTACCATCCCCAATGAGTCCGGCGCAGCCAGTCTCGCCACGATCACGTTTTCATAAGGCCCTCTTACCTGTCGACCCTCACCGCCATGGAAGAACGCATGCCATCGTCCTCATCAAGATAAACTCCCAGAAACACATCACCGGGTAAGAGAATAACATATACATCCTTAATGGGTCCGGGCATCATATGGTCGGTAAAGAAGAAGGTATTGTTGAAATGTATGGCGTCAGAAGGGGTGGTCCTCCGGAAATCATCATATAATATATCTTCAAATAATTGCCCGTCAACATAGAAATTTGCGGTGAGCGTACCATTTGCCTCTATAACGAATTGTCCATATCCTCCACTCCATAAGGTGGCATACGAGCCGGCAATGTCATTCATTGTGATCTCCTGTGCGGGTTCGGCAAAGCCAACACCCATGCCGACCTGTGGTCCTGAATCGTAAACCCTCAGCTTTTCGGGCAATACATATATGGTTTCGGCTATCGTATCGTCAGAGCCGTAAGGGTGGCTGTAAATGATGCCCGGATCCATATTATCCTGCCACCAGTTGCCGCTTTCGGTATGAACGGTTGTACCGTGGAAATCCCATAAAGCCAGGTCAAAGGTTCCATTGGAGCCGATAACGGCCCTGCCCCAGTAATTGTCATCGTCCGGGTCTGGGTCATAGCCAAAGAACAGCCAGGTTCCCCAGTGATCTCCGGGCGTATAATCATGCCTGATCACCCCGACAACCATTTCATCGCTTGCGTTTACCGGCAGATAAGTCATGATCAATTGTCCGGGTATTTCAAGCATATAATAATCATCACCATCAATCATCACTTTCAGGGCGCCTTTCATCATCCCGCCGGTGACCCTTGTAAAAGCTACAACACCTGATTCGCCGGTGGTTTTGTTATTGTAGCTGATCGTATGCTCGTTCTCGTTTACAATAATGGTGAATATGTCGCCAATGGCTGCTGCAGCCTGATATTCCCTGAGAGGAATGGTCGGGACCGGATCGGGAGGCGTGGCCGGGCCTTCATCCTTCTTACAAGCCGTTAAAAGCATACTCAGAAAAAGAAAAATAAGGATACATGCTTTGCCGGCATGGCATAATCTCATCTGTTTTTTCATCATCTTTTTTTTTGGTTTAGTTGTATCAAAGATAATGAATTTTCTTTTTTATTCAGGCACGGACACGCAAAAGGGTTTTGTGCCGGGATGCATTGCCATCGTTCAGGCTTCTTCCCCTGATGCATTCCCCGATTCCTGTTTCAGGGTTTTCCTGCCGTTACTCCTCAACCAGCCGTACACATCACGCAATTTTTTTGTATATTGTCCTCTGAAAATATATAACCGATTCCACATGATCTTTAAGTCTGCGGAAATGCGATGGTTTTTGCCGGGCGATGTGCCCATGGCAGTAGAGGATTGGTTCAATGGGATCAGCCCCAGGGTGTTGGAGCAGGAAGTCAGGACAGATCATTATCTTAATATCCCCGGAAGCGAATTGATGAGTATCAAGATACGGGAAGGGAACCTGGAATTCAAGCAAAGAAGCAGGGGAAACGTCCTGAGCTGGAAGAAAGCGGATGTTTCAGGTCATATTGATTTCTGGCAAAAGTGGAGTTTCCCTGTTAGGGATCATGATGTTATGGTAAGCGGCATTGAAAACTACCGCGAATGCTGGACTGAAGTCGTCAAGCAAAGGTCACTCATTCTTTTTCAGGCAAGCGCTGAAGGGCAGATCGCGCGTGCACACGAGGGTTTTCTTCCGGCAAATGGATGCGGGCTGGAGCTTACCCGGATAGAAATGCCCGGCCGGCATGAAAAGTGGTGGACACTTGGTTTTGAGGCTTTCGGGAAAGAAGAAGGCCTGTCCGATATGCTTGTCGTGGTGGCAGAGTTGGTCTTTTCCCTGCCCGCCCCCCCTTCACTGGCTTTGCACGATTCATTTGCTTACCCTTCCTTGCTGGCAAATCCCGTGAGCAAGGGATCTGATCAGGGTTCCGGCTGAAGGGTATTTGGACACATATAAGTTGCCAGTGTTTTGAAATTTTCTCCCGTGGCTTTCAGGTCGGCAGCATTGGCTTCAATATCAAAAGCGCTGAATTTGTTGAAAAAAGTGATAATGCTGACATCTCCCTCCGGGTAATATTGCATATAGCAAACAAATCCGCAGATGGCTCCTGTATGTCCGATCCAGACATCGGTCTGGCTTACTCCCATTCCATATCCTGTATAATACGGGACTTCCGGTGTGGGGGGGTGAAGCACCGGCATTTGGGCCATGTACATGCTGTCGCTTAATAGCTGTCCGCCGGCCAGTGCTCTCGCCCATTGGCTCAGCTCATCAATGTTTGTCATCATGCCCCCGGCGGTCCAGGCCAGCTCAAAATTGATGGCATCGGCCTGGGGTGTGCCGCTCATGTCCTCTACCGAGCCACCCGATTCGTCGTATCCATGGATAACATCCCCGGCAGGATCCGGTGAGCCGGGCATGAAGGTGTGTGTGAATCCCAGCGGCTGGCAGATCTTCTCCTGAAGCAGTTCATCAATGCTTTTCAGGGTTTTGGCTTCCATGATCTTCCCGAGCAGGAAATAGCCGATGTTTGAATAATGAAATCCCTCTCCGGGTTCCGAGAGCAGGCTTTGTTGCGCGGCCCAGTCTATCAGCTTGTCGATGGTCCAGTTGCCCGTGCCGTTATAGATCTGCATCCTGATCTCTTCATCCTCGTCCCATGTGGGTATGCCGGAGGTATGGCTGAGAAGATGCCTGATCGTTATCATCCCTGCACCGGGGAAAGCGGGGTAATAATTGCTTAGTTTTTCATCGAGGTTGAGTACGCCTTCATCACATAGGATCAGCACCAGGGTAGCCGTAAAGGTTTTGGTAATGCTGCCGATCCGGATAAGGTCGGTGGTCTCCATCCTTACATCCCCATCCCTGCAGGCCTTCCCTCCGCTGTATTCATGAACCCCGGCCGGTGCCCTGATGCCGACGATCCACCCCGGGGCTTTCATCGCGGCCCTTGTTCCCTGCATGATAGCGATAATCCTGCTCCTGTCGGTCGGGATGAGGTCAGTGTCGGTGTCCTTGCAGGAGGTGAAGGAAAAAAAGATGAAAAGGATGATCAGGAACCGCCCGGTCCGGCTCGCAAATACATTTTTTGCCTGTTCCATAGAGTCGTTTTTATTAGCGGATTGAAAAACAGCCGGATTGAGGCCTGTTCCCTTCAGGCTATTCACCGGCGGCTTGTTCTCCGGCCTGCATTTCTTCTTCCGAAACCCATCCGCCCCCGAGGGCTTTATACAGTTCAATATAGGCTACCAGCAATTCCCGCCTGATGGTGGAGTGGTTTAGTTGGGCATCGAACGACTGACGTTGGGAGTCGAGCACTTCCAGGTAGCTGGTCACGCCTTTGTCATAGCGTTCCGTCGACAGCTTTTCTGCATTTTTGGCTGCTTTCATCCTGCTTTCCTGGGCAACGAGTTCATCTTTGAGGGTTTCAATATTGATCAGGGCATCTTCAACTTCTTTAAATGCCTGGATCACGGTGGCTTCATATTTCAGCCTGGCTGCTTCTGCCAGGAAACGTTGTTGTTCCACGCGCCTTTTGTTCTTCCCGAATTGAAAGACAGGTCCCAGCAGGCTTCCGCTCACCGACCAGGCAAAGCCTCCACTGGTGAATGCGGAGAGTTCGTTGCTGGCGCCACCCAGTAAACCTGTGAGGCTGATGGCCGGAAACCTGTTTGCCACGGCCACCCCGATAAGGGCGTTTTGTTGCATGTATTCGGCAAGGGCCTGTAATATGTCGGGTCTGCGTTCCAGTAGTTGGGCGGGAAGTCCTGCCGGGATCTCCGGCGGGAAATTTTGCCGCGACAGTGGTTTGCCGGTCAGGACAGGGCCGGGCGATTTCCCAAGCAATATGCTGAGTGTGCTCTCATCCATGGATGAAAGCCTCTTGTATACGGGTACCGAACCTGCCGCGATGGCTTCCTGTATCTGGGCCTGGTTAAGGTCGATCTCGGGGATGATGCCGTGATCGTAGCGGTCCAGTATGATCTTTGTCCCTTTTTGCCGTGAATCCAGTGTCTGCAGTGATATTTCGTATTTGGAGATATCGTCGAGAAGCTGAAAGTAGGTGCCTGCCACTGATGCGATCAGTTCCATTTGTATGGTGCGGGCTGCATATTCGCTTGACAGGAGCTCGGCGCGGGCCGCTTCTGTTGCCCTTCGGTACCTGCCCCAGAAATCTATTTCCCACAGTAGTTCCGGGAAAGCATAGAAGTTATTGCCCGGCTGTGTTTTCAACCCGCTGTAATTGCCTCGTGATGCTCCTGCCGATACATTGATCTGTGGGAAGGCTCCCGCGCGCGTTGCCCCCACATTTGCCCTGGCAGCTTCAATGCGCGCTGCAGCCTGGAGCAGGTCCTTGTTCTGCTTCAGCGCAATGCTGATCAGGGTGTCCAGTACAGGGTCATCAAACATCTCCCACCATTTGAGATTCACGATGGTGTCAGATGTTCCGGGCGCAAAACGGAAGGCCCCCGGTGCCTCGACCGGGGGATGCTCAAAGCGCGGACCAACCTTGCATCCCGGCAGGCCGATAATCAGTAAAAACAGAGGTATGATAAAAATCGCTCTTTTCATGGTTTTTGAATTATTCACTGTCGGCATTTTCTTTTGCGGTTTTTCTCTTCTTCTCATAACCGGCGATCTTGCCGATAAAAACGTATAACATGGGGTAGAAGAATATCCCCAGCAGGGTGGCGATGCTCATTCCTCCCAGCAGCGCCATGCCCATTACTTTGCGGGCTTCGGCACCGGAGCCTGACGCGACTACGAGCGGGAAAACCCCCAGGATAAAGGAGAAGGCGGTCATGAGGATAGGCCTGAACCTGATCCTGGCTGCACTAACGGCTGCTTCAAAAAGGCTTAGTCCCCTTTTGAATTCGTCATTGGCATATTCAACGATGAGAATGGCATTTTTGGCCGCCATGCCCACCAGCATCACGAAAGAGACCTGTGCAAAGATGTTGTTTTCAAAGGTAGGGCTGAAAAGCCTTGCAGCCCACAGGAAAAGCAGTGCCCCGAATATGGCGAAGGGCGTTCCCAGCAGAATGCTGAAGGGAAGCGACCAGCTTTCATACTGGGCAGCCAGGATAAGGAATACGAATACAAGAGAAAAAAGCATGATGATGCCCAGGGAGCCCGAGGCTTTTTTCTCCTGATACGACATGGCATTCCAGGCATAACTCATATCGCCGGGCAATACTTCCGCTGCTACCTCTTCAAGTGCCGTCAGTGCTTCTGCCGAGGTATAGCCGGATGCCGGGCTCCCGGTCACTTCTATTGCCCTGAACAGATTGAAACGGGTGGTATAGTCGGGGCCGGCAATGTTCTCGATCGTGACAAAGGTTCCCAGTGGCACCATCCTGCCATCCTTGTTCTTGATAAAGAAATTGCTGATCTGTTTTTCATCCACCCTGTATTGTGGTTCAGCCTGTATGTACGTTTTGTATAAACGCCCGAAACGTGTAAAGTCGTTCACATAGGCACCACCCATGTATGCGCCGATGGTGGTATACAGGTCGTTGAGGCTGATGCCCAGTTTCAGTGCCTTTTCCTTGTCGATGTTCATGTACCGTTGCGGCACATTGGCCTGGAATGTCGTGAAGGCACTGCCGATCTCCTGCCTTTCCCTGGCCGCTTTGATGAAGGCCGAAGTATGCCTGTCAAGGTAAGCCGGGTCATTGCCTCCGCGATCCTGTATCATGATGCTGAAACCCGATCCGTTACCCAGGCCGGGGATGGCCGAAGGCCCGAAGGCAAATGCCTGTGCTTCGCTGATGTTCATGGACAGTTCACGGTTCAGCTTTTGTATGAATTCACCGGCGGTGATGCTGCGGTCGGACCAGTTCTGTAAGGTGATGAACATAAAGCCCTGGTTGGAGGTCATGGCACCCGACAACAGGCTGAAGCCCGTTACGTTGGTAATATATTTTACTTCCGGATGTTTCATCACAAGCGTTTCTATCTTCCTGGCCACTTCGTCGGATCGCTGCAGTGAGGCAGCATTGGGCAATTGCATGTTAACAAAGACATAACCCATGTCTTCCTCCGGAATAAAACCGCCCGGCACCAGCCTCATGAAGAGGCCTGCGGCCAGGCTGACAATAAGGATGAAGACCACGGAGCGTTTGATCTTTCTGGTAATGATGGATGTAAAGCTCATGTATGAGTTCGTGCCACGGCCCAGGCCCTTGTTGAAGGCGTTGAAGAAGCGCCCCGGGAGGCCCCTGTAAGGTTTTGGCTTTTTCAGTAGAAGTGAACAGAGTGCAGGGCTGAGCGTGAGAGCATTGATTGATGAAACGCTCACGGATACCGCAATGGTGATGGCAAACTGCTGGTAAAGCCTTCCGGTGATCCCCGCCATCCCGGCAACGGGGATGAATACGGCGATGAGCACAAGGGTGGTGGCAATGACCGGAGCCGTTACTTTTCGCATGGCATCGAGGGTGGCCTTTTTCCTGTCCATGCCTGAGGCAATGTTAACCTGGACGGCTTCAACTACAACAATGGCGTCATCAACAACAATGCCGATGGCCAGCACCAGCCCCAGCAGCGAAAGCACATTAATGCTGAAACCGAGAAGGGGAAAAAAATGAATGCGCCTATCAGCGAAACCGGAATGGCAATGGTGGGAATGAGGGTGGCACGCCAGTCCTGGATGAAGATGAACACCACAAGGATCACCAATAGAAGGGCAATAAACAGGGTGATGATGATCTCCCGGATCCCGGCCGTGATGGCTTCGGTAGAATCGAGTGAAATCTCGTAGGTGATCCCTTCAGGAAAACGTGCAGATATCTCTTTCATCTCCTTCCTGACGTTTTCCGCCAGTTCAACGGCATTCGACCCCGGGGCCTGGTAAAGGGCAACGATGGCACATGTCTTTTGGTTCAGGCGCGTAAAGGCATTATAGGTTTCCACCCCCAGGTTGATGGTGGCAACGTCTTTCAGTTTTACCTGGGAACCGTCACGGAGGGTTCTCACAACAATTTCGCCGAAGGCTTCTGGCTTGCTGAAGCGTTCGGGCAGGCGAACGCTGTAAGTGAACTCCGTTCCGGGCGGAGCGGGCTCTGCGCCGAAACGCCCGCCCGCCACAACAATGTTTTGTTCGTTCACGGCACTGATGATCTCGGGAACGGTGATGCCCATCCGCGATAGCTTGTCGGGCTTGATCCAGATGCGCATGGAATAATCGGATGCTCCCAGAATGTCGACGCGTCCTATGCCGCCGATCCTTGCCAGCTCATCCTTGATGTTGATGATGGCATAGTTGCCAAGAAAGTCGCGGTTGTAGCTGCCGTCAGATGTAATCGTAACAAGCATCAGGATGTTCGGAAGCGATTTTTCGGTGGTCACCCCCATCTGTTTCACTTCGCCCGGCAGCTTGGCCGTGGCTGCCGAAACCCTGTTCTGCGTGAGCACGGTGTTCATGTCAGGATCGGTGCCCACATCGAAACTCACGTTGATGGCCATGCTTCCGTCGTTGGCATTGGTCGACTTCATGTAGATCATTCCGTCAACGCCGTTGAGCTGCTGTTCGAGCGGGGTGGCAACAGATTCTTCAACGGTAAGGGCATTGGCACCCGTATATTGTCCCCTCACCTGGACGATCGGAGGAGCCAGGTCGGGGTATTGTTCAATGGGCAGGCCGATCAGGGATACCAATCCCACGATCACGATCACGATCGCAATGACAATGGCAAAGACAGGCCGGTGGACGAAGAAATTACCTTTGTTTTCTGTTGCCATTTTCTTAGATTTCGGGATGGGTTTTGCTTTCAAATTTTATCGGCACGGGCCTGATCACCATGCCGGGGCTAACACCTTGCAAAGCATCGATCACAACCTTGTCGCCGGCCTTTAACCCTTCTAATATCAGGATATAGTCGCCTATGACCGGTCCGCCGGTAACACTGCGCGATTCAATTTTGTTGTCGGCGCCCAGCAGGAATACCGATTGCCTGTCCTGTAGTTCCATGATGCAGCGCAAAGGGATCAGGATGCCGTCCCTGGCCAGCCTGGCCACCAATTTAACCCTGGCGTACATGCCCGGTCGCAGCAGCAGTTCGGGGTTTGGGAAACTTGCCTGCACCAGTATGGAGCCGGTATTGGGATCGATGTTCCTGTCGATGAAGTCGCCAACGCCTTTGTGCTCGTACAGGCTTCCGTCAGAAAGGATCAGTTCAATGTTGGGTTCATCTGCCGATGCCGTTTCATCCTTGTCTGCTCCTTCCATTTTGCCGGCTATATGCCTGGCCGAAAAGAGGTATTCCGATTCGGTCAGGAAAAACCTTACCTTCACATTTTCGGTTGATGAAACGGTATTCAGGATCACGGGGTTGGGATCTCTTCCCACGAAGTCGCCTGCCTTTGCCTGCGAAATGCCAATGATGCCGCTGATGGGAGATGATATCCGTGTATATCCCAGTTCGATCAGGGCTGATTCGAGGTTGGCTTTGGCCGCCTCGAGGGAGCTGACCGAGGCGTCGTATTCTGCCTGTACGGCATCAAGCTCACTCTGGCTCACGGCATTGAGTTCGGCCAGCGGCTTGTACCTGTTCAGATCGTTCAGGGCTTTGGTAACCATGGTTTCGGCTTCGGCCACCTCGCTTTTCTTTGCGTTCACTTTTGCTTCCAAAGGGCGCGGATCGATGGTGTATAAGAGTTGCCCTTTCTCAACCTCTGATCCCTCGGTAAAGTAAATCCCTTCAAGATAACCCTCTACGCGTGCCCGGATGGGGATGTCTTTTTCCCCGTAAATCTCGCCAATGAACTCCCTGTAAATGGGTACATCCTTCTGTATTGCTTCCACAACGGTGACCTCGGGATAAGGGGCTGTTTCCTGAGTCTTGTTTTTGCATGTGACAAGCAGCATGGAAGCGGCCAGCAGCAGATAATGATATTTCCTGATGTATTCGTGCATGATGTGATTTTTATGAATTAAATGATTTTACGAACGAAGGTAAAAATACTTTTTCTCAGAAAGGGAATAATATGCCTGTAGTGATTAAGAATCTGCCTGTTCATCATCGGTTATTGGAATGGAATGGTTAAACATCTCCATAAACCCGCCGTTGATGTATTGCGGGGATTCCATCCATTTTTTTTCCAGCAGGGCAGCATATTCGCGTACGGCCATATTTACACGTTCTTCCCTTTCCATATCCTCGCTGCCTGTGTTCAGCGGGTTTTCGATCGTAATGATGATCTTTCCTTTGCGGGGAGTGATGAATACCGGGAAGATGGCTGCGCCTGTGAGCACTGAAAGCTCTGCAAAGGTGGCCCGGAAGCCTCGCATTTTGCCCAGGAAAGCCAGGTTATGGCTGGCCCTTCCATGGGCGCCGTCCCCTAAGAGGTGCAGGATGCTTCCTTCTTCCAGCAGTTTTTTTGCTTCGAAGAGCAACCCGAAGGCCCCGCTCTCCCCGCCGCGCTTAAAAATAAGGGTCCCGGGCTTGTTTTTTTCACGCAGGCCCCTGAACTTTACCGAGTCTGAGCCCTTTTCCCCAAGTATGGTATGAAAATTCGTGAATCCCAGCCGGGGGAAAGTGCTGAAGCTCACGGCAGGCAGGCCGAAGTGGCTTCCCAGAACGATCACGCCCCGGCCTTCTTCATAGCTTTTCCTGAACTCCTTGAGGCCAATTATCTTTACACGCCTCCTGAAGGAGCATTTCCGGAAATGTGAGACGGCTGATGCACGCCAGCCATGCAGGTAGTTCAGGGCAAAAAACCCGGCAATGACCTCCTGCCTGTCCCACCTGCCGGGAAACTGCTCCAGGAACCCCTCCACGATGGGGAGTTTCTTTCTGAAAAACCGTTTCTGTGCGAAACTCGTTTTGCAGAACCATGAAATATAAAGGTTTGCAAGGCCGTAGGGGATGTATTTCAGCCCCCGTGGAGAGTTTAGGAATTCTGTGATCCTGCGTATATTTTTTTTTGTCAGCAGGGGATTTTTCATATACCTTGTATTTTTCTGATATGGGTTGCCAGCGAACGGATATTGGGGGTTTTGATGATGGTATCGATGTCGATCCTGGTATTGAATCGTTTTTCCACTTCGCTCAGTGCCACAAAGAGCTCAAGGGAGTTGGCGCCGGTCTCCAGGAAATTGTCGCCGGTACCTATGGGCGACAATTTCAGTGCTTTTTCAAAGATGGCTACCAGGGCTTCCTCCGTGGCATCGGCGGCGGGGGTTTTTTGAACGCTGCTGTCGCTTTTCCAGACGGGTTCGGGTAAAAGGTCAATGTCTGCTTTTCCGGTGGCATTCTTGGGCAACTCTTTTGTCAGCAGAATATGGCCGGGCACCATGTAGCCGGGTAGCAGTCGCACAAGCCTGGCCCTGATGTATTCCATGTCGATGCTTTTATCTTTTGCCGGAACTGCCCAGGCAACAAGTTGTTCAGCGCCCTGCGGGTTCTTTTTGAGGGCGCAGGCTGCTTCGCTGACTTCCTCTATGCCGAGCAGCAGGTTTATGATCTCGTCGAGGTCGATCCGGTAACCACGAAGTTTAATGCTCGAATCAGACCTGCCCGTATGAACGATGCAACCGTCATCCAGATAGTATCCGCAATCGGAAGTCTTGAATATCCGGTAGCGGCTGTCGTGCGGGTCGGTTTTGAAGTCCTGTTCCTGCAATGCAGGCTTATGCCAGTAACCTTCCGAAACGTAACGGCTGCGCAGGATGATCTCACCCCTTTGCTTCTCCCTTACCGGGTTGCCATTCTCATCGACGATGCTCAGCTCCATCCCCTCGGCCGGGTATCCTGCCGGCACGATATTGCCCCTGAGCAGGCAGCCATGCTCCATGATGTAGCTGCTCATCAGGTAGGCTTCTGTGCTGGCATAGATATTGGCCAGCGTGGTTTCACGCCTGAATACTTTGCGTGCCTTTTCCACATCGCTCCTGTAGAGGGTCTCGCCGCCCAGCAATAACACGCGCAGGTCGGGATAACGGTCTCTTTTATCCTGCACGGCCAGGAAATGCCTCAGAAAAGAAGGGATCATCATGGCAAAGCTGATCTTCGATTCCCTGAACCAGCGGCTGAATTCGAGAAAATTACCCGTCCTGAAGTCGCTGATGACCAGCTCCGCCCCGTTCAGCAGCGCCCCCAGCAGCGGCAGGGCATGTGCCGAGAATCCCGCCGAAAGGTAATAAGCGATCCTGTCGCCCGGCACAATTCCAAATCGCTCTGTCAGCCTTTTTATGAAATGCACCATGTTCCGGTGGCTTTGCATCACTCCTTTGGGTGTGCCTGTCGATCCGGAGGTGTACAGGGTGATGGCGTTGTTTCCTGCCGGGACGGGCGGTTGCAGGGGGGGCAGTTCATTTGCCGCTTTCCATGCATCTGCGTTCATGACTGATGTTGTTTCGCCCGGTCCGGCGGCAAGCCCGTCAATGTCCCCGTCAAAGATCAGCAGGCGGCAACGGGCGTCAGCAAGGATCATCCTGTTCCTTTCGGCCGGCCATTGGGGATCGAGGGCCACGTATGACTTACCTGCCTTGAGGATGCCCAGCAGGGTAATAATCTGACTGCCATTGTTGCTGATCAGAAAAGCAATGTTTTCCTGACCGTGACCGCTATGTTCCAGGATGGCGGATGCCATCTTATCAGCGGCCTCCCTGAGCTCCCTGTAGGTCAGGCTGAGGCTTCCGTCTGATATGGCCACACGGTCGGGAAAAAGCCCGGCTATTTCGTCGAAACGCTCGTGTATGCATTGTTCGGCAGTATTGAAAGCTTTCGGGTCATTCATTTGATAATTGCTTTGGGCCTGATTGTATAATCCCGCTCATTTCCAGGTCCTAAATATACGTATAAATTTAAAAATTTGCGTATAGGAAGGAAATATCCGTATTGCTTTCATACATCAGCAAACAGATCAGCAAGAGCGTGATGATCAGCCGGATCATTATTTTACAGATCACCTTTTTCATAAAAATGCTGTTTAACCATTTTATAGATCAGATATGCTCCATAGCTGGAATGGTGCTGGTTGTCGATAAAGGTCCCGGGAATCTTACCCAGGCGGGAGGCATCAACAAAAACAGCGTTTTCTTCCAGCAGGATTTCCCGGATATGATCCACCCCATCAAGATATGACCCCAGGTAAGAAGGATGGTATTTTTGTATATAGATCTCATTCACCGGCCCAAGGATAAAGCAGATATTAACGTTGAGCCTATCGCAGAGGTGGATGAAAGCCCTTAATTCATTGTCGCGGTATTCATCTTCCTGCAAGGGGTTCAGCCAGGTCCGCCCCATGAATTCATGCGTTACGTTCCAGAGGGTATCCAGGTAGGAGGTGTCGATCTTGCCCAAATGATCAAAGGTTTCCGGCCCGGTCTTCCGCTCCGCGAAATACCGAAGGTCATGATCATAATCTTCCGGAAAAAGAGTATAGCGCAAATCCCTGAAAAAGGGCTTCCGGAGCTTTCTGACCCAATATTCGAGACGATACAGGGCCTTTTCGGCGGGATTCAGCTCCTGCCTGTAGGCCGACGAAATTTTTTCAAATTCAGGATAAGCTTTTGCATTGTTTAAGGTGTTTAGCCAGGTTCCGTAGTTCAGATAGCGGGTCCAGTAACTTTTTCTGAACCCTTTGAGCTCGCTTCTCCAGTAAACGGGGTTGATAAAATAAATAAGGCGAAGCGAATCAACTTCTTCCTGGTGGTTCAGCAGCATGGCCATATGCAGCCCGCAGGTCCATCCGGCCCCCCCCAGAATACTGAAACGGTTCGGATAGGAAGTGTCCTGGTCGAGGAACTCATAATAGTTGCCATCACGCAGGGGTGTTGATTCGGAGGTGCCCATGCAGATGAACCCGTCATTTTTCTTTACCGAAAGCAGGAATTCCGGAACCTGGGGATGGTCATCAAACCTGAAGTGTTTCCCCTGGATCTTCAGCAGCTGCCGTTCCACTCCCTGGACAGGATATTCCGGGAAAAAGAGGTTTACGAAGATCAGAAGCAAAAGCAGGGCGGCGAGAATGAATTTTCCGTATTCACTCAGCGTGCTGGTTTTGTATATGTGCCTGATGATCCTCAAAATATGATATTGGTTATAATGTATGTCAATTCATCCCCGGAATAGTGAAAGAACATCCATCCCATTGTTATGAATAAAAAGGTAAGCAGTATACTGCCGCCCTTGTATATCAGATTATTTTTGATCCTTACCGAAACCGGCACATATACCAGCCAGGCTTTCCCGATGGAAAGCCCCAGCCCGTGCCACAGCCCCCAGTAAACAAAGTTGACGGTTTCCCCGTGCCATAATCCGCAAACAAAGAAGGTAAACATATATCCGCCGATGGTGACGGATATCCTGGGGAAGCGCGGAAACAGCCTGTTCAGAAAGGCCAGGGATGGCCTGAACACATAGGCGAAGAGAAAGCCGGAAAAGGTCATGTGCCATCGCTTCCAGAATACCGACAGGTTTGCAGAAAAATATGGGTTGTTGAAGTTCTCGGGTGTGCGTATCCCGATCAGGCAGGCGGTGCCGATGGCGATGTCGGAATAACCGCTAAAGTCGAAATAGATATAAGCGGAATAGGCCAGCAGGCTGAGCATCAATGCCGAAAATGCAGAAAACTCCGGTATGAGGATGCTGTAGTCGAGCGCATAATCGATCACCATGGGGACGATAATCAGGGTTTTTACTGCCCCGGTGAAAATACGGCTGATCCCGGCAAAGAAAAGGCTGCGGTGATACCGGAAACGGGTGTTGCCCATCCAGTAATGGAAGTTCTTGTAGGTATCAATGGGACCGGCCAGGTAGTTGGGAAAGAAAAAGATATAGTTCAGGAAGGTGAAGAGGTTGGAACGGTGGATGGTTTTTCGGTACGACTCCACCAGCCAGTGTACGTAACGGAAAAGGATATAGGAAATACCCAGTTTCTGTACCGATAAAACAGGCTCGTTGATGAATGACAGGTAAGAGCTTTCCAGTATATGCTGTACAAACGGATAGTTCCTGATGCAAAACAGTATGATCACGAAAAGCAGTGTCAGGGCCAGCACCCATTTTGACCGCCTGTGCTGAAGCAGCTTCCCGCAAATGAATACCAGCACGCTCAGCACCCCAAGTACGATGAGGGTATGCTCCACAACCACCGTGAGCAGGACCAGCACGCTGCCCAGGATGACCACAAGGTCTTTTACCGCCCGGTGCTTCACGAAAGCTTTAAGCGTATTATACACCAGCACGAAAAGCGCGATGTAAAGAAACACTATGTAATCGCTGAAAAACAATTTGTTTTCTGATGATTTTCTTTACCGGTCGATGTTCATTAAGCTGTTAACATATTCCTGGATCGATCTCGGGAACATGGCTCCTTCAGCGATCTTTTTCCGGTTCATTATAAAAATGCTGCCGGCATTCTTCATCATCGGATCCAGAATGTCTGCATGATCGTTTTCTTTAAGCACTAAACCATTTACTCCGTCTTCCACCCATTCCCTGTTGTCGGGGAGGTCCGATACCAGCGGGATGCAGCCGTAAGCCATGGCCTCAAGCAGCGAGACCGACAAGGCATCGGAGGAGGGAAGGCTGAAATAGTACTGTGCCCTGCGGTACACGGCTTCCTGCTCCGTGGCATCCAGGAAGCCGGTAAAGCATACACGTTCTTTCAGACCCAGCTCGTCGCGGAGCGCGATAAGGCTTTCTTTTTCGCTGCCTTCGTTGGCGATGATCAGCCTGGCACTCTCGCGCAGACCGGTAATTTTTTTGAAAAAACGAAGAATGCTGTTAATGTTGGAGTTGGCATTCAGGGTGCGGTTTGAAAAGAAGAGCCACGTTTCCTTGTCGGAAAAGCCGGCATCGGGCAGTTCGGCCGGCCCGAAAGGAAAGCGCAGCGTTTCGGTCTTGCTGAGGCTGCTGATGATGCGGCTTACGGCCACCGAGTCGGAGGTTGCCAGTTGCGCCCTGTTCAGGGCAAAACGGGTGATCAGTTTATATGCCAGGTTTTTTCGGGGCGTGAGCAGGATGTCGGTTCCCCATGCCGATTGCACCAGTTGACAGTGGTGCCGGCTTAGTGCCACAGCCAGTGCTGCCGTAAAGCCATGACTGGTGATATAATGTGCATTGATGACATGGGGGCGGATACGCCTGATGGCCCTTGCCAGGGGGATGATGGCACGGAGATGCGCCAGGTTGCCTCCTTCTTCCGAGATCTTAAAACCAAATTTCAGGATGCGGTTGGCAGGGATCAGCGCTTCAATCTCCGGCAATACATCCTGCGACGACACCAGGTAGAGCTCAAAGTACTTCACCAGTTCCCTGGTCCATTTCAGCATATGGGGGCTCCCGCCGTTGCCGTAGATCAGGTATCTTCTCATCGTGCAGGATTGTCGGATGCCCAGCGCTCGTAATGCTCTTTCAGACCGGGGTGATCCCTCAGGAAACGCGCGTCAAGATCCCTGGTGGAACCAACCACCCGGGCGGGGTTGCCGCTGAGGATGGAAAAGTCGGGGAAATTGCCCTTTACATGGCTGTAGGCCGTTACCAGGCTGCCCTTGCCAATGGCGGTGCCGGGACCGATCAGCGAATGAGGCCCGATAAAGGTATACGGGCCGATGTCGACAGGCCCGCGCTCATATAGCTCCGGCTCGGGTTCACTGAGGTAAGAGCGGCCATAGAGCCTGATGGCATGATGGCTCGAATGGGTGATGACGCTGATATAGTTGGTGAGCTGGCATCCCTCGCCGATACGGATGCCCTGGCAACTGTCGAGGAAGTTGTAATGTCCGATAAAGACATGGTCGGCGAGCAATAGTTTCTTTTTGCAGCCAATGTAGGTGGTGTTGCTCACACGGGTGCCGGGGAGGTAGGCGCCGCCCGGGATCTTATAGCCATACAGCATGGCCGGCTTACCCGAAAGCCTTTTGATGAGGTTCTTGCATGACCTGGCCAGTCGCTTCATGGTTGGGGTGCTTATTTTGGTTCAGCCAAAGGCAAAGATAATGAATTTGCGTTGCCGTGACGGCATCAGGCTGCTTTCCCGCCTGAAATGTGCAGCAGCCAGGCGGTCAGCAGCAACAGGTATACGCTTTGGCTGCCCGAGATCAGGTAAAAGGCCGTTTCGAGATCCCCGGCCACCAGCCCGCCATAAGCCAGTGAGGCAAAGATCAGGGCGATGCCTGCTAGGCTGAAGATGAACAATTGCTTTTGCCTGTTGAGGATCATGGGCAGGTGCGTCAGGGGCTGCGTAATGAATTTCATGAATATCCAGGGGGAGAGGATCTGTGCATAGGTGCCTGCCGGCCGCCATCCCTGTCCCAGGACAAAGCCGAATATATCGGGCCCCCACAGGATGATGAGCAGGAATATGGGGATGCCGGTCGCAGCCGTACCCAGTAGCGTCCTTATGCTGAACCCGCGCAGGTTGCCACCCTCGTGGTGAATGGCCGAGGCTTTTTGATAATACACCTGCGAAATGGCACTCCCGATGAATGAAAGGGGCACGGTGAGTATGCGGAATGTACGCGAATAAAAACCCAGCAGGGTGTTGTTGAAAAAGTAGGCGATCAGGAAGCTGATGCCACTGTACTGGGCCGTGTCGGTAAAGATATAGAGGGCATTCACGCGGGGGAAATCTGCATATTTCCCGGCCAGCATGCCCATGCGTTTGCGCGACACCTCCCTGAGCTTATCCTTGTCGGAACGCACGAAGCGAAAGATGAAATACAGGGCCGAGAGGGCATGGCCCAGTACCTGTGCGGTGATCAGCCCGAAGGCGCCTGCCTTCATGAAACCGGCCCCGATGCCGCTGCCTGCGGCAGTGGCGCTCTGTACCACGCGTCCCGCAGATACCCGGCCGAATTGCTTCTTCCTGCTGAACCAGTAGTTCATGGTCTGTGTCACACCGGTAAACAACACCACCAGCGGTACAAAGTAAAGATAGCCGGAGATGGATTCGCTGTTGAGCAGCCGGCAGATGGGGGCGTTGAAGGCCCATACGATGAGCAGCGACAACAGGCTCATGCCCAAAGTGACCAGCCCCGACAGTGCTGCCAGGTTTACGGAATCCTTGTCTTTGCGGGGCAGCATCACGGCCAGCTCGTAGCGGCCCGTAGCCACGACGGCAAAGAGCGAACTGATGGAGATGAACAAGGCCAGCAGGCCGAAATCCTGGGGCGGGAATAAGCGTGTGAGTACCGGCTCGGCCAGTAAAGGGATCAGTTGCGCCAGGGAATTGCCCGATACAAGGGTAAGGGTGTTGCGAACATATTCAGACCGGTATAGGCGTTCCCACATCTGGCTCGGATTAAGAACACAAAGATAAAATATAATGGATATGAACGGGAAAGAGCAGGCAGGAAGTCCTGTTAGCTTCTGCTGTAACGCTGGCAGATCCTTCTACCGTGTCGTTTCACTCCACGGTATAAGGATGACAGTTTCAGTTAACAGACTTTTCTGCGCTATCTTACAAGCACTACCGTCCCTTTCGTATCAAAATCATATCCAGCAATCGAATACTCAATCCTGAACACGTAAGTTCCGGCCGGGGCTGGTTTGCCCTGATAAGTGCCGTCCCAACCGAGGGAAATGTCGCTGCTTTCAAACACCATCTGGCCCCAGCGGTTGAAGATGGTCATGCTGAAGGAGGTGAGGTTATCGGGCTGGCCGATGGCTTTGAACACATCGTTGAGGCCGTCCCCGTCGGGGGTGAAGGCATTGGGAAGAAGGATCCGCTCACCCGGGGGTTCTTCCGGTGGGGGTGGCGGAGGCGGGGCAGTGACGAACTGCACATAAACAGAATCTTCGCCTGCACATCCATAGAGGGATTCGATCATCACACTGTACCAGTCTTCCGTCTCTGCGGTGATAAGCTGGCTGGTCTCTCCGGTATTCCAGAGATAACCGGCAAAGCCGTCACCTGCATCGATCTCCACGGGCTCTTCGGTGGTGATGGTATCCTGCCCGGCAAAGGCCGGAACCGGGGTCGGATGGATCGTTATCTCAACAGAATCTTCCGAATAACAGTCAAGGGTATCGGTAATGCGTAACGACCAGATCCCTGAATGCGTTGGCTGGGCATTACTGATGGAAAGGATCTCGTTTGTACTTGTCGAACCTGACGGATCTGACCAGAGATAGCTGACTTCCCCGTTGCTTGACCATAAAACGGGACTGATCTGGATATCATCCCCCTGGCAGGCTTCAATATCGGGACCAGGTGAGAAAAGCACTTCCTGGTAGATGCGCACGCTTCCCAGGTAATAGTCTGCCGGGATGGTCAGTCCCGTTGGGTTCAGGAACTGGCTGGCTCCGGCACTGCCATCCCAGGCCACCATGCTCAGGCCCGGGTCCAGTGATTCAAAAACCAGATCGGTTAATACGGTGTTATCAGGCAAACTTACCGAAGGGGCATGCCAGAACAATTCCACCTTTCCTTCGGCCGGGAACAGCATCACTTCCAGTGAATCTTCGATCTGCGCATGGGTGTTGGCATAGCCCGTGCAGCCAAGCAAAGACTGGTCATAAAGCAGGGTGGTTTTAAAATAAGCAACGTCATTAAAGTTGCTCACGTACAGGGGCACAAAGGCTGTATTGCCCGGGCAGATCTCGTCCTCTCCGGCCACCGCCTGCAGGCGAAGCGTGATCTCTTCAGGCACTTCCACGACGAAAGTGGTGTCGCATCCCGCTTCATCCATCACCACGCAGGTGTAAAATCCAGCCAAAAGGTCATAGAAACCACCATCGTTCACCTGGAAGTTTACGCCATTGTCGTTGGAATAGTAAAGCGTATCTCCTCCGCCAATGGCCGTGATCTCAATGGAGCCGTTGCTTTGCCCCGAGCTGCAGGCCCCGATCTGCAGATCGGTAATTTCCGGGGCATCGGTGTTTTGGATGATCACCGGGTTGTTGATATACACATCCTGGCAATCCGAAGAGTCCTTTACGCGCACGGCGTAGTTTCCGGCCGAAAGCCCTGTAAAAATGCCTTCGTTGGTAAAATAGTTCGCCCCGTTATCGATGGAATAGAAAAGCATATCGCTCAGGCCAGAAATGGCATGGATGATGATGGAGGCATCCTGCTGGTTGCAATGTTCCTGACTAAAGGTAACTCCCTCTATGAGCACATCGCCGGCATCATGGATGGAGTAGGGGCCGAAATAATTTACACAGTCGTTGCTGTCGGTTACCTCCAGTGTATAATTCCCAACGGGCAGATGATAAATATCGGGGGATGTTGAAATGGGATTACCAAGATCATCCAGCCATCGGTAACTCAGCGGCCCGGCACCGTTAATGAGTAGCCCCTTGATTGCCCCAGTGCTACCTCCACAGGTGGTTGGACTGATGACCAGGTTCGTTGTGTCAGCGAAGGCTGTGTTGTGAAAAGAAATATGAATTGAATCAATCTCGAAGCAACCCGCATCATTCTCTACGTTCACCCAGTACCAGCCCGTATCGGATACGATGATCTGGGAGCTGCCAAAAGCCCCGTTGCTCCAGACATAGAAATGGGGGCCGCATTCTGCATTGAGTATGATCTCCCCGCCATTGCAGATGGAGGTATCAGGGCCAAGATCAGGTTCGGGTTTATATTCCACTTCTATTATACGTGATGTTTCCTCTATCCTCCCGTTTGGATACTCCACATAAACAGAAACCTCATAGGATCCACCATCAGTGAAGACATGGGTTGGATTGGGAATGATGGAAGCATTATTTGATCCTGATGCCGGATCCCCGAAATCCCATTCTATGTAATCAGGTTCTGGAACAAACCAATGTGTGAACTGAAATTCTTCACCTTCACAAACACCTTCATCATCAAAACGAAATAAATAATAAGGAAATACTTTTGTTAACATCCCTGTACCTGCGCCCGGGCTTAAAAAAACTGCTTCTCTTTGAAAATTACAATCTGTTCCTTGCTTCCATGGATCATTGATCACCGACAGATAAGGGGTAGAACCAGAACCCACTGGTCGGCCGGTAATATAAATTTTTCCATCCCTGGCCAGTTGCATTCCAAATGGCCTGTCATCCTGTCCTACCAATATCCTTGATGCCAGGAAACTGGCCGAGTCCTCAATATATTGCATGTCAAACTGGAATACAAAGCCGGTATGAGGGGAATCCCTGTGTCCGCTTAAATATAAATACCTGGAATCGGGAGAGAATTCTGCTCCCTGTACCCTGTACCATGAATTATCCTGTCCGCGTATCTTGAAATAATACAGGTAGCTTACGATCCCGGTCTCATCATTGAATTTACATACCTCAACCCTGTCGTTGGTATCAGTTAAGCTAGCCCATCCGGTATTTGTATTTATCAGGTATTTATTATCATAAGAAATGCGCAATTGTCCGTCCAGCTCAGCAACCCCAAACATAGGATCTACAATGAAAGAAGGTGCAGGGCTCAAAACGGGTTGAGTATGGACAGAATCGCCTGTTACCAGTATAGAAGCAAAATGGTCATCAACAATCTTTCTGACAACAACCCAGACATCCTGTTTATTTTTATGCCTGGTTGCGGCAAGTTTCTGTCCCGGATCCCAGATTGACGGGCTTACAAGAACAGGCTCACTAACTCCTCCAAGACCTCCGTTGAGGTTCATGTCAACGATGGCATAATAAAATTGATTAAGCCCCGGATAATGATAATTAGGAGCAGAAAAAACATAATATTCATGATCGGAACCATAAACCGGGAATGAAATTACATCATATGAAGCGAGCATGAATGTATTATCGATCGGAAGGTGATTTCCGTTTCGTATGGCCAGTCCATTGGAATAATAAAGCAGGTTGCTGTTCGTATCGCTCATCACGATAAACCCCCTGCTGGTTCCCCCGGATGAAAGTTTATTGTCGAAGATGGCAACGGGTTCCCCGCTGCTGAAATCAACACCTGCGTATATGCCGAAGTACCAGATATCAGCTCTTTTATATTCCTGTGAATAAACATCAACTTTGATGCTCAGGAGTATGAATGACAAAAGCAGGGCTGTTACAGCCTTTATATGATCATAATAATTACCGGTGCTGCAAATGGCCAGGTGCATGAGATCAAATATTCATACCACAAATATGGATTTTTTGAAAAACCCAACAGTTTTCTTGTGTGTTTCGAAAATACAATTTTTTTTGATTCATTCCAACATTTTTTTCCGCCGGTGCACGCCGGGTGGATGAATTCTGAAATCTGGTTTTTGAAATCTGAACCCGGTACTTCCCGGTACCCGGAACCACCATTTCACTAAAGCGGGATTCGTTCGACTAAGCCTTTTCATTTCGCTGCGCTCATAAAAAGGCAGTCTCACGAATTTAACCCCCGATTCTCGGGGCAGGCATGTAACCATTTAACCATTTAACCATGTAGCCATTTAGCCATGTAGCCCCCGATTCCCGGGGCAGGCCACCGAGTTCTCGGGGCAAGCACTGAAACACTGAAACACTGAAACACTGAAACACTGAAACACTGAAACACTATAACACTGAAACCCATGAGGTCTCGGGGCAAGCACTGCCCGCTTTCGGCGGGTCTGAAATCTGAATTCTGATATTTGAAGTCTGAATTCTGAAATGTTGCAGAAACGGTCTTTATAACAACACTGAAACCCACGAGGTCTCGGGGCAAGCACTGAAACACTGAAACACTGAAACACTGTTGATTCGGTGATTCCCCGAGTTCTCGGGACACGCGGTAATTTGTTTAGGTGAGGTACCGGATATCGGGGAAAGTGTTACATGGTTACATGGTTACATGGCTGTGTGTGGGTGTGGGTTTGAGTAAAGTATCTGAATCAGCATAACAGTTTAACCCACGAGGTCTCGGGGCAAGCACTGAAACACTGAAACACTGAAACACTGAAACACTGAAACACTGAAACACTGAAACACTGAAACACTGAAACACTGAAACACTGAAACACTGAAACACTGAAACACTGAAACACTGAAACACTGAAACACTGAA
>Ga0334892_1000239_pt1 | contig 81525 bp, 70 predicted proteins | sample GraSluR3_MG_4_FD_207213 | JGI IMG/M metagenome (GOLD analysis project Ga0334892, IMG submission 207213) | Sludge microbial communities from methane-producing bioreactor in Wageningen University, Netherlands - Granular Sludge_15_04-R3 | ecosystem: Engineered > Bioreactor > Anaerobic >...
ACGCGTCTCGAAACATTGCTCAGGCGGGTATATCTTGTCTGAGTAGGCTGCCTTGTCAACCAGCCCAATGTAGTCCAGTTTAACCGGAACTACAAGCCCCTCCCTTCAGGGAGGGGTAGTTGACCTTTTTAGCCTCCACGAAAGCTATCGAAATCTTCTTCGAAGCATATTTGAACCGTCGACGTATATACTTGTGGAGATGGATCTGGTGAGCCGGAGATAGGTGTCGGCTAGGGGTGGATGAAGGTGGTCATAAGGAAGATCATAAAGATCGACGAGGCCCTCTGCGACGGGTGCGGAAACTGCGTCCTCGCCTGTCCTGAGAATGCCATCGAGATCGTCGGCGGAAAGGCGAAGGTCGTCCGGGAGAGTTTCTGCGACGGCCTGGGGGCCTGCATCGGCAACTGCCCAACGGGCGCCCTCTCGATGGAGGAGCGGGAGGCGGAGGAGTTCGATGAGCTGGCGGCGAAGGCGGCGGTCGAATCGGCCCAAGAGACGACCTTGCCATGGCATGGGATGGGATGCGAGGACGGTCCGAGGGTGGGGGAGGGCGGCTGCCCAATGGCCCTGAGGGGGACGGGGGCGGGAAGGCTCGGCTCCACGAAGCTCGCCGGAAGGCGGAGCCGTGCCCAGGATTCGGGGCCGGCGGCAACCGCCAGCCAGCCGGAGCTCTCCAACTGGCCGGTCCAGATGCGGCTCGCCACCGTCGACTCTCCTCAGTTCGACGGCGCGCGCCTTTTAATTGCAGGAGACTGCACTGCCTTCGCCTCTCCGACAGTCCACAGAGACTTCATCCGGGGGAGGACGACCCTCATCGGCTGCCCGAAGCTCGACGAGAGGGAGAGCTTCGTCGAGCGGCTCGCCGCGATCCTCGCCGCCCACGACGTCGAGGATATCACCGTCCTGGAGATGGAGGTCCCCTGCTGCTCAAACCTGGAGGCCTTCGTCCGGCAGGCACTGAAGGTGGCGGGAAAGGAGGCGCCGGTCAGAAGCCTCATTCTCGGGATCGACGGGGAGGTCCAGGGGTGAGGTCAGCGCTCGCCACCTGGAAGGAGCAGGCGGGCTCGCAGGCGAAAGGTTGACCGCTTCACTACTGGTGAGTTGGGGGACAAGGGAGGCTAGATGGCTCATTTTTCTGCGCGAAATTAAATAAAATAACTAATTTAAATATTTATCTAGTTAAACATGTGACACACACCTCACTCAATATTCGTAAGAATTCTATACGCCCGATTGTGGCGACGCATCCTCCAACAAAATCCGCAAGGTATTCAGTAAATCTAAACAACTTAATTATAAATTTTAATTAATTTATCTACTTCCGATCCTATAACATCTTGAACATAACGCTCTTGCTCCGCTAGCTCTTTTAGCATGTACCAATTTTTTATAATTCCGACATGGTCGTGATCGTCTATGAAATCGGCCGCCAATCTCATGGTTTCTAAAATTGATTCATTGCTCACCTTGGTCAAGTGACTAACCGATTTCATGTAATTTTTAGCATCATAAATATCTGAAAAAAATTTATTTAATATCACCGAATCAAATTTAGCATATTGGAGCTTATTAACCAGCCCTTCTGGCTCAAAGAGCATTTTATGGAAGGCATCTGTGAAAAAAGCCTCAAGAAGATCAATTCGAGCATCTTTATATCTATAATCTGGGGAATCAATAGACCCTTCTAACCTACCTTCCGCTCTCAGTTTATGAGCTATCTGGGTGCCGACATAGGGGAACATTTTAGTGAAGTGAACAACCACTCTACCGTCCTTGCAGAGCGTCTCAAAAAATGATATATTATCTTTGACAGAACCAAGATCGGTGTCAGGATCAAAGAACATAAATCCATATTCAAAGTTGATTCTACTGCTTTCGATAATATCTAAGGTTTTATATATATCCTCTACTCCATAATGCTTGTTGCACGTCTTTAATCCCTGTTCACACCCTGACTCGATGCCTAGATAGAGAAAATCTAGACCAACCGTCTTCAATTTATTCAGCATATTTCTATCTACTTCATCTACACGACATGAAATACGCCATAAAATCTGATCAGCTAGACCGCTTTCCTTCAAAAGATAGGAAAATTCATCTATCCATCTCTGCTGAGTACGGCTTTTCATGCTAAAGTCATCATCCTTGAAGATGAAGATCCGAGCACCTCGTTCAAATAACTGTTCCATCTCCTTCACAACATTTGAAGGGGAGCGCGATCTTCTCCTGGGGCCGGGTGCACCACTATAGAACTCTTGTACACTACAGAAACTACAGTCATAATAACAACCACGACTAGCCAAAATCGAGCATACTCCGACTCCTCTGTGATCTCTCATTTTATCTTCTCTGACCGGAAAGGGCAAGGAATTCAGGTCTTGGATAAGAGGTCTCGGAGAAGTTACTTCTATAGCACCATTTCTCCGATAGGCAATTCCTCTTATTTCCGACCATTGGCTTTGACTTTTCAAATGTCTGTACAGGTCCAGAAGCGTTAACTCCCCCTCATGGCGAACGACTGTATCCAATCCTGGCAGGAGTTCCAGGATTTTTTCATATTCCAGAGTCGGAAAATGCCCCCCAATGGTGAAATGGGACTTTACCCCGTTATTTCGTAGATAATCGATTAGTTCGGCAAAATCGAAGATCATCCTCTGGAATATGAGTGAAAACCCTATAATTTTTGGATTTCTTTTATTAATTTGTTTCAGGATTCCCTCCTTGGAAACATTCTGGCAGGGCAAAATTTCTACATCTATGCCTTTTTCGACAAGGAAGGATGCCATCGAACGTAGCCCCAAATTCTCCTCGTCTTCATAGCCGACAAGAAGCACATCACAATTAGATTTAGTTTGAATCATATTAATTCACTTAAATGGGCAACGTTATTAGACCTCAAACCTCTTTTTTGTTTGATCTCGAACTTTTTTTAGGATCTCAAGTCGATCTTCCAAGAATTTAACCCGTAAATCTATCTCTTCTATTGCAATAAGCTTTTGGAAGTTCTTATCATAGCGTTTCCAGAAATCTGAAAAATCTGAAGCTGGTTCACCAGGCTTATAACTTAAAGGTAGATCTATTACAAAATCACCATAACGACCTCTTTTCCGCAAGGTTTCTCCTTTGCTCAAAATTTCCAACCCCTCGCCAGATTTAATTTACTTAGTTACCATACTCTTACTAATCATTTCTCTAGCTGGTGTCGATTCATATGCCAGTTCAGGATAGATATATATATATACATATACCTCCAACGTCTATTAGTACAATGGGCAGGATCACTTTAGGATCTCGGCGGCCATCGCAAATTAAGCAAATATCGCTAATTTACTACATTTCAGGCCTCCATATCATGTACAATTTCTTACTTAAACTCCCATACTCTTTCTCATCATTTCTCTAGCCTTGTTTGCGATTGCTAACTCCTTTTCCGCAATCGCAACCTGCAAATCCATCTCCATCGCAGCTAGCTCGTTTATTTGCTCTTGGCTCAAGAAGTTGATAATTGGCACGGGATCATCGGCCAACATGCTTGAAGAGTAAACTGGTGTCGATTCATATGCCAGTTCAGGATATATTTCTCTCCAACGTCTATAGTACAATGGAGCAGGATCACCTTGGTATCCCGGAGGCCATCGCCAATTAAGCAAATACCGCAAATTTTCCATATTTCAAGCCCCCACAGCACGTATAATTTTTCTTACTTAGTTCTCATACTCTTTCGCATCATCTCTCTCGCCTTGTTTGCTAATGCGAGCTCCTTTTCCGCAATCTCGACCTGCAAATCCATCTCCATCGCCGCAAGCTCCTTCATTTGCTCTTGGCTCAAGAGCTTCACAAGTGGAATGGGATCATCGGCCAACATGTTCGAAGTGTAATCTCGTTTCGATTCATATGCCCGTTCAGGATACATTTCTCTCAAACGTCTATAGAACCAGGGTGCGGGATCGACTGGATATCCCGGATTCCATCGCAAATATCTCATATTTCAAGCCTCCACAACATGTTTAACTTTCTTATTTAGTTCTCATGCTCTTTCTCATCATATCTCGCGCCTTGTTCGCTAAGTCGAGCTCCTTTTCCGCAATCGCAACCTGCAAATCCATCTCCATCACCGCAAGCTCATTTAATTGCTCTTTGCTCAAAAATTTACTAACTAGGAGGGGTTCATCAGCCAACATGCTTGATGCGTAAGCTGGTGTCAATTCAGGTATCAGTTCAGGATATCCTTCTCTCAAATGTTTAAACAACCATGGTGGAGCAGGATCTGCCCATGGTGGGATCCACGGTGGGGCAGGATCATAAGCGTATTCCGGTGGCCAGGGTGGCACTTCGCTTGGCGGATATGGTGGAGCAGGATCAAATGGGTATCCAGGCCACCAATACCTATTTCGCAAATTTCTCATATTTCAAGCACCCATATAATAGATAACTTGCTCACTTAATTTCCATACTCTTTCTCATCATCTCTCTAGCTTTGTTCGCGATTGCTAACTCCCTTTCCGCAATCTTGACCTGCAAATCCATCTCCATCACAGCTAGCTCATTTATTTGTTCTTGGCTCAAGACATATGACGAAATAGCAGGCTCTGGAGTAGGATCATGTATTAATTCGAAATTTTCCCGTCTCAATTCCCGTCTCAGTTCGGGATATGCCACTTTCCAAGATCTGAAGAGCTCGGGAGCTGGATCATATTTAGGCGCCATGTATTTCCTTCGCAAGTATCCCATATTTTTAGCCTCTAGGCCACTTGAAGTTCTTAAGAGAATTTAGTTTTAATACTATTTAAATTTTACGCTTATTGAATTAGTTTGTACAGTTTTTATATCCCTGCCTTTTGCGGTCAGTAAATGCTTAGGGAGAACGTTCGTACCTTCCTTCGGATCATGGCGGGCTTCGAGAAGGCCCGCAAGGTACCTGAAGGCCGTCGGCCTCGAGGAGAATTTTATTCCTCTCCAGGCCAAGCATAACGACCGCAGGATCTCGAAAGGCTTTTATCAAAAGATGGTCCACCACTTCCTATCATCAGGGGGTAGGTGAGGTATGTTTATTAGAACGGTTATCGTTTTGTCATTTGTGGCTCTTCTGGTAGCCAGTGTCTCAGCCTACGGAGTGGAGCCGGTGAGCGTCGGTGGAGATTTCGGCATTTCCTGGCTTAAGAACCTACCATCCCCTCCCAAAACCAGCATCGATGATGGCGGGGGTCTATGGAGCTGGGGAGGCGCCCCTAGCGGGATGACGGTAGTCAACGGCTCTCTGGTTCCCGAGGACGATGATAACGACGAAATTGATCTCGCTGACATCGAGTGGCTGTGGACGGAGCTTAGAGGTCCTCCGGTGATGCTCAATAAGACCAGAGGTCCTATGGATTTCTTGTATCCCTTTTACTCAGATGATCCCTGGTTTTTGTCTCAGCATTATGAACGACTGATCTTAGTCCCCGAAGATTATTACGATTAATGAGAACGTACATCGGCCTCGGCCTGATCCCCCCCGTCGGGGTCTCCCTGGGTCTTGACTCTCCGGCCCGGGATCAGTTTCCCTCCATAGGCGAGACGATCTTTTGCACCGTCGTCGCCACCACCGTCGCCTTCGAGCTGGCGAGACCGATCTCCACCAGGACCGCCCTCGGCTCTTCCAAGAGATCCCGAAGGAGATCACCGAACCCGAGACGAAATCCGAGACTGAGTCGATAGAGGGATAATGGAGGAATGGGAAAATCAGAGGGGATCGAGTAGGAGAACGACGGCGGGTAATGTGATTGAGTATGATATAAGTAGTATCAGGATATAACCCACGTCATCAAGCTCAGATTCAGGTGAAAGAATGGAAGACGACTTCAATGAAGTGGTTAAGTTTCACGGTCATACCTGCCCAGGCATCGCCATCGGCTACCGGGTGGCCAAGTACGTCAAAAACCACTATAATAGGGCCGAGGACGAGGAGATGGTGGCGATCGTCGAGAACAGCTCCTGCAGCGTCGACGCCATCCAGCAGCTTTTGGGCTGCACCTTCGGCAAGGGAAACTTCATCTTCAAGGATCACGGAAAACACGTCTACACCTTCTACTCCAGGGATCACGATAAGGCCCTGCGGATCTACTTCAGAAACGTCCTCCCCCGGACCGATCCCGCCGCCACCAAGAGGTATCTCGCCGGGGAGATGAGCTTCGAGGAGAGGGAGAGGTTTATGAAGCTCCGGGAGGAGGCGATAGATTACATCCTCAGCGCCCCCGACGAGGAGATCCTTGAAGTCCGAGAGGTCGAGATCCCCGCGCCTGCGAAGGCGAGGATCTACCCGTCCATCGAGTGCCAGGAGTGCGGCGAGGCCTTCATGGAGGTGAGGGGGAGGACCGCCGGAGGTAAGATCGTCTGCGAGGAGTGCTACCAGAAGTTTGTGACCTAGAAGGCCATCCTTTCTTCTCCGTTCACCCTTCTAAATTTCGATCTTCTGCAGGTCTTGCCCGATCTCGACTTCGACATCGGGGCCGAGGCCCGCCAGGACGTCCTGGACCATCTCGGCCTCGCGGCCGATCGTCTGAGGGTAGAGGTGGGTTAGGACGATCCGCTTTACTCCCGCACCCCGGAAATTCTCGCCAAGCCTCTTCGGGGTCGAGTGGTTGGTGACTATGAAGGGCTCGGGAAAGGAGCACTCGTGGACGAGGAGGTCTATGCACTCCGCGAGTCTCCTCATCGACTCTGTGGGCTCGGTGTCCCCGGAGTAAACGATGCTCTTATCTTCTGATTCGATCCGATATCCCAGGGCCGGAAGGCCGTGAAGCGCCTCGCCCGCTCTGATCTTCAGGCCCGCAAGGCTGAACTCGTCGCCGGGCCGAACGAGGGTGATGGAGACGTCCAGCTCCTCCAGATAAGGGTAGAGACCCCTGAGAGCCTCGAACCACGCCTCAGTCCCCCCGGGTCCGAAGACCGAAATTTCGTTCTCCCCCATCAGCCAACGGGCCTTGGCCAGGGCGAGAAGATCTGAGACGTGGTCCAGATGAAGATGGGTGAGGAGGGCAACGTCTATCTCCAGGGGCGAGAAGCCGGCCTCCGCGAGCCTCAATAAGGCGCCTGCGCCACAGTCGAAGAGGAGGGGCTCCTCGGCCTTCACCACCAGCCCCGCCTGGGCCCGGCCCGAGTGGGGTATGCCGACCCCAGTTCCAAGAAGGATCACCTCAAGTTCCATGAGATCCTCCTCGGGATTCGGGGGCAATAGAGTTTCCCGAAGGCCCCCGACCGGTCGGTTTTAAGTATCTCCAAAGAATCAGATATCAAGTGCGATAATCTGACTTCAAGATAGATCAAGGTGATAATTTGAAGGATAACGTCATCAAGGACCCGAAGTTGGCCGAGAAGGGCAAAAAAAGAATTGAGTGGGCGAGAAGACATATGCCCGTCCTCCAGAAGATCAGGGAGGAGTACGCGATCGAAAGGCCCCTGGAGGGGGTAAAGGTCGTGGCCTGCCTCCATGTCACCGTTGAGACCGCAAACCTCCTCTCGACCCTCACCGCGGGCGGCGCCGAGATCACACTCACCGGGTCCAACCCCCTCAGCACTCAGGACGACGTGGCCGCTGCCCTGGCCGAGGAGGGGATGTACGTCTACGCATTCCATGGCGAGAATGATCAGGAGTACTACGACTGCATCCACAGAGCTCTGGACATAGGCCCGAACGTCACCCTCGACGACGGCGCCGACACCATCGCCACCATCCATCGGGACCGAAAAGATCTCGTCGGAGATATCCTCGGGGGCTGCGAAGAGACGACGACAGGGGTGATAAGGCTCCGGGCCCTCGCCGAGGCGGGCGAGCTTCTGTACCCGGTCATTGCCGTCAACGACGCCGAGACGAAGATGATGTTCGACAACCGGTATGGCACCGGCCAGAGCACCATCCACGGAATCATGAACGCTACCAACTTCCTCTTCGCCGGCAAAAACGTCGTCATCGGGGGCTACGGCTGGTGCGGCCGGGGCCTGGCCACCCGAGCGAGGGGCATGGGCGCCAACGTCATCGTAGTCGAGGTGGAACCCCGAAAGGCCTTGGAGGCGGCGATGGACGGCTTCAGGGTGATGCCGATGATCGAGGCTGCACCCATCGGCGACCTATTCATCACCGTTACCGGGGATATCTCAGCCATCAGAGGGGAGCACGTAGAGCTGATGAAAGACCAGGCCATAGTCGCCAACAGCGGCCACTTCAACGTCGAAATCGACATCCCGGCCCTGGAGGAGATGGCTTCTGAGGTGGGCGAGGTCCAGGAGGACGTCAAAGAGTACAGAATGCCCGACGGCCGAAGGATCTACCTTTTGGCCGAAGGGAGGCTGATAAACCTTGCCGCTGCCTATGGCCACCCCCCAGAGGTTATGGATATGAGCTTTGCAAACCAGGCCCTATCCGTCCGATATATAGCCGAGCATGGCCTCCAGCTTGAGAGGAAGGTATACTCCGTCCCCTCGGAGATCGACAGGAGGGTTGCAGCCCTGAAGCTGGAGGCGATGGGGATCGAGATCGAGACCCTCACCCCCCAGCAGGAGAAGTACCTCCACAGCTGGGATATGGGAACCTGAGGAGGGGGGGAGATGGACCTGAAAAGAGATGCGGTCGAGGCCTACCTGAGGAGCCTCGCGGGAGAGGACGCCGAGTTGGTGGGTATGAGAACCCTCGGAGAGACGATCCCCACCACAGAAGATGTCAAGGGCTTCGGCTACGGAAGCCCGGTACTTCTGGAGTACCGATCTAAAGAGAAGGCGATGTCTGCGGTCCTCTCGACGATGCGGGTCCAGGAGGGGTTCGGCCACGATCACTTCTCCGACCGGGCCCAGGTCCTCCTCTGGCAGCACTCCACCTTTGGCAAGCTCCCAAAGCACGCAAGGTCGATCGACGTCGGATACTTCGACACCAAGGGGAGGCTCAGCTCCTGCGGCGAGGCCCAAGAGTTCTTCATCCTGATGGAGAAGATCGATGGGAGAGAGTACTTCTTCGACCTGGAACGGGTGAAGGAGGAGGGTGCGACGGATCTGGACATGAGGCGGGCCGAGGTCCTATCCACCTACCTTGCCGAGATCCACGACACAAAACAGGAGTCTTTGGCCCTCTATCGGCGAAAGATCAGAGACACCGTCGGCCACGGTGAATGCATCATGGGAATTCTCGACGACTACCCGACACAGTCCGACTTCCTCGATCCTGGCGAACTCGCAACGATTGAGAAGAAGTGCGTCGACTGGAGGTGGCGTCTTCGGGAGAAGACCGGTCGGCTCTCTCAGGTCCACGGCGACTTTCACCCCTGGAATGTGATGTTCAGGTCGGGGACGGACTTCTCGGTCCTGGACAGGTCCCGGGGCGAGTGGGGCGAGGCCGCCGACGACATCACCGCCATGACGACCAATTACATCTTCTACTCGGTCCAGAAGAGCCTGAGGCTGGAAGGAGGGCTCAAAGACCTCTTTGAGCTATTCTTCGAGAATTACCTGGACAGGACAGGAGACGAGGAGCTTCTATCGGTGATCGCGCCCTTCTTCGCCTTCAGGATGATGGTGGTGGCGAGCCCCACCTGGTATCCCCTCTTAAGCGGCGATGTGCGAAGAAAACTCTTCAACTTCTTGGAGAATGTCCTTGACTCCGAGGAGTTCGACTACAGGAAGGTCAACAGCTACCTCGAAAAGCCGCAGATCTGAGATGGAAACGCGATACGCTTTCGAGCTCTCCGGAGAGCACCCTACGATCCCGAGAAGCGAGGCCTGCGCCCTCCTGGAGGTATGTTCGTCGGGGCATGGGGTTGTCTCCGACCGAGAACGCTGCCTCGTAGTCGAGGCCCGGGACCTGAACCTCTCTGGGCTCGGCGCCAGGATGGCGATGACCCATAGGGTTGTTGAGATCTTGGCCGAGACCGAGCCGACGCCGGACGGGGTCTCCATTGCGGCGAACGAACTCGACCTTCCAGCCAGAACATACAAAGTCAGGGCTAAGAGGCTCGGGAAGACGCCTCTCGGAAGTGACGACGTCGAGAGGATGGTGGGCTCTGTTCTGTGGAAGAGGGGATACAAGGCCGATCTGAAGGACCCCGAGATCGAGATCAGGGCTATCGTTACAGAGGAAAGGGTCTTTCTCGGCCAGGAGGTGGCCCGAGCTGATCGGGCTGGGTTTCGGGCCCGCCGCCCCCACATGAAGCCCTTCTTCCATCCCGGAACGATGCTCCCGAAGCTCTCCAGGGCTCTCGTCAACCTCTCCCGGGTTCGGAAGGGTGAGAGGCTCCTGGACCCCTTCACCGGAACCGCCGGGTTTCTGGTGGAGGCGGGGCTGATGGGCATCCGGGGACTGGGGGTAGATGTCCAGGAAGATATAGTTCGGGGCGCCAAATCGAACCTTGTGGGGCTCGATGGCACCCTCATCGTCGGGGACGCCATGAGGCTCCCTCTGAATGACGACTCCATCGATGCTGTCGTCTCTGACGCCCCCTATGGAAGGTCGGCCCTGATTCAGGCGGGGTCGAGGGACGAGCTTCTGGAGGGAAGCCTCGCCGAGCTCCGGCGGGTCCTCATTCCCAAAAGGAGGATGATCTACGTCGACGACCGGCCCGTCGGCGGATCGATCGAAGACTCCGGGTTTGAGGTCGTCGAGGTTCACAAAGAGAGGGTCCATAGGAGCCTCACGAGGCAGATCTTCGTCTGCAGATGACGATCACTATCGAACGAATATTTTCTCGTCCAGGGCCGTGATGATCAACCCCACCTGGTCAACCGACATTTGCCGCGTATATCCAGCCGCTCTCCTCGCGGCCGCAGACCAATACCCCGCCCCTCGTGGCCGGCGAGATCGATCTCGTCGCTCTCGGGCGGAAGGCAGGTCAGCGCCTCGGAACAAGTGCCAACGAGCCAGGTCTCCGTGGCCGTTCCGGCGATACGCTCCTGGCTGTTGTCATAATATCAGACGACGTCTTGGCCGGACCGCCGAAAGCTCCAGCCTGTCGTAGGTGGTATTCCATGGCTATGGTGATGATCATCTACCGCATCGTTTTGGTGCCTGAGTATCGATACAGATCTCGAACCTTTTCACTCCTCCGCCCTTTTGACGCGGATTGTGTTGAGGAGCATCTCCGTCGCGTCCCACCAATAGCTCGAATCCATCTCGCACCTGGTCATTCCGAGAACCGGCCCCTCCTCCGCCTGGACCTGGTCGGGCCAGAAGATCGCAACGTAAAGAATCTGGTGGTCGTCGTCCTCCCCGGTGCCGAGGACCCCCGTCTCGCCTCCGATCGTCCACTCTGATGCATTATGCTCAGTGTACCCCCTCTTCTGGAGGGAGGCCTCAGCCAGAAGCATCTCCGTCCTCAGGTTCACGGGTCTATAGCCGTCGTAGCTGGTGATATCGATCGTAGCTGCCCTGATCCCCCCGTCCAGGATGATCCTGTGCCGCTCGAGCCCCAGCCCCTCCTCGGTCTCACCGGGCTCGGGCCCTTCCTGGATGATGGTGTAGTTCTTCTCCCCCAGGTCGAAAGAGACCTCGTAAGGTCCAGCGGTCACCGTCACCCCAGTCGAGGCCTTCCCGGTCGCCACCGCCTTCTCGATGTGGACGGAATCGATCAGCTCCTTTGTCGCCGTCCAAGGAAGGCTCGAAGTTATGACACAGGAGGTCTTTCCGAGATAATCACCGGGGGCGAGGTATCTGTCGAGCCAGTAGGCGGCCTGATAAGTATCCTCTCCCGAGACCTCCTCGAAGGTCGTCAGAAATCCTGTGTGCCTGTCCAAGAGCCTCTCCTTCGTCTCGACACCGATATAGCCAATATTCCAGGGGAGCTTTCTGCTCAGGGTCTTGGTGACACCATCCCCCGCCGGGACGGGGCTGTTGTAGCTTGTCACCTTGATCTGGACCTGGCCGTCGTCGCACTCTAAAAGGGTTAAACGTTCGGTGTAATCGATCCCTGTAGGGGTCTTCCCCTCGACAGGTTCTGCAACCTGGACGGTGCAGTTCCTCCCAGACTCCAGGCTGAAAGAGACCTGATAGGGGCCCAAGTCCACGATCTCCTCCTGAGCCGCATATGCTGCCGGTATCAAGAGCATGGCCGCTGAAATGACCATAATTAATTTCGTTCTCATGATGCTAACCTCCACTCAAAGGCGGTTCTACCGCAGCTCTCGGAACGTGTACTTCATTCTTAAAGGCTATCGTGACCTATATTTAAATATTATTTTATATATTATTTCAATGCCAAAAATCTCGAAAAACATAACCATAGCGAGATTTAAATAGTATCAATTATAACTAAATATCACGAATACTTTTGCAGCCTGGCATTCCGAGAGGTTTATAGTGATCAGAAATCTGGAACCGGCTCTTGTAGATAGTTGATATCATAGACTGGAGACCCATTCTAGAGCTAATTAAGTTACACCTCCTTCACCCTTTGTATTCCCCGCCCACCAGCTCCCGGATCCTCTCGGCGGTCTTCGCCCCCACCAGCTCCACCTCCTTCAGCTCCTCGGTGGTGGCCGCAAAGACGCGCTCGACGGACCCGAAGTGGCGGAGGAGATTTTTCGCCACGGCGTTTCCGACGCCGGGGATCGAGGAGACGAGGTACTCCTGCTGCTCTTTGAGGGTCCTGTGGGTCTTCTTGCCGTGGGCCTGGGGGGCGCCGCCCCTCGCCTGCTGCTCGCGCCGCGCGATCGCCGCGATCACCGAGACGGTCTCATCCTCGTCGGCGGTGGGGATGATAGCGACGCCGAAGTCGACGGCTATGGAGGCGAGAGCCCCCCGGATGGCGTTGGGGTGGACCTGTCTTGTGTAGAGGTCTCTTCCCTCCAGGATCAGGATCGGCCTATCGTAGGTCCGGGCGAGGTCCCGGACTTGGCCGAAGAGGTTACGGCCCGGATCGATGAGAGAGTCAATGAAGTCGTTTGCGGTCTTCCTCTCGATGGCGACCCGATCGCTTACGACGTAGTCGCCGACCTCCAGAACCTTCAGGGTGACCCCCACCCCCATCGACTCCAGCATCCGAGCAAGGCTCCTCTCCCTCGGGTCGACGGCCACCAGGGCGGAGGCCTCGTCCTCCTCGGGCCGGTCGAGGCGGGAAGGGAGGAGGGAGGGCGGCTCGTTCATATCAGACGACGCTATGGCAGCGCCGACCTCGCCGATCTCCAGCTGCCTTGCGCCCCTGGAGGCGGTGGAGCCTGCGCCTCCTCCTGCTGCGCCGCCCACCTCCCGCCGGTCCGGCCAGCTCATCTCCCGGATCTGCTGGCGCATGCTCTTCTCTTTGCGGTCGCTGATCCAGCGGTAGGCCTCATCCCTCGTTCCCCTGGCCACTAGGACGACGACCCGGCCGGCCCTCGCCCGGCCCGTCCTCCCCTTCCTCTGGATCGACCTGATCTCGCTTGGGACCGGCTCGTAGAATAGAACCATGTCCGTGGCAGGGATGTCGATCCCCTCCTCTCCGACGGAGGTGGCGATGAGAACGTTGTACTCGCCGTCCCGGAACTTCTGGAGGATCTCCGCCTGCTTCTTCTGGCTCAGCCCCTCGTCGGCGATCCGGCTGGACTGGCCGACGAACCGGACGGGCCTTATTATCTCGTCCCCCGAATCCCGGAGAAAGTCGAGGACGGAGCTGGCCGTATCCCGATAGTTCGTGAATACCATGATCCGAGAGTCGGCCTTGGCCGAAAGCTGCTCACCGACGAGGTCTTTTACCGCCAGAAGCTTCGGATGGTCCACGTCCATCCTCGCGAGGTCGCTGACCGCCTCCCTCACCCGAGGGTCCTCCATGATCCTCTTTGCGGCCTTGCTCCCTCCTTTGGACGCTGCCTCCGAATCGAGCCGCTCCAGGTACCGGGCGAGGGAGTCGACCCCTTGAGTCTCGGCGAGCTCCACGGCGTGCTTCAGCTTCAAGACCTCCGCCAGGACCGAGACCGCCTGGTAGAGGCTAGGCGACGGGCTTCTCGCGATGGAGCCCCGGAGCCTCTTCTGAAGCTCTAAAAGCTCTTTCTTCGAGGTCCTGTCCATTCTCTTTGGGATCCGAAAACCCTCGGCACCCCCCAGATGGTCCAAGGCCTCTCCCCGCTCTTCCAGGACCTCCTCGAGAAGGGATCGGAGCCTCAAGATGTCCGCGGGGACGGTCACCTTCACCACCTCGATCTCCCGCTCGTGGACGAAGGGAGAGACGTCGGGGTCAGCTTCGGTCTTCGTCTCGATCCTTTCGGCCCCGATGTTCGAGCATACCTCCTCGATTCGCTCGAGGCTGCTTCCGGGGCTAGCTGTGATCCCCAGGACGAGCCGATCTTCTCCCTCCCTTTGGTACCTCTCCGCTATGTAGACGTAGGCGTAATTTCCGACAGCCCGATGAGCCTCGTCGAAGATGATGCACGAGACGTCCCGGAGGGATATCCTCCGGGAGAGGAGGTCGTTTTCTACCACTTGAGGCGTCGATATGATCACCCTCGCCCCCTCCCACATCTCCCTCCTCCGATCGGGTGGGATCTCGCCTGTGAAGGAGACGACGATGGAGTTGTCCTTCAAAACCTTCTCCAGAAAAGAGGCGTGCTGCTCCACAAGGGGCCGGGTGGGCGCCATGAAAAGAACTTTTCCCCGGTCGAGGCGCGCGAGAAGGACCATCAGAGCGACGACTGTTTTTCCTAAACCCGTCGGCAGGACTACGAGGGCAGAGCGCTGGAGGGCGGAGGATGCCAGCTCCAGCTGAAACATCCGCCTCTCCACGGCCTTCTCCTTCAGCAGGGGGTGCTGGATGTAGGAGGTCATCTCCCTCCTTTCAGGTCATGATCTCATAAAAGTCCTTGTGGGGGTTTATGAGGAGCCTCTCTGCAATCTCCTCTGCCGTCTTCTCGGGCTTCTCGGACTTGAGGGCCAGCTTCCAGATGACGGATCTCTCGACGCCTCTCACCATATCGAAGCCGAGCCGGTTACGAAGCCGGTTTTGGGCGGAGACGGCCTCGCCGTCTTCAATGTGAAGCCCCACCTTGACGGGGATGTACCCTCCCTCGAACTCGATCGAGTCGACGGAGGCGGCGTAGCTCTCCTTGTTCTCGTTCACCAGCTCTCGAGCGAGCCTCCTTGCGAGGTCTCCGGGATCAGCGACGGAGTCATCTACCTCGATCGACCAGAGCCTCTCTTTTCCCAGCCCCTCTAGGGCGTCCTCATATCCCATCCTCCGAAGGAGGGTGTTTTTGACGGTGGCGGCCTCTGCGTCCGGTATCTTCAGCCAGATCCGAAGGTTGATCTTCATCTCCTCACCTCGATGTAACGCTTCATCGACTCGAATATACTTCTCCCGGGCCCCGGAGATCCCATATCTCCAGCGGATTTGCCCGGATCTGTGGGAGGGAGCTGCCAGGCGAAGGACGACCTCTCGGGGTGAGGCATCATCCCCAGAACGTTCCCCTCGGGATTGCAGATCGCTGCAATGCTCTCGAGGCTACCGTTGACGTTCACGGGAAACTCATCCTCCACCCACCCACCCTCGTCGCAGTACCGGAATATGACCTGGTTCTCCTCGTTGAGCCTCTCCATCAGATCTTCGTCGACGGTGACCAGGTTTCCCTCGGCGTGAGCGAGGGGCATCCGGACGAGATCGCCCTTCTTCAGAAGGAAGCTTCCGCTGCACCTCTCGGGCGGAGCCTCGTGCCGAAGGGTCGTCCAGGCGCAGTAGAATCCGCGCCTCACGATCTCGCCCTTCGAGACCATCACGTTCTGGGCGAGGGCGACGTCCACCCCCCCGAGGCCCGGAAGAAGTCCCGACTCCACCAGGATCTGAAAGCCGTTGCAGATCCCGATGATCGGCTTTCCGTCTGCCGCCTCTTCCCGGAGGGACTCCATCACCGGCTCTTTTGAGGCGATGGCACCGGCCCTGAGCCTGTCCTGGTAGGAGAAGCCGCCGGGGATTATGTAACCGTCGAAGTCGGAGAGCTCCTCTGCAGGTCGATTCCACCTGAAGATCTCGCCGGAGAGGCCAGCGCTCCGAGCCGCCACCAGGGTCTCATGCTCGCAGTTCGTCCCCGGAAACTGGACGACAGCTATCTTCATCTCATCGCCTCCACGAGCCCTCCGGTCCAGGCCTTCTTCGCGGTCTCCAGGTCCATTTGAACGACCTTCTTGCCCTGGTGAGTCATCACGATCTCAGGCGAGCCGGTCACCTTCCCGAGCTTCATGATCGCTAAGCAATATCCTTTCAGAAGCTTTTCAAGCTCCACTTCAGCCCCGCCCTCGCACTCCAGGAGGAATCCCGAGGATTCACTGAAGATCAATCGGTCGGCGCTCAGATCTTCGGTGCTGGCCGAGTCGAGGGCCAGCTCCATCCCCAGGTCCCCCTTGCCGACTAGGGCCATCTCGGCTGCCGTTGCCCCCAGGCCTCCGTTCGATATGTCGTGGGCCGAGACGACGAGCTTTTCGGCGATGGAGTCGATGGTGGCGTAGATCATACTTCTCTCCAGATCGAACCTGACTTTTGGCGCGTTTGCGCCGGTGACTCCGTACGCCGTTCGGTAGTACTCCGACCCTCCCAATTCATCGAACCGAGGCCCAACAAGATAGATGGCGTTGCCCGCCTTCTTGAGGTTCATCGTCACAGCATTCCTGACGTCGTCGATGAGGCCGACGCAGGCGATGATCGGCGAGGGGTCCACCGTCCCCTCGGGAGACTCGTTGTAGAAGCTGACGTTCCCGGAGACTATCGGGACCGGGGTGTCCTCATACCCCTTCAGCCAAAGAGCTTTCGCGGCGTCGGCGAGACCCCTCACGCACTCCCGAAACTCCCAGAAGGCCTCGGGCTTCTCGGGGTTCCCGAAGTTGAGGCAGTCGGTGAGGGTGGCGGGATAAGCTCCGATGGCAGCGACGTTTCTCATCGCCTCGGCGACGGCGGTCGCCCCTGCCCAGTAGGGGCTGATCCTGCCGTAAAAGGGGTTTGAGTCCACTGAGAGGGCGATCCCGAACTTCTCGCCCCGGACGGGGGCTATCAGGCCCGCGTCGGCCTCCCCGGGCCGTATGACCGAGTTGCCCTGAACCTCGGTGTCGTAGTAGCGATAGATGTGTTCCCTTGATGAGACGTTCGGCGAGGCCAAGACTTTAAGCAAGAGTTCAGTGAGGTCTTCTGGTGCCACTATATCGGGCTCAGTCAGGCTGATCTTCCTCGGCCTCTCCTCCCGCGAGTAGCGGATCCCTCTCGTCAGGTGCTCGATGGAGACGTCGCAGGTGACCTCGCCCTTATAGCGGGTGATGTATCTGCCGTTCGTCGTCACCTTCCCTACTACGGAGGCTCTGGCGCCCTCGTAGACGTTGGGGAGATCCCAGTCCTCGTTGTAAATCTTGAGAGCCCGAGGGGTCAGCTCCGGGGGACAGATGAGCATGAACCGCTCCTGGGTCTCGGCGCAGGCCACGACCTCCGGTGGGAGGTCCTCGCTCGCCTTGTGGAGGTGATCGAGGTCGAGGTCCATGCCGTATCCTGCGCTCGCCCCCATCTCCGAGGATGCGCAGGTGAACCCACCGCCGCCCAGATCCTTGAATCCGATGGTGATACCCTCCTCTCGGGTGAGCTTGAAGAGGGCCTCGTTAGCCTTGAAGAGGACGTTCTTGAGGAAGGGGTCTGGGATCTGGATCGCGCCCCTGTTCGCTTCCTCGTCCTCCTCCCGCAGCTCCTCCGAGGCGAAGGTGACCCCGCCAAAGCCACTGGAGTCGGTGGGCTTTCCGACGACTATGACGTCGTACCCCTTCTCTCCCGCGCCCGCGGGGGCGCGGCTCTTGATGATCTCGCCCCTCTTGACGACGCCGATGGCGACGACGTTAACGAGGCAGTTGGTGTCGAAGCTCTCGTCGAATACGACGTCTCCGGCGATGATGGGGACCCCCAGGGCGTTTCCGTACTGCCAGATCCCGTCGACGACACCCTCTGCCACCCATCGGACGTGGTTTTTATCTTCGCCGAAGGGGTCGCCGAACCGGAGGGGATCGGCGGTGGCGACGACCTTGGCGCCCATGCAGTTGACGTCTCTTACGATACCGCCGATGCCGGTGGCAGCGCCCTCGTTGGGCAGAATCTGGCTTGGGTGGTTGTGGCTCTCGTGGGCGATGACCACGCACCACTCGTCATCTATGGCCACGATCCCTGCGTCCTCCTCCGGACCCTGGACGACGTTGGGGCCAGAGGTATGGAGAAACTCGTTCAGGGTGGCGCGGCTGCTCTTGTAAGAGCAGTGCTCGCTCCACATGGTATCGTAGTTAAAGAGCTCCGGGACGGTGGGGTCTCTTCCCAGAACCTCGGCGATGGAGCGCGCCTCAGAAACCGTCAGGCCGAGGCCTGCGCTTCGGAGGGAGGACTCGACCTCCTGGTCTTTTCGACCGATTATTTTCAACGATTGACACCTCATTTACAGGGAGTAACTATGCCGCCATAGGCCGTTATGTATCTATCGATCGGGAGGGGAGAAGGGCGGAAATAGGGAGACGGCAAAATAGGGCGACGGCAAAACCTTTAAAACTGGAGGCGATATATCCGGTCATGGCCGTGGTGGTGATCTGCGACGACTCGGAGATCGAGGTACCGGATGGCGAGAGGTGCACGATCTGTGGTCTGCCCCTCCAGGAGTTCGACGAGGTTACGGGGACGGGCATCCTCGGATACTACCACTGGACCTGCGTGACCCACTTCGATTAGTGCGGGGGTAACCAAGCCAGGTCAACGGTGATAGACTCAAGATCTATTTTCAAATTTCGCAACAGTTCCTGTTGCTCAATTTGACAGACAGATATGGTTTTGGTGTAATGCCAACCTCACGATCTTATCAAATTCTGTCTTGAAAGTATTAATAGTTTTTCGCGCATTAGGTACAATCTATCGCATAATCCCAAATACAGACATCCCATGTTCCGATTTTCTCTCAATCCGGTTGCGCAAAAATCTTAAATCATAGCGTCATATTCTATATAAGCTATGGAGGATTTGAAGTGAAGTCTAAATTGGCTTTCGCGTTGTTCCTAGTCGCGATGCTACCTGTAGTAAATGGATCTCAAGAAGTAGTCGAAATGGGGCCGTATAATGTAAGCTTTGATTTGGGCGATCTGAATTATAGTGTTGTATTTTTGGAGCCACATGAAAGTGAAACATACGGTGGCACAAATTATACTAGCTATAGTATGGTTATATATACTGATATTGCTACAGATGGGTTTATTTTAATCCAAGGAATGTCATGTGCCTCTTATGTACGTTCTCAGTTTGATAGCACATTTTTAAGCTACATCGGTAGTAAATTATATTGCAGGACAGTAGACAACAAAAAGGTCGTTATGTTTGTTGATGAGACAGCCGATGGCTTTAAATTTAACACACATTACTTCTTGGAATCAGATGGTTGGGCAGATGATGACGGGGAATTTACAGGAAATCTTGGATCTGATAGAAACGCTTACTTAACTGGTAGCAATTACATCATCATTACTAGTACTATGAACTGGGACGTTACCCGACAGCTCCTAAACACTATTCACGTGGAATTGCGTGATGAAGGCGACAACGAAGACATATAATCCGTCTTTACCCCATCGCGAATTTTTATAAAAATGTTTCAGAGTAAACGGACTGCTTAGAAGTCTCGGATTGGCTTTTGTGCTATGCTATGACATATCACGATTTCTTATTATCACTTGCCGCCAAACAACTATTAGAGAGATAAAAATGAGTTATTTGGCAAAAGAAGACATACGGACAAGAATCCACACTAATCTATTGAGAAGAACCGGACGGTTATGGATATTATAAAGCCGTTAATATACATTTTTTAATGATTATTTTGAAAATAAAAACTCTTGGACAAAAATAATCATATATCCTTTGTAAGAAACCATCCGATTAACAAAAATAACCGCTAATATAGTGAGTAACCTAAAAACACTTGCGCTAACTAATATAGTGAAGATAATATTTACCCTAATAACACTTTCGGCCAAACTAATAATGAGATAAAAATATCTTATGGACACTTTCGGCCAAACAACTATTGAAGAGTAAGTAACCCTGTGGACACTTCCCCCGACTAATATAGTGAGAAATAAAAATATCTTATGGACACTTGCCGCCAAACTAATAATGAAGAGTGAGTAGTCCTAAAAACACTTGCCGCCAAACAACTATTAGAGAGAAAAAAATTCAGCTAGAAACCCCGGTAACGCTCCAGTTCCGGGGCTAGATGAATAGCTTATGAACAACACAACAACTGCATAAACATAAAATGTTTTTGATGCTTGACCGCCAACAGAAACTAAAATTTTATATGCAAGTGGGTGTCTTGTTTGAACATTGGCATAATTTTTTGGGGCTTCAATGCCCCTACCTCCATCTATGAACCGATAACTTTATATACGATAAGTGCGTAACATAGCAAGCACTTTTAGGTGATTGAAATGCAGACATTATATTACGATAGGCAGATAACGGCAAAGATCGCTACTCACATTTATGAGGATGCTGTTGTTATTGCTCAAAAGCGTGGCTTGTGTATGGCAGAATATCTGAGATCATTAGTCAACAAAGACGTGCTATCTGAAATGGAGAATTTTTAATATGTCCAAGTAACCAAAAACTTTATTATTATAATATTAATCTATTTTGGAAAGTCGATTAGTGAATGCTGATCGGCCCGAATCGGTCGCGCACAATTAGCGGCTGTTCCGTAGCTCCATTGGGTGTTTCGGGGGAGGGCTTGCAATCCTCCCCAATCTCTCCACATGATAGGAGAGAGACGAGCCGAAAATGGAAGCAATTAATAGGAGAGATTAATTAATGAATAATTTTAAACATATACCAATTGAGTTACAACGTGATGATTTTAGATTTATAAAGCTACCTGAAAATCAGAAATTCCCACCTACTACAAAGGGATGGACAGACGACGGCAATTTTAGTCATGAAGAAATAGTTGAGCACCTAGAGAACGGCGGCAATTATGGTGTCATTTGTGGCAAAGGTGGATTGGTAGTTTGGGATATAGACGTAACAACTCAAGAATTATTTGATAAGTTGAAGTCCAAATTTACTGAACCCAACAGAAAAACATTCACGGTTAAATCTGGAAAATTGCATGGATTACATTTTTATTATATATGTGATGATTTAGAAGAGTACACCGGCAAAAGTACAATTGAGTTAGAGCTAGATGGTGAGCACGTCGGAGAACTGAGAATTTTAAATGCTTATGTAGTTGGCCCAAATTCGACCCATCCGAACGGATCAATTTATGAGACGAACGGCGGCACTATTGAGCACGTCTCAATTAATTATCTGCTGGATTATGTTAAGCCATTGATGAAACCAGAGGTTGAAATGGTCAGCGATACAACCGACATTATCGAAAGTCGAAATACCTTGTTATCAAATATCAGACTTGATAATATAGCAATGCCGGGGAAAGCTGAAAAAGTCGGCAATGAAATTCGTGGTTCTCATCCGATACATGGTAGCGATAACGGGTATAATTTTCATATTAATATAAGTACTAATGAATGGTATTGTCACAGATGCAAAAGTGGCGGCGACGTTGCGCTATGGTTAGCTGTTGAAGCTGGGATTATTGAATGTAGGGATGCAAAACCCGGAGCACTACAGGGTAAGAAATTTGTAGAAGTCTTGGAATATGCGAAGAGTAAGGGATTAATTGAAGAACTCCCACCTGCTGAAAATGACCATATCTATAAATTCTGTAATATGAATTATGGGAAAAATGGGAAACTTAAAATAACTTTTTCTGCTGAGAAAACTGCAAAGTATCTTATAGATAAATATCATTTAATATTTTTAAATAATAGAATGTGGAGATATTCAGATGGGTTATACGTTGCAGATGGTGATATCTTCATTCATAAAGAAATTAAAGAAGCTTGCGGTGATTTGTATAACCGACACTGGCAGGGTGAAACCATCAATACAATTGAGATTATGCAATATCGGGACAAAGATATTTTTGACCCTGATCCGTTAGTTGTTGGAGTCGCCAATGGTGTTATAGATCTTCGGACATGTAATTTTAGGAAAGCAACAATCGAGGATCATATAACTATGCAGTCTCCAGTTAAGTATAATCCTAATGCTAGATGTCCAAACATTCTAAAATTCCTGAGAGAAGTTCCAGAGAGTAAAAAAGATGTAGTCTCATTTGTCGATATGTTTGCTCAACTGTTGATGGGACGCGCAACTAGGCGGTTTTATACATTTACGGGTGTTGGCGGCAATGGTAAACAAGTTCTGGAGAAGTTAGCAGAAGCGTTTATTGGCAAAGATCTAACGACATATTTAGAGTTAGATGATATGGACAAAAGCCAGTTTGCCGCCGGTGACTTGTTTAAGAAGAAACTTTTAGTTATGACTGAGAGGGACGAGACTTCAACGAAGAGCACTATGAAGTTGAAAGCTGTATCTTCTGGAGATGGAATAAGAACGGACGTTAAGAACCGCCAATCTTTTGAGTTCTCGCCCATTTGTTTACCGATAATTGACTCTAATAATCCACCTAAGTTTAACGACTCTTCCGATGGATTTATGGAGAGACAAATAGTTATTAGATTTAATAAAAGTTTTGTCGCAAAACCCAAATCTGTTAATGACAGAGTTAAAGATCCAAATATTTTGGAGAAGTTAACGACAGATGAAGAGTTAAGCGGTCTTCTCAATCTGGCATTGAAGAGAGTTGGCTATATTATCAGAACTGGCGAACCATATCAGAGACTTTGTAAAGAAGAGATGCACCAACAATATAGCAGAGCATCAAGACCATTGATCTCATTCTTTGACGATTGTTGCGATGTTAAAAAATATGGTGAGCATTATGAGGGCGCTCCGACAGATGAAGCGATAGAAACCGGGTTTGCGGCTACAACACATCTTTATAAATATTTTGAAGATTATTGTAGGTATGTTTTGAATCGTGCACCACTTGAGCAAACTACATTTAGAAATTTTATGCGAAATAAACGTGATGGATTAGGGTTAAATCCGGCAGTCAACCCAAATAGGCGATATTCAACAAATCCTGAGACTGGGATCAAAGAACAACAGCGTGGTTACGAAATGGTCTATTTCGATTACGGCGCGTTCAAGAAGTTAGTTCAAGATTCTGAATTAAAGGGATAAGACAGAAACAAGACAGAATTTAGTTTTGTCTTGTTTGTCTTGCTTTTGTCTTGGTCTGAATCGATAGCAAGCGGTCCATGCAAGACAAAAAGACACTTTTTGGGCGATTTTCAGTTTCGAGTATGAAAAAATAATTTCTGATTTTTTAGTAGACTTTGTTCTAATATTACTGTCTTTTTGTCTTATTGTCTTGTTTAGAAGAAAAATATGTCTACTGATAGTGATTTTAATTAAGACAAGACCAAGACAAGACCAAGACAATAAGACAAAGTGCTACTGCATAGCGGTTTTTCATGGGAAACTAACAAACAAACTAATATATAATATTGGAGGGAATAAAAATGGGAATAATAAAAATTCAAAGAGGATATTATAATAATGGATTGAGAGACGAAATAGACGAGATGAATTATAACGATTGCCATTTAGTCGGATATGAAACTATTGATGGCATTGAATATGAAGTGTTTTATACTTATGAAGATGCCGAGAAATGGTATGCTGAGAATAAGCAGAGATTGCATAAAGAGTTTATGGGGTGGTTAGAGGAATGAGTCCAGAAGATCGCAGATTGATGTTTGAGATAAATGAGAAAATGAATTTATTGCTGGATAAAGTAGAGGGGATGCTTTGCGAGATGAATACCTAAACCACTTCAATTGCCGAAATACAACAATTGCCGAAAATAGCATCGACACATATAAATAAAACAAAAAGAATAATTTGGTTGGCAATGTCGCCAATCCCCCATAATTTTTAACAAGTTTACAATTCCATGCAAACAATTAAATAAATATTGGTGGTCATTGGCGGCAAACAAAACCGGTATCCGTCTATTCAGCGATTGAATGAATAGCTTGTTATCGATTCAGTTATTCAGCTATCATTATGAAAATGTTCTAAACTCGATAAGTAGGGGGATCGGCGACGGATTTTTTGATTACTTATATTGTTCTTATAGTGTATGTTTTTTCGAGTTTGCTACAATTAAATCTTAGCGATTAAATTAAAAACTCTAATATAATACTAACAATGAATTATATTAAATACAATAAATGATTATATTTTTTAGGAGGTGATCTCATTTGCACTACAATGGATAGTAAAGAAGAACGTAACGATTTGATTATCGGGTATTTGAAAGAAGGATTAACCACGCGGGAAGTCGGCGAAAAAGTAGGCGTGAGTTGTGCGACAGTCTCCAACGTTGCCGCCGCCGAAGGTTACGATATATCAACGGAACGAACCAGAAAAGCGGCTAAATGTAAATCGCTTTACAATAGACCGGATAGAATCAAAGTAATTGCCGATGGAATAGATAAATTAGTTGCAATGCTACCAGAGATAACTAAAGCGAAAGATATGCGTGATTGGTCGGTATCTTTGGCAATACTGATGGATAAGCGAAGATTAGAAGATTCTGGCGATGGAAACGAGAAGGGCGGCGAATTTATGGCATTAATGAAAGCAATGGAGGAAGATAATGGTTCTTCAAATGCCGAAAGATAAACAACGTGATTTTATTTTAAATTCTAATTACAGAATTAATGCTGCTCACGGTGCCATCCGTTCTGGAAAATCAGTAGGCGCAACCATCAAAATGATTCATGAAATTATAACCGCTCCACCGGGTAACATTCTTTTAGTTGGCAAAACTCTCAACAGTTTGAAAAGAAATGTGCTTAACGATATGGGAATGTGGATTGGCCCGGAAAATTTCAAACTAAGAATGATTCAAAAAGAAGCCGAAATTTACGGGCGAACTGTCTGGTTAGAGGGTGCTAATGATGATGCCAGTTATCAGAAGATACAGGGAGAAACCCTAGTTAGAGCCCTCGGAGAAGAGATCACGACATGGCCCGAATCATTCTTTAAAATGATGATGAGTCGGCTGAGTGAGGAGGATGCAAAAGCGTTTCTAACAATGAATCCCGGTCCACCATCTCATTGGTTTAAAAAACAATATTTGGACAGAGAAGCCGATCTTAATATGAAGAGCTGGCATTTTACCCTAGAAGATAACCCCTATCTTTCAGAACAATACGTTATTGATATCAAGAAAGAATATACAGGGCTATGGTACGAACGATACATAGAAGGAAAATGGGTTCTCGCAGACGGCACCATATATTCTAACTTCAATAAAAGTATTCATTGTATCGATAAGATCCCGGACGGTAAATGGCAATCCCTCTATATCGGCTGTGACTACGGCCAGACTCACCCCACAGCGTTTCTGAAGGCTATTAAAATCGGAGACACCTATTACATCACGGATGAATACAAAGAGTCTGATAAGCTAAATACGACGCTCTCAAGCGATCTTAAAGCGTTTATTGGCGGTAAACATCCCCGGTCAATCCTAGTTGATCCTTCCGCAAAATCATTCAAGAATCAGCTAATCGCAGACAACTTCAAGAGAGTAAAGAACGCCAACAATACCGTAAATGATGGGCTCGCAAAAATAGCCAACGCTTTCCAAACTGGCAAACTAATTATAGTCCAAAATAGATGCCCTCAGCTGATAGAAGAGATTGGCGGTTACGTCTGGGATTCTAAAGCATCTGAACGCGGCGATGAAAAACCCGTCAAAGAAAATGACGATCTCCTCGATTGTTTACGATATATCGGCAATGAAGTATTTTGAGGTGAATATATGATAACAAACATTAGCAATTTATTTAAAATTGGCAATCAATGGCCGCCAGAATCGGAACTATCCCGGCTGACTACCTACACAACTAACCAGCGACTTTTCGAGGGGAAACACGATTTAGTCTTCAGCCATAACTTAGCAGATGAAACCCGTAAAAAAGATATCGTCACGAATTGGCATAAGCGGCTATGTACTCTCTTCGCTGATTTGGTGGTCGGTTCTCCTCCAGACTTCACCGCCGATAATCAACCTACAATGGATAGAATAACCGGCAATAATAAAATGGACATACTTTTATATAACGCCGTTATTAATATTCTGAAATATGGCAATGCAGTTCTAAAGATCCGATTCGATGAACGCGCAAAGATAGAACTGATCAATCCCTCTCTTTGGTTCCCCGTAGTCTCGCCAGATAACAAAACCGAGGTTGAATCTCACGTTATCGCATGGACATTTACCGAAAATGGAACCGACTATTTAACGGCTGAGATTCACCGCAAGGGATCAATCGAAAATCGGCTGTACGTGATGAAAGACGGCAAAATATCTAATGCCGTTGAATTATCCACCATCGAACGATATAAAGATGTTCCCGACTCTCAGAAGACGGGCGTCGATGACTTCCTAGTTATTCCCTTAACTAATATTGGTGCGGAAAGCGTTGTCGGAACTGATGACTTCACAGATATCAACGGACTTATCAAAGAACTAGAGAACCGACTTATAAGAACATCCCGAACTCTCGATAAATTTAGTGATCCAAATATTGTGGGTTCTGAAGCTTCAATTAATATCGATCCAGACACCGGCGAAAGTGATATTGAAATTGGTGGTGGTCGATTCATCCCCATCGGCGAAGATGGAACCGCACCATATTATCTTGTCTGGGATGCAAAACTAGAAGCTTCATTTAAACAGATCGAAATTGTATTATCGCAATTATATATAATGTCGGAAACGTCCGCCGCGTGTTTCTCGGATCTCAAAACCGGATTGGCGGAAAGTGGATCAGCACTCAAAAGACTACTTATGCCAACATTGGCAAAAGTTAATCGGCTGAAAATTATAATGGAATCTCCATTAAAAGATGTATTGAGAACCGCCGCCGATATCGAAGTTGCATCAAAGTTATCTGGCGCAACTAAACTTGATAATATATCAATAGATTGGCGTTCGTCTCTCCCCGTCGATATGAAAGAATTGGTGGATATCGAAACTCAGCGGGTAAACTATCGGCTCACTTCAAAACATAGCTCTCTAAAACGATTGAATGAGGGCGCAAGTGAAGCTGATATTGAAGCCGAACTAGCGGCAATAGACGGCGAACAATCCAGAGAATTTGGATTAATGAACTTAGAACAATAGTGACTTTGTCACTAAAAATATCACAGACGAAATAAAACCAGCGAAATCATTTCGGTGGTTTCTTTTAGCCAAGATACCGCAAACAAAACCCGAAAACGAAATTATTTCGTTCTCCGAAGATACTTCTAATAAAATTGGAAAAAGTGAAAGAACGATTGAACAAGAGGTACAAACATCGGGCGAACTGGCCCTAAAACGTAGGTATATCTATGACTGAAAATAATAATAATGATGCTGGGGACGGCAACCAGGACAATACAGCCGGTAAAGATGAAAAACTTTTCACGCAAGATGAACTAAACGCAAAAATTCAAGCACGTTTAGACCGTGAAAAGAACAAATACGCCGATCTTCAACAACAATTTGATGATTTACAAGCGAAGATTCAGGACGCTGAATTTGACAGCTTGAAAAAGAAAATTCTTGCATCAAAAGAATTGCCGGAAGAGCTGGCGGCTAGATTGAACGGCAAAACCGAAGAAGAACTTACGGCTGATGCTGAGAAATTAGCATCAATAGTCAACGCTAAAAAATCAGTAGGCAGAGATACAAACCCCGCCGATAATGGGCCGGTTCTATTTACTGTCGCTGAAGTTAAAGCGATGACTCCAGAGCAACGCATAGCGAATATGGCACAGATTGAAAAACAACTGAAAGATGGAACTTTGAAATAGGAGGATATTATATGGCATTAAACAATTTTATTGGTGAAGTATGGAGTGCGAAAGTGCTCGAATCACTTAGGAAAAATCTTGTATTTGGACAGAATGGTGTAATCAACCGAAATTATGAGGGCGAAATTAAGGGGAAGGGAGACACTGTAAGAATCACTGCATTTAGTCCCATCACCGTGGATAACTATGATGCAGCAACCGGGCTCTCTGATCCCGAAACTCTCGACGACGCATCAACCACGCTTGTTATGTCCAACGATAAATATTTCAACTTTATGGTTGACGACGCGGACAAAGCGCAAGCCAACGTTGAACTTATGAAAGCCGCAACCTCGGATGCTGGTTATCAACTCGCTGATGCCGCCGATCAGATTATTGCCGCACTCTATGATCAAGCAGACACCGGCAACGCTGTTGGAACTGACGCATCTGCAAAAGTTCCTGATAACTCCTCTGCTGGATCTACATATCTCGATTATATCGCAGATCTCAAACAAAAACTCGATGAATCCAACACCCCATTAGAAGGACGCTGGGTAGTTATTCCACCGTGGTATTTAAACGGGCTAATCAAACTGGAGGCGATCAGCGGCGCTTCTCTCAGTGGTTCAACTGATGGTCTCAGAAATGGATGGTGCGGGCGACTCTACGGGTTTGATGTTCTCCTCTCCAACAATGTGCAAACTAAAGTTGGAACTGGACCAAAGACTAACTACAAGATCATGGCCGGGTATCCGGGAACTATTACCTTCGCCGATTCAGTTAATGAAGTCGAAGGTTACAGACCAGATAAATTCTTTGCGGATGCTGTGAGAGGTCGTCACGTATACGGCGCTAAAGTTGTTAGACCTTCATCTCTAGCTGTACTGACTGCAAGACAAACATCATAGATATAATATTATAATATTAGGAGGATATTAATAATGACACGTTCTGCAATTACTGTAAATGAATTAAATGGTGCTTTCGCAAACCATGAAACGGCTGATGCCATTGATAAAGATAATGATCACGTTATAGCCGCCGCGTCTAACTTCGAAAAGATGATTATTTCTTTTGAACTTTCCGCCGCAACAGCCGCCGACACTATAAAAATTATTGCCGGTACTGCTCACCCAGCATTTAGAGCGGGACTCGGCGATCTAACTTTTGAAGCTGCTGGCGGAGCTGAGAGAGTTTGTATCGGTCCGATTGAAACCGCCAGATATCTGCAATCAGATGGCACTATCCATATCGATATTGCCGGTTCTACTATAGCTGGAACCATAGATGCGTATTCCGTACCCTGAAACGGGGGCGCATAAAATGGGAGTCGACTGGAGGCTGATATTAGCATTCATGGTCGGATTAGCCATCATTTTAAAAGTATTAACCATTACAATTAACTTCTCGTAGGTGGTTTTTTACACCTACTATTTAATTTATTGGAGGTGAAATATATATGACAGATTATATTAGTGTCGGTGATGCGACGACATATTTCGGTGTGACTCTTCATCTTTATGCTACGGCGTGGACTGATGCAAGTGCCAATGATAAAGCCGCAGCTCTCAATATGGCACAACAGAAGATCGAATCTATCAGATGGAAAGGGCGAAAATATGATGAAGATCAAGACCTACAATGGCCGCGTTATGTAAGAGTTAAGAACGCTTGGAAGATCGCCGTTTATGATGACACCGCAGAGGATGCCGTAGTTCCACAATTCATAATTGATGCAGTTTGTGAAGAAGCTTTAGAAATTCTAAGAACTGGAGACAGCCAACGGCGGAGAATGCAGAAAAATGGGTTATCGGAGTTTTGGCTATCAAGCGAACTCAAAGAAAAATATAATTCTAACGGCTCAATAAAAGACACCGGATTAATTAGTTGGGAAGCTTACCATCTCGTTAAAAAATGGATCGGTGGCTCGGTGGCGATAAGATGACCGATATTATAGATGATTATCTCCCTCACACGGCTTACAAAGAAGTTCCCGGATCAGCTACAATATGGGAGGGCGACGTTACTGGCGATGGCCCGTTAACTCCATTGGCGGGTCCACCTTCCAGCAACTACAAAGTTAAAGTCACAGTCTCGGGAACAGATGTAACTGGAACGGTGAGCATAACAGGTGATTCAACTAGCGGCGGTGTTATAACTGAGGATTTGACTTATACATCTGCTAGATGGAAACTAACAGCATACGCTTTTGATGCTAGCGTCCCTCTAGTCTCGATAACAACGTCGGGATTTACTGACACCCATATACTTTGCGAATATACCGATACTGGCGGAACTCTATTAACTGGAGCTGCATCATGGAATGATTTCGCTTGTAGATGGGATGATGTAGAGGTTTTTTACTGGTCGGATTTAGGGGCGGCTACTTTGTCGGATGCTGTTATGATTTGTAAAGAAGAAATAACGACAGATGACACGGTGAAGTATAACGACGTAGAACACACGCCGTTAAAGATAAAACCACGATCTGATTTAGACGGCAACGAGATGTACCGGAAGGTGATCTTCTGAATACTGGAAGAAAAGATTTGGACAAATATAAAAGTCGCCAAATTCATTATACCAAATTCAATAAAGAGCGGGATGAGTTAGAACAGGAAGCGATGGAGAAGTTGGAACCCATTTATGATGAAGTATGCGAAAATAAGCTGGCTTCCGTAGAAAGAATTTTGAAAAAATATATATAACAATCTATTATATTATTTGATTAGTTAACCGAAACCGATTTATAGGTGATGATATTTATAGGAAAATAATGATACGATGTTCTTGATGGAGGTATAAAAATGGATGATTTCTACAAAATGATCGAAGAAGCATTTCCGGATTGTGTTAAAATTGAAGACAAAGATACATATTTGCCGCACGAAATATTGAATGGGTGCCATATAATTCAAACGGATACGAATTGGGGTCTAATGGATATAAAAGTACAATTATACAACCACAACGGAAATGAACGATTTCTTGTAGATATCACCAAACTGCCAAAAAAAATAGATATACCGGGCAAGGATCTTTTAGAAGGATACTTAACAAAAAATGTGAAAACTGGCAAGCCATATCCCCATAATTTTGTGATCTTTGAACCATATAAAAGAATCATTGTTAAGGATGGAATAGAAAATACTGTGGAGTACTGCGCCGTATCCTTTCCGGCAAGTAACATAAAGAAATCCGATTTTGGTATCTATATTGAGAAAAATTGGAACTCCGATTTTCATAGTTTCGTATCTGATGCAATTATGTATATCATATTTTATTTAACATATTTAGGAAATGTTCGAAAGGATTTTCAAGAGATATCAACCAACTGATTATATCCATAAAAGAATATAATAATTATCTTTTTTTTAAACTATATTTCCCCCAAACCTACAATTTCAAATACTCATCATATCTTTCTCTTTTCGTGTGGTCTGCTAGATGTGCATATTTTAGCGTTGTTCTCACGTCGTTGTGCCGCAATATTTCTTTTATAATCCGGATATCGCAACCATTTCTAACTAATAGCGTTGCTGGAGTATGTCGGCTAAAAACATGAACGGCACCGGGTTTGGTTATCTTCGCTTTGTCTTTGTAGTATAAAAACATCCTATAAACATCCCCTTTTTCCCAACAGTTGCCATTATCCGTATAGAATAGCGGGATCTTACCACCAATTATTATTTGTGGTCTTATATTTAAGTAGATCCTCAACGTTTCCGCGCAATCTTCGCTTATAAATGCTATGTCGTCTCTTCCGCTCTTCGTTTTCCGCAATCTCAGCATTTTCTTTTCCAGATCTACGTCTTTATCTTCCAACCGGCAAAGCTCCGACGATCTGAGAGTTCCATAGAATAGAGTTTGGAGCATTGCCAGGTGTTTGATATTGGTGCAGACAGAGAAGATTTTTAGAACGTCGTCTTCATCAAAGTAATAAGGAACGCCGTCAAATGGCTTCAATTTGATAAATGACCATTTTATATCTTTCATTTCATAATACTTTTTTATAGCAAAGCATGTATTGTTTATGTGCGATTCTGATAGAGATTGATCAATGAGGTATTCTCGGTATTCATCGGCTTTTGCGGTGGATGGTTCAATTGATTGCACAAAATCGAGATACTTGTTTAATCTTCCAGAATAAAGTTTGATAGTTTCATCGCGAAGTCCGAGATTAGATAGGAAACGCTTATAAGTCTTCAGTACGATGTCGTTGCGGTGTTCGCGCGACGGTTCAGTATGCCAATCAATCTTTAACTTACTCATGCGATCGCTCACCCACGAAATAGATACAATCTATCATCGTGAGGATGGCATACTCTACCGGTAATGGCGTGACCCACTTCGATTAGTGCGGGGGTAACCAAGCCAGGTCAACGGTGATAGACTCAAGATCTATTCTCGCAGGAGTTCAAGGGTTCGAATCCCTTCCCCCGCACCTAATTACTGGTAAAGCTTAAATAGCTAGATGCCCAATTATATTCTTGGTGGGTGTCTTGGTTAAGCCTGATAAGTCTCGTTACGTGTACGTCTACCTCCCTTCTGCCGAGGACAAGAAGCGTTGGGATAACCTTGCATCAGAGGCTGGGCTACCCCTTTCTAAGTTCGTCATAGAGGTCGTTGAGAACGCTCTTGCTGAAGAGTCAGATATTAAGCCTCGTGCTGAGCTTGTCAAACAACTGGGATCTATGAAAGAGGAGATCAGAGATCTCAAGGAGCAGCTAAAGCTAAAGAGTATAGTTCTGGAAAAGTATGAGAACGAGCTAAAGAAATACCGCTGTGCTACCTTCTTGGACGACGACTTCAAAGGTACAAGAGAATACAGCCAGAAACTCATCGAAATACTGAAGCGAGGCAATCTCGTTGATAATTACAGGCTACTTGAAGAGCTTGGCATCGATCCTAGGGAAGCTGATCTGGTGAAGGCCATTTCATCGGAGCTTGAAAATCTGGAATCCTACGGGCTGATTGCGTCCTCACCGCGAGGATGGAGGTGGGTGGGATAATGCAAGGACCAGACAGAGCATCTGATAGGAGTTCATCAGAACTTGACTCACTCATCCATAATGAGTTTATAGATCAATACCGGGAAGACTGCGAGATCAGGGGACTTTCACCAGAATCGACCCGAAGGTACATCTCATCGATCAGGATATACGTCAAGTACCTTGAGGATAACGGGATGAACCTTCTGGGTGCCGATAAGAACACAATTAGGAAGTTCCTGGAATACCTCCGAAATGTACGAAGCGTTCACCAAAAGACCATAGAGAACTACTTCACCGGGATATCAGGTTTCTATGATTTCCTAGAGTACGAAGAGCACGTAGAAAAGAATCCAGTCAACTCGGTGAGGAAGAGGTACTTGAGACGATACAAGGACAATGACGAGGGCCAGATGCGGAAGCTTATCTCCAAAGATGAAATGGCCCATCTCATTAACTCTACCATGGACCCTAGGGACAAAGCGATCATCGCTCTGCTTGCGAAGACAGGGATAAGGCGGAGAGAGCTGATAACCCTTGACGTCGGCGACATCGACTGGATTGAGCTGACAATTAGACTCAAACCCACGCCAAAGAGGACTAATAGGATCGTACTATTCGATGCCGAGACGGCTTTCATCCTCAAGAGATGGCTCCGTGTAAGAGAATCTCGTAACAAAGGCGATTCAAACGCCCTTTTCATTGGGACCACAGGCGAGCGATTAAACCGCAATGGCGTCTACACCGCTGTTACTAAAGCTGCGGAGAGGGCAGGTCTCCACAACCCGAACTCAGATCGGATGGAGGATCACTTCTCGCCACACAACTGTCGCCACTGGTTCACCACCGAACTCCGCAAAGGTGGGATGCCGCGAGAGTTCATCCAGGAATTAAGGGGCGATGTAAAGAAGGAAGCGATCGACATCTATGACCACATCGATAAGAAGGAGCTTCGCCTGAGCTACGACGAATCTATGCCGCAACTGGGAATATAGATCTTATACTCCTCTATGTCTCCATCCAACAAGCTCAGCCTCAAGCCGCACCTTTTAGACATGAGTGGGATTATCCACAGCGGATGTACTGCCCTTATTCTCGAATCAGGCACCAAGATATTTGCAGTCTCCCGAGAAGCACTTGCTATAGAGCGACCTGTCTAGTTCTTGGATTAAATCATATCTTTCCTTCTCCAGAAATTGAGTTTTGTCAATTATATATTTAGCTTTATTATTGATAGTTGCATCCGGCCCATCCAATAAAAGAGATAGGGCATTCTCTTTCCCCTGAATTAAAGAGCTAGAATGACCTTTGGGCACTCTAATTAGTTCAATATATCCATCTTCACCCCATATAGCCGAATCACCATCTTCTAAAATAGGGAGAATCTTAATCCGCTCTTCTCTCCTATACCAAATGTTGTAGCCTTCCATTTCATCACTCAGAATCTCCATATATTTCTTCTCTGTCTCCGCAGAATTCAACCTATCAATATCAATATCTAAACAAAAAAGTAAATGATCAAATACTAAACTTGGAAGACTGCTATCAAAATCGTTCAATCTAGATGGATAAGAATCAAAAGATTCAGACATATCATAATATTCAACGAAATTCAACTGCAAATCAGCAAATATATCTGAAACGGCTTTCTCTAAGGCAGATAGCAGATCCTTCTTGGCGTTATCCAGCTCTTTCACTTCATTCTTGTACTGATCCCATCTTCTACAAACATCAAATCCGCTCTGTGGCAGATGATTGGACAAATCGGGATATAATGAATGCTTTTCACAATGCTCTACTGTTGCAAAGAAATTAGAACTGTATCTGGAACCAGGCGGCTTTGGGAAATAATCTCTCCACCACTTTATTGCGGCTTTTAAATCTGCCGTGTGGGCCACGCGACGCTCTGGAGGGATCTCAGAAGATCTGAATTGCGGCTTCTGATCAACTAGTATTTCTGTATTTTCGGATTCTGGCTTTTGATCTAAAACTGATTCGCTGCAGTCTTTTTCTATGGTCAGTGCAAGACCTCTAGGTACGAATTTAAATGCGGGATTTAGTTTATATATACCATGTGATACACGTTTTATATATTTATGTTTAACTAAATTTTTCAACACCTTTGCCATTGCATTTTTATTTTTTTCAGTTATTTGTTTCGAAGTTAGCTCTATCGCTTTCTCCAAAATATGTTCTCTCTTTTGCTTATCATCTCCAAGGCATTCGAAGGATTTTATAATCGCATAGTCATTAAGACCAATGATTTCTACTTCTTTGGCTTCTACTTCGTTGGGTTTGACTTCTTTGGTCATTCTATTCCCCTCGATATTTATCCCAAATTTTCCCTTATTTTCCCTTATTTTCCCGAGTTATCCCATATATTTGGGAAGTGATAATCGTTAAATACTAGAACCCATATCTAAGGTGCTATGCGTGACATAACAATGCTGGTGCCATGGCAGGAGGTCGTTGGGAGGCTCATCAGGCTCGAAGAACGGCTTGGAGCACTCTATGTAGAGACCCCAACGCATATAGTCATTTGCCCCGTGGAGGTAAAGGAGAAATTATCTCCGTATTTAGGCAGCAGGATATCACTACTTCGCACAGATATTGTGGGTGTGGGGAAAGAATACCTTATAAGAGTCCTGCAAGAGCCTCACAGCGATATTGGGCAGACCGCTCAGGTTCACTATGATGGCGAGATGGTATCGGAGGCGGTTTAGATGGAGGTCGTAACTACAATAACCCCAGGGACTCCGGACACACTTGTCCGAGAAAGTTTCCAGGAGAGACCGAAGCTGAAGGTAGATGACGGGTTCAGGGGCATGATCCCGCCTCTATCTCAGGAGGAATTCAAGCAACTTGAGCGGAACATAATAGAATACGGCTGCACCGACCCCCTAATTATATGGGATGGACACGATATAATTCTCGATGGCCATAACCGGTACCGTATCTGCTCCGACCTTGGTATCGACTTCGAGACGCGATCTATCAAATTGGAGACCAGAGAGGATGCCGAGATCTGGATTATCAACCGGCAAATGGGCAGGAGAAGCCTGACCGAGTCTCAGAAATCCTACCTGAGAGGTCTGCGATACAACATTGAGAAGAAGGCTGCACATAGACCTGAGAAAGGTGGACAGAGTGACCACCTTAAGACGTCTGAGCAGATCGCAGAAGAATTGAAGGTGAGTCCACGTACTGTCCGCCGCGACGCAGAATATGCCGCTGCTATAGACAGCCTGAGGGATGATGCTGAACCGGATTTCGTCGCAGGGATACTCAGAGAGGAGATAAAACTCAACAAAGGCGACGTGAAGAAGCTCGCAGGAAAGCCCGTGCAGGAAAAGAAGCATCTCATCAACGTGATCCAGAATGGAGCCAAGAATCTCATCCAAGCCGAGGCAGCGATCCGAAAGAGGAACGCGTCTGAATCGGGGTACTTTGAACAAGCGGGCTCTGATATAGAGTTTGCAGCGTGGTCATGGAATCCGCGAAACTTGGACGCTCCAAAGAATACGCAGTCACCAGCAAACGGCTGCGAGGTAAAAGATAGAGTTGTCTGGATAGACGCGGACATCTTCGGAGATGGTTTCCACGATGATGAAACAGTGGAGATTCTCCGCGTTATTCGTGAGTCGCCTCAATGGATCTTCATGGTCCACACCGACCTGCCAGAGAAGTTTAAGCTAAGTGATTGGCCAGCTAACGCATGCGTGGGATGCATAGTCGACTCCCAGGAGAAGGCAAGACAATTTCCTGGAATCTTCAAAAAGATTGAGGGTCCAACAAGGTTCGTAATCTGCGATCTCCACAACGAGTCGATAGCCTTTGATAGTCTTTCCGGATTCAACTGGATCATCATAAGAAATATGTCTAAGATCCAGCCTCCATGGCAACGAGTTGAATCTGTCCTAGAGCAGTCACTTTCTGACAGTCTCTGGATTCATCTAATGCCGAATATTACAGTGAGGCCGCGAGAATACCCGAGGTTGCAGGATCAGACACATCAGGAGGTGTTTACCCATGAGGTGGTAAAAGTGACAGCATAGTGGATAATTAGGTCCCGATTAAGCATTAGATCGGTCTTATATAGCTTTTGGCTAAAATTATGTAAGTTAGGAGTGAAAGAGCGTGCGAAACAAAACAGTAGTAGTGGACAGTGGGCCTGTAGAGGCTGGAAATGTTGTTGAGCAATGCAATGCAACAAAGAAAGAGAAATCGTCTAAGGAGTACTTAGAGGACCTTATGGGTTACGATCCAGAGGTCCAAACTAGGGCTAGACAAGCTCTCGGTTGGGATAGCTGGGAAGTTAGAAGGGATATTGTATGGGATCTTTACAATATCGGTGATGACAGAGCAGTCGATCTTCTCATCGAGTTTCTAAAGGACGAGAATCGAACGGTTCGAACAGCAGCTGCAATGGCTTTAGGCTCTATCTTCGATCCCAGAGCAATCGATCCACTCATCGAGGCGTTCAATGACGAAGACGTGCATGTGCAGAAGGAAGTTGCAGAGGCACTCGGCAAGGTTGGCGATTCGAGGGCGGTCAATCCGCTGATTGAATCTTTACGGGATACCGGCTCTAAGATCCGAATGGAGTCTGCGGGGGCTCTAGCCTTAATAAGAGATCCAATAGCAGTTGATCCTCTTATCGAAGCCCTGGGGGATAAGGACAAGTATTTACGTGCGATGGCAGCCTGGGCACTTGGTCAGATTGGTGATTCGAGAGCAGCCGATTCTCTCGTCAAGGCAATTGATGATGAGGACTATGTGGTTAGAATTAGAGCTGTCGAATCTCTAGGTAAAATTGGGGATTCCAGCACCGTCGGTCCTCTCATCTTAGTAGCTACGAATCCTCTCATCTTAGTAGCTACGAAGGATGACAATCAAAATATGCGGGCATTTGCTGTCGAGTCGTTAGTCTCGGTTGATCCTTCAGTCCCAATCGGACTTATAATTCAGTTTTTGAGAGATAGTGCCCGGGAAGTCCGAATGAGTGCTGTGGAAGCTCTTGGCAGGATTGGCGATCTTAATGCTGTCGAATATCTCAATGAAACACTCAAGGATGAAAATCAGGGGGTCAGGACATTTGCTGCAAGTTCGTTATTGATGCTTGGAGATGAAAAATATCTTGACCAAGTAATATCGGCTCTAAAGTGTGATCTTCCCGTGGTACGGTTGAAGGTTGCAGAAGTGCTCGGTAAGGTTGGTGGTGAAAAGGCAATTGAACCTCTAGCCTATGCTCTTCATGATGAAAACGAGTGCGTCCGACAACAAGCTGCCAGATCGCTCGGAAAGATCGGAGATGTTTGGGCGATAGTGCCACTGATTTATGCGTTTTCCAATGATAAGGAGAGGATATCTAGAACGGCAGCATTAGAAGCCTTAGAAGCTATCATTTCGAGAGCTTAACCAGCCGTTGGAATGTGTAGGTGCTTTGCAGCCTGCAAGCTGCAAACCTCATTTTTTACGCGTTATAGTATATTGGTAAGGACATATGCAAAATACTTACGCAAACTCTCGGATCGTGCCGGTTTCGTTTGACGATACGATTGTGTCGCGATTGAACGAGATGGCACTTGGCATGCAGATACCGAGAAATCGGATCATTCGACGCATGCTGGAATTGATGTTGAGCGATATAGATGGAGGCAGGAAGCTGTATCCGGACGTGTAGTGTGAAAATGAGACCTAGCCCGTTGTAACCGAGCTAGGCAATGGTTCACTGAGGAAAGAACATGGAATTTGATCAGTATAATGATAACGTAAATGCACCGAGTGTGCAATGTCTGGGATTGAGTTGTGAGCAACCCATTTTGTTTGAGGTGGAGTGAATGGGGGCGACGACGCAATCAAATCCCAGGTCCGATATCATTTGGACGCCTGAGGAACTCCATAAAGAGGCACTCAAACTAGCCAGTGAGATGGTGGAGAGAGCCGAGGGATCGAGACAAGCAGAGGACTTTGATACGGGATTGCCCTTCAAGTCGAAATACATTCGTGCTTTGGCTTATCTGCAGCGTGTGGATGCAGCAGAGTACAATCGTGCCTGGACTGCAATAAAGAAGGCAAAGCCAGCACCAGATCTCACTCTGTTGAAATCAAAGATCAATGCAGAAGTGAAAATTCAGGATGCAAATGAGAAAGTTGCAAGCTCATGTCGTGCCAACTTAAGCGAAGACCCTAATTATGCTTTACCCACCATATTAATGGAGAATATTGATGGATATATAATAAACTCCAATGGTGGTCTCTCAAAGATAGTTTTAGAGCCCGCTTTAGGCAAAACCGAGGAAACGATCGCGGTGAAGGAGGTACCTATTTGTGACTTTGTCGCGTGGCCGAGGAGAGAGATCCTGAAGGATGACGGCATGTCAAAAGAGAGGTTCATCGAGCTTGAAGGAACTCTGCCAGACTACACCGGACTTCCTAAGGTCGCTATTCCCATGTCCGAATTCGGCGAGATGAGATGGCCAGGTATCCATTGGGGTATGCAGGCTGCCATAAGGCCATATAAGCAGATGGAACTCAAATACTGCCTCCAGAAGATGGCCCAGGGCGGCATCTCCGAAAGTCGGGTTTACACCTTTCTTGGATGGAAGAAGGTGGATGGGAAATGGATCTACCTGCATGCAGGCGGAGCCGTAGGTGCGGAAAATGTCGAGATCGAATTGCCGGAAAAGCTCCGTAATTACAGGTTGCCCAAGAGGACTCCGGATCTGAGACAGGCGATAAAGGCGGTCACTGACTTGTTTGAGATCGGTCCGGGAAAGATCTTGTATCCTCTGGTCTCGGTGGCGTTCTTATCTCCGCTCATGGAGCCGTTCAGGCAGGCTGGGATCGAACCCGGCGTGGTGATCTACCTCTGGGGTCACACCGGTTCCAGGAAGTCGACCCTTATCGCCCTGGTATTATGCCTATTCGGGAAGTTCGATAACAAGTCCCTTCCTGCATCATTCCGGGACACAGCCAAGAACATAGAGGTACTGGCCTTTATCGTCAAAGACAACCTATTGGTAGTTGACGACCTTTATCCCACAAATAATCCAAAAGAGTTTAAGGAGTTGGTCGGGAAGTTGGAGTACCTCTTGAGGAACCAGGGAGACAGGCAGGGAAGAGGTAGACTCACCAAGTCTGATAAGGGCAACTACGTTCCAGGCGGCGGAAAAGATCCTCGGGGCATGGTAGTAGCGTCCGGAGAAATGCAGCCTCTTTCAGGCTCTTCTCTGGCACGGGCATATACTATACATATCAATCCCGGTGACATCAACAACGAGAAATTGAAGGAGTCTCAGGATCAAAGTGAACTCCTCGGTCATGCGATGGTCGGCTATCTAGAGTGGTTAGCTCCCAAGCTCGACGATCTCCCTAAAACCTTAGCTTCCAAATTCAATGAGCTTCGTAAGAAGGCACGTGAGGAGGCAAAAGTCAAGGGTCGTCACGGGAGGTTGGATGAGGCGATCGCTCATATGTATATCGGGCTTGAGATGTTCTTCAAATACGCGGTTGAGTCTGGAGCCGTGACTGAAGAGTTAGCTAATGTCCACCTGGATAAAGCCTGGGAGGTCCTAAAGCAGGGTGCTGACGAGCAGACCGAGATGGCTCACGCTAACGATACTACAGAGCTTTTCATCAAGGCAATACTGGATCTGCTGGCACAGAACAAGGTGTACTTCGCATCGATGGACGGGAAGGTACCCGTAATGGATCAGGAGATAATACCTCTCAAAAGGGAACTGATCGGCTGGGGTCCAGATGGTAATGGAGTGTACTATATCTTGATGAAACCTGCAGTCAAAACCGTGAATGAGTTGCTACGTGGTCAAGGTGAGAGTATAGTGATAACGACGGATACTCTCCTGGATGCTCTTGAGCAGAAGGATCTTTTGGCTACGCCTCCGGGAAAGACTCGATCCTACCCCAAGACCATTAAACGTAAGACCTATTGGGTAACTGCTGTCAAGAGCCAGGCATTCGATCTGAAGGAGGATGAGCAGGCCGAAACCTAATTTTTCTAATTTTAGGGATAATTCCTAATTGGCTTTATCGATAGCTATAGACTTGAAATTAGGAAATTAGGAAAATTAGAGGTAAATTTCAATCCTATAGAACGAGATTTGTGTGTGCTCTGGTTTGGCTGACTGGAGTTGTGGGTACTTTCCGGACAGACACGATCTTCATAATTGGGATACAGAAAATTGCACTAATTTCTCTAATTTCCTAATTTGAGTCGGTAGATAGTGTTTTTGGAATTAGTCCAATTAGGAAAATTAGAAGGCTTGCGTGGACAGAACAGTAAAAAGAGTCTTAATATTTCCCTTTTTGTACACTGGATGCCGTTCGTTGCTTGATGTCTGCGGCTATCGACATCCGAGATCAAAATTCTGGATATGCAACTCAGAAGCATCGCAACAGAGTATCACTTAACGGAACGCGGGGAATGGGTGGATGCTGCAAGTGTGTTTCAGGGAGTCACATATCCCGAGCAACCGAGGACGAGTGGGGGGGAGGAGCACCAGCCGGAACGGAGCCACCCACAGAGCCGGGTGTCCCGGCGGGGGGCGAGCGGAGGATGGTGCTACGACATCGGGATATCCAAACTACTCTTCGATATGCCTATGTACCTGATAAGACGAAGCGTGAGAGGCTATGAGTAATTTTGGTGCTGCCGCACGTAGATCGGAACGTAGACGGAATCGCTGCACTCTTTCTGCGGGCGTTCCTGGTCGCTGGTAATATTATTCTCCATTTAGATTACTGCAATCGTCTATTTCTACCATGAACCGGACGGAGGTGGAGGCGATCCGAGCCGACCATTGCTTTTACCTCCCTCCTTTACCTTTACCCGGATCGCCAAACCTCCTTTTACCACCTGCCATCATCCATCTATCAGATCGCTTGAGGTCATCGGCAGTTTTCACAGGGATCGGGATATCCGAACCACCATCTAATATGCACATGTGGGATATCGGACGAAAAGGGATAGGTATGAGCAATATCTGGTACTGTAAGTTCCACCTGGAGAACTTGATTGCAGAGTTGCAGACATGTTGCAGGGTTAAGAAAAGTGTGCAACGTCTCCAGTTAGCGATATTGCACACTTGCAGGCTTTCCAGCCAGCCTACCGCCCTTTAGTCTAACAAGCAATCTATATTGGAGCGAACCCATCTTTCCTGGAGAAGTGTGCAACCCTGCAATATCGATATGTAGCGATGTTGCATACTTGTTGCAGACTTGGAAAAGCCTACACTAATGGCATCATGCTGTATGGGGGAACTATCTGCAACCCATCATGATAATAGAATAGAATACTCTGAACGGCAAGGATTACGTCGAGTGGATCGAGGGCCTCCTGGGAATCAAGATCACCATTTTCTTAGTGGTGCTACAGCAAGTGTGCTAACGGCGAGGGGGGATAAATAACTTTATGAACGTCTAGTAGAAATGGCATCGGCATAGGAAGGAACGTATACAGGCGATCCGCATGGGAAATGGGTCAGTTGATCAATGGCAGTGTGCCGATGAAGAGGTGAGAAAGAACCTGCCACCAGGCGTAAAGCTAGTGCGCACGCTGCGGGGACATTCGGGCACCATTGGACGCATCGCATGGTCACCAGACGGGTCAATGCTAGCGTCGCCTTCGCAAGACAAGACGATTCGGTTGTGGGATGCCAATACAGGCGAGTGCCTAAGCATATTGAAAGGACACAAAAACTGGATCTCAAGTGTCGCCTTTGATCCGCGCGGCCCCTTCTTGGCCAGCGGAGGTTTGGATAATTCAATAAAATTGTGGCAGTTGTTCGACGGAAGATTAGTCCGTACAATAGAAGGAAATAGAGATAAAGAAGGGCATAAAGATAAAATTTGGTGCGTAGCATTTCATCCACATGGTAAAACATTAGCTACAGCAAGTAGTGATAATACTATCAAATTATGGGATCCAAAGAGTGGCCAGCTCCTTCAGAAGCTTCATGGATACAGAGACCGTATATGGGCAGTCGCCTTTAGCTCTCATGCCGATTATTTAGCAAGCGCTTCAGAATCCGAGTCGTCGTGGATATGGAAGATCGCCAAAAGTGACTACCTGATTAATGGTGAACACCTTGTTTTTCAGGGAGTTTCAGTCGGTGTGGAGTCCTGAAATTATTTCGCACCCCTCTGGAATCTATGTAGTCTGAATTATTCATATGATCTTCACAACCCGAACAACCTATGACCAATAGCAAAATATGCTTCAGGTGGCATTTTACGCCTGAAAGCCATTTCTGGAGTCTCCAAGCACTGGAAGTTCAAGCTCCCGTGAGGTCTATTGTTATACCAGCAGATAAACTCGTCGAACGAGTTAAAAACGGATCTATGCTTCTTATACTCTTCAAAGAACCGTTCTAGCTTTCCGTTTGTCTGGGGATGCTTAACTCTGGCTAAAATCGGTCTAATACCGTATTTTTCCAGGTGATTCTTGAAATCGCCCTTCCAGCTCCCGTCATCATGGATTCTGTGAGCACCGAACTCGCTGCCATGATCAAGTATCAGTTCCCGCATCGGACAAAGCCACCAATACTTTTCCACCAGCTGATCGATTACCAGCTTGCTGTTCTCGGTATTGATGGTTGAAAACTCTCCACCTGCCAGGACCATCCTGGATGCGTCGTCTAGGATGACGCAGACTTTGATATCAGTTCCGTCCACCTCATGCCAGTCGATATGCCCTGCCGATAGGCTATGCTCTCGCTCGTAACGAACCCACTTGCGACGCTTCTGCTTCTTTTGGTTCTCTTGAGCCAGTCCCTGAGCCTTCAGATACATGTGGATGCGGTTATGAGATATCCGGACCTTATATTGCTTCCTGATCACTGGCTCCAGCATCCGTGCCCCAAATCGATAACGTTCGTGCGCCTCTTTGACGATCTGAGCTTCAAGTTCATCGTAGGGTTTAGCGGGCCGACCAAGCTTTTCACCAAGAGGTGGCTCCTTGCCAGTCTCGCGGTATTCCTTGAGAATCTGCTGAACACGTCTCGTGGACACCTTCATGTCGCGGGCGATATCTTTAGTAGCCATACCATTGCGTTTCTGACGAATGATCCAGTGAATCTTCGTCTTGTTCAGCTTCATATCCCAGAATATGTTCCTGGGCTTAGATGGGGTGCGAAATAGTTTCAGGACTCTACATCCCGGAGATCGATCTGATTTTCCCCCACCTCTTCCAGTCTGAAGGGATGAGCGAGACGGGTTCCATCAAACCCGAAAGCAAAGATATAGCGTTCCTCCCCTATAACGAACTGACCACTTTCGTTGTTGAACTCCTCTAACGCCCTCTCCTTGCCATTCTCTTGGACATAGGTGAGAGCCAGGTACGCAAATTCCTGAAGGTTCTGGGACACTTCAGGAAGCTCAGTCTGGTTCAAGCTCCCGGTAGCTTCGAGATCCATCGCCTCAAGTCCAAAGGCTGAAGCAGATAGGAAGATGGTCAAAAAAACGATGAATGATAACGATTTGGCTGACATGAAGATATGTATAAATTATTTGATATAAGTGAATTCCGAATGACTGGCATTAAGTTATGCTTTTGTTACTGGAACTCTTTCTCAGTCAAAATTCCAGGTTCTTTCCTCTTCTGTGTGCCTCTACATATGTGATATTCGTGAAAATTATTCCGCAATGGCTTTTAGTAAAGCATCTCTGGCATCTGAATAGAACTGTATACCGATCTTCGTCGCCATGTCGTCGGAAAGATCAACAAGCTGACGACGACAGGTCACAGGCATCAGCAGGGATGTTGCACCTTTTTCAACGGCGATTTCAGCAATTGTGACCGGGTTGTGGATAGGTTCAATAGAACCGCCTAAGGCAATTTCGCCAACCATGATCAGACCGCCACGAACGCTCTTTTTCAACAGCGAAGTGCAAAGAGCGACTAATGCCGCCATACTCAATTTTGCTCCCGATTTCGAGACGTCAAAGGCTCTTAATTGGACAGTGAATTCGTGATGCCTTGGGTCTTTATCCCCGACCAGTTGCACAGATCTTGCGTAGAGGTTTTGCTCCGCATAACTCATGCTTTCGCGGAAAGCTGGTGGGACCGGCTTGTTGAGGATCTTAACACCTGAGCCTGGGCCTTCGTTGACTTCGATGCGATATAGTCCGGGATTCTCATCCAAACCCCCAGGGCTGATGGTCCAGACCTGTCCTGGTTCCAATGGATCGCCACCTATGCTGTTTTCGCTCTGCATCTCTGGTGTTGATACGAACTTCTCGACGCCATCGTTGCCCATGACATAACTGAAATGTGTGTTTCTAAACTCAGCCGCGCCTATCCGCTTCTGTTGCTCCTTGACCCTGCGCCTAGCCTCCATCCCTATCCTTACAGCCCATTCGAGATCTTCTTCGGGGATGTTGGCATCGTCTCCGGGGTAGATCAGCTTCAAAAGTCCGCTGGTGGTCTTGTTCACTGAATTTGTGTCGCGCCCGCTTAGCGCTCCTCCGAAGAAGACCTTGTTTTGGATCATATGTACTCTGTTTTGATTACGGAGCTGACTCCAGCATTCAGAGAGAAAGTCGCTAACGAGGCCGAAATGATCTGTTAGCAATTCCTTGCTGATCTTGGGTACGTCCCATCCGGGCAGATAGGCATGTATACGATCCATAAATGCGGTATCATTTCTCATTTCCGGAGGCAATGGGCCGAAAAGGTGTCCGATGCGTTGTTGATGCTCGACATCAACTTCAAAGTTGCCAACCATAACCAGGCTACCATCAGCGCGAATACTCTCTTTGCCTCGGCTGAATTCGCCTGACTCCATATACCCTTTCATGATGTTGACGCCATCTTTCTGATCGAAGGAGACGCCTGATATCTCATCGAAACAAACGACGTCATACTGGCAGACAAGTCCACGTTGGCCGGTCGAATTATTGACAAACATTCTCGCTACTGTAGCTTTACCGCCAGAGATCAGATGGGCATAGGGGGATACTTGTTGGAAGAGGTGGCTCTTTCCAGTGCCTCGGGGTCCCAGTTCCACCATGTTGTAGTTACGTTCAACGAAAGGCACCATTCGCAGGAAGAGCGCGTTCTTCTCCCGCTCGCTGAGGTTTGTTGGCTCGATACCTATACTTCGCAGCAAAAACGCCTTCCATTCCTCGGTGGAGAATTTCTTCCTTGCTTCTGCCATGGTATCCAGAACATCCCGCTTTGATAGCTGGATTTCCCGAAGGCTATCGACCCCAAATGGCCTACCTTTACTTTCCTGTGCGATGGCTGCGTCATAGGTGAGAGAAATTTCGGCATAAAACCCTCCAGTCAACATCCTTTCGTGCTCATTCACAAGTTCTGGACTGATACGGACATTTGTTAGCTGGAGGCTTGGCAACGTTGCCACGTAGGAATCGGTTTTGGCGTCTAGGCGAGCGGTGATTAGATCGATGATCTTCACCTCGCCGTTCTCCCTTGCCCTAGCCTTGAGAAGCTCCTCTTCTCCGGCTTTGACGGTGCGTGATTTGAGTTGGCGCTGGACGATCTCGATACCCTCCTCTATCTCTTCGGGATCAATGCTAGCGCAGTAGCGTCCAAGTAGGAATTCCACTACATAGGTGGGTACCGGAAATTGGCGGCTGAAGGTTCTGACGAGATCTTTCCTAACCAGATACCCGTCCAGTGAGGTGGCTGCCAGCCGGTCTATCTTATCCAATTCGTTCATTCACCAACCCCTCCGATAATTGTGGCCAACTGAGCTACAAGCTCACCATTTGGATCGAGGATGACTATAGTAGCATCGTTTCCTTCCATTTCTTCGTTTTCGACGACAACTGATGCTTTTCCATCCTCTTTCAATGGCTTTACACCCAGAACAACACTGGACGATGGATTTCCCGGTTGTTTTCGAAGATCAAGTGACAACCCATCAAACTCGCCAGTCACTATAATGTTGCACCGCAACCCTTTCCAGACCACTTTGGCGATCTCCACTGAAATACGGGACGCTGGAGACGACCCTGATAAGACGATCAATTCGAGGTTAAGGCACTCTTGAAGGCTTAACCCCCCGTGACTATATTCCGACCCATTCCGGAAGCATTTGATACCGTCTGCCAACGCGAAATACTGGTTTGAGTTCCAGTACCAGGGATAGAGTCGTTCCTCAGTCGATGCGCCGGGTTTAATGACGGCACAGCGTCCCCATTTTGTTTCCGTCAACGGGGTAGGTAGCTCGATTTTAGGAAGGCCGCCTGGCAGCAGAAGCCAGCCATGGTCCGTAACGATGCGAACACTTTTCCAGCCAGATTCAAGAAGCTGAATAACTCGATCACGGATTTCTTCCAGCAGGTCTTCAAGGTGCGTGGCAAGTTCCCATCCCCTATCGTGACCTTCGCGGTCGATGTTGCCGAATTCGCACCAAGCATTGCCCTTACCATCACCGTTAGATGATCGGTCGAGGACCTCCCATCCGGCCTGAGTCAGCAGCTTTTTAAGGAGAGTGCCACCCCTGAGGGATTTTCCTGATTCAGCAATGCACGGTTCGAAGTCAGCGTTGACGTCTGAGCCACCTATCTTGCTCCTAACTGGCGAAACTGTGGGTTTTCCAGTTGCGGTGACGCTTGGCAGGGCTGCCCAGACGTTTCTTTCGTCAACCTGATACCCGAGACTGGTGAGCATCTCCTCAAGCCTTTTCGCGGCATCGAAACGGAGACCGTCTACGAAAAAGACACATTCACCGTCTTTGTACAGAGGCTCCCTTTTGGTGGATCTGCTGTTGCTCGGATAGCCTGACTCTTGCGCAACTTCTTGGAGGTATTTAGCAGATCGTTCTGCCCATGGAAGGTAGATGTCCCGAATTGCCGCCTTAACAACTTCGACGTCCTCGTGCTTTTTCACAGAGGCGAGAGCCCGCACCAGAGCGTCATCAGCCTTCCAGCCGTAATTTCGGTACATTGCCGCAAGTTCGTCTATGTTCCCTGCCGCCAGAGAGTTGGATGTGGTCTGAGCCAGGACGGAAAGGTGTTCCAAGGCTATTGACAGCGGGGCTTCACCCAGTTCCGCCCAGACCAGGTTCCTCCTCGTGCCGTTTCTTTTTTCGAGTTCTTCGATTGATTCTCGGGCTTTGTGAGGCGGCAGGCTGTCCAATAGTTCCAAGTCTTTGCGAAGTTTATTCTCCTGCACTTCGTTCCATTGAGGCCAGCCATCGAAGCCGCAATCACCTGAATACCAGGTGATCTCATTTTCTGGAGCCTTGCATTTCCGAATATTGGCAGGGATGTTTGGGTATCGCTTCGGCGCTTCGCAGAACCGTTCCCAGACGGGACGCCAGGGTCCTTCGTGGACAGCTAACTTTGTGGCTCCAGCTATGATGCCATCGTCCTCCGGATTGAAGGCGAGCTTCGATTTGCAGACCTCCACAAAGGCCCGCCATTCGTTATCGTCCCTAATTTCTCGAAAGGCGTCTCCATTGTCAAGCCACTGGAGGAGGTCTCGCACCGGATCGCCGCCGGTGAGCATGGTGTTGAAATAATCCTTATCAAGACGTTTGTCTTTAAGCAGGTCGACCTCCTCGTCGAGCAGGCGATGGAGAGCAAGTTGCATGCCGTTCTTAGTATCGCTATCCTGGGAGACGTCCAGGCCCAACCCGCCCTGACCGGACTTGAGAAAGGCCAGAATTGTCCAGTCCCTGGTATTGAGCTGCGACCAGATCACGCCACGATACTGCAGTTCGGCAAGAGGCTTGAGGTGGTCTGGACAACTCTCCACAGCCCTCAGATCCTGGCGGCTGACGCCTGGCAGGTAAATGATTGGAGTCCTATCACTTGGCAGAGTCAAATCGTCAGTCTTACCGGCTATTGCACAGCGCAGCCAGATGGCAGGGCCTGTGCGTTTCTCCGGGTCGTAGTCGCCGAGGATGATGAGTTCTGGAAGTTCAATCTGCAGGCGCGGGATCACCGCTTCCCATTGGCGGCCACGGTCCGGCCAGAGGATGCAGGCAGGAGACCCCTGGACATCGGGATTGTACCTGGCAGCGTCTCGCAAGGATTTAAGGAGGCGCTCGATCACCTTTGTCATATCAGTTTCCTCTCTTTTGCTTGGCGGGCAGCGCGTTTTTCAGTCAGGCTCAGATGATGGTCGTTGATGCGGTCCCCTTCTTTTCCGTCGTAATGCGGTCCCAAATGATACCAGGGCGCGCTTTCCACATCTTTTCCCCGATCCTTGTTCCACTTAATGTTGGGCTTATCGCGAAAAACGCCTGCGCCCTTCTTCCTCACGTCAGGCACGCTCATGAAAGGCCGGATGTTCATCCGCACACCATCGTTGAGGTCCGGGTCCCAGCCGATGGGCTGCTCTTCGATGGGTTTCCAGCGGACGAAGATGTCGTAAGGCTCTTCACCCTCTAGGATTAACTCCAGCCGTTGCTTCAGGTTCTCAGCGGCTATGAGCCTCTCCTCAGCGCCGTCCACGCTTTGCCGGATGTCATCCTTCTGCCGGTTGATCCAGTCGCCAATGTAGGTATAGATGAGCGTCTCCAGGTTCTTTCGATCGAGCTTGTGATAGTTCACAAGCGCCGCAAAACCGTCCCTCTGACCGTCCCAGATATGCCAGATGAAGGGACTATTATGGAAGAGCTTGCAATGCTGAACGAAAAACTTCTCTCGCAACCAAGTTTCAAGAGTCTTGCCTGCGTGGTCGGCCTCCTTCAGCAGCTCCGAGAGCTTATCGTTGCTCCAGGCGTTGCCGTAGGCTGCAGCCAGCAGGTTCAATAGCTGGTCAACTGCAGAGGCTTCGCCCCGCACCGGAGGGATGCAAACGATGCCATCTTTATCTGAGTAAGATAGGAGACTGTCGCACTTCTTCGCCCAGGCCCGCGCCTCATCAGAAAGCTCCATTTCGGGGTCTAGTTCTGCAGGCCACCGATAGCCGAGGAGCCGGGCCACAGCGACCTGCAAAGGATCATCGCTCTTGGCAGGGTGACCGTGGAAGATCCACTGGGTTGGATCGTCGGAGCAAGGCTTTGGCAAGCCGTAGGGGTACTTTTCGGCAGCCACCTTTTGCCAGCGTTCGATATCGAAAGGCACTTTGACCAATGTGGCGTTGGTAACCTTCAAGGCTTGATCGATCTGGCGGATTTCTTCGCAATATTCCGATGAGGAGCAGAAACACCAGATGGCAGAGAGATGGGCGGGATTGTTAGGAATAATCATGGAAACATTTGTATCGAACTTATGTCCTTTATAAAGAGAGGCTGGTAATGCGCCCATGCAACTAATGGCTACGCCATATCGTCTCCATATGTTCTTCCCACGCATATCCATACGACGATCTCGATCTTGAGCTGCCGCTAGCTCTCTCATGCGACCCCTCCCTTGTTCAAATAGGACAATTTTTTCGCAACCGCCCCAAAAACTTGTCTCTGTGATTGTACTTTGGAATGGCTCCCATCCATCATACCAAGGACTTTGCTCCCAAAAGAATTGAACAAACAATGGGTCGTCATTTGTGGTGATTCCCTTAAAACCAGATGCATAATTCATTAGCATCAGAAGGTCTTCAGCATCCTCTAGCGTAACCCTAGCATCCGGATTATTCAATTGACTCTCCTGAACAACTTGCTTGATCGCCACCTTTCGTAGCAGAGCAGCTTTCTTGTCGACTTCTCTTGTAGTGGAGATATCTAGCCCGGAGATCATGTGAGCCATTGATGGCTCGGCCTGATCCTTAACTGCGAAACGTGAGGATTGGCCACGACTTATGATGATAAGCTGCACATTAAAATCCCACATAGGCGTTTGAAATGCTTTTGGTCCCAGCCTTGAAATAATATGCCAGGTATCGTTCCTCAACAAGTACTCCCTAAATTTTCGGTAGCTTGTAAGAAATAGCCAGTTCTGGGGAAGAACATTGATGGCCACACCCTGATCTTTGCAGAATTGCAGGCATCGACTAAGGAAGATGGTAGCCAGATCCTGCTTCGCCTCTGCGTAATAGGCCTCACCGAATGTCCTAAGTTCATCAACCTGCCTGCCCCGCGCCAGATATGGTACATTCGTGATAACCCAGTGGTACTTCCCCGCCAACATCGGTGCCGCTCTTGCAAGCCCTTGCGCCACCACGCCCATCTCCCATTTCTCGTCGTCTTTTTCGCCGGATAGCGCCTTGGTCAGTAGGGGGGCGACGTTATCCCATTCCATTCCGGTAAGGTTGCCTTGGAAAAAAGTGGCTTTAGGATTGATCAGACTGCCCAGCATCGGAGCATCCTTGAACTGCCTATAAAGTTCATCTAGGATATACTGCAGGTTTTCGTCTCCACCTGCAAGCGCTAGCCAGTCCTCTTTCTTCGCGCTGATGGAAAGTCCTGTGCAGGCCAGCGCCAGATCTGGAAGCTTTCGATAGCCGCCCGCTCCAGGATAGCGCCAAGCAGCAAGGGCGAGGGCGAAAGCGGCAAGCTCTACGCAACGCGGGTCGATCTCAAGGCCATGGAGATTGTCCCGCAAGACGAAGTTCACTGCTTCCTGGGCGGAGAGTCGCTCCAGCTCCATTCTCATAGCTACGAGCATGAGAAATGCGGCAACCAAAAAATGCCCCGAACCACAACAGGGATCGAGGACCCGAAGTTCGCTCAATTGCTCCGGCCAGCCGTCGAAGGTTCCTGCAGCAGGGGTCCATCTGCTGTCCTCGCCCCTGACGAATCGGAGATACTCCAGCGGTACACCCGGAAGTGAAGCCTTGCTGCGAAGTTCTTCTTCGTTCTGGGCGTTCTTCAGGTCGTCCTCGGAAAGCCGATGAGCTGCCCACCAGGCTCCCAAAGAGTTGTCCAGCAGGAAAGCGACCATGTATGGCTCGGTGAAGAGCTGGGTGACGACAGGCAGTTCCCTTGCTCCGATCTTCACTTCGGAGGCGTTAATCTCGTCCTTCTTTTTTGCCTGCCAGAACTGATAGACCCAGCCCAACGAGTCGGAGGCCGTGAAGATGTCTTTGGGAAGGTCATCGAGAAGCCGTTTCATCTTCTGCTCATGTTCCGGCGAAAGGATTAGCTGAAATACAGGCGAATCGGGCCGGAAGATCTGCGGCAACATGCGGGCTGCGAATCTTGCAGCCAGCTCCCAGCCATTCCTCGCTCCTTCATCCTCAGCCAGGTCCTCGCACTCTTCCAGGGATACGGCAATGGGATTGTCCGGATCAGGATACATGAGAAGATTATTCTCAGCCAGAAATCGTGCGAAAAGCATGCGGTGCCAGTGCTCATATGCAACCTTCTCCGCCAGGCGAATTATCTCCTGCTCACCGTCTGACTGACGAACATCACCCAACTGGCGACCGTGTGCACGCAGTTTTCGGCGCAAGTTCTTCTCTTGATCCGATAGATGGGGATAGGGTGTGGATTCACTCACCCCAAGCTGTTCCAGCGCAGCACGTGCAGCATCCTCGGAAATCTCCCGAGCGTCTTTTACCGTGCGTTCGAGCTTGTTTCTCAGCGACTTTTCCAGCGGCTGCATTTCAAAATCACCAGTAATTTTTCTATCGGATCATGACGGGACCCTTGATGAGAGCAGCTTTGAGCTTGTCCTGCACCTCTTCCACCCAAACCACGATATCTTCCTCGGATTTTAGGGTCCTACGCGGGATATTCACGATCTGCGTCTCCGGTTCTAGAGCTTTCGCAGCCAGTTCACGGGCACGTTCAAAGTGGCTTGTTAACGCGTCTATCCGGTCGTTCCAAACGTTGATGGGACGCTGATCTAAAGCCTTGATCAGTTCTTCACGCGTCCCTACTTGAAGACCTGCCATAGGAGCGATTTCACATCTCTGCTTGATCTTATCGCGTTTATCTTCGGAAAGCTCCCGCCACGAAGCATCCTTCTCCAGTTTCTCAAGGCATTCAGCGAATTCGGATTCGTAACGCTTGCGAGATTCTGCGAGTTTCTCACGTAGTGCGCTTTCCAATGATTTGACAAGAGGCTGAATCAGATCCGGGTCTGACAGCAACATGCACTCTTCATTTATTGTCTGAACCTGATCCCTAACCATACCAGCAGCATCCAGGTTGCCAGCGTAGCGGAGAAGTTCCTGGAGGTTCTCCCAGGATGGCCATCGCTCCTCGATCTGGGCTGCAAGTTCCGTCCACTCATCAAACGCATGATCTAACTCCTCCCTGCGATCGTAGAGTGCTTGTAGCTGCTCGTTACCGCTGGCAGTCAGTCGGATATCGTTCAACGCGGTGGTATCTGGTCGTGACGGCTTAGGCGGGTCTCCTCCGGCACGATTAGCCAGCTCCGCCATCGTTTCTATGAGCGATTTCATTGCTTCCCGTTCTTCACCTGACTTCGCATGAATGCCGACCTTCTGCATGAGCTTACGGATCTGAATGCGCTCTGTAGTTGTCAACGTGATCGACTCTACCTTGAACATCACCTTGCCGATGAGCTTACGCTCCAGCTCTTTCGGATCGATCGCTTGACCACGTTCGTCTACAGCTTTGACGAGACCTGCCACTAAGAGGACCTGCAGTCCGCCGTCTATAGCGTCCCTCGGCCACCCGAAAGGCGAGGCTTCGAAACGAGCCCGAATATCTGTTCCCCTATTGCCACCGGCAATGAATCCCAAAATGGCTTTACATACGGGATTATTGGAAGGATCGCCGTCGTAGCCCACTATTTTGAGAGCGTCAGGCGACCCTTTCTTCGCCAAAAAATAGACCTTCTCCCATCCTGGATGATCGGCCATATCAAACTGCGGGAACAAACGCTGCAGAGCATTCTCGGCGGCTTCGAGCACCATGCCCTGTAAATAGTCGCCGATGATTTCATTACCACCGCCCTGGATTACGCGGGCACCGGAAAAGGATTCTTCAAGCAGTTCTTTGATCTTTCCGTCAGCTCTCTTTTTTGTTGTCTCCATGGCGGCCCGTGCCTCGATTCCCTCTGGTGTGTTGGGCACACCGCGTATCTCCAACGCAGCGCTGGCAGCTTTATAATCGACCAGTTGATGGCGCAGGTCGTCCGCCGAACGTTTGGGTATGAATACGTAGATGGTTGGTGACTGATTTCCGGCCTGAAGGGCGTCAGCCCGGACCGAGTTCTCGTCGGTGCTCCAGCCGTCACGAATCCAGACACAGACCTTCTTATCATGATCGAAGGGAAGCTGGGAATCGAAAACCGGGTATATATCGCGGGTAACCTTCGACTTGCCCTGAGTTAGAGACAGCTTCTTCACCAATTCGCCGAACTTGGCGCGGATACGGTCATTCCGTTCCGCCTCGATACGATGCGTTAAGTTAGCTAGATGGCTGCGCTGGCTTTGAAACTCGTCGTTCCAGGCAGAACTTTCCTCGGTCTGGATACGGTACTCATCCCCAACCCTCATTAGCAGTTCACATTTTTCAAGAAGAACTGGAAGGCTGCTTCGCAACGTGCTGCTACCTTGGGAGAGATCTTCCACCATTAGATCAGCAAGGGTGTCAACGGTCGCCTTTATGCCGATCTCATTATTGCTGCCTGCAAGCTTATTGACGAGAAAGACCAGACCGCACGCTCTTCCCATTAAACGCTCATCTTCTGTTCCCTTAAGCCAGCTCATCGTCTTTTCGTGAACTTTGCGGGGTAGGATGCGAGATTGGAGCATTTTTTCAGCAGAATCGAAATAAAGGTAATCCGTTGGGACTACATTCCCTAGGGGTTCTTCCAGGTTGGTCTGTATGACCTTATGCACCATGCTGAGCTGGTTTCTAAGCTGGCTGTCGGTACCGGTCTGATCAAGAACCCGCAAGCAGTTTTCCCAGAAGCGACGCCTAACCGGCAAAAGGGGATAATCTTTGGAGAAGTATTGGATGTCGTCTTGGCGATGTCCGATGGTTGTGCCAGAAAGATGCCTGGAGATCTCACCCATATTGGTCTGCATCATCTGCTCAATCGGGGAGATGGCACCGGCCTTCTTAGCAAGGATCACCTGACGAATCACGGCGTCAACATCGGCGTCAGACAGTTCGATCCGGACCGTGAATCTACCTTCAAGTTTTTTTAGATAGGATGTGCCGCTCACGGCAGTCTGTCCGGTGCCGATAAAGAGAAGCTCCCCGCCAATATTCTTACAGCAGGCTTCGACCATCTCCTGAACTTCGGTCGATCGCTGACCGTCCTCACCGATGTACTGCTGAACTTCATCAAGGGCGACGAGGGTAAGGGGAAATTTCCCATTCTGTTTTAACGCCTGTCTGATAGCCTTGAGCATCTCATCATTTGAGACGTCCTGAACGTTCGGATACTGATGCCGCAGCGTTTCAGCACAGTTTAGGGACGAAGAGAATAGATTGGGTTTTTCGTGAAACAGCGCTTCCTGGAGACCCTCGGCTACATAAAAATTATCAAGCTCTTCCTGCCAGTTGTAGCCGTTCTCCTCTACATGTTTTTTGACCGCCTCGTAAATGGCTTCGCTCTTTAGCCACATAACGAAACGGGCAACAGAATACTGCTCAGGAAGATCAACAGACTTGAAGATGATTCGAAGAAGTGCCAGTCGGACGCTCCCTTTTGCACCAGAGCCCAAAGTTCCGGATGCAGCATGGATTCCACCATGCTTTTTTGCCTCGTTGCTTAATTCTTTAAGTAAGTCATTTACGTTTTGTGGCAAATTAGTTATGCTACGGGCTGTTGCACCATCCTCAAAGATGGTATCGATCCACAAAGCACGAAGCATTTTTACCAGGTGGGATTTCCCTGATCCGTAGAAACCACTAATCCAAACACCGGGTTGCTGCTCCTTGTTGACATTTTTCAAGTAAGTCTCAAGGATATGCTCCAGTCCCTTCTGATACTGCCCATCGCAGACGAATGTTTCCAGTTCGTAACGGAGGACTTTCATCGCCTCTTTGGTCTTTTCGTCGTTTACGCTTACAACACCCTCATTAACGAGCTTGTATGTTGCCGGGTCCTTCTGGTAAATATCTCGATTTATCATCTTAAACATCTCGATTAAATATCCCTGTCTGCTGTGATAGGCACAGCGAGATAGTTCCACCCGTCATATCCGTCCAGCAAACGGTAGTTATTGTTCTCGTAGCTCCCAGGGAAAAAAACCAGGAGTCTACCCTCCACCTGCGGAGCAAAAGCGTCCACAACTTCTTTGACCTTCAGAAAACCGAATAGCGAGCCGACTCCTTTCAGGGCGACGACGTATTCCTCATTTACAGCTTTGGCTTTAATGAATTTCTCAAACTCCTGCTGTAAAAAGGCCAGATAGTTGGGGAGCAGCATAGAAAGAAGATCTGGCTTCTGGAAGTATCTCTTTGCATACCGTTGGCTAGCGAGCCAACCAGGGAAGGTATCCGTGAGGTCGAACACCGTCCATTCATGCCCTGATTTCACGGTCGCAATCTCGAACTCATCGATTTTTGACCGAAGGCGAAGTTCATCGTTCTCGTTGTAAACACAGAAGATGACGCGCTGAGCTGGCGCAGCATCTTTCCGCCACGGTATGGCGATAAAATTGCTATAAGATTGTATGAGTCGTTTAATTTTGGTCACGAATCCACTCCCGTTCTTGTGTTGTGAGAAGATTGGGGAATTGAACTTCTACCACCTTTCCAACTCGCTTGAACACGATCCATCCCCTGCGTGATGCCTCTTCTGCTAACTCGATGGCGCGTTCTATAGAACAGTCGAGGAGACGGGTATATTCGGTCATGAATAGTGCTTCCCCTCGAACACCTTTCAGATATCCAAGAAAAAGCGCATACGATACAGATCCAGGAGTTGGCTTGGACCTAGAACGGATCTTTTTAGCCTTTCCGACCAAATGACCCGACTTTGTCCATGTTGCATTTAGGTTTTGGGCGGTCGATTTCAGCGTGGCTTTGCTAAAACGACAAGGGTATTTGTCATCTATATACCCTTCTAATGATTTCGGGCTGACCGTTTCGCCTTCTGTGAATTTTAGAATGAAAGGTGCACTTATCCGGAGGAGGGAATCTCTTCCGTAGGCACACATCAACGCCAGAAGCGGCTGCCCGTCGACGTCTCTATTCCAGAAATAAAGAAGCGCCCGAAAGACGGTGATAGACGGGTCGAGGGAGTAAAGGTAAACAAGATGCGCCGCAGTGAGCTTTCTGGTTTTTCCGGAGCGTTTGCCCAGGCAATTTTCCTCAGCGATGGCTCTGAGGTAATCATTTTTTGTAGCGTCCGGACTACCGATATAAGATAGCAGAAGTCGCAGATCTTCCAGCATAATAGTACGGGAAGTATGTGCACCAACTTTATCGAGTCTGAATCCGAAACGCTGAATATTATTCGTCTCCCGGTTTTTCATTTAACCAACTTACTTTGAGTGATACAGACTAGAACAAGAATTTATCGCTCAATTAATAATTTGGCTTCAAAGGTTCACATGAACTGCTCTTGTATCTAGCGACTCGGATGTTCATGGTGAAAGTAGACACTCAGTTGGGAACGTATCCCGCTGCCTGAGGCTTCAGGAATAATAATAGTACTTGCCGGACTTCGTAGAACCCCACAAACTGCCCCGTTGTAACCATTGTGGTTAAATCTGGCGTTAGAATGCGGTTTGGACTGTGACTCCCTCAGTCGACCACGCGTCGGGTTGGAAATTTCCGCTTCTGAAAAAGAACGGGTTCATTGAAGCTCTGAAGGAGAGTGAGCACGAATTTTTGGATCGCTACGTGGAAAGATTAACATCTTGTACGAACTGTTGGGTATTGGGAGCAACTGCCGTAATAGATTATGAGGAAGTGATAAGATGAGCACAGCAATCGTCGGGAAGGGGTGGGGTGAGGTCAACAACACCATGGCGTTAGATTCGGACCCGGAGACATCGGGGAAACCCATCGTAGCCATATCGATGTGTGCCTGTGGCATTCCCTGTAGGTATCATGGACTCACTCACAAGATGGGCCAAAGGTTGTACAAGGAGAAGAAGGTGGCCAAACTCAGAGAGAAGTACGAACTGTTACCGGTCTGCCCTGAGATCATGGGCGGTCTGCCAACGCCTCGCCCAGCTTGTTCCACCACATGGGACGATGATGGCAACCCCATAGTAGAGGTTCGTGGACTCAAGAACGGGAAACGGGAGTTCAAGACCGAGGAGTACATCCAAGGTTCGAACTGGGTCCTATGGCTATGCAAAGAGTTCGGTGTGAAAGTGGCGTACCTGATGAAGGACAGCCCCGCCTGTGATGCAGATAACGGCGTCTGTGGCCGCCTGCTTCGAGAGAAGAACATAATAGTAAGGAAATTATAGTTGTCAGTATCACATAAACTGGTGTCAAAAAGCCAACAGTTTCCCTTATAAATAAAGGTAATCCATATAGAGGAAATGCACACCTTTTTGGGATTTCATTCTTCTGCATTGCTACCTCTCGGTCGACATAATGATCAACGAAGGCTATCCTGTGATTGAGATCGATTTTTTCAGTTAACCCGATTCTCTTCCAATGAGTTTATAGATAATAATTGTCTCATGGTAGATTTGAGGTAGTAAAATTCGGGGATTTGTTATGATGAGGATGAGGACGATCACGTTCACAGCAGCGATATTGCTGCTCTCAGCAATAGCTGCGAACGCGGCGAATTCAACAGAGGTTCGGAGCACCGTAGCTGAGGTAATTGATGGCGTAACATATCAGTGGGATGCGTCTAACTTTGCAGGGTTCTATTATGACATCGACGACAACATCGGACTAGAAAGTCTCACCCTGACCATCACCGGCGGGGCTCTCGACGAGCCGAACGGCGTCATCTACGAGACTACTGCCCAGCAGGATTACTTCGACTTCGAGGAGTGGGGCAGGTACTGGACCATCGGCTTCCTGTCCGAGGAGTACTTCGCAGCCTACGTCGAGGGCGGAGCCATTGCATACCTGGCAGAGGACTCCACCGACGACAACCTGATGGTAGACGAGCAGCTCAGCAAGGTGCTCTACGATGACGACGAGGAGCGGACCTTCACCACCGGCACGCCTCTGAAGCTTGCCGAGGGTTATGAAATTGAGATCAAAACCATTGACCTGAGCACCGGTAGAGTTTACGTCCAGCTTACTAAGGACGGCAACATCGTCGACTCCTCTGTGGTTGAGCCCTCCAAATACAGAGCCACTATTGAGGACAAGACCTACACCTATAAGAAGAACCTGGGCGACACTGAGAAGATCGTCGTCATAGCTGTCCACTTCAAGAACGCCTTCAGAGGATCTGGTGCGGACCTGGCCACCGTCGACGGTATCTGGCAGATCTCCGACACCTACACCGACGTTGAGGAGGACACCGAGTACGACAAGATGACGATCCAGTCCGTCAACGCAGACACCAAGACCATCATGATGGACAACGAGGACAACAAGATTACTCTCAACAAGAATGACGACATTCTTCTGATGGAGAATATTAGGATCAAGACCGCTGATCAGGATGCCAGCATTGAAGATCCACTGAGGTTCTACATCTACAAGGAGATTTCCGAGCCCGGAATTTATGAAATCCTTGGCCCAGTGGCTACAGTGGTTGACGGCACGACGTATTCTTGGGGATCAATGGAGTTCTCAGGTTTCTCCTACGATTTGGATGACAACCTCGGGAAAGAGACTTTCACCATGACTGTCACTGGAGATGTTCTCGAAGAGCCCAATGGTGTGGTCTACACCACAGAAGCCCAGATGAAAGATTTCGAGTTCCAGGGCTGGGGGACGTTCTACGCGATGGCTTTCATGGGACAACTTTACTTTGCTGGTTACATAGATGACATGACAAGCGCCGGGATTTTGGACGAGGCAACGACCTCGAACCTCCTCAGTTCAGGTCTCTTAAGTGAGATCCTCGTAGACAACAGCACATCAACGGTGGTTGCAAGCGGCGAAATCGTCGAATTGAGCGAAGGATACGCTTTGAGACCCCAGATTGGGATTGACGATAAAGGAGTACTTGTAGAGCTGTTACACGACAGCGTAGTGATCGATCAGATGGCTGTCCTTCCGCCTACAACTTACGTCTTCAGCACAGATATGGAAAACGCTCGGGGTGTTCCAATCATTGCAGCACATTTCTTGGAACCGGTAAGTATTGGGGATAAGAGTTATTGCAAGATCGATGGGCTGTGGCAGATTTCAGATTCCCCAGTCTCGATAGAAGAGGACGCTATCTACGATAAGATGACGATCCAGAGCGTGAACGCCGATACTATGACCATCATGATGAACAACGAGGACAACAAGATAACGCTAAACAAAAACATGGACACTTCTCTAATGGGTGGCATAAGGATCAAGACCGCTGATCAGGATTGGCTCTCTGCTGAGAACCCTCTTCGGTTCTACGTCTACAGGACCATCACGGTTCCGGGGTCAGAGGAGATGATGTGAAATGAAATCTCCAACCATCCTCATCGCTTTCTTGGCCCTGATCGGTTCTGCATACTGTGCCGACGATCTGATGATCAGAGGTGAAGTGGAAGAATTCGGTAATGGATCGAGCGTCGTTTGGACGCCACAGAACTTTGCGGGATTTTACTACGACATCGACAAAGGTCTGGGTGAGGAAGTACTCCAGTTAGATATTTCAGATCAATCAGTGCAGATCGGAGACGCTGTCTATGCAACCTCCGCCCAGGAAGCATCCTTCGAACACGGTAACTGGGGACATTACTGGGTTTTGGCTTTCCTTGGCAAGAACTACTTTGTAGGATACGACGACGATTGTATGATCGCACCTTGCTGGTCCAGCCTTGAGGACGACAGCGTTCTGAGCAAGGTTCTCATTGACTCCGATTCGAGAGAGACCATAAGTGGTGACCAGGATCTTCTGCTGGATGAGGGGTACAAGTTAAGGTTCAGCGACTCTGATGAGGGTGTTAAGGTCGCACTCTATAAGGGAACAGCTCTTCTTAACACAACCACGATAAAACCGCCAGAAACATACGTTTACGCCGTCCCGATAGGTGACCGCAACGTCACTCTTATCGCCGTCCGTGTGACAGGCAGTGTGAAGTTGAAACCTGCAAGCTACTATACGATCAAGGGGACGTTCCAAATCTCGGATGATCTTCTCAGAGTCGAACCAGGCTTGAGGTACGGCATGATGGAGGTTTCGTCGATCAGTGGAGACAGGATTTCCATGACCAACATCCGTGAGATCGATCTATCTCCAAATATCAACGTCGATCTAATGGACGGGATCAGGTTAAGGACTGCAGATCAACCCAATCGCCTGTATATTTACAGGAACATCACCGAGCCTGGAACCTACGAACTTAGGGGCAGTGTAGCTGAAGTTGTTGATGGTGCGATGTTCGAATGGAATCCCTCCAACTTCGCTGGGTTCTACTATGACGTAGACGAGAACCTCGGTACAGAGGCGATCATCATGACCACCTACGGCAACACACTCGACGAGCCGAACGGCGTCATCTACGAGACGGTAGCCCAGCAGAAAGAATTCAACTTCGCGGAATGGGGCGAGTACTGGACCATGGGATTCCTCGGTGAAAATTACTTTGCTGGATATGTCCCAGATGAGACTGGTTCTTTGCGTTCGCGTCTATCAGCAGCCTCTGAGGATGACAACATGCTCGTTGACGAACAGTTGTCCAAAGTGCTGATCGATAGCGCTGAAACGCTGAGAATTAAGGACGGGGACATCCTCACATTTGAGGAGGGTTTCGCCACCAAGTTCTTTGTGGACAATAGCTGCGAGATGGTGTTCCTCGAACTTTACAAGGACAATAACCTGTTGAAACGGGATTACTTCTACGCACCAGATACGTACGTCTATACGACGAATTTGGGCGACTCTCAAGATGTTGCAGTCTTGGCAATTCACGTAGCTGACGTCAACTGCACTGGAGACCGAACCTGCATCATTGATGGCATCTGGCAGATCTCAACTCATCCCATCTCGGTAGAGGAGGACACCGAGTACGACAAGATGACGATCCAGTCCGTGAACGCTGACACCAAGACCATCATGATGGACAACGAGGACAACAAGATCACCCTCAACTCGAATAAGGACCAACTCCTGATGGGCGACATCAGAATCAAGACCGCCGACCAAGACGCGATCACCGCTACAGAACCCCTCAGGTTCTACATCTACACCGAGGAGACCGTCGAATCCTGATTTAGTTAGGTGGTCTAACCTTTAATTTTTTGTAACAGGAAGAAGATCATTTCCTTCAAGGAAGGGACAGAAGAGGTGATTAAGTTGAAGATCATTGGGATAAATGCCAGCCCGAGAGGCTCCAAAAGCCAGACTCTCAGGTTGGTCAAGGCAGTACTGGACGGCGCCAAAGAGTCTGGTGCAGAGACCGAGCTTGTAGATCTGTGTAAGCTGGATATTGAGTACTGCAACGCATGTGGCACCTGCTATGCTACAGGAGAATGCATCTACGATGACGACTTCGTGGAGCTGTATCGCAAGATCCTCGATTGTGACGGCTTGGTTCTGGGTTCGCCCAACTACTTCCGCAGCGTCACCGCCCAGATGAAGACTATGATCGACAGGATGGGCGATACCGTCCACTGCCAGCTTCTTACCGGCAAGTATGGATGCTCAGTGGCCACAACAGGAAGTCCTACATCCAATGAAGTCACCGATTACCTGAATGAGATCCTGATAGGCTTAGGGGCCAATGCAGTAGGACAAGCGGGTGCTTCACCAAATATCCCCGGTCAGATGGAAGCGGCTGAGAAGCAAGCATTCTCCCTTGGACAGGAACTCGTCGAAGCCATACGTACCAAGAAGATCTACCTGGATCCCGATAGCTATAGCCTTGAAATTAGTAAAATTAGTAAAATTAGCAGTCAAAATCATTCTATATAGCAAATTATGTCTCTCTCAGCCTCCCTTCAGAACAGACACAGACATAACCTAAATATATGGATACTCAAAATCGATTCAAAATAGAGGATAGTTTAAATATTGTTCCTACACTTACCATTTATCATCTGAGGTGCAATCCAAAATGTTGCTCGACGAGGTTATCGCTCAGAAGATCATGGAAACTTATAGGCGGCTGAATGAAGAAGGCCGATTACCGTCCAAGTCTCAATCGAAGATGAACTATTCTACCGATTATTTGCAATTCCATCTAATTAAAATATTACAGGAACCGCCTCAAGAAAAAAAAGCGAATACCTATACCCATCTATACAATTCTATAGCTCAAAAACTGGGTCTCAATCAAAATACTCTGATAGCTGTATTAGATGAGATGAATGGACCCCCTCACCGTTATTGGCGCATAGGAACAACAGCCGGGTACAAGGGCAAAGGCGAAAACGTCTGGGGTTTTATGAGAGAAGGCAATTACGCAGCTATCGGATGGACTGAACTTGATGACCTTTCCGACATCACCCCCGACAAAGCAGGTAAAGAAGAAATACGAAAGAGATTAGATGATGCAGGATATGATTCAACCAATCCTAACGTTTATCCCCCATTTAAATTTGCTACTGAGATAATGGAAGGTGATCTTATTTTGGCATCAAGAAGTTTAAATGTACTCGGCCTTGGAAGGGTTGATGGATGTTATTATTACGAAAATAATGACGATGATTCGTGGCCCCACCGCATTCCTGTAGAATGGATATCACTGGAAGAATGGACACTTCCAAGAGGTAATGTTTTGCAACCCACATTATATGAAATAAAAAATGTAACCAACTTAATTGCAATAGAAAGACACCTATTGAATGTTTCAGCCCCCGATACCCCAAAAGTTAAAAGGAAACGTCAGACAAAGAAAGTTCCTAAAACGCAAAAAAACCTTGAAAACAATAAATTAGCAAAAAAAAGAGAAATTAAATCCCAGAAGCAAATCTTGGCACATATGATGAAATGCTCGCCTACATTCTTTGAGACGATAGTAATGCACTTATTGGAGTCTATTTATGATTATGGAGATAGCCGAAAGGTTTCATCAACAGTAACAGCCAGAACTGGTGATGAGGGAATCGATGGAATCCTCAAAATTGAGCATCCATTGGGATCGCCAGAGATAATCTGCATGCAGGCAAAGAGATGGAAAGAAGGAAATAATGTGAGCAGGCCAGAAATACAGAAATTTGCTGGTAGCTTGCTGGATGCTAATAGAGGTGTGTTCGTAACTACATCAGATTTCACCAAGAGTGCAGAAGAATTTGTTGGCTTGCTCATGCCAAAGACAGAAATCATACTAATTAATGGTAAAAAACTTGCAGAGTTGGTTGCAAAGCACAGCATGGATCTGAGCGACATCGAATATTAAATATTTGTATAATAAATATGAGATATTTCTTATATTTTTCGTCCCTTTGAGACTGGTGGGTAAGAGTAATATTATAGCTGCATCTGGATATTTTTCGATAGGTACGAATAAGCGAATCGCAGACGTCTTCATCGGTATGGAAGTATCCCATGCCACCAATCCCGATAAATCCGTAGTCTCCGTGCCGATAAGAACTGCGATGGATCATCCTCAGCCCTGCCGTATTCCACAAGTCTGGAACGATCTCTTTGGAGTCCATGTTTCCCGGCACGATCAGCACAGGTGGACCGAGTCCAGCCAGGGCTTCAGCGACATGTCTCGCCTGATCGATATGTCCCAGGTTGTGAAGGTCTCCGCAGAATGTTATCAGATCGAAGTCCATGCCCTGGATTGGAAACAGCTTTTCAGAACACCCATGCAGATCTGCCATGGCAAGGATTCTCATGTGATCACCGTTCCAATAAAGCGGGTTTCAAGACTATTTATATTTCCGGGGATGGGGGTGATCCGAAGGGTGTAGATAACAGGGCAACCTGTGTTCGATGTATAGAGAATAAACCTGATTCCAATTTTACTAATTTCAGGGGTGATTCCTAATTGCTATTATCGATAGCTATAGACTTGAAATTAGGAAATTAGGTAAATTAGTAGTATATTTCATCCTATGGAGCCGAGATTTGTGTCTCCTTACTGTACAAGCATACAAAAGCCGATATTGAGATGTTGAAATTACGTCTAATTTCTCTAATTTCCTAATTTGGGTCTCTTGCTATCGGTATAGAAATTCGACAAATTAGGAAATTAGGATTTCAGAGTAGGAAAGCAGATCCTCGTCCCATGTACGCAACGAATCTACCTTATTCAACCGTTGACTGCTGGCTATTGATCGAATTGGTTCTCGATCTCACCATATCCATGCTTTTTGGACACCTCCTCCACGCCAACGGGGCTCGGTTGCCCGCCTCACCTGCCCCACGCTATCCGCTCGCATCCGCTCGCAACCGCTGAAGGCCAGCTTCGGCTGTCTGCCCTCGCACCCCTGCCCGGTTTGGTTCATTTGGGTGGAGGGATGGGATTCGATGCATTCATGTCGTTGCGAGACGTCGAAGATCAATAATCCCATTATTAGAAGGGTTATATTCTCCGCCGATGTCATTCCACTAGGCAGATCCATGCCGATATACGATAATATCCTGACCTCTGTCCGATCGATCCATAGGTTGAATGCGATCCAGGGGATCAAAATCCTCCTTTCAGCATGGGATGAGCCGCTATATGGAGAGGATGCATATCAAGCCATGGACCTGGTTCTCGGTTATCTTCAGCGGTTCCACACCGCCGTCATCAAGTTGGTGAGAGCGAAGACTTCTCAGCACGAAATGGAGCTATGCAGGCGGACTATCGCGGAGCTTGGACTGCCCGAGATGATGGCAAATCCCCTTACATCCAGGTCTTTCCAGTCCTGCCTCAAGATCCTTGATAGGAGAGATATCCTCAATCTCTGAGATCTCTAACCGCAAAACAAGCTGAATTGAGGAGTACTGCCACAAAAAAGATTGCAGGGCTTAGGAGTACCCTAACTGAACTTTATAACCCTATCATAGACGATTTCAGACCAGCTAGGTCCGGATTTCGTCGCCTCCTCCAGATAAGCCCTGAACCCAACGAACGCAGACTGATCAAGCTCGATCCCGTGAGCTTTCACACCCCAAGGGACAAACATGCAATTGGATTCGGTGCAGTTCCTGGAGACCTTATAGACGTAGAGGTATTTAGCTAAGGGATTGCCTGGCAGGTATCTATCAGCGGTTCCAGTTAGGTCCATATCCGCTACGGCACCAACACCGTTGAGAATATCGGCACCGTACACACCAAAGTTACAGTATGTGGCTCTGCCAGTCATGGCGTGGTTGATACCATATACTATCAAGAACTCGTTTGTATCCAGGTTGAAGTTATCCGTCCTAAGATAGGATGTATCCCTATTTTCGCCGATGACATCGATGCCTCGTTGGAGTGCATCATATCCCTCGTACAGCCAAACCTGTGTCGTTAGCTCAGTGACATTAGCGCCTTCGTTCTCTTTCAGTATGGCTACTCTAAGCTCGTCCAGCGTTGAGGTGAGGTCAAGCTCCGATGTGTTTCCAGTACCTCTTACCCTGAGAGAAGGCGTGCCATAAGGCTGGGTCGTGCTTGACACCGTCATTGGCGTTAGGCGAAATACCCTGGCAGCAGTGCCGTTCATATACTCTTTACCTGCTTCCTGGTCCTCGAAGAACGCTAAGCGGGTAAGCATCAGGAACTTGTCATCTTCTGGGTCGAGGCCCATTCTAACAAGCTGTGGAGGGATTACATCCGGATTCATGATGCCTTCCGGGAAACCTGCTGCTATGCCAGCGGCGATAACTCGATCATTTATCATCTCATCGGCGGCTATTACTATAATTGTAGATGCATTAAACGGGCTATCGCCATCGGTCTTTATGGTCATCAAGTTCAGTGGATCTCCCAAGCTTGCGAAGATCCGCTTACGCTTTCCCTCTTCGGGGAAGTACCTATCATAGACATAGGATCTGAAGCTGAAGTATTTGCATTCGGGCGGAGTCCTCCCTATGAAAAGCAAGGCTTCGTCTGACCTGAGCCTGTATTCTACAAGAGTCTCATTATCTAGGGTATCTGCATCTCCATCATATTCATTTATTGCCCTTTCTCCAGGTGGTGGCGGGAGGAAGCAGAGCATATAAGGAGTGCTCGGATTGTTGCCGTAACAGCTATCAAGGTATCCAGCATCATAGAGCCCTATAATATCAAAAGAAACAAATTTACCTTCTTGAACGATAAATCCATCCTGTTCAAGTGCTAGTCTGAATGCGTCTACATCTCCCGTTCCCTCATCCTCTGCAAATACAGTACCATAGCTCACGGCGAATGAGACTAAGAGAAGGAGAATACTTATTATATATCTTCTCATATATCAGATACCTCCTTCCAATTAATTTGCCTTCTATCTATAAAAAGCTATGTTAGTTCTACATCAATCGACACATTCCTGCATTATGGGTTATATGGCCCATTATTCTCTCTTATCGCAATAAATAGAGAGAATGTAATATGTGGTATAAAGAAAGGTAGGCAGAAATAAGCCATACAACCCATATTCAGATGGCACTGCTACTCAGAGATCGGTTGCATCCAGGCGGATCGGGCACTCTCGCAATGATGAGGAAGCCCACAACAAGCATATGGAGTAGAACATGCACATGCTGGGTAACAACATGCACATATATGCATTTCAAAACGGCATGGAGTGACAGTTGTGTATGTTGTGTACGTTGTTTTCGTACTTTATAATACCTAAAAAAATATATTATACGATGAAAGACGTGGGTGAGTCTTCTTCTCATGCTCAGGCTGAGAAATCCCACCATCTTTGCTGAACTGATTGAATAGCATATGTTTATAAAGGAAGATCAAAAAGAAAGCGTAACATCTTATTTAAAGGAGGGAATAAAAGATGGAGTATACCCCGAACCAGAAGCAGGCTCTAAGTTGTCTTGATGGCAACGTCCAGATCATAGCTTGTGCAGGATCGGGTAAGACTCAGGTAATTTCTCAAAGGATAGTCAATATCCTCAAAGAGAAGAGATCTGCAGGTGTCATGCCAGAGAATATCGTGGCGTTTACTTTTACCAACAAGGCGGCAGATGAGTTAAAAAACCGAATCTATAGGCTTTGTGAGGAGCAGCATACAACCCAGGGTCTTGCCGCGATGTATGTTGGTACTATACACGCTTTCTGCATGAATATTTTGATGAACTACGTACCCAAGTTCATGAAGTATACTCTATTGACCGACGTCCAGCAGAAGCTTCTCATTGACCAGGGTCTGACCTTACTCCCAGATCTCAGGACTAAAGCAGGCAGAACCTTATGTGAAGAGGATAAGGCAAGAATATACAAAGACCTCTTCGGCATTCTGCGGGAGGCTGAAGTCAATTGGGATGTTTTAAGGGATCACAACGTCCTAAAAGCACTAGATGCATATCGGAATTGGCTGGACGAGAAATGTTACATGGACTTTTCTATGCAGCTTTCTGAGGCGGTAAAGATTCTTGAGACCGACCCAATAGTCAGAGAGAAGGTTGCTCGGAAGGTCCGATATCTGGTGGTAGATGAATACCAGGACGTTAACCCTCTTCAGGAAAAGCTCATTTCGATCCTTCATGACCTTGGTGCAGAGATCTGTGTTGTGGGAGACGATGACCAGACCATATTTCAATGGAATGGTAGCGATATCGATAACATACTGAGGTTCCAACATCGGTATCCCAACGTCACATACGTCAATATGGCAGATAACTTCAGATCAAGTTCCGGTGTCGTTAATACCGCCCGCCAAATCGCATCAAGGAACCACAAGAGGCTGCCTAAGAAAATGACCAGTAATAATGCCCAGCCCTACGATCCTGGTGATCTACTGGCTCTTGGATTCGACTCCCCTAAAGATGAGGCTAGATGGATAGTGGATAAGATCAAGTCTATGCAAGGGGTGCCTTTTCGCGAAAACGGTCAGGTTCGTGGTCTAACCTATTCTGATTGTGCAGTTCTCCTAAGGGTTAAATATAATGCAGCTCCGATTGTGGAAGCTTTAAAGGCAGAAGGTATTGATTTCAGTATCAAAGACTCAAATCGATTCTTCTATGCCCCGGAGTTTAAGGCAGCTAAAGGCATTTTCGAGTATGTAACATCCAAGATCAAAGAGGATCAGTTAAAGACCCTCTGGCTCGATATCGACCCTGGATTAAAACTCTCTGATCTTGACCATGGTGTAACTTGGATGGTAATGGAAAAGAAGGATTGGAGAAATCGTGAGTTCAAGAGTGAGTATTCGCTACAGCATACCTATCGGGGATTCCTCGAAGCCATATCCTTCAATGAGAGGCTTGCTAAAGTATCTACAGAACGAAGAGAGACGATTCTAAGTAACCTGGGCAGATTCAGCCAAGTCATCACCGACTTTGAAGAGATCAACTTCAATCTTGATCTCATGTACTTGCATAGCGGGTTCGTCGAGTTCCTGAATACCAAAGCACCAAGGTACTATTCCGATGGATGGGATGGCTCTGACTACATCAAGCACGATGCTGTGCAGATATTGACCGTCCATAGTGCAAAGGGTACTGAGTTCCCTGTGGTCTTTCTGCCATGTCTCTTAGAAGGGGTATTCCCTACAGGCAGGCGAAGAGAAGTCCGATGGATGGATGTATTACCCAGAGGATCGATTAAGGGTATCGAGAGATATAAAGGTGGCATCGATGACGAAAGGAGACTCTTTTATGTAGCGTTGACCCGCAGCAAGAAGTACCTTTCCTGTACATGGGCACCTCAAAAGAAAGATCCCGAAAAGAAGGGACAGGTCCCCACCAAACCCTCAAGATTTATCAATGAGTTTAAAGCGGCAGATCTTTACCGAGATTATGATCCAGGGATACCGATAACTTGTCGAATGGAACCCCAGAAAGCCGATAGCTCAATCGATATTACCACTATCTCGTTTAGTGACCTCAAATATTACTTTCAATGTCCCTACGGATTTAAGATGAGAAATATCCATGGATTTAATGTCGGCTTCAATGAACGGCTCGGCTATGGTAAGTCTATCCACAGTGCCCTTGCTGAGGTGCACCGGAGCATCAAGGATCAAGAAACTATAACTGAGGATATGGTTCAAGACCTCTCGGAAACTCACTTGCATTTCCCTTATGCTTACGACGAGAACCTCAGGAGGGATATGGGAGCCAAAGCGAAGAAGATGCTCGGCATGTATATAGAGGCAAAAAAAGATTTAAAGGACGTGGAATATGTAGAGATGGATGTTGAGATCAAGTTCTCCGATGAGATATTGGTCTTGGGACGCATCGACTTAGTGAGGAAAAACGATACAGGTGAGATCGTTATTGTCGACTTCAAAACTAATGAGGATGCACAAGAGGAGGAAATATCTCAAGACCAGCTACTTCTCTATGCTTTAGGATATAAGTACACCACTGGCAAGATGGCAGACTTTATTGAGATCATCAACCTTGATAGCGGAGTCGAAGATAGGAGGGCCATACGATTAGATCTCCTGATAGACCTAGAAAAGAGGGTCATTGAGGCAGGACGCAATATCAGAAAGGGCACCGTGGGATTTGCCGACAACTGTGCAAAGTGTGATTTCAGGGGCATATGTCCCAAGCCTGCCAACGTCGATCTAAAACTGACCGATCATGACGACCATAGCTAATGACAAGATCAATGTGACTAGCATCAGAGGCTTCGTGGATATTTTTTCTTATGTTCATGTATAAAGTACGAAAACAACGTACACTACATACACAACCATCACTGCATATCGATATCCAAGTGTACATTGTGACTTTCCGATGTATTTAAGTGTATGTTAGGATCATAGTAGTCTTCTGCATATAAGTCGAGATCGGAAACGTATATGCATTCTTAACAACATGCACCAACATACACTATGAAATCAGCATCTAGTGACGGTTGTGTATTTTGTGTACGTTGTTTTCGTGCTTTATACCCACGCCAACACGAAAATTACGTGTAGTCCTATTGTGAGATGCCAAGTTGCTGCAGGTGCAAACCTGAACTTTAAGGCGATCTCAATTCAAGGAGGAATTTCGTATGTTTCGAATATTGTATATAATACTTACAATTTATATGACGATCGGTGTATGTTGACGTTAAGAGTCCAGATGGAAAGTGACTTCGATCGCCGTTGATCAGGAGAAAGAGCATCCGAACTGGTGAACTGATTTATCCTGGAACAGCGTTGAAGTACCGAAAGCCCGAAAGGAACGTCGGCAATGCATCATACGGACCCACTTAGTGAAATCACGAAGGGAGAGATAAAAGTACCCGTGATAGCCCACGTGCCCCATGGCTCCACATCCATTCCGGAAGGTGTACGCCGTTCTATCGTATTAAGCGATAGGGACCTTGAAAAAGAGCTTCTTCTTATGACCGACCGCTATACCCCCGAGCTTTTCGAAAGCGTTATCTCCTTGGGTGGGTTAGCTCTGGTGAACAATTATAGCAGGCTGGTAGTCGATCCTGAGAGGTTTGAAGACGACGAGAAGGAGATAATGGCTTCGAAAGGGATGGGGGTAATCTATACAAGAACGGCATACCAGCAAGTGCTTAGAAGAGATCTTTCTGCAAAAGAACGGGAAGAGCTGCTTTCCACATATTACAGGCCATATCATAGAGCTGTGGAGTTAGAGGTGCAGAGAATACTAGACCGGTTTGATCGATGTCTGATAATTGATTGCCACTCATTCCCATCAAAGCCGCTGCCATACGAATTAGATCAAGACCTCAACAGACCAGATATCTGTATCGGCACTGATTCGTTCCATACTCAAAAGGAGTTGATAGAGGCAGCACTATCATTCTGTGAAGCTAATGGAATCAAAGTAGCCATCGACAAGCCCTTTGCTGGAACCTACGTGCCATTAGAGTATCTTGGAAAAGATGAAAGAGTATCCTCAATCATGGTCGAGGTGGATAGAGGCTTATATATGAATGAAGAAACGGGCATTAGGTCAACTCAATTCGTCCACACAAAAAAGTTAATATCTAATATTATAAAAAATATTATTAACAACTTCGACTGACTTTGTCGTCCACAATCTATAATACGGAACTGGTTAAAGCAGTATTGATAACCTAAGGTCATTTCATGGCTCGAAAGAATAATCTACATGTCTCATGTTTAAGCCAAAAGGTAGCTTGCTCATTAATAGGTTTTTTTATTCTGGTATTTATATTATATGTAGCTAGCCTAAGATTTGATCAAGTTGAAACCTTTAATATTTTTTCAGCAATTATTGGATTTTATTTTGCAATAGTGATCGGACATATTTTTATCTCGATCACCATCTGCAAACTTTGGCTTGCCGCAACTGGCGAAAAGAGAGATCCCAAATCACCGTTCGATTCATCAGCCATAATTGGTTGGGTAGAAAGGGCACTTTACTTCAGTGCTCTTATGTTGGACAAGCCTGAAGCTATTGGTGTTTGGCTCGCTCTCAAAACTTCTGGACGTTTCTGGGGAGAAGGACCTAACCAAGAAAAGGTGGGAGAGACATCAGCTAGAGATATTTTCCAAATTTACTTAATAGGCACTGCGTTATCCCTTGGATATGCTACTGTCGGCTGGAAAATAGCGGAATGGCTACCGGAAAATCGTACCTATTCAATTTGTTTAGTTGTAGCTTTGTGTATTGGTAATTTTATTCTTTGCAGAAATATTAAATCATTGGCTCCAAAAAATTCCTTCTAAAATATAGAATATAGTATCACCCAATGCTATTAGCGATATTGTTTCATTTTCCAAAGAAAGCCTTCAAGTGCTAGACGCAGCAAAAAGCTGCGGACAGAGCGAGCAACAGGCCCGACAATCTGATGACGCTCTCGGGTTCTCGTGAATGGGACGCTGTGTAGTGGACAGTGCTGTGCTTGCTCGCTCGGCTTTGAGTCGAGACTCGGGGCGGACATCACAAATGTGATCGGTCCCTATGAATGTGAAAGGGCATCGTAATCGGTGCTTGTCCGCTTGCGACTCGATTCCGCTATTTTCCGAATTCCCCAAGAGTAAACTGATCCTGGAGATGGATCTCCTTTGACTTGTGCTCGATCAGGAGCATGTCCATCATTTGAAATGCGTTCCTTACCGCCTTGGCTCTGGCGTGGTTGTTGAAGAACATCCTAAGCTTGGTGGTCTTCAGTTCGACCTCTTTGATCCGAGGCACCCATCGATCGAGCTGATCCTTGTCGTAAAGGTAGTCATATCTATCGAGCCTGTGATCGCCCTCTTTTTCTCTCCCATACCAGATGTCATAGTTCCTGCCGTGTAAGCGTACATAAGCGTGATCGGCAGTCAGTGTCTTACAGGGATAATGTCCCGGACCGTCGATCAAGACGTTGGCTATGTTACCCTCTTTCAGGACGTCTAAAGTTGCAGGATCTAAGTCATCGCCGCTTTTGTCCAGCCAACTTCGATGCCTGAACTCCACCGCAAGGTCGTACTCTTTTTGAGCTAGAGAGCCGAGAACCATGGAAAGACGGTCCAGAGCTTGTCCTTCGTGTTTGAAATGAGGGGATAGCTGGAAGAGGACGCCACCCAGAAGGTTTGCATCGGCAAGAGGGGACAGGCAGGTCTTATCAAAGGTGGTTGTCCAGAAAAGAGCTTTCTCCTCGTCACCTTCTACAAGAGCCTGGTGAGTAACAAGACCCGGCATCTTCACAGAGTACTCAAATCCACCTTCTCTGTCTTTGACCTTCTTGATCCAGGATTGGACTTGCCGATCTCCTGGCGGGTGATAATAGGTGCTGTTGATCTCCACTGTGCTGAAGAACTGGGCATAATAGGAGAGCCACTCACCCTTCTTCTTGGCCAGTCCTATTGGGTAGAACCGTCCTACCCAGTCGTCATAGGACCAGCCGCTACAGCCCACCAGAATGGTCATGGCAGATCTTCTGAATCGCCCAAATTACGATACTGAGTGCGGGATATCAGATGTGGCGTCATCTCTTAAGCTCAATCGCGTACTCGCAGCAGTCGTCCCCTCTGCACATCCTCTTCGTGTATCTCGTGGTGTACTGTGGGTTCATGCCTTGGATGCCGTTCTCACAGAACGCCTGACAATGCAGGTGCGTTCCTGCTGTTGGCAGTCCCAGTTCTCTGTGTGTGTTGAGCATGGGACAGTTCATTATCCTTCCATTAACTCGGGATTCAGACGCTTCTATAACCTCCGCATCAAATCCTGGCCCCAAAATGATCGCAGAGACTACACCGAGAGCTTCGTCGATCTCAATGGCATTACCGGAAGGCAATCCCAAAGCGATAGCGATGTCTCTTACAGCCCTCCCACCTTCAGCCCAAATACGCTGTTCGATCTCGTCGATGATTTCGTCGTTGTCGAAGGCTTTCCTCAACATAGCATCTCGTGCCACGGTAGCGAAATTTGCCGACCTAGTTGCAATCTCCCACCGTGCTTCTGCAGGGACGTCTTTTATGCTGACCATAGCAAAACCCCATATTTGTATCCCCATATAACATTTAAATATTTTCTTAAATCCGTCCAGAACCAAGTCCTAATTTGACTAATTCGCGAGACGATTCCTAATTGACTTTATCGATAGCTATAGACGCATAATTAGGAAATTAGGAAAATTAGTAGTATATTTCATCCTATGTAGCCGAGACTTGTGTCTGTTGGTGAAAAGAGGGAGGTTCACCCTGGTTGAGCCTCACGCAGCTATTTTTATGCACGGCTGCTTATTATAAGTGGATTACCCGACAGAGCACACGCGAATCTAATCCTCAGGATGCAGAAATGTGAACTAATTTTCCTAATTTCCTAATTTGTGCCGGCAGCTATCGTTCTTAAAATTAGTCCTATTAGAGAAATTAGACTTTTAGATGTAGATCAGTTTGCACGAACTAAGGGGAGAAGAGAGGCTACCTCGCTCTCAGCTTCTTCAGTGCCTCAGCAGCGATCTTTCGGACGGCCTTGGATTCATCCTTCGAAGCCAGATGAGTAAGGGGCTCAACTGCTTTTGGATCACCTATCTCACCGAGAGCCTGGGCAGCTCTCCAACGGACACCGTAGTGGTCATCCTTAAGGGCTTCGATGAGATGATCAACTGCTCGGGGATCGCCGATCCTCCCGAGAGACTCAGCAGCCGCTTCTCTAACCCACCTGTCCTCATCTTTTGAAGCCAGATCAGTCAATGGCTCAGTAGTCCTCGTATCAGGGATTCTACCGAGGGCCAGGGCTGCTTGACGTCGAACCATTACATCCTCGTCTTTGAGAGCCTCAGTTAGAGCCTCTACCGCCCTCCAATTGCCTATGCTTCCAAGAGCGGGGGCAGCTTGCCATCTTACGCCCCAGCCCTTATCCTTAAGAGCCCCAGTGAGAGCCTCTACTGCTCTAGGATCGCCGATACGGCCAAGAGCGGAAGCTGCTGCCTGACGGACCATCACGTCCTCGTCCTTGAGAGCCTCGATGAGCGGATCGACCGCCCTGGGATCGCCCATGTTGCCAAGAGCAGAGGCGGCTACCTGACGTACCCGAGGTGACTCGTCCTTCAAAGCTCTTATGTGATCAGTAATTATTGGCATCCTAGCCCACCACGCCCAGTTCCTGTCATACTCTTCAACTTATCGCATATTTATACAGCGGCTTACAATAAAAGTGTTTCGATGATCCTTAATATCAGCTGTTGTTTGAAACCGGCTAACAATGCTATCGGACTTACCCCGCGTCTATTTTGGATCACGAATACAATAGTTATTTATAATTGAAATATATACATATATCCATACCTGAGGGGGTAGCAAGACTATGAGAGAGGGAGTAGCTAAAGTGCTGGATGACGATGACCACGAGTTCGTAGACCTTCTGCACAGCTTGGGTGTTCAACGCAACGTGGCTAAGGTCATCACCTACCTGGCGGTTGCTGGTGAGTCCACATCGAGGGAGATCGAGCTAGGGTCTGATCTGAGGCAGCCAGAAGTCAGTATAGCGATGCGCACATTGCGTCGCGAGAACTGGGTTCGTGAGTGGGATATCAAGGGCGAAGGCAAAGGTCGACCTTCTAAGGTCTATGCCCTGAACACGCCCGTAGACGAGATTATAAGATCCATAGAGGACCAAAAACAGAAGAAGTCTGCTGAGGCGATGGAAAGTATACGGAAACTGAAGGAACTGGCATCGTCCTGATGCTGAATTCATGAGATTGGGTGCCCCGTGGTCCTCAAATGCAGCCCGAACGCTGGTGGCGATCCAAAAAAGCCGAAAAGATCGCAGCGCGGATGGTGACGCTTGAAATAGGAACGTCAGAAATGCGATTCATGAATATGCTGTGGCGCGTACTGAGGCTGGAAGGGGCAACCCGTCGGGACTGGATCGCAACGACCGACGAGTATGGAAACCCGGCATGGTTGTCGGGTTCGGGACTTCGTATAATGTGGGACCTAATGAAACTCCGGGGTGATCTAGGGAAAGACTTGCTTAGCCCTGAAGATTTACCGGAGAACCTTAGGGAGCAGGTCTCCCTGTGGAGTAGGGCAGACGCGGGTTCGCGACATGGACAGATTGGACAGGTGTGGGAACTGGTTGTGGATGTGTGTGACGAAATTATGAGTAGGGGATAGATCAAGCTCTAAGCACTTTGAGGTCCTGTGCATCGAAACCTGCTGGGAACATCGCCACCATGTCAGCGCTTCCACTTGATGCTGTCGCCCTTAACCTTTACTACGCCATTCTTCTCCAGCGACCTCGCGATCTCCTGTCCGGCTCTTTTGCCATCTACCTTCAGTATGTTTCCATCGTCTTCTATCTGGAGGGCGCACCTTTCGTAGAAAGTCTCGGCACCCATCTTGCCCGAAGAGGATTTCATGAGGAGGGAGATAATCTCCGACAAATAAGTGATCTTGAAGAGTTCCTCAGCGTATTCCTCTCCGAACTCCTCATCCAGTTCATCCACCAGGGTGGCTGAGAACTCATCGATGAATACCTCCGCCTTAGGATTAAATGTCAAAGTCGTGGTGATCCTGGCGAACCTGTGATCCTCCTCATCGTCCTCTGGATCATAGAAGATGCGGATGATGGGGTCGTCCAGGCGATCGCCCACTTCTTCTCCAATCTTGATCTTATTTCGATCCAGGACGTTATGGACGAAGTATTCCGCATTTGAAATCTCTGCCGCACCCATCATAAGTTTAGCCAGATTATGCGTCTTTGCCTCCCGCTCCTCCTCGGAGATCTCGCCCTCGATTGCGTCCTCGACTATCTTGAGAAATTCCGCATGCTTTTCGCTCAACTCCGGGTCCAGCTCCGTTTGGAGCATTTCTTTGAAGTTCTCGTTTGTGGCTCCTTTTACCAGAACCCCTCTCAATGCACTTATATACCGCTCGTACTTATTGAACTTCTCTTCGTCAATCTCTCCCTTCAGCTCGCTCATTCTGCCTTCCAGGAAGTCGAAGGTGTCAACACTACTGTCGGTGAAGGTTCTGATGTCTACCTTCATTCCAGCGTCTCTAAGGTACTTCGCGACGTCCCTGGCGTCATCCTCGTGATATTCCCCTAGCTTGAACATGGTCTTTGGATCTGTTGTGCATCCTTAAGAAGATGATTCCGCATCCTTTTGACTGGGAAAATTTTTGAGATCGCGAATCACACAGGTCTGGTAAAGGTAACTACACGATCAATGATTTATCGAAACAGCAGGAAAAACGTGCGATGAAGATGGAAAGGGTTTGGATGTGCCTGAAAACTAAGTTCAGGCTGTCATCTTGGACTTGGCTATGTACTTGATCAGGTCGGGCGCAAGTTTTGTCCTCATCTGGACGTGAGCTACAGCATCGTCAATGCTCTCGCCGCTGGTGATGAGGTCGCCGATCTGTTCGATCGCGTCTTCTTCGACCACGTAGTACTCGTCGATGTCCTTTCTGTGACCCCAGACGTCTCCTTCAAGCAGGTCTATGCCTTGCATATCGAGGAAGAGCCTGATGGCTTTGGACAAGGTCTTGTTGTATGACGGAGGCACTTGGACAACTCTCAGCCTTGGGCAGCTTCTCATCAGGTCGAGGAAGTCGACGTTCGAGGGCCTGAAGGCCAGATGGACGTTTCTCTCGTTAGGGCTCAGCTTCGGAATCTCGTCTCTTGAACTTACAACTCTTATTTTCATGCGACTTTCACCTTTACAATTGCTAGAATGTAATCCAAGTATTAATAGACATTTGCGGTGTATACTAATGCATAAATCAATATCTTGGGACGAGTTTTAGGCGATATGGAAGCCAAATTAGCCGGGAAAGATGAGTACCGGGTAAGCGGGATATTACAGGAATGTAGCCTAAGGTCGAATTGCTAGAATTTGAGGTACATAACCGACATCGTGGTGTGACAACATACCGATGTGGCGAACTCCGCCAGTTAAGCTGCATATAATTGAATGGAGTGCCAGGAGAGTGCAATGAAGGGGGCTCCATGTCGTAACCTCTCCTGACCTTTTCTCAGATCATATGTAAGGGCTGGATTCGAAGTGATGAACTACCTTGAGTTACCAGCTCTACAGATTATACCTTTCACGACATCATAGAAAAACCAGAACCTTGGAGGGCGAAAGTATTCCGCAGTTTTTCGCTACACTCCAGTCCCCTCAATGAACCTGAAGACGAATGCAACCTCATCCCACGCTTTACCGATCAGCTTCCCATAATAGTCAAGATCGAACTCCGAGGCGTCCCATTCAGTATCCACGTCCAAGATGCTTGCATCACGCACAACATATCCCACTGTCATCCCTGGTGAGACCTTTACACCCTTTCTCCGGAAAGCTTGGATAGCTGAAGCCTGGACGCATCTCTTCTCGTAGTTCAGTTTGCTTATTCTCCGGTGTATGACCATCTCAGAGGGATCTGCACCTTGCAGTCCTCGATGATACCTCTTCGCGATCTCCAACGCCTGCGTTTTGATCCGGCGCAGCTCTTCGATGGTCCGAGCCTCACCCATCTTTTTGAAGACATCCATCTGCATCCGCCTGACGTACTCGGGCGTGTCCCTCTTCCGTGCCGCTACACCCCGTATCTTCATCTTGCCACTAGACATGCGACCGAAATACCGGTTGTAAGCCCCGAAGCCATCTGCCAAAGGGAGGAAGACAATCCAGTCGTAGGGGTCAAGCACGGTGCCTATCCCGGTGGCTGCTTCCACCTTCTCCTTGAATAGAGATGCATCGTCGCCCTTCACCCAGAGACAATCCACGATCCCATGAAGCACTTCAAGATCCATGCTCTCGGCGATCTGCTTGGTCCTGATCAGCAACTCTCTTGAAATGGAGGTTATGGACTCGTGAACCTCGATCCGCCCGAACTTCGCGTTCTTGTAGCCGGTATATCCAAAACAGGTGACCAGCATCCACTTCAGCACCGAATCGAGTCCCTTGTACCGTGGATCGACCTTCTTCAGCTTCTTGGTCTCAAGTCGCAGATCCAACAGCGGCTCGATGACGGCGCTGAGAAAACCTCTCCTTTTAGATCCATCCAGTGTCTCGGGAGAGAGGTTGTAGTTGACTATAATCGAGGGGTAAAACGAGGTGAAGTCCAGCTCGTATGCCATCTCGTGAACCCCTGGTTCAGGCTGGAAGATCATGCCACCTTTGTCCGCCGCCTTCAGCTCGCCGATCTTCCTCTGCCGTTCTGCATCCCATTTCCTGAAGGGCACGGCGATGCCCCGCTTCAAGGCTTCATAGACTTCGTAGTTGGAGATGAGGGTGCCTGGAGTGAATCGGGATGTCAGGTTTGGCGAGAGACCCGTAAGCCTCGAAGCCAAGATTATACCCGCAATTCCACTTTCTCTGTAGATGAAGCTATTCTCGGTGTCGATCAATATCCGACCCTCAGGTATAACAGCACCGTGCTTATGCTCCATTTTCCCGTAGCTCCAATACGATTTCGAGGCCATGTTCCGGAACCAGCCGGTCCTGCTGAGGGAAGGGTCCAAGCCGTACTTCTCAGCCTTGATGACCATCCTGGGAACCCACTGGTCGGCGTCGGGGAAGAGGATCATGTCTGGATCGCAGACCTTAACGAGATCGAAGAGGTCCACAAGAACTTGCCGTTCGGGTCCATTGAGCTTCGTCTCCCGACTGCCGTTCCTGACTTTAATGTTGGTCATAGTCCTTGACAGCTGAGGATTGGCTTCCACCTCGATCATCAGAGTGGTCAGTGGGAGGCTGAAGTAGGTATCGAACCGGGACTCATCCTCGTATCCACAGGGGAACAGATCCTTCTCGGCAAGGTATCTCTGATCGAGCCTAAGATCGACGTTGTAAAGCTGAGCCTGTAGGCGGGCTTGCTTCTCGATCTTCAGGGCAACGTCTCTTCCTGCCCAAATCTCGTATCCATCGAGTGTTCCATAGACGGTATCGAAGCTGCACTCCTCCACCTTGAACCGGCTCTCTAGACCTTCAATCATCTCCCAGTGGGCGTGGGGATCTTCAAGGTACAGGTAAAATGAGGGCGAGTATCTGAAGGTGAGCGGTTTGGTAGAGCCCCTTTCCCGGTCCCAAAGCTCCACAGCACCCCGGTGATAGGAGTCAAAGATCCACATCGTCCTTCTTCTCGATCGCTTTCAGATCGGTCTCTTTCAGAAGCTCTATTAGGACGGAGAATATCGCAGCTTCCAGGGGGTCATCTAGGGCGTAGAACGCCTCGCTGGAGTGGACCTTGACCATCCCAGCCAGCTTCTGCCCGTATACCTGGTCATCTTTGCTCAGTGCTCGGGAGGCTTTGAGCCAACGTTGAGCCACCTCCTGAGACCCCATCCGTACGCTCTTGAAGGTTCGACCCATCAGAACGCCTCCAGGGTTCGCTGTCCTCTCGGACCTGCCTTTGGTTTCTTCGAAGCGCGCTTGTAGACGTACTTCGGCACCTCGTTGAACACGAATACCCGGTCGGCAAAAGTGGATATCTCTTCAAGGTGGCGATCAGTCCAGGGTGAGTACAGGAGCACCGCCGAGCCCTCTGACGCTTCCTTCAAAGCATGTCCGATGTACTCAGTCAACTCGGATGCATCTTCGAAGAGGCTGGGGTCGTGTTCCAGTATGATCAGGGTCTGGTATGCCTCCTTGAGGACGGTCAGGAGCTGGTGAGCGGTGAAAGCCCTCCGAACATCCAGCTCGGAAAAGCGGCGATCGAGCTTGTCCAGAATGCGTGAATAGTTACCAGAGACGTAGAGCACCTGATGGCGCTGAAGCTCCTTCTGGTTGTAGTTTAGCGAATCTACCAGCATCTCTATTGGACCTATTAGGACGTTGAAGGAGTTGGGGACGAGGGTGAGAGGAGATTGCAGTTCAAGTTCCATGATCCGATATTATCGCTCCAATGGAGGTAAGTCTAAAGGACGGAGGGCGAAAGTATTCAGGCTGCCTTCGCGGAAAGGATTTTAATCTCAAAACTCACATTTAATTCAAGGAACCGGGCACCCTCGACATAGCCGAGTGGCGTTCATTGGGTACCAGCCTTAATTTACTAGTAAGAGCGTGCGGGGTTCCCTTCCCCCGCACTCCCGCTAACGTTTTTTGTGGCTAGTGTCGCGATCCCACTTGTATACTAAATCCCTTTAGTTCTGGGAGACCAGGCGGCTCGAGTTTATAGGAATGGGGAGTGGAGAGGGGCGTAAAACCCCGGTCTTTAGGCCGGGGATGTAGAGCCCCGCCCCTATCTATGCCAAACATATAAATATTATCAACCGAATAAAATGCTATGCGCAAGTCGTTCAAGTACCGGCTCTATCCTACTAAATACCCCTCTCCAAAATGTAATTTTTAAAACGCGATTAAAATCGTTTAAATAATGAATTCTCGTTATATTCCGTCTTAATACGGAAATATTATCTGGGGATGTGTTTTAATTCAATTCAAATCG